>WBZL01002013.1_pt2 | contig 10385 bp, 6 predicted proteins | sample 5204291 | NCBI WGS metagenome assembly WBZL01 (sample SAMN12344345, study PRJNA552823) | activated sludge metagenome | biome: Activated sludge suspended growth; feature: Nitrification reactor; material: Wastewater; isolation source: activated sludge from nitrification reactor of wastewater treatment... | reverse complement strand
ACCGGTCGCCGGGTCGAGCCGGCCGAGGAAGCCGCGGGTGTAGTCCACGTACCAGACGACGTCGTCGCTGGTGATCGCGATGCGACGCCCCCGTGCGCGCTCGTTGGGCAGGGTGTATTCCTTCAGCTGCATCGTCCCCGGGTCGATCGTCCCGATCTTGTTCGTGCCGAACAGGTTGAACCAGGGGTGGTCCTTCGTGTTCATCATGATCCCGTACGGGCGGGTGCCGTTGCCGGGGATCTTCACGAGGTCGACCTTGCCGCTCTTCGTGTTGAGGTGCCCCACGAAGCCGCCGTTCTGCACCGTAAACCAGATGTTGCCGCCCTTGTCGAAGATCAGGGTGTGCGGATCGCGTGCCGCCGGGTCGGGCATCGGGAACTTCGTGATCGCACCGGTCTTCGGGTCCAGCTTGCCGATGTGGGCGTTCATGTTGCCGGCGTACCAGATCATCCCCTCGCGGTCGATGATCAGGTTGTGCGGCATCGTGTTCTCGGCGAGTTCATACCGCTTGAAGTCGCCGCTCTTCGGGTCGAAGACGGCGATGTAGTTGCCCGCCTGGCCGCAGAACCAGACGCGACCATCGGGGGCGACATACGGGTCGCGGGGGCGGGTCTTCTCCCAGGGCACGCTCCATTCCTTGATCTGGATGGAGTCGACGAGGGCAGGGGGCGGGGTGAGGCTGCCCGTGAGGGCGAGGGCCAGGGACGCGAGGAACACCGGGGGCCTCCGGTCGAGGGGACCCTGCAAGCTGTACCACGGGCGCCGTGGCGCCTAGGGGGGCGACGTCGAGGGGTGTTCCCGAAGGGACGAGTCGCGAAACGCCACGCTGAACCTCCCGTAGGTTCCTCCCACGCCTCCCCACTCCTCTGTATGCGTGCTGTCGCCGTCCTTGCCCTCCTCCCCGCTGCCCTGGTCGCCCAATCCCCATTCGACGCGGCCCGCGTCGTCGCGCGTTCCGACTCCTTCGCCGTCATGGTGCAGGGGCGACAGGTCGGCGGGATCCGCGAGACGATCGCGGCGGCCGATGGGGGCTTCCGCCTCACGTCGGTGCAGGCGCTCGCCGGCATGAACCAGTCCACGGAAGTGCGCTTCTCGAAGTCGCTCGCGATGACCTCCGTGCGACAGGAGGGGCAGGCCCGGGGGCAGGCCATGAAGATCGAGGTGACCTACGCGGGTGGTCGGGCCCGCGGTACCGCCACGACCCCCGGGCCGCAGGGGATGAAGACCATCGCCGTGGACACCACGGTGCCCGCCGGCGCCGTCGATGACAACGCCCTGCAGGCCCTCCTCCCCGCTCTCCCGTTAGGCGCGGGACGGTCCTTCCAGGTCCCCGTCTTCGCGTCGGGGCAGGGGACGTCGAAGGTGATGACGGTCGCCGTCAGCGGGTCAGAAAGCGTCACGGTCCCGGCCGGCACCTTCGAGGCGTGGAAGGTGGACGTCACCGGGGGCCAGGTGCCGGTCATCTTCTGGATCAGCAAGACCTCTCCGCGGGTGGTGAAACTGGGATTCGCCGGTGCACCGATGGCGTTCGAACTGGTGAAGTAGGCGTCTTCCGGTCGGGCGGCTCGCGGACGACCTTGTGGAGCCCACCTGGTGGGCTTTACCGCCTTGTCTCCCATCATGGCCACCCTTCGCACCATCCTGACTGGCGCGCTGCTCGCCGCTGCCTCCCCCGATGTCGCCGCGCAGCCGGGCGCGGAGATCCTGTGGGATACCTACGGCGTCCCGCACATCCATGCCCGGTCCGACGGCCAGCTGGGGTATGGTTTCGGGTGGGCGCAGATGCAGGCCCATGCGAACCTGGTGCTCGAGTTGTACGGCGAGGCGCGTGGACGCTCGGCGGAGTACTGGGGGGATCCCTCCGGTCAGCGACAGGCGCTGGATCTCTGGACGCGACGGATGGGGGTCGCCCGTGGAGGGAGCCGCTGGTACGCACAGCAGGAACCGTCGTTCAGGGCCTACCTCGACGCCTTTGTGCGGGGGATGAACGACTGGGCGCAGTCGCACCGGGACCAGATCGCCGATTCGATGGAAGTGGTGCTGCCCGTCACCGCACGGGATGTGCTGGCGCACGGGCAGCGCGTGATCACGACCGCCTTCGTGACCAGTCCGGACCGCGTCAGCGGGACGGTGCGTGCCTGGGAACGTGGCGGGATCCGTGCAGCGGACGCCGCCGCGGCCGAGCTGGAGGCGGCGGAGATGCGTGGCTCCAACGCGTGGGCGATCGCGCCGGCGAAGTCGGCGAGCGGCAAGGCCATGCTGGTGGCGAACCCGCATCTCCCGTGGGCGTCCTTCTATACCTGGTTCGAGGCGCAACTCGTAGCGCCGGGCCTGAACCTCACCGGGGCCACGCTGGTCGGCTCGCCGATCATCACGATCGGGTTCAACGACGACATCGCGTGGACCCACACGGTGAACACGCACGATGGGCAGGACCTCTATGAACTGATCCTCGACGGCGACGGGTACCGGCTCGACGGCGCCCGGAAGCGATTCACCACGCGTGCCGAGACGCTCCTGGTGAAGGGGGGGGACGGCCGGAAGACGCCGACGGTGGTCACGATGCGCGAGTCGGTCCATGGGCCGGTGGTGGGCGAGAAGGACGGGAAGGCGCTTGCGCTGCGCGTTGTTGGGCTCGACCGCGGCGGGGCATGGCAGCAATGGTGGGAGATGGGGCGCGCCACGAACAAGGCGCAATTCCTGCGCGCCTCGCAGGCGATGCAGGTGCCGATGTTCACCTCGATGTATGCGGACCGGCACGGAGAGATCCTCCATCTCTTCGGCGGGCTCACGCCGGTGCGCGCGCGTGGCGGGTGGGAGTACTGGCAGGGGATCGTGCGCGGCGACAGCACGAGCACGCTCTGGACGAAGACGCACACCTTTGCCGAGCTCCCGCTCCTGGTGAACCCGGCCGGGGGATGGCTCCAGAACGCCAACGATCCGCCCTGGACGACGACGATCCCGCTGCAGCTCGATCCGGCGAGGTATCCGGCCTACATGGCGCCGCGCGGGATGGCCTTCCGGCCCCAGCGGTCGGCGCGCCTGCTTGCCGAAACCGGCAAGATCTCGTTTGACGACATGGTGGCCCGCAAGCACGACACCCGCATGGAGCTGGCCGATCGCCTGCTCGACGACCTCGGCGCTGCCGTGGCGGCGCATGGGGATGCCGACGCGAAGGCCGCGATGGCCGTGCTCACGGCGTGGGATCGTACGGCGGATGCGGCGTCGCGCGGCGGGGTGTTGTTCGGCGCCTGGTGGCGTGAGGTCAGCCGGACGGGCGGCCCCGGGACCCGGGGGATACCGGCACCCTTCGCGACGGCGTGGGATGCGCAGCGGGCGCTCGAGACCCCGGACGGGCTGGCGGACCCGGCGGCCGCGGCCATGGCCCTGAGTCGCGCGGCGCGCGGCGTGCGCGAGTTGCATGGCGCGCTGGATGTGCCGTGGGGCGAGGTGAACCGGCTGCGCCGCGACGCGGTCGACCTGCCGGCGAACGGAGGCAGCGGACAGCTGGGGATCTTCCGGGTCGTCGAGTTCAGCGCGCCCGAGCGGGAGCCACAGGGGACGGCGGCCTTTGGCGATTCCTTCGTGGCCGCCGTGGAGTTTGCGACCCCGCTGCGGGCCGAGGTGTTGATCGGGTACGGGAACTGGTCGCAGCCGGGCTCGAAACACCGGGTGGACCAGTTGCCGCTCTTCGCGAGAAAGGCACTCCGGCCGGCCTGGCGTTCGCGCGCGGAGGTGGAGGCGAATCTCGAGCGGCGCGAGATCGCGGGCGGGCGATGACCTGAAGCGACGACGGGCCCCGGCATGCCGGGGCCCGTCGTGTTCCGGGGATGACGCCTGGGCCGTCAGCCTGGCGAGTCGGCGGGAGGCGCGCCAGGCTCATCGCCGCGCCGCCGCATCGGGGGCAGCGGTGGTACGGGGCGGTCGGGGCGGCGGCCATCCCACTCCATCATCCGGCCGCGTCGCGGCGCATCCATCCAACGACCCGCAGCCGGACCGCGCCGACCGCGTGGCCCGACGTCCATGCGGTCACGCCCAGGGCGCTGCGGTCCGGCGAATCCACCGCGGCGCATGCCGCCGCGCTGCATGGCCATGCGCTGACCGATGCGGCCCATGCGCATGCCCTGCACACGCCCGCGTTGCGTCGAGTCGAGGATGGCCATGGCCTGGCGCCCCAGGGTGGTGTCAACCTGGCGACCACGCAGCTGGACGAGCCGGTCGCGGAAGTTGCGTCGGGCGCTGTCGCTGAGGTTGCAGCGCCCGTCGCGGCCGCAGGTGGAATCGCGGAGGGCCCGTGCCTGATCGGCCAGGGTCCGTCGCTGCGCGATCATCCGGCGCTCGAGGGAATCGAGACGCGCGACCTGGCGGGGCGTCAGGTCCAGTTCGCGCCGCCGATCGAGCAGTTCGGTCGGGGAGATCATGCCCTGAAGGCGCGGGGTGGGCGTGGCGGCGGGCTCCGGGCGCCGTGGTCGCGCCTGGGCGGTGAGGGCCAGCGGAAGGGCGAGAAGGGTGGCAAGTGCCACCGCGGGGCGTCGGGTCATCATGGTGCTGCTCCTGCGTGAGGAAGGGAACGGTTCAATCACCCGGTACGACGTCGCTCCCGCGGCGGCCGTTAAGCCCGAACGGCACGGCAGGACGTTGCGTTAACGACTCGCGCGCCCGTCCGTCCACTTCCGGTTGCGCCCCGCACGTCCCCCCTTTGGCAAGCGTCGTCATGAAGACCAGATCCCTCGCGGCCGTCGTCCTGGCCCTGTCCCTGTTCGCGGTTCCCGCGGTCGCGCAGATCGGCGCGACCACCGACATCATCACCGGCGTGGTGCGGCGCCTGGAAGGGAACCTCCCGCTCGAAGGCGCGCAGGTGGAGGTGCTCTCGATCGAGTCGAACATCACGCGTCGTACGCGTACGAACGCGCAGGGGAAGTACACCGTGCTCTTTCCCGACGGGGGAGGGCAGTACCAGGTGACGGTGCGCGCGATCGGCCTGGCGCCGCAGCAGGCACTGGTACTGCGCAACGCCGATGAGGATCGACTGGTGCATGACTTCACCATGTCGACGCTCCCCACCGTGCTGTCCGCCGTGCAGGTCCGCGCGCGACAGGATGCGCCGCGTGATCGCGACGCGCCGACGCCGGGCACCGTGGAGCGGGCCATCAATACCGACCAGGCCGCGCGCCTCCCGATCGACGCCGGGGACTTGCTGCAACTCGCGTTGCTTGCCCCCGGGCTCGTGGCCATTCCGGGGAGCGACTCGACCGCTGGCGCCTTCTCGGTGGCGGGGCTCACGCCGGATGCGAACAACGTGACGCTGGACGGGATGTCGTTCGGGTCCGCGCAACTTCCACAGGAGGCGGTGCGCAACTCGCGCGTGCAGACCTCCAACTTCGACGTGTCGCGCGGACAGTTCTCGGGGGGCCTGATCTCCTCGACGAGCCGGGGCGGCTCCAACAACATGCAGGGGAACTTCACGTACTCGCTGCGCGACCGGGACCTGGCGATCGAGGGGGAGGATCCCTCGCCGGCGGCGCAGGGGTTCACGCAGAACCAGTTCTCGGGAGGCTTTGGCGGCCCGATCGTGCGGGACAAGCTCTTCGCTTTTGGCGCGGTGCAGGTGCGGCGCCGCAATGACGTGGTGACCTCACTCACCAATTCCGATGCGCTCACGCTGGAACGCTTCGGCGTCAGCGCGGATTCCGTGTCGCGATTCACGCAGCTCCTCACGACGGCCGGGGTGCGGCCCCTGTCGGTGCTGGCGGACGACCGCCTTTCGGACAACCTGTCGGGGCTCCTGCGCCTCGACTACCTCACCGACGGTGGTCATTCGATCACCCTGCGTGGCGACTGGCGGATGAGCGACCAGGACCCGACACGCATCGGCCCGCTCGCCCTCCCCCAGACCGGTGGCAACACCAACAGCTACGGCGGCGGCGTGATGGCCACGGTGACGTCCAACTTCGCCGGGCGCTTCCTGAACGAGTTCAAGTTCTACGTCTCCCGCGACCGCAATGAGGGGACGCCATTCATCGAGATCCCGGCCGGTCGCGTGCAGGTGAGCTCGGGGTTCGGCGATGGCCAGACCGGCATCGCGACCCTCACCTTCGGCGGGAACACGGGGCTTCCCCAGGCCGGTCGCAACACCGGGATCGAGGCGACCAATGAGGTGTCCTGGGTGGCCGATGGCCATCGCCTCAAGCTGGGTCTCCTCGTCAACAGCACGTCGTTCACCCAGGACGTCACCACCAACCGGTGGGGGACGTACGCATTCAACTCCCTCGAGGACTTCGAGGCCGGGCGCCCGGCCTCGTTCACGCGGACCCTCACGCCGCGACTGCGTGAGGGGCAGGGGACGAACGTCAACCTCTACCTGGGCGACACCTGGCGGGTCAATCGCGCGCTGCAGCTGACGTACGGCGTGCGCGGCGAGGGCTCGTTCTTCGGCAAGACCCCGGCATACAATCCTGAGGTCGAGACCGCGTTCGGCTATCGCACGAACGAGGTGCCCACGGACGTGCGCGTGACGCCTCGAGTTGGCTTTACATGGACCCTCGGCATGCCCTCACAGGGGGGACAAGGTGGCCAGGGTGGTCAGACTGGCCAGGGTGGACAGCGAGGTGGCGGTGGAGGAGGTGGTCGCGGTGGGTTCGGTGGTGGTGGAGGCGGTCTCGGTGGCCCGGGCGGCTTCGGAGGCGGTCAGCCGCGCTGGACGATCCGAGGTGGCCTCGGGGAGTTCCGCTCCGCACCGTCCACCAACCTGGTGGCCAACGCGGCGGGGGCGACGGGCTTGCCCAACAACGAATCGCAGCTCATCTGTATCGGCTCGGTGGTCCCGGTGCCCGATTGGTCGGGCTTTGCCACCGACCCGTCCGGGATCCCGACCTCGTGCCTTGGTGGTGGGAACCTCTTTGTGCCAACGGCGCGCCCGAATGTCACGGTCTTTGGCGACGACTTCGCGGCCTCGCGGGCCTGGCGTGGATCGTTAGGTGCAACGCGCCGCTTCTGGCAGCGCTACACCTTCAATTTCGACCTCGCCTATGCGCGCGGCGTCGCGCAGACCGGGTACCTCGACGCCAACCTCAATGCCGCACCGCAGTTCGCACTCGGCGCCGAGGGGGGGCGTCCGGTGTTCGTGCCCGCCGCCACGGTCGTCCCGACGACCGGCGCGACCACCGTGCTGGCGTCCCGCCTGAACCCGAACTTCGGCCAGGTCCTGGTCACCCGGTCCGACCTCGCGAGTGACTCCCGACAGGCAACCTTCTCGCTGAACGGCTTCCTCAGTCGCGGGGCCAACGTCAACCTGTCGTATACCTGGGCACGCGCGCGTGACCAGGGGTCGGGTGGTGGAGGCGGTCGTTTCGGCGGGTTTGGCGGCGGTGGCGGTGGCGGCGGTTCCTTCGGTGGCCCGACGACCGCTGGAGACCCGAACATCCGTGAGTGGTCGCGATCGTCGTTCGAGCGCCGGCACGTCTGGGTTGCCACGGTCAACTACCCGGTGAACCTCGGCCTCGAGATCACGGCGTTCGGTCGGCTCACCTCGGGAACGCCGTTCACGCCAATGGTCAACGCCGACATCAATGGCGATGGCTCGCGCAACGACCGCGCGTTCCTCTTCGACCCTGCCGGGACAGCTGACCCGGCGGTCGCCAGCGGGATGCAGCGGCTGATGTCGATCCTGCCAGAGCGTGCGAAGGAGTGCGTGATGAACCAGCTGGGGACGATTGCAGCCCGCAACAGCTGCACCGGTCCCTGGCAGCCTTCGCTCGACCTCCAGGCCAACTGGCGCCCGAACTTCCTGGGCCTCAACCGCCGGCTCGCGGTGTCCTTCATGACCGTGAACTTCCTCGGTGGCCTGGACCAGTGGATCAACGGCACGGACAACCTGAAGGGCTGGGGACAGTTCCGCGCACAGGACAACACGCTGCTGTACGTGCGCGGCTTCGACGCCGCCACCAACCGGTACAACTACGAAGTCAACGAGCGCTTCGGGGCAACGCGCAACGGGGCCAACGGGATCACGGTACCGTTCCAGATCGGGGTGCAGGCGCGGTATACCCTCGGCCCCGATCGTGCGCGCGAGATGATCAACAACATGATCCGCGGTGGTCGTGGCGGCGGCGCCGGTGCCGGGGCGGCCGCTGGCAATCCCGCGGGTGGGGCAGGCGGATTCCCCGGCGCCGCGATCCTCAACCAGAACGCGGCCAGCGCCATCCTGCAGCTCAAGGATTCGCTCGCGCTGACCGAGGTGCAGGTGGCGGCCATTCAGCCGATCGCCGACAGCATTGCGACGCGGAATGCGGCGCTCGCCCGCGAGGCGCAGGAGACGATGCGGAACGCGGGCGCCAATCCGGACATGGCGCAGATCATGTCGCGCCTTACCGGGCGGCTCGACGAGGTGCGTCGCGAGGGGGAGGCGACCCTGACGAAGCTGGAGGCGATCCTCACTCCGGAGCAGTGGGCGAAGGTACCGGCACGGATCAAGAACATGGGCCGCGGTCCGGGCCAGCAGCAGCGCCGTCGCGGGTAGCCTCCGTCGCCCCGGCGAAGGCCGGGGCGCAAGGCCATTGAATTGAAACGGGTGGCGGCCTGCGCCGGCACGACGACCCTAGCGCCACGGATTGGCGAATCGACGGTCGGTCATGAAGGTCGAGTCGGTGAGCCCCTGGAGAAACGCGACCAGGTCCGCGCGCCCCTGAGGGGTGAGGGCAAACCCGGAAATGCGTCGATCCTTGAACGGATTGAGGCGGCCGTCCCCGGCGTTCGGCCCCACCGTGATCAGGCGGCCGCCGCGCGCGTAGTTGTCGATCACGTCCTCGAGAGACCCGACGCTGCCGTCATGGCCGTAGGGGAAGGTCAGGGCGACATTGCGCAGCCCGGGCACCTTCATCCGCCCCATGTCCGATGGGTTGCCCGTTCGCTCGAACAGGCCCCCGTTTCGCGCCGGATACGCGCCGGTCCCGCCGCCGTTGTAGAGCCCGGTGTTCACGAATTCATCGCCGATCGGGGTCCCCGGTTCGAAGGCGATGGAGAAATGGGGGCCGGCGTGGCACCGGGTGCAGCCCAGCGCCCCAAAGGCAGCCCTTCCCCTCCGCGCCGGAGCACTCAGCGCGAGGGTGTCCCCGCGGGCAAACCGATCCACCGGCGCGTTCGCCGAGATGAGGGTGCGCTGAAAGGCGGCGAGTGCGCGGTTGACGTTCACCAGGGTGAAGGGGTCGGTCCCCGCGCCAAACGACGACGGAAAGAGCGTCTGGTACACGGGCTCGCTCCGGAGTCGTTGCAGCACCTCCGTCTCGCGGCCCTTGAGGCCGAGTTCGACCGGGGTGTCGCCCAGCTGCGGGATCAGGGCCTGCGTCTCCAGGGAGATCGTGCCCGGGTCGGCCCAGCCGAAGGTGCGCTGGTACCCGACGTTCGCCAGCGCCATCGAGTTGCGTGTGTGCGCCTGCCCGGTGGAGCCCAGGGGGATGTTCTTCGCGTCGGCGAACCCGAACTCCTGCCGGTGGCAGGAGGAACAGGCAAATGCGCCGTTGCCGGAGAGGCGCGTGTCGTAGAAGAGCCGTCGACCCAGCTCGACCTTTGCGGCCGACATCGGGTTGCCGACGGGAACGGGGGGAGGCACAACGCCCGGCGGGAGGGACCAGGTGAAGCGTGCGGGATCACCGGAGAGGGGATCCAGGACGCCATGCCCGTCGCCCGCGCACGCGAGGAGCCACGCCGTCGCGACAACCGACCCGAGGCGGCGCATCACCTGGGCACGTCGACCGTGCGGAGCCACTCGCGTACCTGCCGCACGGTTTCGTCAGGATTGTCGATCGTCGTCATGTGGCCCGACCCTGGAACGACCTTGAACGTGGATCCCTTGACCAGGCTCGCGTAGTACTGGGTCGTGGCTGGGGTCGCTTCATCGAACTCGCCGGCCGTGAACAGCGTCGGGACGCTGATCTCGCCGAGGCGCGGGGTCGCGTCATAGTCCTTGAGGTTGCCGGTCGCCCGAAACTCGGACGGCCCCCACATCTGCAGGTAGACCGCCATGTTCGTCCGGCTCAGGCCGCGCAACGTGAGGGAGTCGAACGGCGTGCGGTTGATGTGCCGGCTTGCGTACTCCGCCATCGCCGCCTGGTACCCCGGCGTGTCGTACTTCCCGCTGGCGTTGGCGGCGGCCACTGCGCGCCGGAGCGAATCGGGAAGGAGCGCCACGAGGGAATCGGCGTCGCGCACCCATCGCTCGACACTCAGGCACGGACTCGCAAATATCACGCCCTTCACCCCGGAGGGCTTGCCCTCCATGTACCGGGCGGCGAGCATCGTCCCCCAGCTGTGCCCGTAGATGAATACTTCGGGCAGGCCCAGGGAGTCTCGCAGGGTCTGGAGCTCCTCGACGAAGCGCTCGATGTGCC
>WBZL01005566.1_pt1 | contig 10387 bp, 8 predicted proteins | sample 5204291 | NCBI WGS metagenome assembly WBZL01 (sample SAMN12344345, study PRJNA552823) | activated sludge metagenome | biome: Activated sludge suspended growth; feature: Nitrification reactor; material: Wastewater; isolation source: activated sludge from nitrification reactor of wastewater treatment... | reverse complement strand
AGATGACGATCAGGACGATGACCCGGACGTGATCTTCATCCATCCGGAAACCCAGCAACTCAGCGTTGCTCATTTTATTTACGAGTTCATCGTGCTGAACTTGCCCATGATCAAAGTGTACGACTGTGAATCCGAAACCTCAAAACCCTGCGATACGGAAATGCTCAAACGCCTCAACCAGGCCGAAGAGCAAAACCCGCAGGACAATCAGGGGTCGGTGTGGGACGAATTGAAAAAATTGAATAACTGAACATTCGGAAACGAATTAAATATTTTGCACAATGGCGCATCCTAAGAGTAAAGTATCCAAGCAGCGGAGGAACAAGCGCAGGACCAATCACAAAGCGGCCATTCCTCAGATCGCTACCTGCCAGACGACCGGCGAAAAGCATATCTACCATCGCTCCTACAAGGACAGCGAAGGCAATACCTACTATCGCGGCAAGCTGCTGATCAAAACGGATATCGAAGAATAAACACGTTCGGGGACGTGAAAAATAAAGCCTCCATCGGGAACTCTTTTCACGATGCGGGGCTTTTTGTGTTGTCACAACTTTAAACCATCGCGATGAAGCGGATCATACAATCACCGAATGCGCCGGCACCGATCGGCCCCTATAACCAGGCCGTCATCCACAACGGTACCCTTTACATCTCAGGCCAGATCGCCATCATACCGGCTAGCGGCGAACTCCTCCAGGGGACTATCGAGGAGGAGACCCGTCAGGTGCTGGAAAACATCAAGGCGATCCTGACCGAAGCCGGTACCTCATTCGCCAACGTGCTGAAATGCTCCGTCTTCGTTAAGAACATGCACGACTTCGGCCGCATCAACGCCATCTACGCCGAATACTTCGACGAAGCCACCGCACCCGCCCGCGAACTGGTGGAGGTGGTCAACCTGCCGAAGTTCGTCAACATCGAAATTTCGGCCATAGCCGCCGTCTAATTATTTATCATCATGGAATCAAAAAAGAGAATCCTCTCCGGCATTCAGCCGACCGGTAACCTGCATTTCGGACGTTATTTCGGGGCCGTCAGCAATTGGGTGAACCTTCAGGAAACCTACCATTGCTTCTACTGCGTCGTCGACTACCACGCGATGACCATGCCCTTCGTACCTGCCAAATTGCGGGAAAACAGCTGGGAACTGGCCATCAACCTGCTGGCGGCCGGCATCAACCCGGAAAATCTCTTTATCCAGTCCATGGTGCCCGAACATACCGAGCTGTCCTGGATCATGAACTGTTACGCTTCCTACGGCCAGTTGTCGCGCATGACCCAGTTCAAGGATAAAAGCGCACAGGCCCAGGAGTCGGGGTCCGATGATTTCATCTCTGCAGCGCTGTTCGATTATCCCGTCCTGCAAGCCGCGGATATCCTGATCTACAAGGCGCATTACGTGCCGGTGGGAAAGGACCAGGAGCAGCATGTCGAGTTTACCCGGAACATCGCCCAGCGGTTCAACAACCAGACGGGCAAGGAATATTTCGTATTGCCAGAAGCCTTGTTCACGGAATTCCCCAAGATCATGTCAACCGCCGACCCGACCCGGAAAATGAGCGCCAGCCTCGGGGAAAAACACAATATCGACGTCTTCGCCGATCCGGAACGCATCCGCAAGCAGGTCCGCTCAGCCGTAACCGATACCGGAGACACACCTGCAGGTACGATGAGCCCCGGCGTGGAAAACCTGTTCACCCTGTTGAACGCTTGCAAAAAACAGGAAGCCCACGACAGCCTGATGGCGGATTACAACGCCGGAACGCTCAAGTACGTCGACCTGAAAGAAGCCGTTGCAGATGCTCTGGTCGGAATCAGCGAGCAACTGCGCGAACGGAAAAAGGAACTGACCTCCGACCGGAAGGCCGTCAAAGAACAGCTCAAGGCATCGGGCGCCGCCATCCGCGAACACGCCCGCCTGACCCTGCGCGAAGTGAAGGAACTGGTGGGCCTGGTCAACCCGCGCTGATTATCGTATGGGCAACCCTCGTGGTTGCCCTCTCAAAAAGCAACCCTCGTGGTTGCCCTCTCAAAAAGCAACCCTCGTGGTTGCGCCAACCTATCCGCCATGAAAATCATCTGCATCGGCCGCAATTACGCCGACCACGCCAAAGAACTGAACAATCCCGTGCCGGAGCGGCCCATCATTTTCATGAAGCCGCCGACAGCGCTGCTCGTCAACGACAAGCCGCTGTACTACCCGGAATTTACCAAAGACCTCCACTACGAAGCCGAGATCGTCCTGAAGATCGCCAGGAACGGCCGCCATATCCAACCGGAATTTGCAGCTGAATACTACGACGAAGTGGCGCTCGGGATCGATTTTACCGCCCGCGACCTGCAGGCCGAACTCAAAGGGAAAGGTCAGCCCTGGGAACTGGCAAAAGCCTTTGACGGCTCGGCAGCCATCAGCCCGTTCATTCCCGTCAGCGAACTGCCCGACCCGGATGCCATCGAGTTCAGGCTCGCCAAAAACGGCGAAACGGTCCAGCACGGCAATACCCGCGATGTGATCTTTTCCTTCAACGACATCATTGTGTTCGTTTCCCAATTCTTCAAACTGCAAATGGGCGACTACATTTATACCGGCACCCCGGCCGGCGTCGGTCCCGTCAAAATCGGCGACACCCTGAAAGGCGAGATCTTCACCAAAACCGGCCCGAAGCCTTTGTTGACCTGCGAAATCAAATGACCCGGCAAGCGGATTCAATTTTTTAGGGGATACTTACAAACATTGTTCTATTTTTGCCCCGCAATTAACAACCAAGGAATCCAATGCCATATCTATTTACGTCAGAATCCGTCTCGGAAGGTCATCCCGACAAAGTAGCCGACCAAATTTCCGACGCGCTTGTAGATCATTTCCTGGCCTTTGATGCCCAATCCAAGGTCGCCTGCGAAACGCTTGTCACCACCGGTCAGGTCATCCTGGCAGGCGAGGTCAAATCCTCCACTTACCTGGATGTACAGCAGATCGCCCGGGATGTCATCCGCCGTATCGGCTATACCAAGTCCGAGTACATGTTCGAGGCCAACTCCTGCGGCGTGCTGTCGGCCATCCACGAACAATCGCCGGATATCAACCGGGGCGTAGAGCGGACAAACCCCGAAGACCAGGGCGCCGGCGATCAGGGTATGATGTTCGGATATGCCACCAACGAAACTGAAAACTACATGCCGCTGGCCCTCGATCTGGCGCATAAGATCCTGCAGGAACTGGCTGCCATCCGCAAAGCAGGCCAGGAAATGACCTACCTGCGGCCCGATTCCAAATCCCAGGTCACCATCGAATACTCCGACGACCACGTCCCGCAACGCATCGACACCATCGTGGTTTCAACCCAGCACGACGAATTTGCGGACGACGCCGCCATGCTCGACAAGATCAGGGAGGACGTCATCCATATCGTCATCCCCAGGATCAAAGCCGGCCTGAAGCCTTCTCTGCAGAAACTGTTCGACGGCGATATCACCTATCATATCAACCCTACGGGCAAATTCGTCATCGGCGGCCCGCACGGCGATACCGGCCTCACCGGTCGCAAGATCATCGTTGATACTTACGGCGGTAAAGGAGCCCACGGCGGCGGCGCCTTCTCCGGCAAAGACCCCTCCAAGGTCGACCGCTCGGCAGCCTACGCTACGCGCCATATCGCCAAGAACCTGGTAGCAGCCGGCGTATGCAGCGAGGTGCTGGTACAGGTCTCCTACGCCATCGGCGTTGCCGCTCCGACCAATATCTACGTCAATACCTACAACACGGCCAAGATCGGCCTCTCCGACGGCGAGATCGCCAGAAAGGTGGGCCAGCTCTTCGATATGCGGCCTTACGCCATCGAAACCCGCCTGAAACTGCGCTATCCGATCTATTCCGATACGGCCGCCTATGGCCATATGGGCCGCTCCCCGGAGAAAAAATCCGTCGAACTGGTCAACGGCTCCGGCCAGAAACTGAAACTGGACGTAGAAACCTTTACCTGGGAAAAACTGGATTATGTGGATAAGGTGAAGACGGCGTTCGGGTTGTAAGTCGTAAGTCGTAAGTTGTAAGTCGTAAGTCGTAAGTCGGGGTAAGGTAACCCTTCGACTTTACAACGGCTGTCCCCATCAACAATCATAGCCTGCCCAGCTTTAGCGGGGTAATCATCAATCATCAATAAAAAAGAGGTCCATCGGACCGAAATCCCTGTAAGAGGGTCCATCGGACCGAAATCCCTGTAAAAGAGGTCCATCGGACCGAAACCCCTGTAAACAATCACTTCGTCAGATCCCAGACCCAGTTCCCCTGCGAGTCGAAATAGCCGATCTTGTCGCCTTGTTCTACCCGGAACAGGCCCTGGCCGACGTAAGAAATGAACTCGTAATCCGGTTTGACGATCAGCTCGCCTTCGAGGTTGGAGAGGCCGTTGAAGCCTTCAATGCGGACCTTGGCGTAACCGTTCTGGAAATCTTCGATGCGGTCGTATTTGGGGGGGATGATGGCGATCCCGCGCTGATTGATGATCCCCCATTTGCCATTGATCTGAACGACGGCAACGCCATGGTGGAACTCGCGGGCGCCCTGATAATAGCCGTTGTAGAGGTCCGATTTTTCCGTAATATAATAGAACCTGTATTTTTCATCCCGGACCAGCCCCCGGCCTTCCTGAAACTTCAGCAGCCGGTCTACCTCCGGGGGCATGACAATATTGCCTTCCAGGTCGATCAGTCCCGCATTCTTAATGCCCTGATAAACGACAGCCCGCTCGCCGGCATAATCCTGACAACGCGTAAACTGGAAAGGGGTCGCCAGGCTGCCGGTCCGGTCGATATAGCCGCATTGGCCCTTGAGGTAAGCGGCTGCCCGCCCGCTCGAAAAGGCGGATACCTTGTCATAGACATCCGGGATCACGAGCGTACCGGTCGTGTCGATAAACCCGTATCCGTTCTTGTATTTGACCGCAGCCATACCCTCGCTGAAGGAGTCGATGGCCAGGTAGTCATCGGAGGTGATCTTTTCACCCCGGTAATTGATGACCCCGTACCGGATCCGGTCCCGTCCGTACCGGACAACAGCCAGTCCGTGGCGGTTGAATTCATCGATATTGGAATAAGCCGGCCGGTCTACATATTTGCCGGTTTTGTCGATCAGGCCGTACTTGCTCTTGTCCACGACCCGGGCTACGCCGAAAGCGAAGTCAAAAGCCTTTTCGAATTTGGAAGGGATCACCATTTCATCCTGCGGATTGATGAAACCGGCCCCTTTGTCGTCGTACACCCAGGCGAGGCCTTCCTTGAAATTCCCGGCGCGCCGGTATTTGAAGTCGATGGCCACATCGCCCTGTTTGTCGATAAAACCCCATTTGTACCCCAGCTTGACGGCGGCCAGGCCCTGGCTGAAATCCCGGACCTCCCGGAACCGGCACGGGATCACTTCGATGCCGTCGGCGTTGACGAATCCCCACATGCCGTTGCGTTTCACGGCCAGGCGGCCTTCGGCAAAAGAGCCGATCTCATCGTAGGTGGCGTTGACGGCGATCCGGCCCAGGGTATCGATCAGGCCATATTTAGGCTCCTGGACGTAAACCCGGACGATCTTGTTGTCGGTATTTTCCAGGAACTCAATGCCGTCGTATTTGCAGGGAATGAGGTTTTTGCCCTTGGAATTGACCAGGCCCCATTTCCCGTCGCTGGCCACGATGCCTACGTTGTTGACCAGGTCGAAAGCAAAGGAGAATCGCGGTTCAACCACCATGGTCCCCAGCGTATCCATATATCCCCATTCGCAATTCTCGCAGATCAGCGCCGCGTCTTCCCGGAAGAGCTGGTCGTATTGCGTATAATCGGTCATGTTGCTGGGGGAGAGCCATTCGGCCAGGTTATCGCGGAGTTTTCCGAGGCTGAATTTTTCCTTGAGGCTGGCTGACATCCGGCCGCGGACGCTGGCCCGGGCCGTTCCGTCCGAAAAATCGCCGATATAGGCCATATCCTTTTTGATGATGCGCCCGATCCGGTCGACGAGCCCGAAACGGCCGTTGGAAAATATGCACCGCGCGGCAGGCAAGCCCTTTCTGAAATCGTCAAAGCGGATATCCCAGAAATCAATTTCGGTAACCGGCAATCCGACCTCATTGTTGACGAGCCCGAAGATCATGTCGAACTGGAAGGTAGACCGCTCGAATTCGTATTTATTGAATTGTTCGATGCCCACCAGGGTAAAACCGAGGTCTTTTTCCACCTGGATATAATGGAACTTCGGCTCGATCTGGATACCGCCGTCGGACATTCTGCGCAGCCCCCACCGGTCGGCTACCGGCGAGTAAAACCATTCGAAATTATCCAGCAGCAGGTCGCCTTCGGCTTGCTGACCCTCCGGTGCGCTTTTGGCGTCCTGTTTGCCGCCGATCCTGATGGTAAAGTGTTTGGAGAAATTGCTTTCGTCGACGAGGTTGCCGTCGTCGTCAAAATGGTACAACGTCAGCGATTCTTTCCCGCCTTCCTCGCCGATATAGGCTTTGGCCTGCCCGGCTTCCACTTCAACGCGCTGATACCTGGGCGGGACGATCTCCTGGCCTTTTACGTTGGCTACCCCGAAGAGGCCGTCCTTTTTGATGAGGCAAACCTTATTGCGCAAAGGAGCGATATAATCGTAGGCCATCGGGATGATCACCTCGTTCTCCCCTTTGGCCACGCCCCAGCGCCCCTGTTGGTTGACGCGGAACAGCTGGTTGTCATACGGCTGGATCTCCATGTACCGCGGACTGAACACGAGGTTGCCGCACCAGTCCATCAGGCCCAGGCGGCGGTCTTTCTTAACCAGTACGTATTTGCGGCTGAAGCTGTAAAATTCATCGTATTCGCCCTGGCTCAGGATCTGGTTGCAGGGGATGGAGTAGAGGTAGAGGTGGTTGTTGGCCACCAGCTTGACGTATTGGTCGGTCAGGCGCCGGAAACTGTCATATTTCGGGGGGACTACCTGCTGACCCTCCCGGTCGATGGCGCCCCATTGAGCGCCGGTCCGGAAAAACAGGAGACTGTCGTTGAAAATCCGGATTTCCTGGGAGGTATTGCCCAGGATTTCCCGCCCCCGGTCCGTGATGACGCCCAGCTGATCGCTGCGCCGCGTAATGAAAAAACCTTCGGGCTCCTGCATGATCTCGTCGTATCGCGGCGGGATCACCTGCGTGCCGTTTTCCCGGATCACACCCCACTTGCCGTCCTTGACGAAACCCAGAAAATCGTTGTCCCACAGCTCCACTTTATTGTAGCCTTTGGGCAATATAACCTTGCCCTGGAGATTGACCACCATCCATTCTCCGAGGTCCATAACGGCAATCAAAGTGGAATCGAGCACCTTGAGGTCCTCGTATCTGGGAGGTACGACTTCTTTGCCGGACTTATCCAGCAAACCAACACCCCCGTCACGCTGCATGACCGCGTAGCCGAAAGCCTTGAATTCACCAATGGCTTCGTACCTGGGGGCCAGGACAATTTGACCTTCAGCGTCGATCAAGCCCCATTTTTTATCCTGCTTGACCGGGAAATATTGCTGGGGCCAGATTTTTCCTCCCAACACGAGCAATAAACAGAGTAACCCTATTTTGCGCATAAATCGATTGGGTGTACGTTTGAAAAAAACGCATTTACGGGTGTTTAATTGCGGGAAAATACCGGTGATCGGCAATTTAATATCGCAAAATGGGAATAAAGTTACAGTCCGGCAAGCACCAATTTTGCTACGGCAGGTTTTGTTTGCCGAACGACACTCGCCGGTTGTCAGTGGTTAGTTGTCAGTTGTCAGTTGTCAGTCTCCGCCCGGCAACTTCGCCGAAAGCTTCGTCGCCCGGTGGCCGTAGCTTCAGCGTAGGAGGGGGTCAGTGGTCAGGTATGAAGGCGTAGCCGGGGGCTTCAACCCCATTTAATCTCGCGGTCGATATGCCATTTCCCGTTCTCATGGTGCAATAAGGTCAGGGCGCCGGCCTGGAACATGCGTTGGTAATTCAAACCGGAAAAATAATCCCAGGCTTGGGAGAAAACAGCCTTATCCAGGTCCTTGAATGCGACGGTCATGTGGGGATGAAATGGCTGGGCATGCTCTTTTTCCAGGTTCAGTTGGTCTTTCAGCGTAGCGACCAGCCGTTTTTCCAGACTTTGCAGGTCGGCGTTTTCCGCCACATCGACATAGATGACCCTGGGTGCGAAAGCGTTGAAATGCTTTAACTCAATCCAGAAAGCCTTTTCGCGGGCGGCAAAAAGTTCCATTACCCGGACCAGATCGCGGTACCGGGCGGTTTTCCACCTGAATGGCGGAAAAACGGTGATATGGGGCGGCGAGGTGAGGGCGCGCGAAGTGTTGAAATGCCTGGCGGCGTATTCCTTGAATGCGGTGACCTCGGCCCGGATCTCGGGACCCGGCAGCAAAGCCATAAAAAACAGCGGGTCGTTCATGCGGAGAAGGCGTTTTGGCGGGTTATCGCCGGTCGAAAGACAATCTTTTTCCGGGTGTGCCGTCGAAGAAAACACCGTCCTGCCAGGCCAGGTGGCCGCTGACGATGGTTGCTTCAACAAACCCTTTGAATTTGTGGCCTTCAAAAGGCGACCAGCCGCATTTGTAGAAGATGTTGTCTTTTTTGACGGTCCAGTCGCGGTCCGGATCCAGAATGACCAGATCCGCCCAGAAGCCTTCCTCGATGAACCCGCGCCGGTCGATCTGAAAACAGACAGCCGGGGCATGGCACATTTTTTCAACGATTCGTTCCAGGGTGATCCGCCCCTGCCGGTAGAATTCCAGCATTACGTTGAGGGTGTGTTGCACCAGCGGCACTCCGGACGGCGCCTGGAAGTAATTCCCTTGTTTTTCCTCCCAGGTATGCGGCGCGTGGTCGGTCGCGATGATGTCGAGCCGGTTGTCGAGCAAAGCCGGGAAAAGGGCTTCCTGGTGGCTTTTATCCTTGATGGCCGGGTTGCACTTGATCTGCGATCCCAACCGGGCGTAATCATCGCGGTTGAAATACAGGTGATGGACGCACACCTCCGCCGTGATCCGCTTTTGTTCCAGCGGGATGTCGTTCCGGAAAAGGGCCAGTTCGTCCGCGGTGGAAATATGGAGGATATGAAGCCTCGTGTTGTGCCGTTTGGCCAGATCAACCGCCATGGAAGATGACAGCAGGCACCCTTCTACGCTGCGGATCAGCGGGTGGCAGTCGATGGGAATGTCTTCGCCGTACCGCTGCCGGTAAATTTCCGTATTGGCCCGAATGGTAGTCTCGTCTTCGCAATGGGTAGCGACCAGGATCGGGGCGTTTGCAAAAATGGACTCAAGGGTGTTCGGGTTGTCGACCAGCATATTGCCCGTGCTGGAGCCCATGAATACCTTGATGCCGCAGACGGTTTCGGGGTCGGTCCGGAGCACTTCCTCCAGGTTGTCGTTGCCGGCGCCCATAAAGAATGAATAATTGGCCAGTGAATTGGCGGCGGCAATGGCGTACTTGTCGGCCAGCAATTCCTGGGTCAGGGCGGGCGGTTTGGTATTGGGCATTTCCATAAAGGAAGTCACCCCGCCGGCAACGGCCGCCCTCGATTCCGTGAAGATCTCAGCCTTATGGGTCAGCCCGGGTTCCCGGAAGTGGACCTGGTCGTCGATGATCCCGGGGAGGAGGTATTTGCCGGAAAGGTCCATCTCAAGGTCGGCGCCCCTGTCGATGGAAGGCGCGATCTGCTGGATGAAGCCGTCCGATATGAATACATCAGCCGGAAAAATGCGGCCTTTGTTGACCAATTGTGCGTTTCGCAGGAGAATGGATGACATGTGTTGCTTTAATTTATGCTGGTTTATGGTTGTTTGTGGTTGTTTATGATTGTTAATGCTGGTTTATGATTGTTTATGGTTGCTCCGCCCGCCATAGCCCCGGCGTAGGCGGGTTTATGCTGGTTTATGCTGGTTTATGATTGTTTATGGTTGCTCCGCCCGCCATAGCCTCGGCGTAGGCGGGTTTATGATGGTTTATGGTTGTTTATGGGAACGCAACCCAACTACAATAAACTAAAACAAACCACAATGAACTAAAACAAACCACAATGAACTAAAACAAACAACAATAAACAACAATAAAACCCCGGAAAGGTCTTCGGCGAAAATAGGAAGGATTTTTTATTTTGAAGCATTATTCCCCCTGCCGGGCACTGCCTGAGAAGGCGGCTGTTTAAAATTCGAACCAATCGATCAATCATTTATTGAGGAACTGAGTAATCGAGTAATCGAGGAACTGAAAGCAAAACCAATCGACGGACGCCCCAATCGGATCAATCGAACAATCGAATCAATCGAATCAATCGATCAATCGAATCAATCGATCAATCGAATCAATCGATCAATCGAATCAATCGATCAATCGAATCAATCGAT
>WBZL01005562.1_pt1 | contig 10391 bp, 6 predicted proteins | sample 5204291 | NCBI WGS metagenome assembly WBZL01 (sample SAMN12344345, study PRJNA552823) | activated sludge metagenome | biome: Activated sludge suspended growth; feature: Nitrification reactor; material: Wastewater; isolation source: activated sludge from nitrification reactor of wastewater treatment... | reverse complement strand
CGACGGCCTCACGTTCTCGGCGATCACCGGCGACGGCCTGCCCCACCTGGTCGGCGCCATGGCCGGCGTGGTCCACACCGCCCGAGACGCCGAGCCGGCGCCGGAGCCCTTCGTGGTGCACCGCCCGTCGTCGGTGGGCATCACCATCGAACGGCTCGACTCCGGGGGGTTCCTGGTGCACGGCCGGGCCGCAGAGCGGGCCGTGGCCCTGTCCGACCTCACCAACCTCGAGGCGCTCGCCTACGTGCAGGAGCGGCTCAAGCGGCTCGGCGTCGACAAGGCCCTGGCCAAGGCCGGTGCCGTGGAGGGCTCACCCGTCCAGGTGGGCAAGTTCCACTTCGAGTTCCTCCCCGACTGAAGCCATCCCGACCGACCCCACCCTCCACCAGGGTGCTGCGGGCGTCTGACCGGAGCCACACCAGGCCGTGCGGGGCGGGTCGGGCGGCGGGGTCAGGTCCGGGGGAGGACCTGGTCCACCGGACCCCGCTGCAGTGCCGACCGAGCCGCGGGGAGCGCCGTCCACAGCACGGCGACCAACACGGCGGGCAGCAGCAGGATGGGGACCGCCTCCCAGCCGGGCAGGTGGAGGCGGGACGACACGAAGCCGAACCAGCCCGGATCCTCCCAACCGTCGCGGGCGTCTCCCAGCAGCACGGCGGTGACGGGTAGCCACCCCAGGGGCAGGGCCAGCAGGGCGCCCAGGAGGGCGAGCACCACCCCCTCGAAGGCGGCCTGGCGGCGCATGCGGGCGGGGGGCGCTCCCGCGGCGATGGCCGCCCGGTGGTCCTCGGCACTGTCCACCGATCGGAGCGACAAGGTGATGGCCAGCACCACCAGGGCCACCACACCGGTGGCGGCGGCCAGGAGGAGCAGCCAGCGCCGCTCCCGGTCCTGAGCGCTCTGGGCCGGGGTCGTGCTCTCGTCCTCGTAGCGGGGATCGATGTTCGGGTGGCCGGCGATGACGTCGGCGCCCACGACCTGGATGTCGGGGTCCGGCGTCATCGCCGGCGTGGACCCGGGCCCGGGCTCGATACCAGACCCGGGGTCACCGGACCCGTCGACGCCGGGCCGGGACGCCTCGAGCTCGGCCAGGGTGGGCACCGTGTACCCGTCACCACCCCAGGGTGACGTCACACCCGCGATGGCGGCCACCTCCTCGGTGGTGGCCGGTGCGGCCCGGATGAGCGTCGAGCTCAACGGGGGTCTGCCCACCGCCACCCGGGTGAGCACCGACCGGGGGATCAGGTGGTCGGCGTCGATGCCCAGACCGAGGGTGGCCGGGCCGCCCTCGGGATCGCCGATGGCGTCGATGGTCACGGCGGTGAGGTCGTCATCCAACACCAGGGGTCCGGCCGCCCCCGAGAGGACCACCGCTCCCCCCGAGGAGAGCTGGTCCGCAGCCCACGGAACCAGGAGGTCTCTTGCGGCCTCCGCGTCGATGGCGGCCACCGTGAACCAGCCCCCCCGTCCGTCGGCGAACCCGATCACGTCGATGCGGGTGAGCGGCCCGGCCGCCTCCTGCACGGTGTCGACCACCGTGGGGGCATCCGGCGAGCGCAGGTCTCCCCAGAGCTGCACCGCCAGCCCGTCGGGGTGGGCGAGCACGGAGTGCTCCGGCCCCACCTCACCCGGTTCCTCGCCGGCGGGCTCCGGGATGGTGCCGGTGGAGCGGATCTCGTCGTCCTGGGTCGTCCACGCCTCGTTGCGGGCCGCCGTCGCCTCCCGGGCGGTGAGCACCCCCACCGGGATGGCCAGGCACACGGCCAGCGCCGCCACCGTGGCCGCAGCCTGGGTGCGATGGCGGGCGATGCTGCGCAGGCCCAGCCGGGACAGGCCCCCGAGCCGGGTGCCGAGCCGGCCGGTGACCGCCACCAACGTGGGGGCCAGGGCGATGCAACCGAACACCACGGCCAGCACCGACACCAGCACCACCAGGCTGGTCGACGCGCCGCTCAGTCCGTCGTCCACCATGCGGGTGACGATCCCCAGCCCGACGGCACCGGCGCCGGCCACCGCCAGACCGGTGAGGGGTACCCGGGTGGGCACCGGACCCAGCGGTCGTCGTCCGGCCAGCGCGCTGAGCACGGGGATCCGGCTGGCGGCCCGGGCCGGTTGCCAGGCCGCCAGCATCCCGGCCACCACCCCGATGGCCATGGCCACCAGTACCCGGCCCACCGGCAGGGCGATGGTGGCCCCGTGGACCGCGGTGCGGTCCAGGGCCACCTCGTTGGCGTTCAGCACCGCCACCGTCACGAGGGTGACGCCCAGCGCCAGGACGCCGGCCGCCAGCCCGGGGATGGCCCCCTGCAGGACCAACGCGGCCCGGATGGTGCGGGGATCGGCACCGGCCGTGGCCAGGAGACCCACGCTCTTGAGCTGGCGACGGGAGGCGATGGCGAACGCCGCCGACGCCACCACCGCCACGATGGCCGCGAAGCCCGCCATGGCCACGGTGATGCCGATCGACACCAGGGTGGTGTAGTCGGCGGACGAGCCGTGGACCTCCACGCCGTCGACCGCCGTACCGTCGATCCCAGCGCCCTCCGCCGCGATCTCCGCGTAGAAGCTGTCGGTGCCGTCCGCGCCCGGAGCGATCGCGTCCAGCACCGCGCCGGCGCGGTCCTCGGGCACCCACACGCCCACCTCGTGTCGGGCCAGGGCCGACGTGAGCTGGTACCACGGTCCGTCGGCGTCGTACCCCGACGGGTGGTCCCCGTTCGACAGCGGGTTCGGGGACAGGACGACGTCGGTCAGGTCGAAGCTGCGGTCCTGCCAGTAGGAGGGGTCCACCGGGCCGACCACCGAAGCCAGGAGGTGCTGGTCGTCGCCCGCCAGGCCGATGCCCGACACCGTGAACCCGTGACCGGTGATCCCCGACGTGACCCGGTCGCCCACGGTCCACCCGCCGTTGGCGGCCACGGCGCGGGTGAGGAAGATCTCGTCGCCGGTCCGCGGCAGCCGGCCCCGGTCCACCACCCACCGGGTGCTCCACGGCGACCCCTCCGGCGCCTCGTGCACCTCGGTGCCCACCAACCGGGGGCCGGCCCCGTCGGGCTGCTCATCGTCGGTCACCAGCCAGTCACCCGCCTGCCAGGCGCCGGCCACCACGGCCTCTTCGCCGGCCAACGCAACCACCTGCTCCCGCAGGGCGGCGGTGCGCGTCGCCGGGTCGACCGGCTCGCCCGAGTCGCCCTCGTACAGGTTCAGGTGGACGGTGAGGAGCCGGCCCATCTGGCTGTAGCGCCGCTGGGTGGCGCTGGTGTCCTCCCACAGCCGGGTGGTGGTGAACGCCGCCATGGCCGCCAGGACCGGCACCAGGATCATCACCGTGACCAGGGTGTGGCGCCACGGATGCCGGCGTACCTCACGGCGGGCCAGGCGGAACGCCAGCCCCCACTGCGTCCGGGACGCATGGGCGCCGGTCGGGTGCGTGGGCCCGGGTCTGCCCGACCGGTGGCCGCCGCCCACCTCGGTGCCCTGACCGGATCGGACCGTGCCACCGGCTGGCACGTGGCCGCTCACGACGCCACCGTCGAGCTGTCGGTGTGATCGGGGCCGCGGGAAGGGTCCGGGTCCGGCCCGTCCGGCGCCGGGGCCCAGGGGTCTCGGTCGGGTCGGCGGGCCTCGCCCGCCGGCGGGCGGGGCGACCGGGTGGCCGTGTCGCTCACCACCTGGCCGTCTCGCAGGGTCACCACCCGGTCGGCGAAGCCGGCCACCCGCGGTTCGTGGGTCACCACCAGGACGGCCGCCCCGCCCCCGGCCAGGGTGGTGAACAGGTCCATGACCCGGTCGCCGGTCTGGGTGTCGAGCGCCCCGGTGGGCTCGTCGGCCAGCACCAGCTTGCGGGGGACGGCCACGGCCCGGGCGATGGCCACCCGCTGCTGCTGGCCGCCCGAGAGGTCGTCGGGGTAGCGGTCGAGCGGTGGCTCGATGCCCACCCGTTCCAGGGCCGCCTCGGCGATGGTGCGAGCCTGGCGCAGGCCCATCCCGTCGAGCTCCAGGGGGAGGGTCACGTTCTCCAGTGCGGTGAGCGTGGGGAGCAGGTTGTACTGCTGGAACACCACGCCCACATCGGTGCGGCGTAGGCGGGCCAGGTCGGCCGGTGAACGGCGGCCGACGTCGTCGCCGTCCACCAGGACCTGGCCCGACGAGGCGATCACCATGCCGGCGGCCAGGTGCAGGAGGGTGGACTTGCCCGACCCGCTGGGTCCCATCACGGCGGTGATGGTGCCGGGCGCCAGGTCGAGGTCGACGCCGCGCACCGCGGGTACCTCCACCAGGCCGTGCCGGTAGATCTTGGTGGTGCTCCGGAAGCTGAGGATCGCACTGCTCATGGGTTCCGCCCTTCGTGCTGGTTGGAGAGGATCACGGCCTCGCAGTGGTCGAGCCACCGCAGATCGGCCTCGTGGCGGGCCGAGATCGCCTCGGCCATCAGGTCGGCGGCCACCCGGGCCACCTGGTCGGCCCGGACGTCGGGGCCGTTGGTGTCGTCGGTGGTGGGGCTGCCGTGCCCGCGGTTGGTGCCGTGGTGCCCGGTGGGCCCGACCGGGTCGAGGACCCCGGCGGGATCGGTCGGCCCGGTCGTCCCGGCCGTGCCGGTGGTGTCTCTGGGTTGGTCGGTGGCCTGGTCGGCGGCGCGGGCCGCAGCGCGGCTGCGCGTCCGGCGGTGGGCCTGGGCCTGGCGGTACAGCTCGGCCCGCTGGCGGTCGATGACGGTCAGCGCCTCGGCGGGGGAGCGACCGAAGGCCAGGAGCACCTTGACCAACAGCTCGTCCCGTGGGGGCGAGGTGTCGGCCGGGCCTTCGTCGAACCAGTCGTCGAGGGCGGCCTTGCCGGCGGTGGTGAGCCGCCAGCGGCGCCGGTCCCGGCCGCCCGAGTTGGTCTCGGCGGGATCGTCGTCGTCGACCGGGTCGACCAGCCCCTCGCCGTGGAGCCGGTCGAGGGTGGTGTACACCTGCCCCACGTTCACGGTCCACACGCCGCCCGTGCGGGCCTCGAAGGCGCCCTTGAGGTGGTACCCATGGGCGGGCCCCTCTTCCAGCAGGGCGAGCAGCCCCATCCGCACTGACATAGATACGCAGTATGCATACCGAGTATCTATCCGTCAACCTCCGACCCCACTGGACCGCCAACCCAGCGGAATGGCGTAGCTGGGGTCCGCCCCTCGATCCTGAGGTACGCCAGGTGGTGGGGCGGTGGCGGGTGGACGGGGGTCGGTGCTGAACCGGTTCGACGCACCGACGGCGCACGGGGCAACCTTGGGCCCGTGACGTCGCAGACGGTGGTGGCCAAGATCGGGACGTCGTCCATCACCGACCACCACGGCGACATCCGGCCCGAGGCGGTGGCCAAGTTCTGCGCCGAGGTCGCCGCCCTGCACCAGGCCGGTCACCGGGTGGTGGTGGTCACCTCCGGTGCCATCGCCGCCGGGCTGCCCGCCATCGGGCTGGGTGGCGACCTCCGGCCGTCGGACCCCCAGACCCTGCAGGCCGTATCAGCCGTCGGGCAGAGCCGGCTCATGCGCGTCTACGACGACTGCTTCGCCAGTCACGGGCTGGTGGCCGGCCAGGTGCTGCTCGCTCCTCTCGACTTCGCCCTGCGCCAGCAGTACCTCCACGCCCGCGGCACGCTCACCCGTCTGCTCGAGCTGGGCGTGGTGCCGGTGGTGAACGAGAACGACGCCATCGCCGACGACGAGATCCGCTTCGGCGACAACGACCGGCTCTCCGCGCTCGTGGCCCACCTGGTGGGGGCCGACCTGCTGGTGCTGCTCACCGATGCCGCCGGGCTCCTCACCGCCGATCCGCGGTTCGACGACCAGGCGTCGCTCATCGAGGAGATCGTGGAGTTCGACGCCGAGCTCGAGGCGCTGGCCGGCGGGTCGGGTACCGCCCGGGGGAGCGGGGGCATGGCCTCGAAGGTCACCGCGGCCAAGATCGCGTCGTGGTCGGGGGTTCGGGCCGTGATCGCCGCCGCGTCCCGAGAGGGGGTCCTGGCCGACGCCGTGCTGCGCACCCCCGGCGTCGGCACCGTCGTGCACCCCCGTTCCGAGCGCATGGGCGCACGCAAGCTCTGGATCGCCTTCGCGGTGGCGTCGGCCGGGCGGGTGGTGGTGGACGACGGTGCCCGGTGGGCCCTCATCGAGCGGGGGGTGTCGCTGCTGGCGGCCGGGGTGATGGGGGTGGAGGGCTCGTTCGCCGAGGGCGACGCCGTCGAGGTGGCGGGGCCCGACGGTGTGGTCTTCGCCAAGGGCCTGACCCGGGTGAGCGCCGCCGACCTCACCCGTGCCGCCGGTCGTCGCACCGCCGACCTCCCCGACGGCATGCCCCACGAGGTCGTCCACCGCGACGACCTCGTGATCGTCCCCTGACCCGGGTCCTCCGGCGATCCCGCCGCTTCCCCACCAACCCCAACCCCCAGCGAATTGGCGTACCTGAGGTCCAGGGGGTGGGCTTGAGGTACGCCGTTTCGTGAGGGCCGCGTCACCCCAGCGAATTGGCGTACCTGAGGTCCAGGGGGTGGGCCTGAGGTACGCCAGTTCGTGAGGGAGGCGAACGGGTCCCCTCACCCACGCGAGGGCACGGTCCGCAGGTGTATCCGAAGGTCCCTCGCGACCATGGCCGGTCGTTGGGTGACGTCGCGGTACGTGTACTCCAGGACCTTCCACCCGAGGGCGACCAAGGTTCGTCGGCGAAGCCGGTCGCGCTCGAACGCAGCGACGCTGAGGTGGTGCTCCACGCTGTCGCACTCCATGGCCACGAGCTGGTCCGGCCACGCCAGATCGAGATAGGCCACGAACGCGCCTTGGCGGACCTGATGTTGGAGGACGGGCTCCGGCAGATCGGCATCACGGACCAGTCGAAGGGCGAGCCGTTCGAAGCCACTGTCGACTCGATCCCCCACGTAGCCGCGCTCGGTGAGTAGGGCCCGGAGCTTGACGGTGCCGTTTCGTCCGCGGCGCGCCACCTCCAGGTGGCGCGCCGTGACCCGACCGATGATCGTGGGGTCACGACGAAACGCCCGATCCAGCGCGTCGCCAGACCGGAACTCGGACGCCACCGCTGGGAGGTCCACCAGGGTCCGGACCAATGACGTGCACGGAATGCCGTCGCGGACTTCGATGTCCCCGCCCACCAGGTCCTTGGTCTCGTGGACGACGATCGACGCATCCTTCCGGCGGCGTCTGGACCACCGCTCCACCACCACTTCGGGGCGACCGAGTGCGAAGTCGCCCACGTCCCAGAGGATGGCCGCAGTGCGATGGGAGGCCAGAGAACCGGGGACCGACAGGGTGGCAGCCATGACCCGCATCCGCCAGGTGGGGACGGCACCCCGGATTCGGTACACCTCGGGCAGCCAGCGCTCGACGAGACCCCGGTCGATGAGGTTGGCGAGCTGCCGCCTCGAGGCCAGGTGGTCCCGGCTCTGATGGATGGAGAAGACGCCGTGCTGGAGCTCGGCCAGGTCAAGGAGGTCCAAGGGGCCTTCCCTCGTTGATCCGCTGCGGGGCAGCGGGAGCGGTCGCAAGGGGGAAGGCGACAGCCGGCATCGTGACCCAAGCCGCCGGGGTCTGGCAAGGGTCTGGTGAGTTGCCCACCAACCCACCGAAATGGCGTACCTGAGGTCCGGGGGGTGGGCCTGAGGTACGCCGTTTCGTGAGGGCTTCATCAACCCACCGAAATGGCGTATCTGAGGTCCGGGGGGTGGGCCTGAGGTACGCCAGTTCTTGTTGGGGGTGGTGCCCCCCCCAGCGGTCCGGGGCGCGGTGGGTGCGCCGCGGCCCGCTGCTAGAAGGAGCCGGTGGCCTGGGTGCCTTCTGCCGGCGGCTCGGTGGCGGTGGCCACCTCGGGCTCGGCCGGGGCCTCGGTGGGCGCCGCCGGCGCCTCGGCCGCGGCGGGGGCGGCCGGCGTGGCGGTCTCGATGCCGAGCTCGGCGCGGATCGTGTCGAGCCGGGACTGGGCCTCCCAGTTCTGGGCGGCGGCCTCGATCTCGACCATGCGGGTCTCGACGTTGGTCTCGGCCAGCTCGCTCATGCCCTTGGCCCGGGCGTAGCGCTGCTCGATCTTGTCCCGCACCTCGTTGAGGGTGGGGACGTCCTGGCCGACCGTCTCCGACAGGGACGACATGGCCTTGTTCATCTGCTCCTGCATCTTCGCCTGCTCGAGCTGGCTGAGGAGCTTGTTGCGCTCGGCGAGCTTCTGCTGGAGGAGCTGGCCGTTGGTGGCCACGGCGGCCTTGGCCTGGTCGGATGCCTGGGTGGCGCCGTAGTGCATGGTCTTGAGGTCCTCGACCTGGGCCTCGACCTCTACCAGCTGGGTGGCGATGGTCTCGGCGGCCCGGGTGTACTCGGCGGCCTTGGCGGCGTCTCCGGCCTTGGCGGCCTGGTCGGCCATGGTGACGGCCTGGCGGGCGTTGGCGTTGAGCTTGCCCAGGTGTTCGATGGCCCGGTTGAGCTGGAGCTCGGTCTGCTTCTGCTGGGCGATGACGTTGGCCGCGTGCTCCTTGAGCCGGCGGTGCTGGTCCTGGGCCTCGGTGATGGCCTGCTCCAGCTGGATCTTGGGATCCGCCTTCTCGTTGAACTTCTGGTTGGCGCCGGCGGTGAGGTAGTTCCAGAACCGCTTGAAGAACTTGATCATGGCGGGAACTCTACGGCACCGGTTCCCCGGATGTGACGGGCCCGTCGGGTCCAGAGTCGGCGCTCGGGACCGAGCGCTGTCCCAGACCGCGAGAACTGGCGTACGTGGGGTCCGGGGGGTGGACCTCAGGTACGCCATTTCGTGAGGGCTGCGTCACCTCTGCGAACTGGCGTACGTGGGGTCCGGGGGGTGGACCTCAGGTACGCCGTTTCGCTTGGGGGCTGGCGGGTCGGGTCGGGTCGGGGCGAGACCTCGGTCGACCCGGAGCGGGGCGGGTCAGGTCGGGCCGGGGCTTCGGGTGGTCCTTGAACGCGTGCGGGCTCAGGTCGGGCCGAGACGGCGGAGGCCGGGGACGCGGGCGAACAGCTCGGTGATGCCCGGGACCCGCAGCACCCTGATGGCGAGCAGGTAGCTGACCGCCCCGACGGCGATGCCCGCGCCGATGGTGGGCGCCAGCATGACGGCGGACGCCGGCGCCAGGACCCGGACCACGGCGTACACCAGCGCGGCCATGGCCAGGGCGGCCAGGAGCAGGCGGAGCCACGTGGTCACCAGGGCCCGCCAGTCGAACCCGGGGGAGTGGCGGCACAGCACCGCCACCGCTGCCACCGCCGCCACGTTGTAGGCGAGGGCGAACGCCAGGGCCAGGCCCACCACGCCCCAGATCCGCACCAGCACCACGGCGAGCGCGATGTTCACGGCGTTCTCGAACACGTTCAACAGGAACGGCGTGCGGGTGTTCTTCATGGCGTAGAAGCCCCGCAGGGTGAACAGGTAGCTGGAGAAGCCGGGTAGGCCGATGGCGAAGGCGGCGATGATGCCGCCCAGGCCCAGGGCCTTGCCCAGTTCGCCGGTGGCCTCGAAGGCCCGGTGGTCGAGGCCCTTGGGCAGGGCGACGTAACCCACGGCGGCCGGGATGACCAGCAGCCCGATCAGGCGGAAGCCCAGGAGCAGGTGCTCGTTGAAGGCGGTGCGGTCGCCACGGGCGTCGGCCCGGCCCAGCAGCGGCTCGAAGGTGACCATGATGGAAACGGCCAGCAGCCCGTGCGGGAGCTGGAAGTACTGGAAGGCGGTCTGGTAGCGGGTGGGGTCACCCGACGACGGCTTGGCCAGGATCTGGATCACCACGAGCGCCACCTGGTTGGCCAGCACGTACCCGAACGTCCAGCCCGAGAGGCGCACCGCCTTGCGTACGGCCGGGTGCTTGAGGTCGAAGCGGAACCGCAGCTTCACCCCGGCCCGCCGGACCACCGGGTACAGCGACAGCGCCATCACCGCGATCCCCAGGGTGGTGCCCACCCCGAGCACCCACAGGATCCGGGTGTCGGCCAGGGCGTCGTCGAGGGTGGGGCTGCCGTCGGCGAGGCTCCCGGCCAGCACCAGGGTGGCGATGGCGATGAGGTTGTTGAGCACCGGCGCCCAGGCGGCGGCGAGGAACCGGTGCCGGGCGTTCAGCACGGCCGACCAGACCGCCATGAGTCCGTAGAAGAACACCTGTGGGGCGAACAGGAGGGCGAGCGGCACGCCCGCGGCCACGTAGTCGGGCCGGGTGGCGGCGTCGGATCCGGTGGCCAGCAGCAGGATCAACAGCGGTGCTGCCACCGCGGCCAGGAGGGTGACCACGAGCAGCGCCACCAGGGCGAAGGAGATGATGGCGTCGGTGGCGCCGTCTCGCCCGCCGTGCTCGAGGTCGTCGGTGAAGAGCGGCACCAGCGTGGCCGTGAGGATGCCGCCCAGGATGAGCTCGTAGATCAT
>WBZL01005561.1_pt1 | contig 10392 bp, 10 predicted proteins | sample 5204291 | NCBI WGS metagenome assembly WBZL01 (sample SAMN12344345, study PRJNA552823) | activated sludge metagenome | biome: Activated sludge suspended growth; feature: Nitrification reactor; material: Wastewater; isolation source: activated sludge from nitrification reactor of wastewater... | reverse complement strand
CCGTCCCGCACGGCAATGATTGACGATACCTCATGACTGCCCTCCTTTCGAAGGGCAGTATAATACCTATACTCACTCGGTGAATGCTAAATGGTATCAATCACCAATAATTCCCAAGTCGGGAAATTCCTGATCAGGATTTTCCCGATTGTTTCAGGCCGCTTGGGTCGATATTTTGAGCGCAAGGCCGAGTTGGCCACCCTCCGCCCTTTCCTGCGGACGAGACCTCCGGGGTGGTCCCCACCTGTCGTTGCCTTGGGACTCGAACTGCGAAGGGTAGACCGCTTGGTCATGCCTGACGACGATTCCTAATGTTTCTCGGCGACCAAGCCGAATGCTCTGCGGCAAAGCGATCCCACAACATCCATGAACCAGAAACTCTCTCTGATTCAATCAGCCGGTTCTGTGCTGACAGGCAACGAAACCGACGTTGATCGTCATGGAGATGTCGCGGTGAAGACGAACACCGCCAGCGCTCATCACTGATTCCTAAGGAGAATGGGTTATGCATCGTCCTCTTGGAAAAACGGCGATCACTACCATCGTCGCCGCTGGCCTCACCCTATCCGCGCTTCCCGCTAGGGCCGTGAATCTGGAACAGCCGACAGATGAGGACAAAGCTAACTTACTAGCTCTAAAGAAGTTCGTGGAAAACCGCGATGCGTTCTTCCCCACCGTAAACCTCATCGACAAGTCAAAACTACCGGTGACCTTTCCTTTCGTCGATGTCGCCAAGCACCCGGTGGTCGACGTCACCGTGGCGGACGGTAAACCCTTGCCGTTCATGTTCGACACGGGCGCTCCCACCATGGTGAAGCAGGAGCTCGCCGAGGCCTATGGGGGTGACGTCATCGTGGAAACTCTGTCGGCGGCCGGCGGCGGCATCATGTCCTGGAACCCGCTTCGGCTGTACCCGAAGCTGACGATTGGCGGCGTTGTCACGATCACCAAAGCGATGGGGGAAGCTCCGTGGAAGGCACCAGGCGTGCTCTACTGTGTCTCGCCCCATGGCCTCCTCGGTGCGCCGGCGATGAGCAACGCCGTGTGGCAAATTAATTACGATACCAAGAAGATCATTGCGGCAGCATCGGTCGACCAGCTCGATCACATCAAAGACGCTCTCAAGATCCCGTTCGTACGAGGCAACGGGCTGTCGCCCACGCCTCACCTCCAGCTCGGAGTGGGTAACGGCAAACTGGACTTCCTCGTCGATACCGGCGGCGGTATTCCCCTCTCTATCAACAAGGCGGACTTCGCCAAAATCGGTGTCGAGATCCCGAAAGACGCCTCTACGGCCGACAACCTGGCTTTCGGCGCGGGGGGTGCCTTTGCGTCGCCGATGACCTTCGTCGAAGTGCCCATCAAGCTCGGCGACACCGAATTGGTGGTACAGGCTGCGGTTGGCGAAGGCACGGCACCGGGCGCCAACGGCAATATAGGCCATGCGTTCCTTCAGAATTTCGTGGTCACCATCGACTATACGACGGACACCCTGTACCTCGATCCACGCTTCGAGGGCAACCGCGTTCCCCAACTCGAACCGCCCAGTGGCGCCGGTGTCTTGTGGGCGGATGGCAAGCTCATTGTCTCCGCCGTGCCGAAGGGTAGCTCGGCTGGCGAGGCGGGTCTGACGGTTGGCCAGGTCGTGACTAAGGTCGACGGAAAAGGTGTGGAAGGCATCACCCTCGATGACTACTGCGCCACGATCTTTGGCGCTAAACACCAGACCATCACGACCGAGGATGGCAAAACCTATGACGCCTCACCCGTAAAGGGTTTCTACGCACGCAAGTAGCAAAGCGGTTTGGCGCGCGATGCACCGAGAAGGCTCCGACGGTCAAGGCAGCCCTCCGCCAGCGACCGACTGCCGTTTCATGCTGGCGAGCCGACCTGGATCAAGCAAGATCGAGACCCCTCTTCGGTCCAAGGCAAAGTCTCTCGGAATTGTCGGCAAATTCCCGACAGGAATTTCCTGACTTGATCGGCAACTCAGAACCGCTATTTTCGACATGCCGACCGAATATCGAACGACGACGCAGGCTTCGGTCGCGATCGAGCCAGCCCGCTACCCAGCGGCGTTGTTCGCTCATCCATGTCCTGTCGGATTTCACCTTCCAGCACCAACAACCAGCAAGGAGACTTCAACTAATGCATATCACCGGCATCAAGACCACACTGGCCGCCGCCGCCATGACCCTGACCCTGGCGATGCCCAGTGTTGCCATGGCCTACGGCAAGCACGACGCCATACACGATTGCAAGGAGCGGCTGAGGCACGAGTACGATCTCCACAACTTTCGCGACATGGAGGCGGAAAGACTGGGTGACGACACGTATAAGGTGACGGGAGACGCCAAAGTGGATGGAAAAAGCCACCCGGTCAAATGCAAGATCAAAGATCGGCACGTTGTTACCGTGAAATACAATGGACCGGATTCCGACGACAAGGAGAAAGAGGGATTGAGCAATAAGCAGAAGGCCGCACTGGGCGTCGCGGCGGTTGTTGCCGCCGCCGCCATCGCCTCCCAGGCGAATAAGGACGAAAAGGATGAAAAAGACGACTTCGATAACCTCGACACCCTCGTGGGCATGCGCGCCAGCAGCGGCGAACGAGAACTCGAAGACCATGGCTACGACCATCGCAAGACCACGAAGATTAACGACAAGTCTATCGCCTACTGGTGGAATTCACGCAAGGACAGATGCATTGCCGTGACCACCGGTGACGGACGCTATGAATCCGCAATGGATCAGCCGGAAGCGATGTGCAACTGACGCGCAGGCGTCGAAGGTATGCGCGCCAGCAGCGACGAACGCGAGCCTGAGGACTGCGGTTTTCAGCTCGTGAGATTGGAAAAAGGCGGCGACCGAGTCTGGACCCACGGGTGGAGCCGGTCGGTTCGCCAGTACATCTCCGTGGTGTCCATGGAAGGGCTCTACGATCCATCACCGATGCGGTGATTGCCGACAGGGAATCCGTGTGTGCCCCAGGAGAATCGTACTTATGAGCAAGTTGTCCTCCTTCCGACTATCAAGACTCAGCCATGGCATCGTGGCGGCTTTGCTGCTGGCTTCCGAATCGGCATCGGCGACGGCGGACGGCCCGGACTTCTATCGGGTAACGGGTGTTGCCGACGACGATGTCCTGAACATCCGCGCTCGACCGGACTCGCACGCGGAGAAGCTCGGCGAAATTCCGCCGGATGGAACCTGCCTGCGCAATCTCGGCTGCCAGGGTGGCCTGACGTTTCAGGAGTTCACCGAGCTGTCCAAGGCGCGGCAAGCCGCGCGACTGAAGGAGAATCCACGCTGGTGCAGGATCGAATACCAGGGTGTCACCGGCTGGGTTGCCGGGCGTTATCTTCGTGAGGGCAGCTGTGATCCCATGGCCACCGGCCGGGCTCCAGACCTGCGGAAACCGGGGTCCGACAGCTTCCAGCACGGTGAAATGGATGTGGACCATCAAGGCACCGAAGAGAAGCCTTGAGGGCATGCTCGCGGCGCATGACGGCAACTGAGCCACTACAACCCAATCAGGCGCATGTCCCCGTCTACCAACGCCCGCGCTTTGGTACACAGTAACCGGCTACCGGTACCGGGGCGACCGCAAGCGTGGATCCAGCGCTCTGATTCAGACCGCCACTTGCTGCATTGCGCGTCAAAGCGCCTAGCAATCAAGAGTGGCACGAACGCCGTCCCTGTACATCACCCCCCTTGGTAGATTACTTCTTACATAGAGGAAATACCATGAAGCCACACGTCCACTCTCATACCTTTCTCGGCATCGTCCTGGCTCTCGGCCTTACTCTAACGTACAGTCAATCGTCGGCGGAAAACGCGGCATCGGACACCGAACCGGTTGCGGCCGCCACGCCACAACCCGGCGCCTGGGGTGTCAACCTCGGCAACATGGACACCTCGGTCAAACCGGGCGATGACTTCTACCGCTACGTCAACGGCACTTGGCAGGACAAGACAAAGATTCCCGCCGACAAGACGTCCATCGGTCCGATGGCCTCGCTGCAGGACATCGCTTTCGGCCAGGTGAAGACGCTGCTCGAAGAGGACGCCGCCGATACCCGCGCGTCGAAGGGCAGCGACACCCAGAAGATCGGCGACTGGTACGCCTCGATGATGGATGAGGACAAGCTGGCCGCCGACGGCCTCAAGCCGATCCAAGCAGATCTCGACCGCATCCAGGCGCTCAACAACCGCACCGCGCTCGCCGACCTGCTGGCCGACAATCTCAGCGGCATCGGCGCCGTTGTGATGGGGACGCTCTCGAGTTCCGACAAGGCACACAAAGACAAGATGATGGTCACGGTCGCTACGGCGGGCATGTCCCTGCCCGCGCGTGACCTTTACCTTGAGGATGAATACGCGCCGGTGCGCAAGCTGTTCGTCGAGCACGTGGCACGCGTGTTTCAGCTGGCCGGCATGGATGATGCCGAGCAGCGGGCGGCGCATGTACTGGCGCTGGAAACCAGCATTGCCGAGGTTACGCTGCCGCCGGCGGAGACGCGCGACCCGGTCAAGACCTTCAACGTCATGCCCGCTGACCAGTTGTCGAAGATCGCACCGGGTATCGACTGGCCGCGTTTCCTCAAGCGCTCCGGTGTCGGAGCGCCGGAGACGATCAATGTCGTGGTCAAGTCGACGCTCGCCGGTGTCACCAGGCTGATTGCCGAGATGCCGCTCGACGAATGGCGTGACTACTGCAACTACCAGCTTTTCCTGAGCGTGAAGGATGCCCTGGCCAAACTCTATCGCGATGAATTCTTCGGATTTTACGGCAGGGTACTGGCTGACCAGCAGGAACCGGAGCCGCGCTGGCAAACGGTCCTGAAGAGCATGGGCTGGGACGAGAAGCCGCTGATGGACGCCATGGGCAAGCAGTTCATCGCGCGCTTCGTGCCAGCCGAGACCCGCCCGCAGGCCCGAGAGATGGTCGACAACATCGTCAAGGCCTTCGATGCACGCCTGGCGCAGGTGCCGTGGATGACGCCGGCAACCCGTGCTGCGGCGCGCGATAAACTGGCCAAGACCACGATCAAGGTGGTGTATCCCGATGTCTGGGAAGGCACTGAGGGCCTGGAGGTGGTGCGCGGCGACGCCATCGGCAACCTGCGTCGGGGCGCCGCCTTCATGCGCCAGCAGAACCTGTCCGAGCTAACCCGGTACCCGGACAAGCGCAAATTCATCCGGCCGGTTGTCTCGGTCAACGCCTATGCCAACCCGCCGTGGAACGAGATCGTGTTCCTGGCGGCGATCATCCGTCCGCCGTACTTCGACCCCAAGGCCGAGCCGGTCGTGAACTACGGCGCGATGGGCCAGGTGATCGGCCACGAAATCTCGCACCTGTTCGATGACCAGGGGCGGCAGTACGATGGCGACGGCCTGTTGCGCGACTGGTGGCAACCCGAAGATGCGAAACAGTTCGTGGCGGTGGCAAGCCGGCTTGAGCAACAGATCAGCAGCTACGAGTCGCTGCCCGGCAAACACGTCAACGGCAAGTTGACGCTGGGCGAGAGCCTGGCCGACGTCGCTGGGCTGCAGGTCGCCTACGATGCCTACCGGCTCTCCCTGCACGGCAAGGAGTTGCCGGTGGTGGATGGTTTTACCGGTGACCAGCGCTTCTTCATGGGCTACGCGCAGGCGTGGCGCTGGAAGGCGACCGATGCCTGGCGCGACCAGTTGCTGAAGCGGGACGTCCACCCGCCGAGCGACATCCGACCGCAGACCGTGCGCAACATCGATTCCTGGTACGCTGCATTCGATGTCAAACCTGGCGACAAGCTCTATCTGAAGCCGGAAGCTCGTGTGCAGCCTTGGTAAGCGGGCAAGGAAGATTGCCAAAGCCAGAGGACAGTCCATGAACGGAAGAGCGGTCTCTGGCAGCGGGTCGCCAGGGGTTGAACGGGGCCAAGGCGCAGACGGCGGACCAGCGACTGGAGGGTAAGCGCTCGCTTTGGGTCGTCTGTCCAGACACTTCGGCTCGGTCGCTTACGATCACCGCCCTCGCTCGATCATGCCCCCACCGTTCACGGGCTGTCCACTGGCTCCCGTGGCGTCACCGCCCTCAACGCATTGCCCAGTACTACCCCTGGCGGTGGCGACAACACAAAAAGCTTTCGCCCTCCTATTGCCTTGAATGAGTTCCTACGTGTAGTCCTAACACCGGTGGTTCTTGAAGATTCATGGATTCTCCCCGGTTACAATTCGTGTCCGCCATGACCGGAGTCATGGCGGACTGCGGAATGGGAACAAAACCATCTTGGGTCGAATCCGATCAGCGCCGGTCACAATCCGCGGGCGGCGAATCGGTGATGGAGTCGTAGCGCCCGTCCATGGTGACTACAGTGATGCACTGGCGAGTCGACCGATTCCACCAGTTGGCCCAGATCCGGCCGCTGCCTTTTCTTGAGTACACGAACTTGTAACCGCGGTCCCTGAGTTCCCGTTCGCCGCTGCTGGCACGCATGCCCACGAGGTCGTCAATGTTGCCGCGCCTGCCATGGTGGTCTCCGCCAGAATCAGCCCGTTTGTCGTCGCACATAGACTCGGGTTGGTCCATGATGGAGTCGTAGCGTCCGTCCTTGGTAGTCGCGGCGATGCAGCGCTGCTTCCTCGGGTTCCACCAGTAGGCGATGGAATTACCCTTGACCTTGACGGTGTTGCGATGATGATAGCCACGATCCTCGAGTTCTCGTTCACCGCTGCGGGCACGCATGCCCACGAGGTCGTCGATGTCGCCACCCCGGCCGCCATGGTGCCCGCGGTCGTAATCGTTATTGGAAGCGTGGCCGTCTTTGCCGCACATCGATTCGGGTTGCTCCGCGATGGACGAGAAACGTCCGTCCTTGGTTGTTGCAGCGATGCACTGCCCTCTGCGTGAATTCCACCAGTAGCCGATGGCGCTGTCTTTAATTTTCATGGTCTTGTGGTGGTGGTAACCGCGATCTTCGAGTTCCCGTTCGCCGCTGCTGGCGCGCGCACCCACGAGATCATCAAGGTTTCGCGGTGTCTGCGCCTGGACGGAAAAGGCCGTGGCGGTGAGCACGGCAAGTATCATGAAGTTATTACGGTTCATAAAATGGATCCTCCTTAATTCAGGCCGTTCGCTGTTGTGCTGGATATCGAGACAACCAGCGCTTGAAGGTGATGTGAAGATGCCGCCAATCAAGCAATGGGTATTCGCAGGCAGTTACCATTCGTTTTTCAACGCGGGTCACCACCCGCGTCGCGTAATGATGCGACATCATACCTAGATCATAGTAGTCGAAAACGCTTTACGACGTATCACCGGGGTACTTACCCTAAAGCGTATTGCGGTCTTCGCAAATGACTAACATGTCATTTCCACCAAATTTTATTGCCGGGCGATTTGCCCGTCAGCCCAGTCTGCTTTGTCACAAACAACGCCGTCAGGAAAATACCTACGGGAATATCTGTATTTATATTGAAAAATCGGAACGATATGATTTCAATGGATTGCAGGAGGTTCGCAAGACAAGGCCATATTAATTTCAATTAGTAAAAAATACCGGAATCATGACAAATAACGCGATCCAGAAGCCTAAGCAAGTGGCGGTTGTCGGCGGGTGGCTACTGGCCATGATTTCTTTCCCGGTTTTCGCCCAATCGGGCTTGGACGAGATCATCGATCAAGTACGCCAGCAGACTATCCAGCAGCTCGGACCGGATCGTCTGGGCGCTGGCTACGCGGCCATGATGAATTTCGCCACCGCGCCCGATATCTCCGCCGCCACGTACTACATCGACAGCGCGAGCGCCGACGATCCCACGCTCAATGTCTACAAGATCCCCCTACGGCATGAATTTACCTTGGAGGGGCGGGATTGGAAGCCGTTCGTGCAAGCCAGCTTCGGCTATCTGGATTACGAAGCAAAATTCAACTACCTGCCCCAGGAATCGATCAAGGCCGACTGGAAATCCTACGGCGGCCTGCTGGGGCTGGGGGTCGACATACCGCTCGACCACGGTCTTGCGTTCGTGACGGCTCTCGATGTCGGAATCGTGCATCTCGAAAGCAGCGCCGATTATCGAGGAACGCTTTCCGAGGCGATTCTCAAGCCGGCTCTGCGAGGCGTGGTGTTCGATTGGGACGCGAACGCTTCGCAAGTCGGCGTGACGGCCGGCCTGAATTATGACCAAAAGTTCGAGACTTGGTCAGTGGAAGGTCAAACCCGACTGACCTACAATCACATCAGCACCTATGACAGTTCCAGCGATCTGATCGACTTCGACGCCAATGTCACCACCTTCACGTTGTTAATCGATGCGATCAAACCGATCGACGCCAAATTGGGCGGTTATCCACTGGCCTTAGTCGGTCATTTCGGCAACACTACGTTTCTCGGCGCCAATCGCGATGCGTTGGGGTTCGATTACTTTTTCGAGGCCGGTCTCGCCCTGGAGACCGATATCTCCCAAAACAACTGGCCGGTGAAAAAACTGCGTCTGGGTGCGATGGGTATTTTTGGCGCCGATGTCACCGGTTGGAGCATGATTTTCAGCTATCGATTCTAAAAGGCCTTATGACCTTTAAGGCCACTCGGGAGTTCGTATTATGCGATATGGTGTCATTGGTTATTCCGCTGGAGCGCTGATCGCCTTCTTTCTGACCCAACCCGTTTATGCCCAGGACCCCGCGCCTGGGTTGCAGGATCTGGTCGGGGCGCGTGGCAGCAGCGGCGAGCAGGTCCTCGAAGAACGCGGATATCGATTCGTCAAGGGAGAAAAATCGGGCGGCAACAGCTACACGAATTGGCTGAATGCCCGCACCGGGAAGTGCATCACGGTCCGCACCGCCAATGGTCGCTACCAATCCATCGTTACGTCACCGGCCTTCGATTGCCAAGACGGCGCGGCGGAAAACGCGCCTGTGGAAAAACCCGACAAGGCAAGCAATCACCACTTCGCCACCGTATGCGGTGTCACGGTAGGTAGCAAACTCTACCGCTACCCATGCAAGGTCGAAGGTGCGGCGCCCGGCGGTCGCGGCAAGACTGTCCTCCATTACCCTGACCAGACCATCACCCTGAATTGGCACGGTGGGAGGCACGTGAGCGTGATCTTCGAGGGCATGAAACCCCAGCGGACGACATACAACACTTCCGAAGGCACCACCCAGTTCGTCTTCGAAGACAAAACCTATTTCTACATATCAGATCGTGACGCCGCGAAAATGGAAGTGCGGAATTTCCATCAGTAGAGCGCTGGATGCATGAGCACGTAACTCAGAGGCGTTCTTTCATGGAACCCGATCTGAAATGACATCCGTCATATTTGCTGGCTCCATCCCTTCCGGTGGACAGATGATGGAGCCTTGGCTGAATAGCTCAAGATTTCTGGCTGGCGGCAGGACACTCCTGCATGGAAGGAATCACTGGTTTCCAGCGGAACGAATCGTCACGGTTCTTCGGAACGCTAGCTCGTGGCTGGAAGCGATAATTCCATGAACCGTTTTCAATGGTTCAAGCGTGATAAGAGGACTTCACCGTGGATATTCAAAGTTTGATCATGTTCCTGATCATCGGTGCCGTGGCGGGTTGGTTCGCCGGCTTGATCATGAAGGGGCGGGGTTTCGGCCTGCTCGGTAATATCGTCGTTGGTATCATCGGCGCACTGGTCGGTGGGTTTCTGTTCGGAATCTTGGGATTGGCCACCGGTGGGTTGATCGGCTCGCTGATCACGGCCGTCATCGGAGCCGTCGTTCTCTTGTTCCTCATCGGCCTCATCAAGAAAGCTTAGATGCCTGTCTTCGGGTAAAGGTTAGGCGTATGCTGGGTGCCATGAGAGCCGACAAAACGAGATATTCCAGCGAGGTAAACGATGCTTAAAGAGCGTTGCGGGGGCCGCTGATACAAGTACGCCCAGAAATGTAAGCCGGAGAAGTTCCGTTTCTGCCCGAGGCATTCCCTGGGGATCCGAATGGCCGACTTTCCTTTCAAAAACCCAATCGTGTTGGCCACACTGTATTTCAGTGGAATACTTAAATACAGATGGATGTGATCAGGCATCGCATATCCCTCTACGATCTCAACCCCTTGTTGCTGACAGAGGTCTCGTAGAATCCCACCCATTTGTCTCCGTAAAGTCCCGTAGATCGCCCGACGGCGATACTTCGGGACAAACACAGCGTGATACTTGCAGTCCCATTTTGTATGGGACTGGCATCGCCCATCTCGCATGATGACCTCCTTCCGATTTGGCTGATTGGAAAGAGGTCATCTACTACACTCATACCATTTAGCATTCATTGAATGAGCATATCCACGGAAAAGCGGTTATGGAACGGACGATTTCCGGATGATCGACGTAGTGGTTCATGGCGATGCAGAGTCGGTCTATGACAGCATCCATGGAATC
>WBZL01005560.1_pt1 | contig 10392 bp, 5 predicted proteins | sample 5204291 | NCBI WGS metagenome assembly WBZL01 (sample SAMN12344345, study PRJNA552823) | activated sludge metagenome | biome: Activated sludge suspended growth; feature: Nitrification reactor; material: Wastewater; isolation source: activated sludge from nitrification reactor of wastewater treatment... | reverse complement strand
TTCGACGGCGAGCTCAAACGAGTAGCGCAGGGGCCGTTGCTGACCGCCTTCTACGGCGTCACCGAGCGCAAGGACAAGTTTGGGCCGGACTCGCAGCGCGGCGGCCTGCGCTTCGAGTGGTGGCAGCTCACCGCCAACGCGGAGGTGTCTCGCACCGAGTCTCTCGTCGCAGGAGCCAAGGACGTCGAGAAGCGTAAGGTTGCCGCCGCCTACACCTGGCAGCTCTTCGCGGGCGAGGAATGGTCCAAGCTGACCGAGAAGCCGGTGGACGCCTCGTTCAGCGTCTCCTGGGAGAACTTCCGGCACGACCCCACCGCCAAGCACGACACCATCGCCTCGGCCTCGCTCAAGCTCGAGCGCGTGGTGGCGAAGGGCGTCAAGGTGCCGATCTCGCTCACCTACGCCAACCACGTCGACCAGCTGACCGACCAGGACGAGGTGCGTGGCCACGTCGGCATCACCTACGACCTCTCCGGGCTCTTCAAACCGCAGGACAGCGGCACGATGGCGAACCTGCAGAGGGCGGCGGCCAAGGGGAGCAAGTAGGTCTGCGGCAGGCCCAGGGTCGCTCCTCCCCGGGCCACCTCCTTCGCCCGGATGCCCGCCCCTCACTCCCCCCGCAGCACCACGGCTGGGTCGGTCTGGCCGGCGGCGCGGGCGGGCAGCGAGGTGGCGAGCAGGGCGGTGGCGGCAAGCAGGCAGGCCGCGCTGGCGATCGCCAAGGGGTCGAAAGGCGAGACGCCGAAGAGCAGGCCCTGGACGGCGCGTTGCACGGCCCAGCAACCGGCGGCGCCGAGCGCCAGACCCAGGGCGACTAAGGGCAGGGCCGAGCCGAAGATCAGGCGGTGGATCTCGGCGCGGCCGGCGCCCACGGCCTGGCGGACGCCGAGCTCGAAACGGCGCTCGGTGACGGCGTTGCTCAGCAGGCCGTAGAGGCCCGTGGCGGCGAGCAGCAGGGCAGCGACGGCGAAGGCCGCCACCAGCCAGGCGGTGATCCGCGGCTGCGCCACGGCGGAGGCGACGACCTCCGGCAGCGAGCGGAAGTCCTCCATCACGCGGTCCGGGAAGCGGCGGGCGAGAGCGGCGCGGGCCGCCGTCTGCGCCGACGCCGGCGGCAGGCTGGTCTCGACGACGAAGGTCGCGATGGGCCAGAAGCCGCGCTCGATCGGCGTGTAGATCGCCGGCTGGGCACGGCTCTCGGCGGCCTCGTTGGGAAGGTCGCCCACCACGCCGACGACCTGGAAGTAGTTGGGCTCGCGCTTGCCGAAGGCGAGGCCCAGGCGGGCGCCGAGGGGGTTCTCGTCCGGGAAGTAGAGGCGGGCCGCCGACTGGTTGAGGAGCGCCACCCGCGGCCCGGTGAGGTCCGTCGCCGCCAGGGGGCGGCCGGCCAGCAAGGGGACGCCAATGAGAGAGAGGTAGCCGAGGCTCACCTGCCGCTGGCCGAGCTGGGCCCCGGGCGGCAAGCTCTCGAGCGGCCGGCCGTCAATGCGCAGGTCTCCCGACTCCGTCTCGCCCTCGAGGGGCAGGCGGTCGGTGATCTCGGCGGCGCTGAAGCCGGGAACGCCCCGCAGGACTTCGAGCACGCTGGCCTGGAACTCCTGCACCTGCCGGTCGGGGGTCTCCCAGCCGATGGGCAGCTCGAAGGCCACCAGCCGCCGGGCCTCGGCAGCGAAGCCGAGCGGGCGCCGCGTCAGCTCGGCGAAGCTGCGCACGAGCAGCCCGGCACCGAAGAGGAGGCTCAGCGAAATGGCGATCTGGGTGACGACGAGGGCGTTGCTGGTGCGCTGATGACCGCCGCCGAGGCGCGGTGAGGCCGTCTTGAGGATCTGTTGCGGCGCGAACCTCCCGCTGCGCCAGGCCGGCGCCAGGCTGGAGACCACGGCGGTCAAGAGCGACACGGCGAGGGCGAAGGCCACGGTGGGCGCGCTCATCTGCACTTCGTCGAGGCGGGGCAGGTTGGTAGGAGCCAGGCCCTTCAAGAGCTGGATGCCCCAACTCGCCAGGGCCAGCCCGAGGCCGCCGCCGAGGGCGGCGAGAAGCAGGCCCTCGGCGAGCAGGAGACGGGCCAGGCGCCAGCGGCCGGCGCCGAGCGCTAGGCGCACGGCGAGTTCGCCGCCGCGTCGGCGCACGCGCTGGAGGAGCAGGCTGGCGAGGTTGAGGCAAGCGCTCAAGAGGACGAAGCTGACGCAGCCGAGCAGCGCCAGAAGGGGGCCGCGGGCTTCGCGGCCGAGCGCGTCCCGGTAGGGGACGAGGCGCACCGCGAGGCCGCGGTCGTCCTCCGGGTACTGGCGCTGGAGGCCCTCGGCCACCACGGCCAGGCGCTCGTTGGCCTGCTCCAGGCTGACTCCCTCGCGCAGGCGTGCTACCTGGCGCAGGAAGCTGGCCGAGCGGGGCATCCGCTGGTTGGTCTCCGGCACCACGGCATCGATCCGCCCCGAGCCGAGGTCGCCATCGAGGACGCCGACCACCGGCACGCTGCGCCCGTTCAAGACCAGCGTGCGCCCGACGACGGCAGGGTCGCCGGCGAATTGGCGGCGCCAGAAGGAGCGGGTGAGGAGTGCCGCCGGCACGGCCCCCGTCGACTCTTCCGCATTCAGGCTGCGCCCCACCAGCGGCGGCAGGGCGAAGACCGCCTCGAGGTCGCCGAAGGTGCGCAGGGCGTCCACCTTCTCGGCCCGCTCACCACCGGAGAGGGTCAGCGTCTCGCCGTACCAGGCGGTGAGCGCTGAGAACACCTCCTTCTCGGCCGCCCAGTCCCGCCAACGCTGCGGGCTGCCGCCCGTCTCGTTGCCTTCGGCACTCTCCTGCAGGAGCACCAGGCGCTCCGAGCTCGGGTACGGCAACGGCGCCAGCACCATGGCGTGGAGGAAGCTGAAGAGGGCGGTGTTGGCGCCGATGCCAATCGCCAACGAGGCGATGGCGACCAGCGAGAAGGTCGGCGTCTGGACGAGCGAGCGGGTGGCCTGCCGGAGATCGTCGAGGGTCATGGCAGCAAGATACGAAGCCGTGCGCTCGAGGTTCTCCGCCTAGCGCCCGTCGCAGTCGCCGAGGCCGGCCAGCAGGCGGGCGCGGCGCGGGTCGCTCGCCTGCGGATAGACCTCCGCCGCCCGCTCCTCGACGCTGCGGACGAGGGGCCGCGCTTCGGCGCAGCGGTGGCTTCTGAGGAGCACGCGGGCGAGGCTGGCGTCGACGTCTATGGCGGCCGCCGAGCCGGCGAACGGTGAGCCGGCGAAGAGCTCGCGCGCCTGGCGCAGCAGCGGCTCGGCTTCGCCGAAGCGACCGAGATCGGCCAGCACCCCGGCGTAGGAGCCCAGGGCGCGGGCATAGCTCGGATGGGCCGGTGCCACGCTCGCCGCGGTGAGCTGCCAGGCGCGGGCGAGGAGGGGCGCGGCCTCGGCGGCGCGGCCCCGGGCCCTGAGGCAGCTGCCGAGGTTGTGGTAGCTCACGGCCAGGTGCGGGCTGCCTGCGGGAAGGCCCCGCTCGCGGATGGTGAGGGCCTCGCGCAGCATCGCTTCGGCCTTGGTGAGCTCGCCCTCCTCGGCCGTGATGGTCCCCAGATTGGTGAGGTCGATCGCCACGTTGAGGCTCTCGCCGCCGAACAGCCGGCGATCGATCGCCAGCGCTTCGGCGAGCAGGGGGACGGCGCCGGCGTTGTCGCCCTGCGCGTTCTTCACCGTGGCGAGGGCGGTGAGCGCCAGGCTCACCTGCGAGCTCGCGCCGCCGGGAAGCCGCCGGTAGAGGGCGAGGGCCTGGCGGTAGAGCGGCTCGGCGGCCGCCGGCTTGCCGCGTACCAGCTCTAGGAAGCCGAGCTGGGCCAGGGCCCGGGCGTAGTCCGCGCCGCCGGTGGCGGAAAGCCGCGCGATGGCTTCGCGGGTGAGCGCCTCGGCCGCGTCGAGCTGGCCGCGGCGGGCAGCGAGGTCGGCGGTGGCCAGCTGGGTTAGGGCGTAGGGCACGCTGCCGCTGCCGGTGCTCCTGGCGAAGCGCTCGCGGGCGCGGGCGAGCTCGCGGTCCCCGGCGGCCAGGTCGCCGCGTTCGATCGCCACCTGAGCGAGGGCGAGCGAGGCCTCGGCGGCGGCCGCGCTGTCGGCACCGCTCGTTCGCTCGCTGAGCGTGACGGCCCGTTCGAGGAGCTCCTCGGCCGGCTGGTAGAGCCCCAGCTTGCGGTAGAGGCCGCCCACCAGGCGCATCATCTCGGCGGCGAGAGCGGGCTCGCTCGCCAGCTCGCTCTCGAAGCGGCGGGCACCGCGGTCGAGGAGGGCGCGGGCAGTGATCGTCTCGCCCTGCGCCACGTCGGGGTCGGAGACCTCGAAGAGGCCGGCCAGGAACTCCGAGACGGTGCGCTGGCGGGCGGCCTCGCGGCGCGCGAGGTGGGCCTGCTGTAGCGCGACGCCGAGACCGCTGAGCACCGCGAGCGCCGAGATCGCCAGGGTGGCGACCACCAGGCGATGGCGAGAGACGAGCTTGGCGGCGCGGTAGGCCAGCGAGTCGGGGTGGGCGACCAGCGGCCGGCCGGCGAGGAAGCGTTCGAGGTCCGCGCGCAGGGCCTCGGCCGACGAGTAGCGCCGCGCCGGCTCCTTGCGCAGCGCGGTGGTGAGGATCAGGTCGAGCTCGCGGGCGCGCCGGCCGTGCGGCACCTCGGCGGCTGCGAGCGCACCGGGCAGCTGGCGAGCGAGGACGGCGCTCGCCCGTTCCGGTTCGCTGGCGAGCACGGCGCGCTCGATCTCTGGCCGGCTCATCCCCTCGCGGGCCAGGGGCCGGCTGCCGGTCAGCACCTCGTAGAGCACCACCCCGAGGCCGTAGACGTCGGCGGCGGTAGTAATGGCACCCCCCGCGAGCTGCTCGGGGGCAGCGTACTCCGGGGTGGCCAGGCGGTGGCCGAGCTCAGTGGGCTCGTCGCCGCCGCCGTCGGCGGCGAGCAACTTGGCGATGCCGAAATCGAGGAGCTTCACTGCCCCGTCCGCCGTCACCAGGATGTTGCGCGGCTTGAGGTCACGGTGGACCACGAGGTTGCGGTGGGCGTGCTCGACGGCGCGGCAAACCGCCATCACCAGCTGCAGACGGGCCGCCAGCCCCAAGGCGTGCTCGGTGCAGTAGCGGTCGATCGGCAGGCCGTCGACGTGCTCGAGGGCGAAGTAGGGCTGGCCCTCCGCCGTCAGGCCGCCGTCGAGCAGGCGGGCGATCGCGGGATGCTCGAGGCCGGCGAGGATCTGCCGCTCGGCGAGGAAGCGCGCGACCACCTCGTCGGAGTCGAGGCCCCGCTTGATCAGCTTGAGGGCCACCCGCTGGCTGAACTGACCGTCGGCGCGTGCCGCCAGGTAGACCGTCCCCATGCCGCCGCGGCCGATCTCGGCGAGCACCTCGTAGGGGCCGATCCGGCGTCCCCGGGGCTCCAGGGCGCGCGCCTCCTCGCGGGCGGCGAAGGCCGCCTCGGCCAGGGCGTCGAGCGGCCTTTCGAGGGGGCCCGCCGCCTGCGCGTCGAGGGCGAGCAGGGCCGCGAGCTCGGCGGCGAGCGCCGGGTCGTCAGGGGCGAGGCGGGCGAGGGCCGCCGGCCGAGCGCCGGCGGCGAGCTCCAGCAGCTCGTCGAGGAGCGCCGAGGCGCGGTGGAAAAGCTCGGGGTTCACGCGGCTGGGTGCGGGCCGGGGCGCTCAGGGCCCGGCCGGCGATGCCGGCGGGGGCGCGCCCTGGCCGGCGAGGAGACGATAGAGAAAGGCCCGTGCCTTGCGCCAGTCCCGCTTGACGGTGCGCGGGGAGAGGCCGAGGCCCTCCGCCGTCTCCTCGACGGAGAGGCCGGCGAAGAACCGCAGCTCCACGAGCTGGCCCAAGCGGGCGTCGAGCGCCTGCAGCTGCGCGAGGGCCTCGTCAACGGCGAGCAGCTCCTCGAGGTGGGCCTCGGTGCCGATCTTGCCCTCCTCGAGGAGCTCGGGGACCTCGCCCCGGCCACGCTTGGCGGCACGGTGTCTCCGGGCATGATCGACGACGATCTGGCGCATGGCCCGCGCCGCGACGGCGAAGAAGTGGCCGCGGTCCTGCCAGTCCTTGCTGCCGGTGCCGACCAGCTTGAGATAGGTCTCGTGGACCAGGGCGGTGGTCGACAGGGTCTGCGGGCCGTGCAGGAAGCGGAGCCGGCGGTGTGCCTCGCCGCGCAGCTCGCGGTAGACCAAGCTGAAGAGCTCGTCGAGGGCAGCCGGGTCACCGCCGCGCAGCTCGGCGAGCAAGCGGGTCACGGCGCCGGCCGGTGCCAGCTCGCCTTCTCGAGGATGGGTGCTCACGGTTCTTTCACGGGCGGGCCGCCGGCCGCGTCCTCCCTACGGGTCTTCTTCCCTCATACGCAGGCGAGGCCGGCGAGATTTGCGCGCAGCGATGCCGCCGGTGCCCCAGCCGGCGTGAGAGGCTGTCCCCGTCGGGGCTGCGCTTGCGTATGAGCTCGCTGAGGGTCGCTCATGCAAGGAGCAACCCAGCCCCAAGGGCGCCCCTGCCGCGCCCCGTGAAGAGAAGATCCCAAGGAGAAGACCATGGACCTCCCCCGTCCTCTCGCCCCCCCCTGCCGCCGCCGGATGCGAGCCGCCCGCCGGCGATCAACGCTCTCGACCCTGCTCGCTGGCCTCGTGTTGGCGAGCCTGCCAGCCGCTCCCCTCGCTGCCGCCTGCGGTCCTGCGCAGGAGCTCTACCGGCAGCAATCGCTCCCCGAGCTGGGGGTTGGCGTCGCGATCACCGATGCACTGCCGGCCGGAGACGGTGGCCCCTTCGACAGCGAAGCGGCCGACGACGTGACCACTCCCGCCAACACCGTCTGGTTCCTCACTGCCGTCGAGGCCCGGCTGCTCGCGTCCGAGCCCTTCGCGGTGCCGCCGGACGCCACGCACCTGCGCGTCTACGCCGATGCCGCCGGGCTGCCCGGCGTCGAGGCTTGCTCCTACCCGGGCCTGGTGCCGAGCCTGGTGGCCCCGCCCGCCGAGTCCGGCGCGGTGAGCGTCCATCTCGACCTGCCGGAGGCCTGCACCCTCTGCGCCGGCAGTCGCTATTGGGTGGGGCTTTCGGCGGCGGGAGACGGCCACTACGCCTGGATGCAGCTGCCCAGCCGCAACGGCCGCCCCGCCGTCTGGCGCAACCCCGGCGGCGGCTACGGCCTCTGCCCGAGCTGGGCACCGGCGGCGGCGGGCTGTGGGCAGGGCGACGGCGCCTCGCCCAACCTCACCTTCGCCCTCTTCGGGCGTAGCGAGGTCCGCCAGGCGGTGCCGGGGGACTTCAATGGCGACCGCTGCCCCGACCTCGTCTTCCAACGCGAGGCAGAAGGCCCGGCGGGCAGGGCGAGCGCCGGCCCGGCGCGGATCTGGTTGATGAGCGGCACCCACCGCCTGGCTGAGCTCCCCGTGCAGCCGACACCGGCGGAGGACCTGTCGATCGCCGGCACCGACGACTTCAACGGCGATGGCATCTCGGACCTGATGATGATCTCGCTCGTCGAGGACAAGTACGAGCTGCGGTTGAGCTTGCCGGCCCTCGGGCCAGGGTACGTCGAGGCCGTGGGCCACGAGGTCGAGGCACCCTTCAACGACCCGCTGAGCGACTACGAGCGCCGCATCGCCGCCACCGGCAAGTTCCGGCCGAACACCGACTTCGCTGCCGCCGGCGGCAACATCGTCTGCCAGGGCAACGGCTCCGGCCAGGTGGTAATCTGGTCGAACGTCGCCACGCAGACCGTCTACACGGTGACCCAGCCGGGCGCTCCGGTCGACCTCAACTGGCGGATCCGGGCCGCCGGCGACCTCACCCAGGACGGCGATGGCGATCTGGTGTTCCAGAACGCCGACTCCGGGCGGCTGGTGCTCTGGCCGATGGACGGCCACGCGCCGCTCGCTCGCCTGGGAGGTGGCTTCTTCCTCGACCCGGTGGGGCCGGCGAGCGCCGACTGGCGGCTCACCGGCGCGGTCGACTTCGGCGTTGGTCCCCACGCGGCCGGAGATCCCGGCACCCCGCTTTGCGGCAGCTCCGACCTGCTGTTCCAGGACCAGCTGACGGGCCAGCTCTTGCTCTGGTACATGGACGGCAGCGGTGCGCGCAGCGGCGCCGGGTCCACCGTGCCGGACGGCTACACCCTGGGCGAGGAGCGCGATCCGTCCTGGGTGCTGGTCGGCCCGCACTGAGCCGGCGGCGGCAAGCTGGTGGGGGCCGGCCTCGGCCGGCCCCGCGTCACCCCGCCGGGCTCGCCTTCTCGGCGGCGATCCAGCGGTCGACCATCTGCTCGAGGACCGCGAGCGGCACCGGCCCACTGCCGAGCACGGTGTCGTGGAAGCGGCGCACGTCGAAGCGGCTGCCCAGCTCCTTCTCGGCCCGCCGGCGCAGCTCGAGGATCTTCAGCTGGCCCATCTTGTAGGCCAGGGCCTGGCCAGGCCAGGAGATGTAGCGGTCGGTCTCGGTCTCCACCTCGTGGAGCGACAGCGCCGTGTTCGCGGCCAGGTAGTCGAGCACCTGCTGGCGGTTCCAGCCGAAGGCGTGGATGCCGGTGTCGACCACCAGCCGGCAGGCCCGCCACATCTCGTAGGTCAGGCGGCCGAAGTTGCTGTAGGGGTCGGTGTAGAAGCCGGCCTCCAGGCCGAGCCACTCGGAGTACAGCCCCCAGCCCTCGCCGTAGGCCTCGATGTAGCTGTGGCGGCGGAAGTTCGGCAGGTGCGCCAGCTCCTTGGTGAGGGCACCCTGCAGATGGTGGCCCGGCACCGCCTCGTGGAGGGTGAGGGCCTCGAGGTTGTAGAGCGAGCGGGTGTCGAGGGCGTAGGTGTTGACCCAGTAGGTGCCGCCCCGCTTGCTGTCGAGCGGCGCGCCGTAGTAGCGGCCGGCCGTGTACTTGGGCGCCAGGGCGGCGGGCACCGGCTCGACGCCGTAGGGCTGGCGGGGCAGCCGACCGAAGAGCGACGGTAGCTTGGCGTCGACCCGCTTGGCGATGTAGGAGGCCTCCTTGAGCAGCTCCTCGCCGGTCTTCGGGTAGAAGCGGGGGTCGGTGCGCAGGAAGTGCAGGAAGTCCGCGAAGCTGCCCTTGAAGCCGACCTGGCGGATCACCGCCGCCATCTCGCCGCGGATCCGCGCCACCTCGGCGAGGCCGATCTCGTGGACCTCCTCGGGGGTGATGTCGAGGGTCGTGAAGCGCTTGACCAGGAAGGCGTAGAACTCCTTGCCGCGCGGCAGCTCCGAGGCGCCCAGGCTGGTGCGCGCCTTGGGCAGGTACTCGCCGAGGTAGAAGTCGAGGAAGGCCTGGTAGCCGGGGACGACGCTCTGCAGGATGGCCTGCCGGCCGGCGGTGGTGAGGCGCGGGCGGTCGGCGGCCGGCACCCCCACGGGGAAGGCCGCGAAGGGCTGCCAGAAGACGCTCTTCTCGGCGTCGCTCACCACGTGTGCCGAGATCGTCTGCTCATAGCCGGCGAGGACGGCACGGGGCACGCTCATGCCACGGGCGAGGCCGTGGCGCATGAGGACGATCTGCTCTGCGACGTGGCTCGGCCAGGCGTTGAGGCGGGCGATGTAGTGCTCGTAGTCCGCCGTGGTGGTGAGCGTCATGTCGTCCGGTAGGCTGGCGAAGTCGGTGTGGAAACCCGAGTCGGCGTTGAATGGCGCCTCGTAGGTGCCGAACTCGAACTCGGCCACCCGGTTCTCGAGCTGGCGTTGGAAGATGGCAGCGCTGACCAGCTCGTCGTCCGAGAGCGTCTTGCGGTCGATCGCTGCCAGTTCGGCGAGGAAGCCCTTGGCCTCGCTGGCCTCGGCGGCGAGATCGGGCAGCGCGGCAGACGACAGCCGGTCGTCGTACTCGTGGCGGCCGACGGCGGTGGCCAGGGTGGGGTTGCGAGCGAGGCGGGCCTCCCACTCGCGATCGAACAGCGATTGCAGCTGGGCGGAAGCGGTGCTCTCGGCATTGCTGCCGTGCACCGACAGAGCGATCACAGCGAGGGCGAGCAGCCGGACGGCGGCGTTGCGCAGCATCGGAAACCTCCACGGACGGTGAAGGTTCCTACTATATCCGTAGGACGCCCGCGGGGGGGGCGCCACGGCCTTCAGGAGGCGCAGGTCGGACAGAGCCCGTAGAGGATGATGTCGTGGGATTCGGGCTTGAAACCGGGCGGGACGAGGTTGGTGAGGTCGTCGGTGCACTGGTTGAGCTCGAAGACGCGATCGCAGGCTCGGCAGTGGAAGTGGTGGTGGTGCCCCTTGCCGGCCACCTCGTAGCGGCTGGTGTAGTCGGTTCGGCCGTCGCCGTGCATGTTCTCCCGGTGGCAGAACAGGCAATCGAAGCCGAGCTGCGTGGTCTGGGCGCTGCCGACGAGATCGATCACGGCGCGGATCGGCCCACCCGCCTTCTTCTGCAACTGCTCCAGTGCGTCGGGTGCCTTGCCGTCCACGGTGGCG
>WBZL01005559.1_pt1 | contig 10393 bp, 12 predicted proteins | sample 5204291 | NCBI WGS metagenome assembly WBZL01 (sample SAMN12344345, study PRJNA552823) | activated sludge metagenome | biome: Activated sludge suspended growth; feature: Nitrification reactor; material: Wastewater; isolation source: activated sludge from nitrification reactor of wastewater... | reverse complement strand
GAGTAGCCCTTGGCAGGTATCTCACCCGAGCGTCCGTCGGTCTTAAATCCGGTTTCGACAAGGTCCTTTTCCGGGGTCGAGGCCGACACCAGAGCGTCAAAGCCGCAATGATGGTTTGTCAAAATGAGGCCTTCGGGCGATACAAACTCGGCGGTGCAGCCGATACTCAGCCGGATGACCGCGTCCGTCAGGCCGCCGCCGGCCGGATTATAAATATCGGTCGGCTTGATCTTCAGGCCGAGCTTTTTGAGCGGGAGCTTGGCGATCTGATCCGGCATGAACATCCCTTCATCAAACGCAAATGCCGTCGACATTGATGAAAGTAAGATCGCGATCGTCAGTAAAGATGTCAGTAATTTGTTTCTTTTCATAATGTTAAATTCCGATCCTTGGATGTGAAATAAAAACGCTCTAATATCGCGATTATATCGGCTTTTGAATGCGAATACCAACGAAACAAAAAGCGGGACGCCCTCAGGGCGTCCCGCTCTCATTTCAAAATCATATGCCGATCAAGGCGACCGGTCTATTTGACCTCGGTCGGTTCGGGAGGCAGAAACCGCCGCGGGTTGATCGGTTTGTCATTGAGCCGCAGTTCATAGTGAAGGTGCGGGCCCGTCGAGCGGCCGGTCGAACCGACCAACGCGATCAGCTGACCGCGGGTGACGGTATCGCCCTCGTTAACCTCAAGCTTGGAAAGGTGGCCATAGCGGGTCGTCAGGCCGGGAGCATGTTCGATCTCGATCATGTTACCGTAACCGCCGGACCACGATGCCTTGACAACGGTTCCGTTAGCCGGGGCAACGACAAGGTCGCCGCGTTCGCCGTCGATGTCCATACCGGCGTGAAATTCGTACGAGCGTCCGCCGAACGGGTTGCGTCTAAAACCAAATTCGTTGTTGATCTTGCCCAGATGTGCCCACATTGTCGGCAAATAGGCGGCGTTTACTTTGGAAGTGATGTCGCGAAGTTGAGCGTCGATAGCCTCGTCTTCCGGATCGTTGTTCTCAGCCAGTTCGGGGCCGCCGCTGTTGAAAGACAAATTGTCGTATTGCGACGGGCGTGAATAGTCGATGTCCTTATCGTCGGCCGCGGGCGTTTCGACCCGGGCCATCTGGGCCGTTACCGGAACATTGTCCAGCGATTTTGCCAAGACCGTACTGCGGACGACGCCGCTAACTCCAACACCCAAAACCGAAAGTCCGATAAAAAGAAATACTCCAACCGATCCAAAATGCAATAACTGCTTCGAAATCTCTACTCTGCGAATATAAATGCGATCTTTTTTATTTTGCGATAAAAGAAAAGTATAAAACTTGTCGTTTTTCTGCATCGTGCCTTATAGCTCCTTTTGATGATCTCGTACCGCACGCACGGGCGTTTCGATACGCGGAATCACGCAGGTTCAGCCGCAAGCGACTAACGCGAAACCTAAAACAAGAGTCAAATAAACAGGGAAATAAACTCTCGTTATTGTGGGAATGATAACAATAACGTTTCCAATTAAAATAATCGGAACTAATATAACAACATAAAACGCCGTTGAAGGCAAGCTGGAAGCGAGCCTTGAACGGCGCCTGATGTCGCGAAGAGATTATAAAGTCACGACTTACAGCTGCTGCCGTTTGTCGCTCCACGCCTTGAAAGCGAGGAATCCGACCCCGCCGATAACGGCGATGAACACAAGGACGATCAGAATCTTGATCGCAAATGAGATAAATCCGACAAATCCGATCAGGGCCTTTAGCAATGCGATGACCAGCGCGATCACCACCAAGATACTGCCGCCGACCGACGCTGCTTTCATCCAAACGGGCATAAGAATACTGCTCCTACAAAAATAATATCAAGGACCTTAACGGTCACGCCAACTGCCGAACCGCGAACGTGAACCAAAATCAGCTTCGCGGTCGTACTCGGCATTAGGACCGAGATTAGGCTGACTTAGGGCGAAACTCGTAGTGCCCGCGGCATTCTGCGGCCCCGAAAATCTAATGTCATCGGCCTTGGGCTTGAAGATATAATCCCTCAAAATGTAAAACCCGAGCCCGATCAACAACAGCGGCAAGATGCCCCGCATCAAAAATCCGAGATTGAAAAATCGCTGAAAGACAAACGCCGCTCCCAAAACCGTCAGCACCACGCCCCACAGTTTCGGGTTTCCTGAGAATCGTTTGACCAGAATATCTTCGGCATTGTCGGGCGTGACACCCGAGCGGATCATCTGTGCCGTCCGCCATGAGTCGAGTGCGGCAAACAGCCACATTCCCATAAAGCCAAAAACGAAGAGCGGTGCACTCGTGAGGATCGCCATTTGAAACAGCCCGACAAAGACCGCGAAATGTACGAGCGCCTTGGTCGTCTGTCCATTGTAAGCCGCACCTAGCCCCGGGCAGATGCCCGAGAGGAGCGTGGCGGCAACGGGCGATGTTCGCTTTTTGACGAACGGGGCGTGATCGGTCCGATTGTGCTGTCTCAGCAGATCGACACCCATGACGATACAGTCCTGGCAAAAGGGAAATCCCTTTATGCGGTGATCGCAGGCCGGACACAGCGGTTTGCCGCATCCGTTGCAATTCACGACCGCTCCGTTTTGGGTGTGATATGCACAATTCATTATTTCTTTTCCTCGTTATCGACAAAGGTCGTGCCGGTCACGGGCTCGGCCTTCGGGCTAGCGGGCGGTGTTCCGCCGCCATTCCAAGCCTCGGCACTCTGCTTGTAGGTTTCCTCAGCGAGCTCAACACTCTTTTGATAAACGCTCGTAAACGAACCGTCCGCCGAAACCGTCTGGCTAAAGAACATGAACGCGAACAGCAGGATCATCGCAACCGAGGCGAACTGCGGTATCGGCAGCGGGAAACTCAATCCGCGTACCCATTCGGCGATCTGGGCTCCCCAGGCGGCTTTGACCTTTTCGGCCTGCGCCGTTCCGATGGTCGACTGCAAAATTCGGTCGTGCAGTCCGGCGGGCACGGCCAACTCGTCGGATTTGTATGTGTACAACGCGGCGATCGAACGAACCACCATTCCTGGCAGATCCTCGCACGTCGTGCAGAGGGTCGCGTGCCGTTCCCAGCGATGAAAGACGGCCGCGGGTAAAAATCCGTCGAGATAATCGGTCAGATAGCCTTCAAAATCCTCGCAGGTCATTGCCGTTTCGGGCATCGTCATCGCCAGAACGCGGGCTTCGAGCCGGGTCATCGGCATTTTCGGGGCAGAGATCGAATGACAGACGTCGAGCGATTCGCGGACGTCATTGAGCAGCGAATGACAAAGCGGGCAGGCGATCGCATGTTCGGCGACCGACTTATGGACCGAAGGCTCGAGAGCCTTGTCCAAATAATCGGTAAGCAGCTCTTCGAACTGCGAACAATTAATGGTTGTCTTCTGCTCCTTTATCATAAATTCTGCACCCCTTGGCCTAAATACGCTTAAATTCCATCGATCAATCCGCCGAGCAACTCGCCGGCAGCCCCGAGAGCTTCGTCTGCAACACCCAATGAAAGATCGGCGAGCGTTGAAAACGTCACGTCCGACGCGACATCGAGGGCGACACCGGTGGCGACATCTGCCGCGAGCGAAGTGCCGTCGCCGGCGATCCCGGCGATATTTTCGAGCGTTGATGAACCCTGCTCGGCCTGAGCCTGTTTGTTCATTTTCTCGATCTGCTCGTTCAAATCGTTCATATCGTCACAACCCGCATTCGCCGCAGGATCTTCGCGAGTTCGATCCGTCCGCGATTGATCCGCGATTTGACCGTTCCCTCGGGTATCTTCAGAACGTCAACTATCTCCTGATAGGTCAGCTCCTCGATGTCGCGGAGTATCACGCACGTCCTGAGATCTTCGGGCAGCTTATCGATCCCCTCCTGGACCTGACCGGCCAACTCCTTTCGCTCGATCTCCTTCTGAGCCGACGTTCCTACCGCCCGAAGGTGGTAGCTATGATCATCGACGGCGTCAGCCATCGAATTTTGCGGATTACGCTGCCGATGGCGGTAATCGTCAATTATCAAATTGCGGGCCAGTCTCATCAACCAATTGGAGAGGTCGCCCTGTTTTGCATCGTACTGGTCGAGCGTACGGTAGATGCGTATGAAAACCTCCTGCGTGAGATCTTCGGCGGCGTCGGGGCTCGAGGTGAAACGGTATGCGAGATTGAAGATCCGCCGCGAATACGCGGTGACTATCTCCTCCCAAGCCGTTCCGTCGCCCGAGCGAGCACGCCTGACGAGTTCCGCACCATTAATTTCGGCCGCAGCCTTTAATGCTTCCAACGCTTTGATCTCCCGAGAACGATCGCATCTACCAACCGCCACAAAGCACGAAACTCAGCTCTGTCAATGATTGGTTACGAGCTTAAAAAACCAAAAGTTCCAAGAAAAAGATATATCCAAATCGTGTGATTGACCAGTATGCCGGTCGAGATCGCACGCGGGCCGTCATTAATCGACACCATTGCCGTGACGATATGTTGCGGATACTTGACAGTCCAATACTGCTTTCGTAATATAACGGTTCGCTCAATTTTGGAAATTGAGTCTTGTTCTTTTGAAAAATTAGTCGGGCACACGTGCAATAATAAGATTTGAAAAGTTTTTCGGGCACGTACGTCAATTGGTAGACAGCCTCCCTTACAAGGAGGAAGTTAGGGGTTCGAGTCCCTTCGTGCCCACCAATCATTCATCATGCGGGGTCGTAGTTCAGTTGGTTAGAACGCCAGCCTGTCACGTTGGAGGTCGCGGGTTCGAGCCCCGTCGGCCCCGCCACTTATTATCTGGATCGACTATTTGAATAGCCGATCTTAAATTTCAAGATCAAAAAAAGGCCGCCTGTTCAGGCGGCTTTTTTCGTTTTGTATTCGGCCGTAACGGTTTGTCGCTCGGGCTATTGGTTCGGTGTCGGACGCGGCCCCTGACGCGGGGTCGGTGACGGCGTCGGCGGACGGACGTTGAACGTATTGGCCGCGCGATTAGCGTTTGGCGTCCGCGTCGGGGCCGGCGACGGTGATGTCTCGGGCGACGGACTCGGTTTTGGTGTCGGTGACGCTGAAGGCGACGGCGAGGGCGTCGGGGTCGGCGTCTTGACGTTTGCGTTGGTATTGAAATTCGAATTGAAATTGGCACTCGAATTGAAGTTCGTATTCATGTTGAAGTTGAAATTCGTATCGAGGGCCGGCATCGAGTTCACGTTCGAATTAAGGTTTCCGTTGAACGAGCCCAGATTTGTGTTGATGTTGCCGTTTGCCGGCTGTTCTTTCTGCAATAGCCAAAAGAGCCCGGCACCGGCACCGAGCAGTGCAAGAGTGCCAATGACAGTGAGAACGACGACCTTGAGCGTGTTCGGCTTTTCGGGCGGCGGCGGATAATATGCCTGGGCGACGCGGGCCCGGACATCCTGAGCCGACTGAACAGGCGTCGTCGGGATGACGATACGTTCCGACGGCTGGCTCGGCCGCGGCACTTCGGCGTTAAGATCGTCGATAGACGGCGGCGGTGCCGGCACGTCCTTGCGCCGAATGACCGTTATTTCGCCGATATCGTCTTCATCGCCGGCACCGGCGTCGATATCGAGTTCCTCGCTGGGCATCTCAACGAAGCTCGGCTCTTCCTGGTCGATGAGCGGCGTGCCGTCCTTGGTGCAAAAACGAATGATCTCTTCGTCGTAGGTGGCGTCACATATCGGGCAGATCTTCATAGAATATAGAATATCGTTGAAAGTCCGGACCGACTTTCCTTTGGCGTCGTTTCAAAAACGTTTCATTTTAACACGAATCAACTTAACTGAGACAACCGCGGCGAAGACGGCCGTGAAGATCTAACCGTCGCCCTGAAACGTGGCACGAATATAGTGAGAGTAACGCGTGTCTGTCAGAAGATTGCTCCGGAGGTCAGCGATCATCGACGAGGCGTCAACGCCGTTTGCGATCGTGTCGGCGATCAGATAGCCGACGCGGTACGGTTCGCCGGCCTCCATCCGCGAGGACGGATAGCCCGAGTTTCGCAGATAGAATCCTTGAGCGATATAGGCGGCGGCCTCATTGTCCACCCACGGGATGCTGAAACGGACCAGGTCGAAATACGCGTGAACGGCCTCATGCACGATCAATGCGTCAAAGTCGCGCGACCCGCGCTCATTTCGCCCAAGATAGAATGTGTTGGCAGCGTCGCCCGTCGAGGCGTCGTCCCAGGCACTGTAAACGACGCGATTTTGAGAAAATCGGCCCTCGACAACGTGAAAGTGCCCGCTTTCGAGTCCCGACGCGACACGCCGAAAGACATCGCTGGTGATGCGGGTCGAGACCTGACCGCTGCTGTAGTTAAAGTTGATCCTCGCCGTATCGCTGTTTCGGAGGATGCCGATCATCTGTTCTTTTACGCCCATAATCTCTGACCATCCAGAACGCCAAAAAAAATAAGACGAAGGTATTCTAGCCGTTTTTTCGCCGGATCAGTTAATAAATTCTTTCGCGGGTGGGGCGTCGATAGCGAGCGGCGCGTCAAATTGCTGGTGCTCCTCTTCAAGATCCCAGATCTCGTAAAGAACGGCCGGACACTCGGTCACGAATCGCGAAGGCTTTTGCAGGACCGTCTGCCGGTTGTAGTCGGTCATCAGCAGCGGGTACGTCAAATAAAGTTCGTCCCTCGCCCGCGTCATAGCGACGTACCAAAGACGCCTTTCCTCTTCCTCGCTGTCGATCTCACGCAGGGATTTAGGCGAAGGAAACTTGCCCTCGGCGGCCCAAATAATGAATACGGCCTTCCACTCGAGGCCCTTTGCCTGATGGACCGATGTGAGAGTCAGCAACTCGTCCTCTTCGCCGCCCTGGATCACCTCTTCGCCGACGAGGGGCTGTGGTTCCTTGAACCGCTCGGTGGACAGCAGGGCGAGCTCGGATAAAAACTCCTCGGTCGTCGCGTAACGGTTGGCAAATGACGCAAGCCCCTTGAGGTCCTCGATCCGGGCGTCGGCGTTCTCAAAGTTTTCCTGCAGGTATTGTTCGTAGCCGTTAGCAAGGATTATCTCGATCTGCTTCGCCGGGTTATTGCGGTTTTCCTGCTGAACGAGCATTTCCAGAAGTTCGACAAAATCCTTCCAGGGCCGGCTCGAGCGTAGCCGTGCGGTCTGCGGGCTCTCGGCGAGCCGCACCAAACCGCCGGCGATCTTTGACGCGTCACCGACGGCCAAAGGATCGTCCGCCGGCTTTGCCCTTTCGGCCTCATCAATGAGCGGGATCGCCGGCTCAGAAACGATCGCCTCGTAAAGGCGGTTTGCGGTGACATTACCGACGCCCGGGATCATTTTCAAAATGCGTTTCCAGGCGAGTTCGTCGCGAGGGTTGATGATGATCCGAAGGTACGAGATAACGTCCTTGATGTGGGCCTGTTCAAAAAAACGCACGCCCGACTGAACTCGATACGGTATGTTTCGCCGCGAAAGCTCGAGCTGCAGCTCGATCGAGTGATAATGCGACCGATACAACACGGCGATGTCCTCAAGGCCGGTGCCCTCGTCGCGAAGTTCGAGGATCCGCGATGCTACAAACGCCGATTGTTGTTCGACGTCGGAACATGGCACCAGAGCCGGCTTGACGTCGCGTGAACGCCGAACGGCTGTCAGTACCTTGGGGAACTGCTTGCGGTTGCACGAGATCGAGGTATTGGCTAGGCCGAGTATCTCGGGCGTCGAGCGATAATTGGTCTCAAGTTTAAAGATCTGAGCGTCCGGGTATCGCTTGGGAAATTCATAAATATTTGTAAACTCGGCACCTCGCCAGGCAAAGATCGATTGGGCGTCGTCACCGACCACCATCACGTTGCGGTGCCGGACCGCCAGCAGGTCGATGATCTCAGCCTGCAGGCGATTCGTGTCCTGATATTCGTCGACCAAAATGTGCTGAAACTGTTCGGCGTAGAGGTCGCCGATCGCCGGTTTCTCGACAAGCAGGCGTTTGACGTTGAGCAAGAGGTCGTCGTAATCCATAACGTTCCGCTCCTGCTTACGGGATTGGTACTGCGTGTCGACGCGCTTTATCTGGGCGGTAAGCGGTTCGAAATATGGGTATTTATAGCCGATCACGTCTTCGATCGGCATGTCGGTATTGTTGGCGTACGAGATGATGCCCTGAACGACCTCGGCTTTTGGGAAACGCTTCTTGGTCGTGTCGATCGCGGCCTCGTCCACGCAGACGTTGATCATCTCGCGGGCGTCCTCACTGTCGAGGATCGAATAGCTCTGGTCATATCCGATACTCGCGGCATGGCGGCGAAGTATCAGGTTGGCGATACGGTGAAACGTTCCTCCCCAGACGCGGTGGACGTTATTAGAGCCGGTAAGAGACTCGACCCGGCGAAGCATTTCGCGGGCCGCCCGATTGGTGAATGTGGCCAGCAGTATGCGCTGCGGCGAAACACCTTGTTCGATCAGATATGCCACTCGGTAAGTGATCGCACGAGTTTTGCCCGTTCCGGCACCGGCAACCACGAGTGCCGCTTTGGGCGGAGCGGTCACCACGCGAAACTGCTCGTCATTGAGCTCACTTTTATAGCGGGTCAGCCTTTCTGGCAGGGCCGATCGATCGCGTTTTATAACATAACGGGCCATCGTTTCATTTATAGCACGTTATATCATCACGTGAAAGCGATATCGGCCGCGGTTCATTATTTCACCGGATAAGTTTGCCGAACGCGTTGCCGAACAGCATAATACTGAGAATGAAAAAGGCGCATATTATGAAAATTGTAGCGAAATCAGTTGCGGTCGCGGCGGTTGCGGCGATCGGTATTATCGGTATCGGTTCGGCGGCCACGCAGACGGGCTATGCCTCGAGCGAGGTATCGAGCCCGCGTTCACTTTATCTGCAGCATTGCTCCAAATGCCATGGCGCGGACGGCCGTGCGGATACGCCGAAGGGCCGCGAAACAGATGCCGATGACCTCACGAGTGCGTCGACCAAGCGTGCCAGCACGGCGAAGATACTTCGTGTGATCACGGCAGGAAAGGGCGACATGCCCGGCTTTAGCAAAAAAATGACGGCGGCCCAGATCCGGCAGGTCGCGGGCTACATTCGCACACTCTAACGGGCGAATATCTTCGGCGGGTGCGGCGAATGATATGATCGTCATTCGCTGATTGGCGGAAACTATTTTTTAAGGAAGTAAATCTATATGAAGTTACCGGGTGGAATGGATCTAGGGTCGATGATGCGTCAGGCGCAGGAAATGCAGGCCAAAATGGGCGCTGAGATGAAGCAGTTGATCGTCGAAGCGGCGGCCGGCGGAGGTGCAGTGACGGTGAAAATGCGTGGGGATTTTGAGGTCGTTAGTGTGACCTATTCACCTGACCTGATCAAGGACGGCGACGTCGAGATGATACAGGACCTGACGGTCGCGGCCCTTAACGAAGGCCGTCGAAAGGTCGAAGAGTCGCTCAAGGGCAAACTGGGCGGAATGCTGCCGCCGGGCTTGATGTAGTAGTGATCTACCGATAGCGGCCGGTCGGGGAGTTACCCGACGCGACCCGCTGTTCACTCTTCGCTATGCTGGATTATTCAGAGCCGGTCGCTAAGCTGATCGACGAATTCAAGCGGCTGCCGGGCGTTGGCCAAAAGTCCGCGCAGCGGTTGGCGTTTCACATACTGCGGCGGCCGATGCCGGAGGTGGAGCAATTTGCCAATGCGCTCCGCGAGGTCAAGGAAAAGATCGTGTTTTGCTCGGTCTGCAATAACCTGACAGACGTCGATCCGTGCCTGTACTGCTCAAATCCGAAGCGTGACCGGTCGATCATCTGCATCGTCGAAGAACCGTATAACCTGGTCGCGGTTGAAAAAACGCGGTCGTTCCGTGGGCTCTATCACATTATTCACGGATCGCTTTCGCCGCTGAGGGGCATCGGGCCGGATGAGTTGATGCTCGCCAATCTGATACCGCGGCTTCGGCCCGAGAATAACGAAGGTGTCGAGATCGCCGAGATCATCGTCGCGACCAACCCGACTACCGAAGGTGAAGCGACGGCAAACTACATTGCTCGGCTGCTCAAACCGCTCGGCGTCCGCGTGACGCGTATTGCGATGGGGATGCCGGTCGGGGCCGACCTCGAATTTGTCGATGAGGTCACAATGGACAAGGCCCTGTCCAACCGACATGAAATGTGATCGTCCGGCCTGATCAATCGTTAAGGGCGTTCGGGGAAAGATCCCGAACGCCCTTTTTTTACTCCAAAAAGACAAAAACTTAGAACCGGACCCGAAGTTCCTCGGCATCAGAGGCGCTTTTCGAGCGTCGCCATTCTTCCTCGGTGTCGTAAAAATTTACGTCAAAGGTCAAAAGGCTCTTGACGGGAATACCGTCAAACTCATTCGGTGCGCCTTCAAACTTAGCGATCGTTCCGAC
>WBZL01005558.1_pt1 | contig 10394 bp, 12 predicted proteins | sample 5204291 | NCBI WGS metagenome assembly WBZL01 (sample SAMN12344345, study PRJNA552823) | activated sludge metagenome | biome: Activated sludge suspended growth; feature: Nitrification reactor; material: Wastewater; isolation source: activated sludge from nitrification reactor of wastewater... | reverse complement strand
GATCCTGGAAGCACTTGCACACCGGCCGGACGTGGTCAAAAGCCGCAACCAGCTTATGGATGCGGCTTATCAGGATGACGTCTATGTTGATGATCGAACAATCGACAGTCATATCAAGCGGCTGAGACGCAAGTTTCGCCAGGTGGACCCGGACTTTGATGCAATCGACACACTCTACGGGGCCGGATATCGCTTCACTGGCACCTGAACCGGCCGGGTCGCGGCTCGACTGGTCTGGGCGCCTGTCGCTGCGCCAGCGTATCCTTGCGGTCAATGTCTTTGCGTTGGCCCTGCTGGCAGGAAGCTTTTTCTACCTCGACAGCTATCGTACACGATTGATCGTGGAACGGGTCAATCAGGCCTCTGCCGAGGCGCGATTGATCTCGACAGCCATGGACGGGATGACGCTTGCGGAACGTCAGTCCTTCGTTGCCAAGGTCGGAAGCCAGACGGGAGCCCGGGTGCGGCTGGCGGACCATGAAGGGCGCATACTGGCTGATAGCTGGGCATCAGGACCAAGCTTTGTTCTTGTCGATCCAGCCACGGAGAGCTGGCAGCGCCATGCCGCACGCTGGCTTGATGAAATGATCGAGTTTGTTGTTGATGCGAGCGAACCCGACATTTTCACGGGATTCTCTGCCCCCGATAGCTGGCCGAAAAATGGTGAAGGCTGGCTGCTTGCTCCCGACCAGACGCACATGATCTGGGCAACTGCTCCGGTTCTTGCAGCACAGCCCCTGACCTTGCGAACAGACCGCAACGCGCGCGACATTCGTCGATATGTCCGAGCGGAACGAACCAGGCTGGGATATGTCATCACGCTGGTCAGCCTCCTTTCAATTCTCCTTTCGCTGTTTCTTGCCCGCACTATCGCGAAACCATTGCAATTGCTGGTATCTGCGGCTGTCAGGGTTCAGGCGGGGCGAGACCGGGAAGTCAATGTTCCCCGCCTGCCCTCTCGAAATGACGAAATCGGTCGCCTTGCCCGGGCCTTGTCAGACATGACCCACGCCCTTCGCCAGCGCATTGATGCAACTGAGGCTTTCGCAGCGGATGTCGCGCACGAGATCAAGAATCCACTCGCCTCACTCAGCTCGGCGGCGGAAGGTTTGCGGACCGTGACCAAACCTGAGCTGCGTCAGCAGTTGCAGGACATCATTGCCGAAGACGTCCATCGTCTTGACAGGCTGATTACGGATATTTCCGACCTTTCACGCATTGATGCCAAACTGGCGCGCACGCGCTTTGAGCCGATCGATCTCGGGAAACTGATCGAAAATCTGCTTCAGGTGTACAAGGCGCGAGCCAAGCCCAGCAATGTGGAGATCGCCTTTGCGCGCCCGCACGCGGGGACGGCGATGGTGATGGGCGATTCATCCCAGCTCAACCGGGTCATAGAGAATCTGCTGGCAAATGCCATTTCCTTCTCGCCTCCCGATGGGGTTGTTCGGATTGCGGCGACTCGAATTTTTGAACATGTTGTCGTGACCGTTGACGATGATGGCCCGGGAATCCCCGAAAATGCGCGTGAAGCCGTGTTTGAACGCTTTCACAGTGATCGGATCGACAATGAAGCTTTTGGAAAGCATTCGGGTTTAGGCCTTTCAATTGCCCGAACGATCGTGAACGGCCACAATGGCAGCATTCAGGCTGTATCGCGCGAACCGGGCCAGCAGGGCGCGCGGATCGTGTTCCGCTTGCCCGCATTGGAGGCAAAGCCGGTATGACTGCACTCTCGTCCGAAACTGTCCATGCTTCAGCAGTGTCCATTGATGGGCACGCAATCCTGATTTCAGGTCGTCCAGGAAGCGGCAAGTCCGACCTTGCCTTGCGCCTCATGGATCGCGGGGCGATGCTGGTGAGTGACGATTATACGATCGTGACGCGGCAGGACGGCCATCTCGTCGCATCACCCCCGGAAACAATTCGGGGCCGAATTGAGGTCAGAGGGATAGGCCTCATAACCAAGCCGCACGAATCCGGGGTACCTGTTGCGCTGGTTATCGACATCGATGAGCCTGTGCCTCGTATGCCTGAGCCGGGCGGCACGCGTCTTATCGCTGATATCGAAGTCCCGCTGTTCGCACTGGCGCCCTTTGAAGCCTCTGCGCCGATCAAGGTGGAGTTGCTTCTCAAGAGCCTGATTTCGGCATGAACTCCGGAATGCGCCCCGACCGGATTGTACTGGTGACCGGCATGTCTGGGGCGGGCAAGTCAACTGCACTCAAGACATTTGAGGACATGGGCTGGGAGACCGTCGACAACCTCCCCTTTGCGCTCCTTGCCCGTCTGCTTGAAACACAGCCGCCTGAGGGAGCACAGGGCCGCCGCCCGCTTGCAATTGGCATCGACAGTCGCACACGCGGATTTGACGCCCGGACGATCGTTGAACGGATTGGCACCATGCGCAGGCAGCATGGCGAAAACATTGCGATCCTTTTTCTCGACTGCTCCGGATCGGAGCTGGAGCGCCGCTATTCGGAAACGCGACGGCGCCATCCGCTGGCACCGGATCGCCCGGCAAGCGACGGCATCGCGCGCGAACGGGAGCTTATCGCGCCCTTGCGCCGATCCGCCGACCAGGTGATCGACACCACAGCAAGCAACTCAAACGATCTTCGTCTTGAACTTCGCAACCGGTTCGGCGCGCATGGTGAAGGGGATCCGGCACTGACCGTCATGTCATTTGGCTTTGCGCGCGGCATTCCCAGGAATGCAGATCTTGTTTTCGACATGCGTTTCCTGCGCAATCCGCATTGGGATCAAGCCTTGCGCCCTCTGACTGGCCAGGATGAACGCGTCGCTCTCTACATCCGGGCTGATCCCGCTTATGCCGAGGCAGCCTCCCGGATTGCGGATCTTCTGCTTTTTCTCCTTCCACGATATCGCGAGGAAGGAAAATCCTATGTGACCGTCGCCTTTGGCTGTACCGGAGGGAGACACAGATCGGTTCATATCACTGAATTCATGTCTACCCGGTTGCGTGACGCGGGATTTTCCCCCACCATAGTGCACCGAGATCTTGACCTTCCCGCGGATGACACATTCGAGGCAATGTCGGGACAGGGGCAAGAACAGACAGGTTTGCAGGCGAAAAATTCATGATCGGGTTGGTGTTGGTGACACATGGCCGTCTCGCGGTGGAATTCGTGACGGCAATGGAACATGTGGTGGGGCCTCAAGATGCCGTGGAGAGCATTTGCATCGGTCCTGATGATGACATGGAGGCACGGCGGGCTGATATCGCTGCGGCTGTTGCCCGTGTTGACCGTGGACGCGGTGTCATCATCCTTACGGATCTTTTCGGCGGCACTCCATCCAACCTGGCGATTTCGCTCATGGAATCCGGACGGATCGAAGTGATTGCAGGCGTGAATCTGCCCATGCTTATTCGGCTTGAAGGAGCCAGACGCACGATGAGCGTGGTTGCAGCCGTGGCTGCGGCGCGAGAGGCCGGGCGCAAGTATATTTCGGTCGCCTCGGAAGTCCTGGGTGAAGCCGCAGCATGAGCGCCATTGTCCGCAAGGTGCTGATCACGAACAAGCGCGGTCTGCATGCGCGCGCCAGCGCCAAGTTCGTCACGATGGCGAGCGGCATTGGCGCCAGGGTTGAAGTGGAAAAGGATGGCGCAACGGTTGTCGGCACCTCGATCATGGGGCTCATGATGCTGGGCGCGGCAATGGGTGACGAGATCACGATCAGCGCGGATGGCGAGGGAGCCGAGGCTGCTGTTAACTCTCTTGCTGAACTGGTTGAGGCCAAATTTCACGAGGCCGAGTGAGTGCACCGCGAAATCACCGGCTTTTCCAATCCCCTTGTCAAACAGGTCAAGGGCTTGAGAGACAAGAAGAACCGACGAGCGGAAGGGCTGTTTCTGGCAGAAGGTCTTCGCATTCTCGCTGAAGCGCTGGACGCCGGAATCCCGCCTAAAATGCTCTGGCATGCGGCAGACAGTGCGGCACACCCCCTCGTCCAGAAGCTGGCCAATGCGACCGAAGCTGCCGGAGGCGATGTTCTGGTGACTTCGACAGACATATTGTCCAAGCTTTCCGGCAAGGACAATCCCGGCGCGGTCATAGGCGTCTACCGCGAGATGCTTGCTTCGCTGGACTCGCTGGACCGGACGTCATCGGACATCTGGCTCGTGGCCGAGCGGCTGCGTGATCCCGGAAATCTCGGGACAATCCTCAGAACCGGCGACGCCGTGGGTGCTGGCGGCCTCATTCTGGTGGATGAGTGCACTGACCCATTTTCGGTCGAGGCTGTCCGGGCCAGCATGGGCGCCATATTCACGCAGAAGGTGGCAGTGGCGCGCTGGCAGGAATTTCAGGCCTGGCTGCGATCGGGCCCTGGACAGCTGGTAGGAACGAGCCTCAACACGTCAAATGATTATCAGGATCCCCGCTACGAGGCTCCGACCTTCCTGCTGATCGGCAATGAATCACAGGGGTTGCCGGAGGCATATGAAAGGGAATGCGACCTGCTGGTCAAAATTCCGATGCTCGGCAAGGCAGACAGCCTCAACGCTGCAATGGCAACCGCAGTGATGGCCTATGAGGTTCTGAACCAGCGGCGCCGACGCTAGGTCGTTTCACCACCCGAAACGAGCTTCACCAGTGGCCGGGTTGTCTGCTCCACGATGGGCAAGGCCTCGATTGCCTTTCCGCCTGTATCGATGCTCAGTTCCTCGAAGCGCTTCGCCTGCGTCAGCACTTGGGATTCGAGACTGCCGACAAGCGCGTTATAGGCGGACACCGCCGTATCCAGATTTTTGCCCATCCGCCCGACATGCCCACCCATGGTCGACAGGCGGGCATAAAGTTCCTTGCCAAGTTCCGCGATCTCCCGCGCCTGACCGGCCATCTTTTCCTGCTTCCAGACAGCTGAAACCGTCCGCGCAATGGCAATCAGGTTGGTTGGCGTGGCCAGCAGAACACGGCGCGCAAAGGCAAAATCCCAAAGGTCCGCATCCTGCTCAAGCGCAGCGGACAGAAAATGCTCACCCGGAACAAACATGATGACATAATCAGGCGTGTCGTCGAACTGATCTTGATAGGCCTTCTGGCCGAGCGCGTTCACATGCGCCTTCATGGCCGCCGCATGCGCAGCCAGGGCAGCCTGACGGACTGGATCTTCAAGGGCCTCAAACGCATCTTGATACGCATTGAGCGAGACTTTCGCGTCGATCACCAGATTGCGTCCACCCGGCACGCGAATGATGACATCCGGGCGAAGCCGGCCGTCAGAGCCATCACGGCTGACTTCTGTCTGGAAGTCTGCATGTTCAGACAGCCCGCAGGTTTCAAGGACATTGCGCAACTGCTGCTCGCCCCATCGACCTCTCGCCTTTGGGGCATTGCGCAGGGAGTTCCCAAGCTTGGCCGCCTCGGCCCGGACAGACTCCTGCCCAACCCGCATGGATTCCATCAACCCCTGAAGGTTGCCATATGCCTCTGTTCGATCCTTTTCGACCTTCGCGACTGTTTCCTCATAGCGCTGGAGCCGTTCATTCACGGGCTGAAGCAGCGATTTGAGGGCTTGGCCCGAATTCTCCTCGGATTGTCGAAACCGCTGTTCAGCGCGATCGAGAAACTGCTTCTGCGCTTCACCGAGCATCCGGTTTCCGACCTCCGCGAATTGGGCTGCCAAGGCGTCCCGGGCGTCACGCAACTCCGCCATGCGGGTATCAAAGGCAGACTGTTCCGCGCGCAGTTTCACAAGTTCCAGCTTTGCTGAATCGCGATCCGCAATCGCCGCTTCAAGATCACGAATTGCAGCCCTGAAATTCTCAAGATGCAGGTCCCGTTCAACCTTCATGGCCCCTGCGGCGCGACCACCGATCAGCCAGCCGAACAACCCGCCGGCCATCAGTGCACCAAGACTCAGGACTACAACAAATGCGAAGCTCATGAGGCGGAACGTAGAAGGAACAAAACAAATAGGGAAGCGAAATTCTTGCAGCGGTGGATCCCTGCTCGGCGCGCAAACCCATGAGCGGCGTTTCGGACACTTGCTCAACCGAAAATATGGCTCCGTTTACCAATAATTGGGAATTATCGCTATAGCCAGCCGGGCGCCTTCAGACAGTCAGCACGAAAAATCCGCGGAATCCTGCATCCGCCGGGATTTGGCACGAATACTGCTTAGGTGTGTTCATCTTTGCCGGCGGAACAGGCTGGCCAATCGGAGGATTTGGATCGTGCAATTTTTTCGTTCATTTCTCGCAGACGAGAGAAATCTTTTCGGCGTCTGCGCTGCCCTCGGGCACGACTTCGGCTTCAACCCGTTGTTCCTGAGGCTCGCGTTCGGGGTTGCCCTCCTCTGGAACCCGGAGGCCGTGATCATAGCCTATGCGTTTGCAGGGCTGTTCGTCCTTGCATCACATTGGCTTTTCCCCGGTTCGCGCGAGCCGCAGCCCCGGCAATTGGAGGCCGCGGCCTGAAAGCCCGCACCCTATTCGGGGATAATTTCCCCGCTTCCACCGAATTCGGATGGAAAATCGCGGAGTTTTGGCAGACCGTCCTTCATTGGAAGGACGGTCTCTGCATAGTTGATGTGCACCCCTGCCTGAAATGACAGGCCGGGCAACGTCGCTGCGAACACGTCCATCAGCCCTAACGGGGGATGATTTGCCATCAGGTGACCACCGCATTTGACGCAATATTTGCGTTCGCTGAGGGGCGTTTTTGAAAATGTCGCAACATTTTCGGCGCCGGACGTGACAGAAATCGAGTCCGGCTTCCACAATGTAAACGCGTTGACCGGTCCGCCCGACCAGGATCAGCACGATGAACAATGGCAATATCCCATGCCTTCCGGTTCACCTTCAGCTTCGATGGTGACTGCCCCGCAAAAGCAGCTTCCCTTGTATGCCATGATCAACCTCCCCTTCTCGATTCTGAATGGGAAAATCAGGCTGCGAGTCGTCGCGCCTTCTGCAATTTCTTAAGGACCATGTCGCGCTTCAGCTTCGACAAATGATCGATGAAGAGGATTCCTTCCAGATGGTCCATTTCATGTTGCAGGCATGTCGCCAACATGTCATCGAGTTCCTGCTCATGGACCTTGCCGTCGCGATCGAGCCAGCGCGCGCGCACCAGAGCAGGGCGTTCCACATCGGCATATTGGTCAGGTACTGACAGGCAGCCTTCGTTATAGATGGAGGTCTCAGCCGAAGACTCAAGAATTTCGGGATTGATAAAAACCCTCGGTTCCCGGATGGTTGCGCCAGTTTCTTCGTTCTTTTCCTGAAGATCCATGACGACCAGGCGCTTCGGCACCCCCACCTGGATTGCGGCAAGGCCAATGCCCGGCGCATCGTACATCGTCTCGAACATATCGTCGATCAAGGCCTGCAACGACTCATCAAACGTGTCCACTGGCGTGGAAACGGTTTTCAGCCGCGGATCCGGCGCTTCGATGATCGGCAAGATAGCCATGTGTATCAGGTAGGAAGTCTGCTGTTTCTGGTCAAGAGACGGGCCGCCTCGCCCTTAAGGCCTGCGCCAACGTGCCATCGTCCAGATAGTCGAGTTCGCCTCCCACGGGCAGCCCGTGCGCAAGCTGGGTGATGCGAACAGGGTGCGATTCGAGGCGCTCGGCCAGATAATGCGCGGTTGTTTGTCCTTCCAGGGTCGCGTTCATGGCGAGAACGACCTCATCAATGGCGCCTTGGGCCACACGCGCAATCAAGGTATCAATGCCAAGATCTTCCGGCCGCACCCCGTCAAGAGCGGACAAACGCCCCCCCAGAACATGAAATTTTCCCGGAAATAGCCTTGAACGTTCAAGAGCCCAAAGATCCGGCACGTCTTCCACGACGCACAGCATCCGCGAATCGCGACGCGGATCGGCACAGATGCCGCACGGGTTCGTTGTGTCGACGTTCCCGCAGATCATGCAGGTTGAAAGCCTCTCGTTCACGCCTTCAAGCGCCCGGAGCAAGGGAACAAGTGCCCCTTCCCTTTTTTTCAGCAGGTAAAGAACGGCCCTGCGCGCCGAGCGCGGTCCAAGCCCAGGGAGTCGGGCCAGCGCCTGCACCAGTGTTTCGATCTCACGGCTTGCCATTCTCGATACGATAGGGGCTTGCACATTGTCCTGCCAAGGGGTTGAGAGAAATTCCTGGTCAGGACAAGGTCCCTGGCGGGATCCTAGGAGGCCTATGCGCGTCATATTCATGGGAACGCCGGACTTTTCCGTGCCCAGCCTCGATCTGCTCGTGGCAAAAGGTCACCAGGTGATTGCTGCTTATTCCCAGCCACCGCGCCGTGCCGGTCGAGGAAAATCGCTGATGCCGTCGCCTGTGCAGCGCAGGGCCGAAAGTCTTGGCATTGACGTCCTGACGCCATCGAATTTCCGCGATGAAGCCGCCCTGGCCCAGTTTGTGGCCTTCGAGGCGGATGTGGCAGTCGTGGCTGCCTATGGGCTCATCCTGCCGCGCAGGGTGCTTGATGCGCCCCGTTTGGGCTGTGTGAATGTTCACGCGTCGCTCTTGCCGCGCTGGCGCGGGGCGGCACCTGTCCAACGCGCCATTCTTGCGGGCGATCAGCAAACGGGCGTCACTATCATGCAGATGGAGGCAGGACTTGATACCGGCCCCATGCTTGCGACGGTTTCAACCCCGATTGATCGGAAAACAGCCGGCCAGCTGACCGCTGAGCTGGCCGACTTGGGCGCAGAATTGCTTGTTCAGGTCTTGTCCGAGCCGGAAGCCTATCACGCCCGACCCCAGCCGGACAATGGCATCACATACGCCGCAAAGATCGACAAGACGGAAGCGCGCATCGATTTCATGCTCAGTGCTCCTCAGGTCGAACGTCAGGTGCGCGCCTTTTCGCCATCGCCAGGGGCCTTTTTTGAGTTCGGCGGAGAGCGCATCCGGATCCTTGCAGCCTCCGCCGAAATCAGCGCAAGCGCCCGCCCGGGAGATGTGATGGATGAACGCCTTGGCATCCAGTGCAATCCGGGCCTGATCCGCCCGACGCTTGTCCAGCGCGCGGGCAAGGCCGCCATGCCCGCAGCAGACTTGCTAAGGGGCTTCAGGATACCTGCAGGAACGCGGCTGATATGACGCGGTTTCGCCTGACGGTCGAATATGATGGGCGCCCTTTCATGGGCTGGCAGCGTCAGCCCCATGGCCCGAGCATTCAGGCAGCTTTGGAAGACGCTGCACGAGCGATCACCGGAGAGGATATTGTTCTGCATGCCGCAGGGCGAACCGATGCAGGTGTCCATGCCGAAGCCATGGCTGCCCATCTTGATCTGACCAAGGAGATGACGGCCTTCCGGCTGATGGAAGGCATCAACGCCAAGCTCCGGCCCCACCCAATTGCCGTGCTGGACTGCGAACAGGTTGCCGAAGATTGGCATGCGCGCTTCTCCTGCATAGGACGGAAGTATCTTTATCGCATCATCAATCGGCGCGCGCCGCTGGCTCTCGACAGGGGCCGGGCCTGGCGTGTGCCCCAGCCCCTCGACTGTGCGGCCATGCACGAGGCGGCACAGCAACTGGTTGGCCACCATGATTTCACGACGTTCCGCTCAATTCACTGTCAGTCGGCAAGTCCGGTCAAGACGCTCGACAGTCTGGATGTTCGGCGGTTTGGAGAGGAAATCGAAATCTCTGCCTCTGCACGTTCATTCCTGCATCATCAGGTCCGTTCGATGGTGGGCTGTCTGATGCTGGTCGGCCGCGGCCAATGGTCTGTGCGGGACATCAAGACTGCGCTTGAGGCAAAGGACCGCACGGCGCTTGGGTTCAATGCGCCACCGGACGGCCTTTACTTTATTCAGGCACGCTATCCAGACTAGGCTGGCCGTTCATTCAGCAAGCTGCGCACAAGGTCCTGCATGTTCGTATCGAAGCGGGCAAGGACCACATGATCTTCTGCGGTATCAAAATGGCTGACCAGTTCACGCCCATTCCACCAGTGCAGCGCAAAGGCCGGGGGGTCGGCAACGATCATGGGCCGACCGTCCGGTGTTTCAGGATCGATCCGGGCCAGTTCGAGCGCGACTTGCGGAGCTGTGGACGGACAGATGGCAACGGTTTTTCCCCGCCAGCCGACAGAAATCGGCCGGTGGAGATGTCCGCAAAGGATGCCGACGATCTGGTCGTGACCGTCCAGCGCAGAAGCAACGCGGCGAACCCAGGGTTCTTCGGGATGCGTGTTCATCCATTCGATCCCGACTTCAACGGGTGGATGATGCATGACAATCAGCGTCTTGGCGCTCGGCTTTTCGGCCAGTCTTGCTCGCAGCCAACGGGCCCTTGTGTCGCAGAAGGATCCGCCATGCCGTCCCGCTTCGAGAGTATCCAGAAACAGGATCCGCAATTCGCCGGCTTCATGCTCATACTGCACGAAGCCGTCAGCCAGCTTTGCTTCAGGAAATTC
>WBZL01005556.1_pt1 | contig 10395 bp, 5 predicted proteins | sample 5204291 | NCBI WGS metagenome assembly WBZL01 (sample SAMN12344345, study PRJNA552823) | activated sludge metagenome | biome: Activated sludge suspended growth; feature: Nitrification reactor; material: Wastewater; isolation source: activated sludge from nitrification reactor of wastewater treatment... | reverse complement strand
CGAAACAGTCCGTTGGGGTGTAGCGCAGTCGATCCTCCAGCGACGACGCAAAGAAACGCGCCCACACCTCATGCACCCGCGACTGCAAGAGCGCGAAAGCAGTGTAGGTGTCAAAGGCGAAGACGTTGTGAGGTGCGGCGACAATGGTTGTATTTGGAATGAATGCAAATGATAGCCATTTTGAGGGGAATGGGTGCATGATCATTCGGTGAAGATTGCGAGTTGCGGCGAAAAGACCTGGGGTGTTACCTCCCCACTGCCACCAAAAATCCCGGCGCCGCCGAGATGTGGGGTCTCGGTCATGAAGGCGCAGTCGGGATGGCTTAACCTTGGCTTCGACAATCTTGAACACAAGTGGCCAATCGCGGGCCTCGCGCTCCGACATCATGCCGAAATTGATTACGAATCTCTCATGGGTGTGTGTAGGGCTTGCCAGAAACTCCTCGCCACCGAGGTAGGGGTGGATAATCGCGGCATACCGTCCATCCTGTTTCAGGATGCGGTGCATTTCGCTGATTGGGCTCGCGTCTTCGTCTGTGTCGTCGAAGGTGAAGCCCATGCCCAGCACGATAGGCCCCTGGAAGCTCTTGTGCTCATTCTGGGGCAGGTGTGAGGGGTCGTCGCTGCTGCCTGTGTGAAATAGGAACGCCGATATTTGGCGCACTGAGGCTCCGTCGAGCGAACAGGCGTCAAGGCAAGAGCCCTTGATGACATGGACGACAGATACCACGACCGCTGCAAGGCCTGGCCACTTTACTCGTCGATGTGCCTCATAGATGGTTCCGCCACTGGTGCAGATCCAGCGGAGTCCAGTGCTGCGCGTGTCACCCTGAGCGATTGTGTTGGTGGCAATGAGGCCGAAGGTGCCGTTTGTGCGTAAAAGGGAGAATGCGCGACGGAAGAAGTGAGCCACCAAATCTGCGTTGCCATGGGAATGGGCGTGCAGCAGCTTGAGCCAGTCAAGATAGCCTGGGGGAGTAGATTGGGCGAGCGTATTCTTGCCCGCGAACGGCGGATTCCCGACAAACGCATCGAACCCGCCGGGCGTCTCCGCGTCCGCGCCGGCCTCCCCCCCTCCCGTTAAAAAAACTTCGGGGAACTCGATCTCCCAGTGGAAGGGGGAGAGGGGGTGGGGGCCTTCGCGGAGATCTTGGCAGAGGGAGCGGAGCGTATGGCGGGCGCGGGGGTCGCCTTTTTCGGCGCGGTCGGCCAGCTCGGCCAGCTCCTCGCGTTTTTTGGCGCGCTCCTTCTCCTTCTCGCCGCCCTTGAAGAAGGCATAGAGGACCAGATCGCCGCGCAGCCGCAGATCTTCGGTTTGGTCGTTGGCCGCGCGCAGGCGCTCGCGCTTGGCCGAGTCGGCTTCTTCGCCCAGAGATTGCAGCTCCTTACGGAGTGACTGGGCTGCCTGCACCCGGTGCAGCGTCGCTGCGAAGAGCGGCCCGTGGAAGCGCGTCTCCGAGTCCCAGCGGAACTCGGCGATCTGCGCCTTCGTCAGCCCGACCAGCGAGTCCCCGTGTTTGAGCGCGTGGTCGACGAACGTGAACGGGTGCTCCTTCGCCAGCGTCACCAGCCAGAGCGACAGCTTTGCCAGATCGACCGCGAAGGGGTTCTTGTCCACCCCGTAGAGGCAGCGCTCGGCCACCAGCCGGCGCGCGTGCAGCAGCGGATCCTCATCGGCCGGGATCGGCGGCTGATCCTCCTTGTAGTGCTCCCACGCCTTGACTACGGCCTCTGCCAGTTGCCTACACGTCTCGACCAGGAACGCCCCTGAGCCCATCGCCGGGTCGCAGATCTTCAGCCCCAGCAGCGCCGACGCCCGCGGCCTCGGCCCCAGCTGCGCCAGCACCGGCCGCAGCGTCGTCGCCACGATGGGCCCGGTCAGCGCCCGCGGCGTGTAGTGCGACCCCGAGCGTCGCCGCTCCTCTCCTGGTTGCAGGTAGAGCGACCCTTTCGCCAGCACCTGTGGCGTCCGCGCTGAGATCTTCCGCGCCCCCTCCAGCGCGGCCGCTGCCTCCTCGGCCGTGCGCGCCGCCTTGAGCGGCTCGGCCTGCTTCGCCGTCAGCTTGCAGTTTGCCGTCGACTCCAGCCATTTTGCCCGTTCCCCGGGTTTTTGGCTGATCAGCGCCGCCAGGTCCACCACCACATGATCGGGGCGGAGCGCCAGGCTTGGCCCCGTCGCCGCCTCGATCTCGAAGCCCATCATCGACTCGTAGACCGACCCGAGTTGCTCCACGTCCAGCGCCCGGTACGAGAGCCGCTCCCCGTCGAGGACGAGGAGCGCCGAGAGCACCCGCCAGAGCGTCCCGTCCGACACTCGAGGGGGGTCGAGCCGCTCTCCTGGCTGCCACCCGCCGGCCCTGGGTCGTCCTTCCAGGAACGGGTATGCGTCGGGGTCGAAGAGGCGCCCGTGCCGCGCCGGCAGGTGCAGCGGGTGGTGGGACCCGCCGGTGAACACCAGCCGCCAGAGCGTGCAGAGCCACGGCCATCCCCCGAAGCGTTGGTCCATCGTATCGGGGTAGCGCGACGCGTCCTCGCGGAGCCGCAGGTAGAGCCCGGTCACCGCGTAGTTGCCGGTGTACACCGGCCCGTCGGGGACGAGCCCGCGGTCCTCTGCGTAGAGCAGGAAGACCAGGCGCAGCAGCACCGTCAGGAGGCCCCCGTAGATGTGCTGGTGGTCCTTCTCCGTACACTCCTGGAGGATCCGCCCCTTTGGGTCCGCCGCCTGGAACCCTCGCAGCAGCTCGTGCAGCGCCCCCAGCACCTGCTCAGCCAGGCGCGTCGACACCTCCGACTGATAGCGGCGCGACGACGCCAGCAGCGCTGGCAGCCGGCGCTCGTCCGACTCGGCGAAGAGCCGGTCGGTCCCCAGGAGCAGCTCCAGCGCCGCCACGATCGGCCGCCCGTCCACTTGCAGCAGCGCCGCCAGCGGGAACGTCAGGTGCCCTGAGGTCTCCCCTCGCGGCGCGTAGGTCAGGCGCAGCGCCACCCCGTTGCACCCGAGACCGATCGGCACCCCCGACTCGCGGAGGAGCCGCTCGTGCTGCGCCTGCGGCGGCGCGTCCCAGCCTGCCTCGGAGGGCGACGGCGCGTCGAGATCCTGGCCCTCTGGGAAGATCTGGATCAGCAGGAGCCACGATCGCCCGGGTCCGCCTTGCGGATCGGGCACCGCGAAGTCGGGGCGCAGCGTCACCCCGTACTCCGGGAGCGGCACCGCCAGCGACTCGGGCGGCGCCTGGAGGTCGGACGGGCGCCACTCCAGCGCCTCGGTCAAGAGGGCTGGCAGGTCGCGGAGGGGCCGGAACGCTGGCGGCTCCCCCGGGGCTGGGGGGGCGCTGAGGAGGGCCTGGAGGCGGCGTTGGAGGCCCTGCACGTTGGCGCTCGGGACCGCCTGGGCGGCGACCAGCGCGTGCGGGGAGACGACCAGGCCGACCGGCTGCAGGTAGCCGAGCCAGCGCTTGTGGGCTTCGAGGATGGGGTCGTAGGCCATGGTCTTGGGGGCGAGGGGGCTCAGGCGGTGACTGGCCAGAGGTAGGCGAGGCCGATGGGGTCGACGCGGACCGCCTGGACGGCGTAGCCGGCGCGGATCCGCTCGGGGGCGCGCTCGGCCTCGGCGTGGAGCTGCGGCAGCCGCGTCTGCCAGAAGCGGCGATCGGCCGCGCGCTGGCGCTGGCCCGCGGCGTCGACGGCGAGGTCGAGCGCGAGCTGGGCGTCCTCCGGGGCGGCCAGGCGCTCCTCGATCTTGGCGATCTGGTGGCGGATCACCTTTTGGAGCGCCTTCGCCTCGGCCTCGCCGCGGCGGCCCAGGGCGGCCTCGGCGCTGGCCAGGCGCTCACGGGCGCGGCGTTCGAGGTGAGGCAGGAGGGCGTCGACGTCGGCCTCGGCGTGGGCGCGGAGGCGCTCGCCGACCGCCGCCGGGGCGGCCTGAAGGTGGGGGGTGACCAGGGCCGCTTCGAGCTCGGCGAGGGCGTCCTTCTTGCCGGCTTCGGTGAGCGGCACCAGGCGCTTGCCGCCCTTGCCGCGGAGGTCCGGGTCCACCCATTCGGCGGCGACCGCCAGGACCTCGTCGTGGAGGCGGGCCGCGTGGGCGCCGTAGAGCGAGAGGCGGCCGAGGATGATGACCTTGGGGACAGGATCGTCGGTGCGGCAGACGGCCGCGCGGGTGAGCTCGTGGTGGACGAAGCCCTGGGCGAGGAAGCGGCCGAGGAGGCGCTGGACGAGCCGGTGCTCGAGGTGGAGGTGGACCACCTGGGCGTCGAGGTTGCCGGGGTCGCGGAAGACGACCGGGCGCACCGGGGCGCCGCGGCGCCACTCGTGGAGTTTTTGGTCGCGGCGGCGCGGCGGGCGGAGGGCGTCGAGGGCGTCTTGCCAGGTCGGGCCTTCGGCGCGGCCGCTGCCGAGGGCCGGGAAGCGCCAGCGGGCGGCGGCCGCGCCCTGCGCGGCGGCGGCTGGATCCTCGGGGGCGAGCGGCGGGGCGCCGATCAGGTGGAGGGCGGCCGAGAGGGCGGCGCGGAGCCCCTGGTCGGTGAGGCCGAGCCACTCGCGCGAGGTGCGGAGGAGCTCCTGGAGCTCGTCGACGCGGGACTTGAGGGCGACCTGGCGGGCGCGCACCGCCTCGAGCTCGCGCTCGACGGTGAGGTCCTGGAGGGTCTTGCGGCGGGGCTCGACGCCGGCGATCGCCTCGGTGAGCGCGTCGGCGCCGGCGCGGGTGATCCCGCCCTCGAGGAGCGACTCGAGGTCGCGGACGATCACCGGCGAGAGCGAGCCGAGCTGCTCCTTGATGGTGGCGGTCTTGCGGACGAGGGCGTCGAGGACGCGGTCCTCGGGGCGCTGCGGCAGCACGAAGTAGCGGCAGGTGACGACGGGGGCGCGCTGGAGCTTGCGGTCGATCCGGCCGTTGCGCTGCTCCATCCGGCTCGGGTTCCAGGGGACGTCGAAGTGGAAGAGGTCGGCGCAGTGGTTTTGGAGGTTGACGCCCTCGCGGGCGGCGTCGGTGGCGATGAGGATCCGCAGCGGGTGATCGGCGGGATCGGCGTTGAAGGCGGACTTGATCTGCTCGCGGAGATCGTCGCCCATGCCGCCGTGGAAGGCCCGGAGGCGCTCGTCGGCGCGGTCGGTGTCCTGGAGGGCGGCGCCGAGCTGATCGAGGAGGTAGCGCTTGGTGTCGGCGTACTCGGTGAAGACGAGGACGCGGCGGGGGAGCCAGCGGGCGCCGGGCTTGCCGAGGTCGGGGCAGAGGTTGTGACGGATCCAGTCGAGGAGGCGGCGGAGGCGGGCGTCCGGGCGGTAGCGGGCGTCCTCGGCGATCGCGCACATGCGATCGAGGAGCGCGAGGTCGGCGGGCGCGAGGGGGGCGGCGGGGGCGGCCGAGAGGTCATCGATCGCGGCGGCTTCGCCTTGGGCGAGCTCCTCTTCGGGGAGCTCGGCGCGCTCGTCGTCGGCGCCAGGCGGGGCGAGGTCGGCGAGGTCGAGCTCGGGGGCGGGCGGGGGCGGCTCGGGGGCTGTCCCAGGGGACAGGGCGGCGGCGCGGGCGAGCTGGCGCTGGACGGCGCGGCGGTGGGCGGCCAGGGTGACGGCGAAGGCCTCGATCGAGGAGAGGAGGCGCTTTTGGAGGGTGGTGAGGACGAGCATGGCGGCGGCCCGTGAGGCGCGGGGGGCGGCCTGGAGGCGGGCCTCGCGGGCGTCGCGGTAGTCAGCGAGGAGGCGAGCGAGGGCGAGCTCGGGGGCGTCTTCGGGGAGGCCGGCGACGACCTCGGGGACGATCCGGCGCTCGGGGAACTCGCCGGGGGCGATCTCGCGGAGGTCGCTCTTGAGGCGGCGGACCATCACGGCGTCGAGGAGGGCGGGGTCGTCGACGGTGACGCCGCGGCAGAAGCGATCGGGGTCGAGGATCTCGAGGAGGGCGGCGAAGGAGTTGGAGTGGCCGTTGTGCGGGGTGGCGGAGAGGAAGAGGCGGTGCTCGAAGCGGGGGGCGAGCTCGCGGAGGGTGCGGGTGAGGTGGGAGTCGACGGCGTAGCGGGCGCCGCTGGCCGGGGCGGCGTTGTGGGCCTCGTCGAGGATCAGGAGGGCGGGGAGGGCCTCGGTGTCGAGCCAGTCGCGGAGGGGGGCGGCGTAGGCCTCGTCGCGGAGGAGGGCGTGGGAGATGATGAAGCGGCTGTGGGTGGCCCAGGGGTTCTGGCCGTAGCCGCGCTCCTGGCGGACGCGGGCGAGGTAGTCGCGGTCGAGGATCACGAAGGCGAGGCCGAAGCGCTGCTCCATCTCCTCCTGCCACTGGCGGACGACGGAGGGCGGGGCGGCGACGACGATCCGGCGGATCCGCTGGCGCATCAGCATCTCGCGGACGATGAGGCCGGCCTCGATGGTCTTGCCGAGGCCGACGTCGTCGGCGATGAAGAGGCGGACGCGCGGCATGTCGAGGGCCTTGCGGAGCGGCTCGAGCTGGTAGGCCTTGACGTCGATGCCGGCGCGGTAGGGGGCCTGGAAGAGGCGCGGGTTGGTGGCGGTGACGCAGCTCCAGCGGACGGTGTGGAGGTAGGCGGCGAAGAGGTCAGGGCGATCGAAGCCGCGGCGGGTGACTTCGTCCCAGGCGGCGCGGCCGAGGACGCGGGCGTCGATCTCGTGCTCCCAGAGGACTTCGAGGGGGTCGCCCTGGGCGTCGTCGTCGATGCAGGCGAGGCGGAGGAGGGTGGCGTCGCCAGGGCGCGGGGGCGGGACGACCTCGTCGATGAGGTAGCGGCGGGCGCGGACGTGGACGAGCTGGCCAGGTTCGAGGGGGGCCGAGGCGGGGGCGTAGCGGGGGGCAGAGGGCGGTGTGGCGATGGGCGCGGGGGGGGAGGGAGCCGGTGCGGGGGCGTGCGAGGGGGGCGGCTGCTCGGCGATGGGCGCGGTGGGGGGAGCGTCGGCGGGCGCGGCGTCGCCGAGGAGGCGGGCGATGAGGAGGGCCTTCTCACGGCCGGTGGTGTCGAGGCCGGCGACGCGGCAGGCGTCCTTGAGCTCGTCGCGCGAGAGGTGGGCGAGCACCGCGGCGAGGGTGGCCTTGCGCGAGCGGAGGAGGAGATCGATGTGGGCGTCCTTGGTCTCGGCGGCGGCGAGCTTGAGATCGAAGGCGAGGATGAGGTCGCGGAGGCGGGGCTTGGTGAGGCCGTGGAGGAGGACGGGGAGGGCGATGGGCATGGGGCGGTGGATCAGAGTTCGTGGCGATCGAGGAGGCGGGTCCAGGCGCGCTCGTCGAGGCCGACGTGGGCGGCGATCATGCGGAGGACGCTGTGCTCGCGGGGGTTGATGGGCGCGTCGGCGCGGGCGATGCCGAGGAGGGTGGTGAGGAGATCCTCGGGTGAGAAGTGAGGCATGCGGAGGCAGACGGCGTCGACGAGGGCGGGGAGATCGTCGGGGGGCGGCGTCTTCATGGCGAGGCGGAGGCCGTCCATGTCCGCAGGACCGAGACGGAAGGCGTCGACGAGGAGGGCCTTGAGGGGGCGGACTTCGTCGGCGGTGACGGCGTCGTCGGCGCGGACGACGGCCATGCAGAGGGCGATGAAGGGCCAGAGGTAGTCGATCTTGTGCCAGGGCTGCGGGGACGGGAGGACGATCTTGGTGGAGGCCACGGCGAGCTCGACGCCGTTGGCGGCCGAGGCCGACGTCGAGGGCAGGAGGACGACCGCGATCCCCATGGTGTAGACGCCGGCCTTGCGGTGACGGAGGACGCCGTAGGGGATGTAGAGGACTGCGACCTGGTCGAGGATCGGTCCGTGCGTGACGAAGTCGCCGCTCTCGGCGCGGAAGAGGTGCTCGTCGTGGCTGCCGACCGTGAAACCCCAGGCGCTGGTGAGCTGGGCGACGGCAATCGCCCCAGGGGGCATGGGGACCTGGAAGCGGACGGCGAGCGCGGTGCCGATGGCGTCGTGCTGCTGCTCGACCTCGACCTCGACGGTGCGGTGCTCCTTGTGGTGCTTGTGGATCTTGAGGGCGATTTCAAGGGCCGTTCGGCCAAGGTCGGAGTTGTCCATCGGGCGTCTACTCTGCGAGGTCTTGCTTGGCGCCGCAGTGGGTGCAGAAGGCGGCGCTGCGGGCGACAGGGTGCTGACAGGCGCCGCAGAGGGGATCGGCGCGGCGTGGGAGAGAGCCGCCGCAGGCGGCGCAGAAGCGCTTGCCGAGGGGCGAGAGGGCGGCGCAGGCGGGGCAGCGGACCTGGAGGGCGCCGCGGCGGCCGCGGTGGATGGAGGTACGGTTGGCGCGGACGAAGAGGAGGATGCAGAGGCCAGTCCCCGCGAGGAAGGTGGTGGCGAGGAGATCGACGCGCTCCGTGAACGCGCCGACGTCGTAGAGGCCATGAGTTGCGATCGCAGCGATGAGACCGAGGAAGGCGAAGCCGCGGACGGGGCGAGAGTCGGCGCGGGCGAGTCGATCGGCGCCGAGGCCGTAGCCCCAGAGGGCGGAGAAGGCGACGTGACCGAGTGTCGCCAGGATCGCTCGAGGTCCGATCACCTCGACGCCGAAGCCGAGCATGTACCCGACGTTCTCGATCGAGGCGAACCCGAGGGCGGCAGCCGCCGAGTAGACCAAGCCGCGTAGCGGTTCATCGAGGTAGGGCGAGTCGCCGAGGCTGAGGCGGACGACCAGGTACTTGCCGGTCTCCTCGACCAGCCCTGCGACCGCGAAGCTGGTCACCAGGATGTCCTGGAACGATGGATGCGACGGATGGCTCGAACCTTCGATCAGGGACTCGACGAAGACGATCGGGAGGGCGGCGAGGAGGCCGAGGAGGAAGGTCCGGATGACGAGGGCGAGTGGATCGGGGCGCTGACGGTTGGCCCGCACCGCGATCCAGAGCCAGAAGATCCCCGGAGCGAAGCCGATGGCGATGAAGGCGAGCGGATCCATCGGCGACTCACTGGGGGCGGACTCGGACGACACGGGTGTCGCAGAGGTAGTCGTGCCAGGCGCGCTTGGAGGGGGTGAGCGCGACCCAGAGGTAGCCGAGACCCGCGCCGAGGAGCGACAGGATTTCGGCGAGTTGACGGCCGAGGGCGAGACCGTAGGGGACCCGGCCGCCGTCGCTGAAGCGGACGACGCGGAGGCCGAGGACGAGCTTGCCGACGGTGCCCCCCCAGGTGCCGATCATCAGCATGCCGTAGATGGAGGAGGTGACGAGGCTGAGGAGAAGCTCGGGCGAGGAGTCGATGAGATAGCGCTGGAGGCCGAGTCTCTCGGGATCCAATTCTGGGAAGCCGAGGCGATCGGCCACTAGGGTGTCGACGATCGCCATCAGGACCATGTCGATGGCGAAGGCGACGAAGCGGATCCAGAAGCCGGCAGGGCCGCCGAACGTCGGCGTCGTGGCCTCCTTGGGGAGGGTGACGCCACACTCAGCGCAGAAGCCGGCTGCCGCAGGGTTGAAGGCGTGGCAGCCGGGGCAGATCTTGCGGCCTCCGGCAGAGGCGCTTGCGGTCGGCGAGGGCAGAGAGGCCGGGGGCCTGCTGAGGTCAGCACCGCAGTGCTGGCAGAAGCGAGCGACGGCCGGGTTGGGGGTGCGGCAAGCCGGGCAGGAGCGAGATTCGGGGGGCGGAGGGGGGTCACCGACCAGCGGATTGGCCGCGGATGGAGCGGCGAGGTGGCCAGCCGTGGGCGCGAGAGCGGGTGTTGGTGGACCAGCGCTCGGCGAACTCGGACGGGCCGTCAGATCGGCGCCGCAGCGGTTGCAGAAGCGGGCGAGCTCGGGGTTCTGACCGCCGCACTTGGGGCAGGTGATCCGGGGGGGCTTCGCCGGGGGGGGCTGCATTGGCCGAACGGTAGCGCGGAGGACGTCGGCGCTACAACAGATCTGTCAGTCGACGAGCGCACGACGATCTGCGGTCGGCGGCATGGTGGATTCACCATGTCCGATGCGACAGGTAATCGGACGGGCGGCGGCGTCAGGTGGGCGGCTTGAAGGCGCCGCTAGCGAGACGCTCGGCGATCTCGGCGAAGGTAAGGCCGCCATCGAGCTGGTCGCGGACCCAGGCAGCCTGCGCTGGGGCATGAAGGGGCCAGCGGGCTGCCCGCCCACGACGGCCGCCGTGTACGACCGTGTAGGCCGGCAGGACGCCGCGCTTGGCCCAGTCGAGGACGGTGACGGTGGTGACTCCCGCGGCCTCGGCGACTTCGGCGCTCGTCGCCCACGCTCGGGCCTCGGGGTGCTTGGGCACGCGCGGATTCTAGCGGCGACATGTACACCTTGTTTCAATCTTGTATATATCTTACAAGGAACTTATGAGGAACCAGCAGGTGGCCAGTGCGCGGCGTGGACTCTTCGCAGAGCCAAGGGCATGGCGGAGGGCTGAGCGATGAGCGCGGGGCTGAGGCCGCGGGGGCCGGATCTGCGGGGGCGAGTGCTGGGCGGGCGGTACCGGCTTGCGGAGG
>WBZL01005268.1_pt1 | contig 10395 bp, 7 predicted proteins | sample 5204291 | NCBI WGS metagenome assembly WBZL01 (sample SAMN12344345, study PRJNA552823) | activated sludge metagenome | biome: Activated sludge suspended growth; feature: Nitrification reactor; material: Wastewater; isolation source: activated sludge from nitrification reactor of wastewater treatment... | reverse complement strand
CAGAATATTGGCCGCTTCCGTCATTTCCACCATGAAAGTAGAGCGTCCGCCAGCTAAATCATCCGATGCACCGATACGGGTAAAAATCTGATCGAGAATACCAATATGCGCTTTCGCTGCGGGTACAAAGCTGCCGCAATGCGCCAGTAATGCAATCAGTGCGGTTTGTCGCATATAGGTTGATTTGCCACCCATATTAGGGCCGGTAATCATCAACATCTGACATTGGCTGTAATGGTGCTGACCGAGTTGCACGTCATTGGGGATATAGTGCTCCACCTGGCGCTCAACGACGGGATGACGGCCTTCTTCAATATCAATAATGTTTTCGTGCGACAACACCGGTACAGAATAATCCAGTGATTGCGCGCGTTCCGCAAAGGTGCTCAGGACATCGATTTCCGCCACGCCGGTGGCGATCTTCTGCAGGTTCTGTACGTACCCTGACAGCTTGTCGAGCAAGTCATCGTACAGGTATTTTTCACGTGATAAAGCTCTGTCCTGCGCGGCCAAGGCCTTATCTTCAAAAACCTTGAGCTCGGGCGTGATATAGCGTTCGGCGCTTTTCAGTGTCTGCCGGCGGCGATAATTTTCGGGTATTTTATCGCTGTGCGCATGCGTGACCTCGATATAAAAGCCGTGCACGCGATTATATTCCACCTTCAAATTGGGTATCCCTGTACGCGCTTTTTCCTGCGCTTCGAGTTGCAGCAGAAATGCGCCGCAGTTGTTCTGTAAAGTCCGTAATTCATCTAATTCACTGTCGTAACCGTCGGCGATGACGTTACCTTCGCGCAGTACGACCCCAGGCTCGGGCTGAATGGCCTTTTCGAGCAAATCGACCAGTTCCGGTTCCGGTTGAATAGCTTGTGTCAGGTGTATGATTCTGTGCGCGGTGCATCCATGCAGTGCATGGATCACGCCAGGCAATTGTTTCAGGCTATCGCGCAGACCGGATAAGTCTCTGGGTCGCGCCGATTTCAGTGCAATGCGCGCAGTGATGCGTTCAATGTCGGCAACATGTTTCAAACATTCATGGATTGCGATATAGATATTGTGTGTAATCAGATTCGCCACGCTCTCCAGCCGCTGTTGAATAGCAGGCAAATCCCGCAATGGATGGTGTAGCCAGAATTGCATCAGACGGCTGCCCATGCTGGTGGAACAAGTATCCAGCAAGGAAAGTAGTGTCGGCGCGCGTTCTCCGCGTATGGTCTCCGATAGCTCCAGATTGCGGCGCGTGGCTGCATTCATGCGTACATACGCACTATCACGTTCAGACTGCAAGGAGGTCAGATGAATGGCGGCACTGCCTTGAGTCAGGCGGGTATATTCCAGCAAGGCATTGGCTGCGCATAATGCTGTCGATAAATCATCGCAACCAAAACCGGAAAGATCCTGTGTATTGAAATGCCGGGTCAGACTGAGAGTTGCATTTTTATGATCAAATTGCCAGGGTGGCAGATGTTTTATGATCCAATGTTCCGCTAGACCATGCACGGATTGGTACGCTTCAGGCACGAGGATTTCAGCGGGCTGTAATCGTTCCAGTTCACTGGTAAGCAAATCGGGCGATGTTTGCAGCAATCGCAATTGTCCTGCCGCCAGATTAAGCCATGCCAGGCCAAGTGTTGAATCCTGTACATATAACGCCAGCAGAAGGCAATCGCGCTTGTCCTCCATCAGCGCGGCATCGGTCAGCGTGCCGGGTGTGACAATACGGGTGACTTTGCGCGCCACAGGCCCTTTGCTGGTTGCCGGATCACCAACTTGTTCGCAGATAGCGACTGACTCACCCAGTTTGACCAGTCTGGCCAGATACTGCTCAGCCGCATGATAAGGTACTCCCGCCATTTTGATGGGCTCTCCGGCGGAGACGCCGCGTCGCGTCAGCGTGATATCGAGCAGGGCGGCGGCTTTCTCGGCATCTTCATAAAATAATTCATAAAAATCTCCCATGCGGTAAAACAGCAGCATATCGCTGTACTGTGCCTTAATGCCCAAGTACTGCTGCATCATGGGGGTGTGAGGTGTTTCTTTTTTCATTGAACTGTCGACCTGATTATGTATTGGAAATATAGGATTCTACCGAAATGAATCGCTATTCAGGATTCTTCGTTGAGCAGCGATTCACGGCAATGGAATGGTCTTACGATTCTGACATAAAAGAGTTGATGGATTCATCGGATCAGCTGTTTGACTGTAAACGGGTGGCGTATGGGGGATTCAGGCAATTGGTCCACGCGTAAGCAATATGAAGAACACAAAAAATCGTTTCGCATCTGTGGTTCGACAAAGAAGCAAGAGAAGCGGCAAGTTTTTGCTGTTCTGTTTTTCCTGATTCGAGAATCACAAATACCGCTACGCTGTACGATGCACCGACGGGCGACATGGCCGCAGAATGATGCGGGATAATAATCCCGAGAGATTGCGCGTATTACCCGGGCATTTCTCCAGATGAAAAAATTTGATCTCGATGCACTGCAAAGGGCATGCGATGGGGAGTAGAAGCGGCAGTTAGTGCGTTGCTCTGCTGGTTTCATTCTCCAAAACGTTAAGTTGAACCGTCACGCGATAACAAACATAAGTTGCATTTTATAGGCGCCAGCGTATAATTAAGAATTATTATCATTACTAATAAAAGCGTTCATTTCCATCAGTCATCGTGTCTCAACACCCGGCTTTTCAGGCGTCTCCTCATTATTCATGATAATTATTTTTTCGATAGTCGTTCTATTGACATCAATTCTGTTTCCGATCTGCTTTAAATCATAAATAATTGTCCAGCGCATGATGAAAACCCGTAATCCGATAGGGAAGATTAGTCTAGTTGTGTTGATCGGTCTGCTTCACATACTTTGCCCCCTGCAATCCGGTATGGCCGAATCTTCAGTCAATACAGCATCCACAGCAAAATCCTACACGATCGAAGCCGGACTCTTAAAAGACGCGTTAGCGCAGTTTGTGGAGCAGTCCGGAGTCAAGCTGGCCGTTGATCCGGATCTGTTGCAGGGAAAAATATCCTTTGGGTTGACTGGTGATTTCGAGGCCAGGGAGGCGCTTGATCGATTGCTGGAAAATTCCGGCTTGCAGGCTACGCGATCAGCGGAAGGCTATATCCTCGCTGCGGTTGCAATACCGGGCGGAGCCGAACAGATTGTTACTTTGCCGTTAATTCAGGTTACGGCGGACGCGAGCAATCGCTATGCTGCCACCAGCACCACGACCGCGACTAAAACGAATACATTGCTACGCGATGTGCCGCAGTCGATAACCGTAATTACCGATGATTTGATCAAAGATCAATCCATTCGAAGTCTTGCTGATGCCGTTCGTTACGTTCCCGGCGTCGGCATCTCTCAAGGCGAAGGAAACCGCGATGCGCTGGTGTTTCGCGGAAACCGTTCGACCGGTGATTTTTTTATCGACGGCCTGCGCGATGATGCGGAATTTTTTCGTGATCTGTATAACATTGAGCGGATAGAAGTGCTGAAAGGCGCCAATGGCATGATTTTCGGGCGTGGCGGTTCGGGGGGCGTGGTCAATCGGGTTACCAAGGAAGCGCACTGGAGTCCGGTGCAGGAATTTTCTTTTCAGGGCGGATCATTTGAACAGAAAAGAATGTCCGCGGATGTCGGCTATGTCATCAATGACATTGCTGCGGTGCGGTTGAATGCCTTATACGAAAATTCAGGCAGTTTCCGGGATGGCGTTGACATGGAACGGCTCGGCATTGCACCCACGCTGACAATTAAGCCGACGCATCGTACGAAAGTTGTTGTCAACATGGAGCGTTTTCACGATGACCGTACCGCTGATCGCGGAATTACCTCTGTTGTCGGCGGCGCCGGACAGGTGACCGGACCTGTCGATGTCAGACGCGCGCAATTTTTTGGCGATCCCCGGCGAAGCAATGCCAATGTCGATGTATTGTCGTTTGGTAATTTCATCGAACATAAATTCGATTCTGGCGTTACCGTACAGAATCGCACGAATTACACGACTTACGATAAATTCTATCAAAACGTATTTGCAAGCGGCGGGCTCAATCTGGCAAGCGGATTGCTGCCTATCGGTGCCTACAACAATGCGACGGAGCGGGACAATGTTTTCAATCAGACCAATGTGCTGTATTCATTGAACACCGGTCCGATTTCGCATACGCTGCTGGCCGGTATCGAAGTCGGACGGCAGGAAACACACAACCGGCGTGAAACAGGTTTGTTCAATAATAGTGCGGATAACGCCAATTTGTTTGTGCCGATCAGTCATCCGGTCACCAATGCGCCAATCACCTTTATAAACCGGAATTCAGGCGACGGTATCGATGCTTTGAATCGCAGTGTCGTGGATGTCCTTTCACTCTATATTCAGGATCAGATCGAAATCATTCCGCAGATTCAGGTCATTGCCGGGGTGCGATACGATTTGTTCGAGGTTAATTTTCAGCAGAAAAATGGTGCCAGAGATCATATAAAAACCCAGGATGATTTGATTGCGCCGCGTTTCGGCGTGATTTACAAACCGATTGAGCCGGTATCGCTGTATGCAAGCTATAGTCAGGCTTTTGTGCCGCGCGCCGGCGATCAGCTGAATGCACTGAATGTTACGGTGGAAACATTGAAACCGGAAAAATTCACCACGATGGAGGTGGGTCTCAAGTGGGATATTCGTCCGGATCTGGCCCTGACCGGGGCAGCCTATCAACTGGATCGTACCAATGTCATTAATTCGATTGTTGGCGGGCAGACCTTTTTGAGCAAAGGTCAGCGCACTGAAGGCGTTGAAGTCAGTCTGGTCGGCCAGCTGACGCAAAACTGGAGCGTAATGGGTGGTTATGCTTATCAAACCGGGGAGTTGACCAGCGATGTATTCGGGATTGCCAAGAAAGGCGCGACCGTCGCCGAATTACCACGTCATACGTTTTCAATGTGGAGCCGCTATGACTTTACGCCCAGCATCGGCGCAGCCGTTGGCGTGATTCATCGTGACGACATGTTTGCTTCCTTGACTAATCGCGTGAGCTTGCCCGATTTCACGCGTGTCGACGCCGCATTGTTCGCCCGATTCACGAAAAGTTTCCGTGGTCAGCTGAATATCGAGAATCTGTTTGATACCCAATATTTTGCCTCCGCGCATAATGATTTTAATATCACCCCCGGTTCACCGATTGCTGTCAGGGCAAGTCTGATCGCGAATTTTTAGTCGCGTACGAAAATTTTTGTTTGCATTAATTATTAATAATAATTATTATCATTATGTTTATCATTAGTAACCTTATTAACTTTTATTGGAAGGAACCTATTATGCTTAAATTAAGAAGACTTGGTTTTTGGGCTAAGTCTGTCATCGTCAGTTTATGCGTGCTTGCAGCCTGCAATGGTCACGCTAATGCGGCCTTAAATGTGGCAGAGATCGAATCAGCGGTTACCGCTTTTCAGGCCATTGGAGCGCTGCGGCGTGAAACGCCAATTGACGGTAATGCCATTGCTGCAGCATATACGGGTGCATTGCAGTCTTTGACGCAGGAAATCGATACCATCAATTCATTAACGCTGGATAGCGATGTTCTAGCCGCAATCGACGAAATTAAAAATGATCACGAGCCAAGACTGGCTGGACAAGTTATTGACAAAACTTTGCAGCGTGTTTTTTATCAAACCATTTGGAATCGTATAAGTACAATCCGGGATGAGTTTGAAGGTGGGGCTGCGGTTACATTGGTCCAGATGCTGGATGAAGCGGTCGCGGCATTTAAGGCGATTTCTGGAACCGTTGCAAGAGCCAATCAAGTTCTCGCAGCGGATCGGACCTTCCTTGAGGAAAGTACTAACCCCGGATTGGATATCATCGTGAACGATTCCTTTGCACGTGTTAGAATGGCATTAGAAAAAAACAACCCAACTGAAGATTTTGCAAATTTTGGTGTGGAACGTTATGTCATCAGAATGTCACTGGCTCGTGCTTATTACATCGCAGTATTACGCGAGGTCGGCGGCATTATCGAAAACAGAAATTCAGATCCTGAAACCGCCGCGATTGAGCAGAAAGAAGGTGAAATCTTCTATCGCATCATTGAATCGCTGATTTCCCGGGACAATCCTCTTGGCAATCAGTTTATTAAAGCGCAACTGGTTGGAGATGTTTCTGCGGTTATTGCGGATGAGATTGTCAGCGAATTGAGCAAAGGTATCATCGGTCGAGTAAGAGGGGAAATGAATGGACAAGCGGAGAGTATTGGTAACGATCGTGCACATGCAATGGCAGAAGCTGCTGGCGCGGCTTCTTTCGCAAACATTCTGCTACCGGATATAGAATTTCGCTTGGGCGCAGCTGTTCGCGGCAATCTGGAAACCGCATTCAATAATTTGCAAAGCGCCAGCAGCGAAAATAGTGCACCTAAATCGGCGGAAGCACGTCAGACAATTGAAGCCATATTGGCCAGCTATGAAAATGAATTGAATTTGGCAAGCTATTCAAAAACGCATGGTACAGAGGTGGTCATTGATGGCGCGCTCAGCGCATTCCAGGAAATCGGCACGTTGCGAAGAGAATTTCCGATGAATACTGATGCCATTGCCGCAGCCTACGCCGGAGATTTGCAACAACTGACACAAATCGTTGACCAGATCTATGGACTGGCCATAGATGGTGAAGTGGTCGCAGCCATTGAAGCCACACGCGATGCGGCGAATTCCCTATTTGCCGCACAGGTGATTGATAAATCATTGCAACGGGTTTTTGCGCTGGCGATTTATAATCGCATCACACTGGCACTGGATGCGTTTGATGAGATGTCTACCGATGAGCTGGCGCTCGAATGGGATCGCGCCTATGTTGCCTTTCAGGCCATTATCGGAACGGCCGCCAGAGAAAACAAGGTGTTGACGGCTGATAGACAATCGGTTCAATCCGGCAGCAATCCCGATATCGATGATCAGATCACGCTGGCTTTTATTCAGGGCAGACAAGCTTTGAACAAGGCGCGTTCTGACGACAAAACCCGATTGGCTGTTGCGCGTGAGCAAGTAATCATTCCTCTGGCCAGAAGCTATTTGATCGGCGTACTGCGTGAAGTTGAAGGCATTATTAAGGATCGCGACAGCGACCCGATTTCAGCCAGAGAAAAGCAGATTGAAGGCGAATATTTTTATCGCACCGTTGAGGGATTTGTTTCTCCGGATAATCCGGCTGGCAATAGCCGCATCAAAACACAATTTACCGGTGATCTGAGTAATGTTGTGGCGGATCAGATCGTCAGCGATATCAGCAGGGGAATCATCGGCCAGATCAACAGAAATCTCAGCGAGGTCGATGCTGCAATTACCACTGATACAGATCGGGCAGTGATCGCGGCTGAGCGGGTATCCCTGTACGCAGCGATTATTATTCCTGATCTGGCGCTTCGCCTGGATTCACTGCGGCGCGTGCAACTGGAGAATGCGTTGCAGGATCTTGAAGAAGCCAGTACATCCGGTAATACCGATAAGGCAACTGCTGCACGGTCGGCTATCGTTGAAATCATTTCAGATTATCAAGGCGAGTTGATTTAAGCGGAAACAGCAGAATCTCGTGGAAGCATTGAATTGCGGGATTCTGCTTTTGGCAGGATGAGACCTTTGCACGATTACTACGCGGTACGATAATCGCGTTAAAAATTTGCGAAAAATGCTCATTTACTCCGTGTAAACTCCGCTTTTTCGCAAATTTTTGCCTTATTCTCGCACCGCTCATGACACCGTGCAAAGGTCTCAGGATGTGTAATAAAAAAACCCTGTGTTGAATTCTTCATTCAAAACAGGGTTTTTTTTAACTGGAAATAAATGATTTTGATTTATGACCTGCTATAGGCTGAAAACAATCATGTCAGCTGTAATCGAGTTCACATTGACGCCAACCAGATCAATGGTTGCAACACCGCCAAGAAATTCTGCGGTGAAACCTGCATCGCCTCTGTCATCAATATCTGTGATAAAAGAAAGCAGTTCCGGTACCGAGTTGATGCCGAGAATTTCCGAATCGAAAAACAGGCGATCTTCGCCTAAGGTGAAGTCGGATATTCTGAATTGGCCTGCGCCATAAAAACCGAATGTATCGTTGCCCGCGCCGCCGTTAAGCTGATCGCGATCATCCGGTGACCCACCCGCGCGCAGGATGTCGTTACCGTCTCCACCAAACAGTCTTTCGGTTCCAGCCTGTCCGTCGATGTCATCGTCGCCGTCGCCGCCCCTGAGAATACCGTTGCCGTCTCCGCCGCGGATAGTGTCGTTGCCGGCTCCGCCCTCGATTTCATCATGGCCGGAACCGCCTTCAATAATATTATCCAGTTCGTCGCCAATAATGAGTAAGTCATTATCGTCAAATCCGGCGGATCCCAAGCCTTCGAAAGGAATGCCATCGATAAACTTGATGGCTCCGGAGCCCAGGTTTGGGCGAAATTGTGTGTTGACTGCCATAATGCTACCTCCCTGATACTATTATGTTGGATTTATAAAACTATGATTCTCATTTGATTAATATCATTAATTAATGAGAATTATTCTTATTATTGTTGATTAATGATTAAAATGCAACTTAAACTGCTGATTGATGCGATGAACGGTATGGGATTGATTGCATGTAAGAGGTGAAAAAAATGAGTAACGGATATGACAAGTAATTTGAATAATCTGCTGCTGGAAGTAAAGCGATTAATTGCGGCCGGGAAGTTGAATGATGCCGATGCAATAGTGGAACCCTTGATAAGAGAACAACCCCTGTCGCAGGATGTGGCCAGGTTATGGTGTGCGCTGGCAATGCGGACAAACCGTGCAGTCGAAGCGCTGTCGTGCGCGGCAAACGTCTATGCGCATGTTGAGGGTGATTTTTACAAAGCACATTGGGCGCATGTGCTTGGCAGCGCCAATTTCATGTTGCTCGATTTGCCGTCCGCGCAGAACCATTTCGAATGTTCACTGAATCATTTAATGGCGCTGGCTAAAAGCGGCAAGGTTCCGCCGCAGAAGAAAAATGCAGAAACCCGGCAATCCGGCGACAATGCTTTTGTGTCCGGGAAAGCGGAAGCATTGTTATGGAAAACCTGCGCACAACTGGCCGAGCAGGGTATTCCGGCATTTCCGTATGCTGGAACGCTACTGGGACTGGTCAGGAATAATTGCCTGCTGGAATCCGATAAGGATATTGATATTGCGGTGTGGATGGAATCCTGGGATGCCTGCTGTGCGGCGCTGGAACAGGCAGGTTGGGCGCGTTCCTTGATGCGAATAGACTACGCTAATTATCGTGACTATATTCATCCTGATCTGGGTATTACGCTCGATGTCTGCGGTTTGCAGAGGAATTCCGATCAGCAGATCACCGGCGGTTTTGCTTTGCCGGATTATCCACCAGACTATCAACGGATATCGGTGTTTCCATCATTTGATCTGGAGCAGCGTGCAACAGCGTATGGCAAGGTCTGGTTTCCACGGCAGCCGGAAATCATTCTGACCGCTTTTTACGGCGACTGGCGCACACCCAATCCTTATTGGGATACCGTTGTTTCTGCACAGAATTTAAGGCATTTTTCTTTACTGGTGCGGTGTTATGCGTACCACCGGTTGGCGCAAAACTGGTTAACGGGCAATCTGGCCAGAGCCTGGAGTTATGCGCATCAGGTCGCCTTAAAAGATCCCGATGACATGCTGGCGCTGCGCAGCAGGCAATGGCTGGAGCGTGCGCTCAATCGCTTAAAGCGGAAAATTCCGGTCTGGCCGGACAGCCGGCAGCAATGTCGCGTGTATACCCGTATGGTGGCCGATTTATTTCACGAAGGCCATGTCAATTTTCTGCGCGCAGCGCGCGCCCTGGGGACGCACTTGACAGTCTGCGTGGTATCCGACGAACGCGTAGCAGAAAATAAAGGCAAGCAGCCGGTCATGAAGCAGGCGGAACGCGCAGCGATTGTCGCCGCGTGCAAGTATGTTGACGCCGTACTGACTGAAACACCGGCGAACGTAAACCCGGAATACATGCAGCAGCATGGTTTCAATATTTATACGTTTGCCTGTGCATCGGAACGCGAGCGCCGGGAAAAGCTTGAGTTATGCGCATCGTTGCCGGCGGAAATGATACAGGAACTGCCCTATACACCGGGTATTTCCACGTCCGATATTGTCTTGCGGATTATAGATGGGGCCGGAAACAGAAAAGCAGAGCCTGAGAAAACATAAGCAGGCAAAAGAAAAGTGTATTGCATGTGATTTTTTAGAGCGATGTTCCGGGAATCTTTTTGGCCGCCATTTTGTAACAAAACTGTAATAATGCGCTTTTTGGGTGCGGTACCTGACTTATGCATCATTTTTTTACAACTCGACTGATAGTTTCAGCTATTTTATTGTTTTCCGGGATGATTCC
>WBZL01005554.1_pt1 | contig 10396 bp, 6 predicted proteins | sample 5204291 | NCBI WGS metagenome assembly WBZL01 (sample SAMN12344345, study PRJNA552823) | activated sludge metagenome | biome: Activated sludge suspended growth; feature: Nitrification reactor; material: Wastewater; isolation source: activated sludge from nitrification reactor of wastewater treatment... | reverse complement strand
GGCACGCCAGGTGTGAAGGTCACCAAGCTGGAGAACGGACAGTTCGAGGTCTCCCCGGCGAGTGGTGCGGCGCCAGCGTCCACCACCACCGAAGCCCCGCGTGCCGCTGCCCCCACCGAAGGGGCTCCGCGTGAGGAGCGTGGCGGTCGCCGTGGACGGCGCGGTCGTGGCCGCGATCGTGACCGGCCGGGGACCAGCACGCCCTCGGCCCCCGCGCCGTCGGCCTCCGCGACGGTCACCGCGGCTCCGCGCCCGGCGACACCCGCACCAGCCACCGACCCCGTCGGCGCCGAAGGGGAGCGTCTCACCCGCGCCGAGGCCTTCGACCTCGCCAAGCGCGCCACCGCAGCGCTCGTGTCGGGTGACGATGGTGCCCTCTCCAGCGACGTACGGAAGAAGGCGTTCGAACTCCTTGGCCGGAACTCGGAGTCCCTGTCCGAGCGCAACTTCCATCGCATCCTTCGCGATGCGCACGACGCCGAGGTGATCGACCTGCGTCGCCGCGGTGATGACTACGAGGTCTCGTTGCCGGCCAAGGCGGCGAGTGTCGCCGACCAGGTGAAGGCGGCGGAGGCAGCGGCCACCCCGGTCGCGGCCCCGAGCCCGACCTCGGGTGCCCCGCGCGGGATGGGGCCGCGTGGCCTCCCGGCACGGCGCGCCGGTGCGGCGCCGCCGCCGGAACTCCTCATGATCGGTGTCGTGGAGGCCAAGCCGTCGACGGCCGCCGCGCCCCCGGCGGAGGCAAAGGAAGAGAAGAAGGCGGGCGCCAGGAAGCCACGCGCTGCGAAAAAGGCGGAGGCGGCTCCGGCGGCCGACGCCGCGAAGCCGCGACGCGGCAAGGCGAAGGCTGCCAAGAAGGCGTCGTGACACATGGCGGCCGGAAGGGCGGAGGCGCTTCCGGCCGCATTCTACGACCGGCCCACTGAGGTCGTCGCGCGGGACCTCTTGGGGATGGTGCTCGAGCATCGCACGCCCCGGGGGGTCATCCGCGGCCGGATCGTTGAAGTGGAGGCATACCTCGGCCCGGACGATCCCGCCTGCCACAGCGCACGCGGTTGGTCGGAGCGCACCCGCAACCTGCATGGCCCCCCGGGGACGGCCTACGTCTACCTGATTTACGGGCTGCACCACTGCGTGAATGCTGTGACCCGAGAGCGCGGACATGGGAGTGCGGTGCTCCTCCGGGCTGCGGAGTTGCTCGAGGGGGCCGCGCTGGCCCGCGCCAGCCGGGGGGTGGCCGGGGAACTCGACGCGCTGGCGCGGGGGCCGGGAAACCTCTGTCGCGCCTTCGGCATCGGCCGCGCGCTGGATGGAGCGTCACTCCGGCGAGGCGCGTTGCGCATCCTCTACGGTTCCCCCGTGGCCGAGGTGGAGGTCGCCGTCACGCCGCGCATCGGGATCTCGGAGGCGGTGGAGTGGCCGCTCCGCTTCCTGGTCCGGGGTTCGCGCGCGGTGTCCGGCCCCCGCGCGATGCGTTAGGCGTTGACCGTCTCGCGATCGATCAGCGCCGCCAGTTGCCGGAGCAGGGCGTCACGGGCGAAGGGTTTCATCAGGAGTCGCGTCCTGCTGCCGAGCTCCAGGCGTCCCACGTCGATGTCGAGATACCCGGAGATGAACAGGACGCGCAGGTCGGGGCGACGGGACCGCAACTCCCGCACGAGGTCGCGACCGCCGAGCCCCGGCATGATCACGTCGGTGATCACCGCCGCCAGTCCCTCGCAGGCCGGTCCCGCCAGCGAGAGCGCCTCGTAGGCGTCGGACGCCTGTCGTACAATGAACCCCGCCTCCGTCAGCATGCGGTGCGTGAGGGTGCGGACGGCGGTGTCATCCTCCACCAGTAACACCGTGGCCCCGACGGGGATGCTCGCGGCGTCTACCGAAGGCGGTGTCGAGCGGATCGTCGAACGTTCCGCGGGGCGAGCGGTGCGCGGGAAGTAGAGCCTGAAGGTGGCGCCGCGCTCCGGAGCCGTTTCGACGGTGATGGCGCCACCGCTCTGCCGCACGATGCCGTAGACCATCGCCAGGCCGAGTCCGGTGCCTTTCCCCGCCGGCTTGGTGGTGAAGAACGGGTCGAAGATGCGCGCCCGCGTGTCTTCATCCATCCCGTGCCCGGTGTCGCGCACGACGAGGGAAACGTAGTCGCCAGGTCCGATCCCCAGGCCGGCGGCGGCTGCATGGTCAAGGGTGACCGCGCGGGTCTCGATCGTCAACAACCCGCCCTCGGGCATCGCATCGCGCGCGTTGACGGCGAGGTTCATCAGGACTTGCTCGAGCTGTCCGGGATCGGCCCGGACCGTCCCGACATCGTCTCCCGGCTGCGTGAGGAGCACAATGTCTTCCCCGATCACGCGACGCAGCATCTTCTCCATGTCGCGAACGAGGGAGCCCAGCACGATCGGCCGTGCCTGCATCGCCTGCTTGCGGGAGAACGCGAGGAGCTGGCGCGTAAGGGTCGTCGCGCGTTCGGCGGCATCCCGGATGTCCCGGAGTTCCGGGGCGTGCGGGTTGTCGTCGTCGACTGCCTCGAGGAGGAGGTCGACGTTCCCGCGGATGGCCGTCAGGATGTTGTTGAAGTCGTGGGCGACCCCGCCCGCCAGGCGCCCGACACTCTCCATCTTCTGGACCTGCAGCAGGTCGTCCTCGAGTCGCTTGCGGTCGGTGATATCGAGCAGGAGTCCGTGCCAGGTGATGGACCCATCCTCACCCGGTGGGTCGGGCACCGAGGAGCCGCGGATCCACTTGCGGGTGCCGTCCTTCAACTCGGCCTGGAACTCCTCGGTCCAGCGCGTGAGCGCGCGCGCGGAGGCCTCGATGCTCTGAGACAGGCGCTCCTGGTCGCCTGGGACTACCGCGGCGAACGTCTCGTCAAAGGTCGGGAGGGGTGCGTGCGGCGCGAGGTTGAGCAACTCACGCACCCCGCCCGACACGAACGTGAACGCTCGCTCGCCGTGCCGCGTCTGCTTGAACTGATATACACATCCGGGCACGGCGTCGGTCAGCCGGCGCAGTCGCTCCTCTGATGCGGTCAGCGCGCTCTCTGTCGCGGTCCGTTCCGTGATGTCGATCGTGGAGAACACCACGCTCGTGATCGTACCGTCGGCGTTACGGAGTGGTGTGCCGCTGACCGAGTAGAGGCGCCAGGCGCCCCCATGCACGCGGATGAGCATCCGGCGGTCGCGGATCAGTTCGCCGCGCTCCGCGATCAGGTCCGATGGACGATTGCCGCTGGGATAGGGCACCCCGTCCGGCGTCGCGAACTCCATCTCGAGGGAGAGTGCCCCATCGCGCAGGAGCTGGTCGCGCGTCGTGCCCCACAGGTCGGCAAACTGCTGATTGGCGAAGAGCAGTCGCCGGGAGGGCAGCTCGATCGCGGAGACGGCGGCGTCCGTGGTCGCCAGGATGGCATCGAGAAGGTCTCGCTCGTCGGAGGCTCGGGCGAGCAACTCCCGGTTCCGACCCTCGGACTCACGAAGCTCGCGCTCGCGGTCCGCGGCGCGTGCCCGGCCACGTCGCGCGCCATGGTCCATCCAGCAGCTGATGACGAACCAGGTGATCGCCAGCACGAACTTCGTACGCTGGTCCGGCGACGCGACCGCGAGGGATCCCACCGGCTCGAGCACGAACCACGCGGTGGCCAGCCAGGCAATGAGCGACGCGACCATGGCCGGTCCGAATCCCCCAGCGACGAGGAGGCCGACCACCGTGGTCGCCGCCGGGACGAGGAACAGCGTGTCCCGGACGAGCGGTGCTGCCCAGGTCGACGCCCAGGCCCCGGCGATGCCGATGAGCACGCCTAACGCGTACCGCGTACCGAGGCTGAGGGACCAGTCGATCATCCGGTGAGGGCGGAGGGGCCGTGCTGACCCGTCAACCTTAACCCTCGCTGCGGACCGACGCCACGGTTGGGACGGCCCAATGCAGGAATGCACGAAGGGGCGTCACGAAGTGACGCCCCTTGCGATGAGGACCAGCAGTCCTACTTCAACACGTCGATCGCGCTGGCCACGTTGAACCGGAGCCCGCCTTCGAGCACGAAGGTGTGGGAGGCACCGCTGATCAGGAAGTTGTTGCGCGTCGGCATCGCGGAGGCCTGCCCGAACAGCGCCGCACGTCCCAACTGCACCTGGAGCCCCGCGGTCATCGTCAGCGAGACCTTCGAGGTCAGCCGGTTCACATCCTCGAACACCTCGTTCTGCGAGGCCACGGTAGTGAAGGTGCCCTGCGGATCGGCGTTCTGGATGACGTTGATGTTGAGACCGAGGCCGGCATACGGCTTGAGGCTCTCGCCGCCGAAGGGAAACGCCAGGAGGCCCACGCCGTAACGTCGCCAGTCGCTGACGTTGACCGGACGAACCGAGCCCTGGACGGTCGGATCGTAGACGCCTGCGACGTCATCGAAGAACGACTGGTCGACGGAGAGGTAGAGCGCGCCACGGCTGCGGGTGATGAGCCACTCCGCACCGATCGAGTTGGCGTTGATACGTCCCTGGCCATTGGGGTCGAACGACGACATGCCGCCCTTCACCCCCCAGTACCAGGAGTTGTCGAAGGAGGTGCGGGACGCGCCCTGGGCGCCGGAAAGGGCCGGAGCCGCGACGACGAGGAACGTGAGGGCCAGATGCCGCGCGATGCGCATAGGATGCAACCGAGGTGGGGGTAATCACCGCGAATGGGACCGGCGGTTTGGGTGCCGGTACCCTTATTCTCAGAAAGGGGACGAGGAGCCAGCGGCAGGGGTCACGGTGGGTCCCCGTGGCGCCGCCGCCGGTGTCCGCGCCCCCAGGCGACCTGTGAGGCGTGTCACACCGCAAGGTGCCGGCCCCTGCGCTCCCGGCGTGAGGCTCTCCCATTGCAACCGGTACCAGGTGAACGCATCATCGCGCCGATCATGTATCGCCACTGCCTCCACTGCGCAGCGGACCTCGGCGCGAACGAGGCGATTGAGGCGTTCCCGGTGGGCCGGCGGCTGGCGTTCGATGAGGCACGCGGGCGGCTTTGGGTGGTCTGTCGGGGATGCGGTCGATGGAACCTCTCGCCGGTGGAAGAGCGGTGGGAGGCCATCGAGCAATGCGAGGCACTCTTCCGCGGACTTCGGCTGCGGGCGAGTACGTCGCAGATCGGTGTGGGGCGAGCGCCGGACGACACGGACCTGATCCGGATCGGCGCGCCCCCTCCGTTGGAGTTCGCCGCGTGGCGGTATGGCGCGGTGTTCCGGAAGAGGCGGTCACACGCGCGGTTGTTCACCCTCGTGAGCGCGGCGCTCGGCGCCGCCACCCGGGGGGCATCGCTCTGGGGCGCGGCGGCGTTGAGCTCCGTTGTCACCGTCGCGGGCACCCTTCCGGAGATCGCGGTGGACGTGCGTCGCCGGCGCCGCATCGTCGATCGCGTGTCCACGCCGCGAGGCGCCGTCGTGATTCGCGGAAAACACGCCACTCAGGCGCGTCTCACGCATGACGCCGCCGGTGAGATGGCTGTGCTCGTGCCGGATGGCCGCCGCGAGTGGTTCGTCGAGGGTGAACCAGCGCGGCAGTTCCTTCGCCGCCTCCTCCCGGACGTGAACCACTACGGAGCGACCGAGAAGGAACTCGATGGTGCGCTCACCCATATCGACCACGAGGGAGGTCCCCAGGGGTTGATCCGTCGCCTGTCCCGGGGGCCGCTGGGGCCGCGGCCCACCTGGCGCCCGATGAAGAACGACCTTCCCCACGCGGCAGATGCCTGGTCGTTCCGCTCCTTCGGGTATCCGACGATCCTGGCCCTCGAGATGTCGTTGCACGAGGACGCGGAGCGGCGCGCGCTCGAAGGTGAGCTCGACGCGCTGCACGCCGCTTGGCGCGAGGCCGAGGAGATCGCCGCCATCGCCGATTCGCTCCTCGTCCCGACGGCGGCGGACACGGCATTGGCCCGACTTCGGCACGCATTAGGGAAGGATTAAGGCGGAGACCGAAGGTCTTGCGCCCGGCGACCTGATGGTCGCAACGTGGCGGTACTTCTGACGCTGGCCAGGGCGTGTACTCCAGCTGCCTCTTCTGCACATCGCAACTCGGCGCGAACGAGGTGGTCGAGGAGTTCCCCGTGGGCCGCCGGCTGGCCTTCGACTCCGTGCGCGGGCGCTTGTGGGTGGTGTGCCGTGAGTGTCGCCGGTGGAACCTCACCGCACTCGAGGAACGGTGGGAAGCGATCGAACAATGCGAGCGCCTGTATCGCTCCACCCCGCTCAGGGTCTCCACCGACAACATCGGGATGACGCGGTTGCGCGAGGGACTGGAGCTGGTGCGCATCGGCGAACCCATGCGTCCGGAGTTCGCGAGCTGGCGGTACCTCCCCCTCTTTGAGCGCCGCCGCAAGGACGTGGTCCGCGCCACGCCGGGCGAGAAGCCGACCTGGGCATCCAGCCTCTGGATGGCATCGTCGCTGATCCTGTATCCGCCGATGGCACTGTTGACCCTCGCCGGGTCCGTTCGCGAGGTCTACACCCATCGGCTCAAGACGTATGCCCACGTGCCCACCCCCGGGGGGCGCAGTCACCACGCGGTCAAGGCGTACCACCTGCCGGAGGCTCGCCTCCTGCACGACGACAACCCATGGGGGTGGAAGCTGGAGGTCGAACACGAAGCCGGGCGCACCGAGCTGGCTGGCGCGCCAGCTCAGCGCGTGTTGGGGCGGCTCCTCGTTGCGATCAATGCCACCGGGGGCACCGGCGAGGACCTCGATCGCGCCGTGAGCCTCCTCGGCCGCTACGACCGCGCCGACGACTTCTTTCATCGGCAGGGGCGTGCGAGTGACTGGCGCCGCGGGCGCCGGTACTGGTGGGATGATTCCCTGGTTGGCGCCCTCAAGAACCGGGCACCCTCGGCGCGGCTGGCGATCGAAATGGCGCTGCACGAAACCGTGGAGCGTGAGGCGCTGGAAGGGGAGCTGCAGTCGTTGCGCGAGGCGTGGGAGGAAGCGGAGGAAATCGCGGCGATCGCCGACACGTTGTAGGGTCGGCGGCAGGTGGGCCAGCGGGCGCGGTGTCGTGTAGCGCACCGCTGGTTCGCGGTGCATCGTGGTCGGCATGCGACCTTCCCTTGCTCTCCTGTGCTTCGCGGCGAACGCACTCGCCGCGCAACCGGTGGTTACGCTGCGCGCGGGCCAGCTCATCGACGGCGCCGGCGGGGTGCGTCGCAACGTGGTGGTGAGCGTTCAGGGATCGCGCATCACCGGCATCCGGGCGGCGCGAGCCGGGGAGCGGGTCACCCATGACCTTCGGGGGTTGACGCTCCTCCCGGGATTCATCGATACCCACCTGCACCTCGACTCGCACTTCGGGCCCGACGGTCGCGCGTCGAACCGAGGGGAGAACGCAGCGCAGCGTCAACATGGGGCACGCGAGAACGCGTACGCGCTCCTGCGGGCGGGATTCACGACGGTCCAGTCGATCGGCGCCGACGCCGACCTCGAGATGCGCGACCTCATCACGCGCGGTGACATCCCGGGACCGCGCCTCCTGACGTCGCTGGCGGCGCTCAGTGACACCTCACGCACCCCGGCGCAGATCCGTGCGTGGGTGCGGGAGACGGCGGCGAAGGGTGCCGACCTGATCAAGATCTTCGCTTCGCGCAGCATTCGGGAAGGCGGCGACCAGACGATGAGCGACGCGCAGATCGTGGCCGCCTGCGAGGAGGCGCGCGCCGTTGGCAAGCGCATCTGGGTGCATGCGCACGCGGCGAGTGCCGTACGCGCGTCGGCCGTGGCGGGGTGTTGGGCCGTGACCCACGGCTCGCAGGTCACGGACGCCGAGCTGCGGCTCATGGCCGAGCGTGGGACGTACTTCGAGCCGAACATCGGGCTCGTGTCGCAGAACTACATCGAGAACAAGGCCCGGTTCCTGGGGATCGGGAACTACGATGAGGCCGGCTTCCGGTTCATGGAGGAGGGTATCCCGCGCAAGCTGGCGATGTTCCGCCGGGCGATGGCGACGCGCGGCCTCAAGCTGATCAACGGCACCGATGCGACGGCCGGGGCGCACGGGCAGAACGCACGCGAGGCGATCTACCGTGTGCAGGTGGCGGGGCAGGGGGCGATGGCGGCGATCACCCAGCTCACGGCGGGAAATGCTGCAGCGTTAGGCATGGCGGATTCGCTTGGAACCATCAGCGCCGGGCGGCTGGCCGACCTGGTGGCGGTTGAGGGAGATCCCCTGCGCGACATCAGCGCATTGCGCCGGGTGGCCTTCGTGATGCAGGGCGGGCGTGTGGTGCGTGCAGTGGCACCGTTGTTCGTCGCCGGCGGCCCGGCCACGGGCACATCCGGGGTGAGCTTCACCAACGCCCCGGCCGACTTCGACGGCGACGGGGACCTCGACATGTTCGTCGGGATGAACGGCGCTCCCAACCGACTCTACCGTAATACAGCAGGTGTCCTCGAGGATGTGGCCGCCGCCGTGGGTGTCGCTGACCCGCGCCCCACCCGTGCCGCCGCATGGGGGGACTACGACGCGGATGGTGACGCCGACCTCCTCGTCGGGTTTGCGCCTGGCGCGGGGAGTGTGCTCCGGCTCTATCGGAACGACGGCATGCGTTTCACCGACGTGACCGCCGATGCCGGGTTGGCCCGCGACTCTGCGGCCGTACGGCAGCCGGTGTTCGTCGATTTCGACGCTGACGGCGACCTCGACCTGTTCGTCGGCCTGCGCGACCGGCCCAACGCCCTGTATCGCAATGACGGCGGGCGGTTCACCGATGTCGCCGGGGCGCTGGGCATCGCCGACACGCGGCCGACGGTCGGGGCGCTCTGGCTCGATGCCGACGACGATGGCCACCTCGACCTGCTCACCGCCAACATGGATGGGACGCCCAATGCCCTGTGGCGCTACGACGGCACGCGCTTTTTCGACGTCACGGCCGCGGCGGGGATCGCGAACGGCGGGCGTCCGGTGGGGAATGCCGCGTTCGGTACGGTGCGCCCCTGCGCCGCCGACGTTGATACCGACGGCCGCGTCGACCTGGTGTTCGCCAACTACGGCAAGCCTGCGCTGTTGCTGAATCGAGGGGGCGGGCGCTTCGAGGACGTCTCCGACGCGTGGGGGATCGCCCTTGACGGCAAGTACGACGCGTGCGCCCTTGCGGACATCGACCACGACGGCCGTCTCGACCTGTATCTCAATGGAACGATCACCGGGGGAGTCAGCTACCGCGACTTCCTCTTCCGGAACGCCGGCGACCACTTCGAGGATGTCACCCCCGACAGCATCGGGGCCCAGCAGGGCGACCATGGGGTGCAGTGGGCCGACACGGACAACGACGGCGATCTCGATCTCTGGTTGACGGGATCGTCCACCCGTGGGATGCAGATGTTGTGGCGGAACAGGCTCCCGTCCGCTGTCACGGGGCGGTCACTCGCGGTGCGGGTGGTCGACGGCAAGGGGGTCGCGCGCTTCGCTGGTGCCGAGGTACGCCTCTATCGGGCCGGGACACGCCAGTTGGTCGGGACGCGTCTCGTGGATACGGGGAGCGGGTACGACGCGCAGGGAGATGCCCCCGTACACTTCGGCCTGCCGGCCGGCGTTGCGTCTGTGGATGTCGAGGTCACGATAGTCGGGGGAGGGAAGCGCGCGGTCACGCGCCGCCCGGCCGTCATGCCCGCCAGATACCGCGGTCGTGCCCTCGTTGTGTCAGTTCCCTGAGTTAGTTCGAGGACGAAGTGGCTCTCTTGCGCCCCGCTCTCCGTCGACAAACCGCGCGACCTGCGACCTGCGACCTACACAATCCCCAACGTCCCCCCGACCTTCCTGAACGCCCGAACCGCGAAGTCGATGTCGTCCTTCGTGTGTGCGGCGGATAGCTGACAACGCACGCGCGCCGTGCCTTGCGGGACCACCGGGAAGCCGAAGCCCGTGACGAAGACGCCTTCATCCAGCAGCATGTTGCTCATCTGGATGGCGGTCGCGGTTTCGCCCACGATGATCGGAACGATCGGGGTTGATCCGGGGATTGGCTTGAACCCGGCCTCGGTGATCTGCTCGCGAAAATACGTCGCGTTCTCGCGGAGGCGTTCCACACGTTCCGGTTCCGCCTCGGTGACCCTGACCGCCTGCAGCGCGCTGCACGCCACCGTCGCCGGGAGTGCGTTGGAGAAGAGCTGCGGGCGTGAGCGCTGCGTGAGGTAGTCGCAGAGCGCCTCGGAGCCGGCGACGAAGCCTCCCGCTGCCCCGCCCAGCGCCTTGCCAAGCGTGCCTGTGATGATGTCCACGCGGCCCATCACGCCATTATGCTCATGTGTTCCCCGGCCGGTTTTGCCGACAAAGCCGCTGGCGTGGCTGTCGTCGACCATCAGCAGCGCGCCATAGTCATCCGCCAGCTGGGCGATTTTGTCCAGCGGCGCGATGAAGCCGTCCATACTGAAGACGCCATCT
>WBZL01000811.1_pt2 | contig 10397 bp, 5 predicted proteins | sample 5204291 | NCBI WGS metagenome assembly WBZL01 (sample SAMN12344345, study PRJNA552823) | activated sludge metagenome | biome: Activated sludge suspended growth; feature: Nitrification reactor; material: Wastewater; isolation source: activated sludge from nitrification reactor of wastewater treatment... | reverse complement strand
AGGCCGATGTTCGGTCCTTCAGGGGTCTCGATCGGGCAGATCCGGCCATAATGGGTTGGATGAACGTCGCGCACTTCAAAGCCGGCCCGTTCGCGCGTGAGGCCTCCCGGCCCGAGAGCCGAAACGCGACGCTTGTGCGTAACTTCCGACAAGGGATTCGTCTGGTCCATGAACTGCGACAGCTGCGACGAACCAAAGAATTCGCGCACGGCTGCCACGGCTGGCTTGGCGTTGATCATGTCGTTTGGCATGACCGTCGAAACGTCGACTGAAGACATGCGCTCCTTGACGGCGCGTTCCATGCGCAGCAGCCCGACGCGATACTGGTTTTCCAGCAGCTCGCCCACCGAACGGACGCGCCGGTTCCCAAGATTGTCGATATCGTCAATCTCGCCCTTGCCGTCCTTCAGGTCGACGAGCGTCTTCACGACAGCAAGGATATCCTCGGTGCGCAGGGTCGTGTGATCGTCCGGCGCATCAAGGCCGAGGCGCATGTTGATCTTGACACGCCCCACAGCGGAAAGGTCATACCGTTCCGGATCAAAGAACAGGCCGCCAAAAAGAGCCTCGGCCGTTTCGCGCGTCGGCGGTTCGCCGGGGCGCATGACGCGGTAGATCGCATCCAGGGCCATGTCGCGATCCTCGGACTTGTCCACCTTCAGCGTGTTGCGGATCCAGGGGCCGGTATTGATATGATCAATGTCGAGCAGCTCGATCCGGTCCACACCGGCCTTGTCCAGCTTTTCAAGATTCTCGGCCGAAACCTCTTCACCGGCTTCGATATAGATTTCGCCGGTGGATTCGTTGATCAGATCAAGCGCGGAATAGCGCCCGAAGATTTCTTCCGTCGGGATCAGCAGTTCGACAAGCCCGTCCTTCTGCGCCTTGTTGGCGGCGCGCGGAGATACCTTCTGGCCAGCGGCGAACACAACTTCACCCGATTGCCCGTCGATCACGTCAAACATCGGCTTCTGGTTGCGCCAGTTCTCGGCGACATAGGGCACTTTCCAGCCGCCCTCACCGCGGACATAGATGACCGTCTTGTAAAAATGATGCAGGATTTCCTCAGGCGTCAGCCCAAGTGCGAGCAGCAGTGCCGTGACAGGCAGCTTGCGCTTGCGATCGATGCGGACATTGACGATGTCCTTGGCGTCAAATTCAAAGTCGAGCCATGATCCGCGATAGGGGATCACGCGCGCGGCAAAGAGATATTTTCCCGAGGCATGGGTCTTTCCGCGGTCGTGGTCGAACAGCACACCCGGCGAACGATGCATCTGCGAAACGATCACGCGTTCGGTTCCGTTGATGATGAACGTACCGTTGTCCGTCATCAGCGGCATATCGCCCATGTAGACGTCCTGTTCCTTGATATCGAGAACGGAACGGGTCTCGGTCTCGGTATCGACCTCGAACACGATCAGCCGCAGCGTAACCTTCATCGGGGCCGCATAGGTGATTCCGCGCTGGCGGCATTCCTCGGTATCGAACTTCGGATCTTCCAGTTCGTAGTTGACGAAGTCGAGCTCGGCCGTCCCGGCAAAGTCGCGGATCGGAAAGACGCTGCGCAGCGTCTTTTCAAGACCGGAGACATATCCAATCGCCGGATCCGAGCGCAGGAACTGCTCATAGGATTCGCGCTGGACCTGAATCAGGTCGGGCATCTGGGTCACTTCGTGAATGTTCCCGAACACCTTGCGGATGCGCTTCTTTGCAACCGCGATCGCTGCGTTGGCCTTCGCCTCTTGCTTCGCCATGTAAAAATCTCGCCTTTGCCATAAACCGGACGCGCAAAACGACAAAAAGCCGCGCGACTCCCTTCACGGAACCGGCAGCTTTTCGCGTCGTTGTGAAACCTTGCCCTTCAATTCGCTCGATGTACTGCGCGACGGCACACCAAATCCCGAAAAGGCCCGGTAAGAAGGCTATAGAACCCTGGCCCAAGCAAGTCAAACCCGCTTCCGTCTGCGCCAACGCTTCGCTATGCGGTAGGCTCTGCTCGCGTTGGGAGATGTGTGATGGCGAACGATGGACTGTTCATTGGTCTTGGGGGTGGGCAACCCCAGATTCTCAACCTCAAGCGCGCCAATCGACACGGCCTGATCGCGGGAGCGACCGGAACGGGCAAGACCGTGACGTTGCAAGGCATTGTTGAAGGACTGTCTGCAGCGGGCGTTCCGACTTTTGTCGCTGATGTGAAAGGCGATCTTTCGGGCCTCTGCATGGCGGGTTCGGCCACGTCGAAAACGCACGAGATCTTCTCGGCCCGCGCTGCAGAGATCGGGCAGACCGACTGGGCCTACCGGGACAATCCGGTGCAGTTCTGGGATCTGTTTGGCGAACAGGGCCACCCGATCCGGACCACAGTCTCCGAGATGGGCCCGCTCCTCCTTGCGCGGCTCATGGATCTCAACGAAGTGCAGGAAGGTGTCCTGACGATTGCGTTTCATGTTGCCGACAAGGACGGGCTGCTGCTGCTTGATCTCGACGACCTGCAGGCCATGCTGGTCAGCTGCGGCAACCGCGCCGAGGAGTTGACCCTTACCTACGGCAACATCTCCAAGCAGAGCGTTGGCACGATCCAGCGTTCGCTGCTGCAACTCCGGAGCCAGGGTGGCGATCATTTCTTTGGTGAGCCGGCGCTGGACCTCGACGATTTCATCACATGCGACGACGCCGGGCGCGGGGTGGTCAACATTCTTGCTGCCGACAAGCTGATGGCCAGCCCGAAGTTGTATTCGACGTTCCTTCTCTGGCTGCTATCCGAGCTTTTCGAAACTCTTCCGGAAATTGGTGACTCCGACAAGCCGAAGCTGTGCTTCTTCTTCGATGAAGCGCACCTGCTGTTCAATGATGCACCAAAGGCTCTTGTCGAAAAGATCGAACAGGTTGTCCGCCTGATCCGTTCCAAGGGCGTCGGTGTCTATTTCATCACCCAGAACCCGATCGACATTCCGGACACCGTTGCCGGTCAGTTGGGGAATCGCGTGCAGCATAAGCTCAACGCCTTTACACCGCGTGACCAGGCTGCTGTCCGGTCCGCCGCGGAAACCTTTCGGGCCAATCCCAATGTCGATGTGGCCACGGCCATTACCGAATTGAAAGTCGGGGAAGCGCTGGTGTCCCTCCTGCAGCCGGATGGCGCACCATCCCCCGTCGAACGGACCCTGATCAAGGCACCCTCTTCGCGCGTCGGCCCCGCAACGCCGCAAGAACGGGGGGTCATGATCCAGACCGATGCGATAGGCACCAAGTATGATACGCTGATCGACCGCGAATCCGCGGAGGAAATCCTCGCATCGAAACAGGCGGAGGCTTCGGCAGCTGCGGCAGCAGAAGCTGCGCAGGCAGAAGCCGACAAGCAGGCCGCAATCGCCGCCAAGGAGCACGCCCGCCAGCAAGTCATCCTGGAGCGCGAGGCTGCACGGCAGGCGCGGGAAGCAGAACGTGCGGCCGCAGCCAAGGCACGCGAAGACGCAAAGCCGAGTTTCGCAGAAAAGATGGTCGAATCCGCAGCGCGTTCGGCCGCGACGTCGGTTGGCCGCAAGATTGCTGGCCAATTGGGCGGGCAGCTGCTCCGCGGCCTGCTTGGCGGACTTTTCAAGGGAAGGTAAACATCAAAATGCAGATACTGCCTGCGGAGATCGCCTCCGCGCTTGTTGACCCAAAGGCCTATGGGGAATGGAGCGGGCTGCACGAGAAGTTTGCCTGGGCGAGGGCCAACATGCCGCTCGCCGTCGCGCACAATGAACGGTTTGATCCTTTCTGGGCCGTCACGCGCCACGCCGACATTCTCGAAATCAGCAAGAACAATGCACGTTTCGCCAGCGCGGTCCGATCACCGACACTGGTTGACCGGGACGCCGAAGCCATTGTGAAGGCCATTACCCCTAATCACGACGGCCACCTGATCCGATCGCTCGTCCAGATGGATGCGCCCGACCATATGAAATACCGCCTGCTGACGCAAAGCTGGTTCATGCCCAAGAACCTGCGATCGATCGAAGCGCGAGTCCGGGAGATTGCACGCGAAACCGTCGAAAAGATGCTCGCGCTTGGAAATGAGTGCGATTTTGCAAAGGATGTGGCCGCTGCCTATCCATTGCACGTTGTGATGGACATCCTCGGGGTCCCTCCGGAAGATGAACCGCGCATGCTGGTCCTGACCCAGCAGTTGTTTGGCCCTACCGATCCTGAGATCAATCGGTCACGGGCAGAGATCGTCAGCGCAGAACAGGCCATCCAGATGCTCCAGTTCGTGGTCGCGGACTTCGAGAATTATTTCGCGGCGATCACGGCAGACAGGCGGGCAAATCCGAGGAATGACCTTGCCACGGTGATTGCAACCGGAACCGTCAATGGCGCCCCGATCCCGGAGCGCGAAGCAAATGGCTACTACATGATTGTTGCCACAGCCGGTCACGACACGACTTCGGCGTCCACCAGCGGGGCCATGATGGAACTGGCCAGGAACCCTGCGCTGTTTGCGCGGTATCGCGATGGCAGTGCAGATACAGCCGGGTTGATCGAGGAAGCCATTCGCTGGACGACGCCGGTCCAGCATTTCCTGCGGACGGCAACAGAGGATTGCGAGATTTCAGGCCAGAAGATTTCCAAGGGCGACTGGCTGATGCTGTGCTATGCCAGCGGCAATCGCGACGAGGCCGTGTTCGAGGATCCGTTCACGTTCAACCCGGATCGCAACCCGAACAATCAGGTGGCGTTTGGCTTTGGCGGGCATGTCTGCCTTGGCCAGCATCTTGCACGCATGGAGATGCGCATCCTGATGGAAGAGCTTCTCCCGCGACTGAAATCCCTGGAACTGGCCGGAGAGCCAGCCCGCGTGGAATCGACGTTTGTGGGCGGGCTCAAGCGGCTGCCGATCCGGTTCACGGCAAAATAATGCGCGAGCTGACCTTCCGCGGCGTGGTCCTGGGCGGACTGATCACGCTACTGTTCACGGCGGCGAATGTATATCTTGGCCTCAAAGTCGGCCTGACCTTCGCGACATCCATCCCAGCCGCAGTCATTTCGATGGCGCTTTTGCGGATCGCCGGGAATTCCAACATTCTCGAAAACAACATTGTCCAGACCATTGCTTCTGCTGCGGGCACTTTGGCGGCCATCATCTTTGTGCTGCCAGGGCTTGTCATGATAGGCTGGTGGCAGGGCTTTCCTTACTGGACGACAGCCGCCGTCTGCGCGATCGGCGGCATTTTGGGCGTGATGTTCTCAGTCCCCTTGCGTCGCGCGCTCGTGATCGGGTCCGATCTGCCCTATCCTGAAGGTGTCGCGGCGGCAGAAGTCCTGCGGGTGGGCTTTGATTCAGGCGCCGGTGCAGCCAACAATGCAAAGGGCCTCAGGATGATCATCCTTGGTTCGCTGGCATCGGCGGGCTTTGCATTGCTCACGGCGATGAAACTTGCAGCGGCGGAAATTTCAACAACCTTCAGATTGGGTGCCGGTGCCAGCGGCGCTTCAACGAGCCTGTCCATGGCCTTGATTGGCGTCGGTCATCTGGTCGGGCTGCCCGTTGGGATTGCCATGGCCGTGGGCATGCTGGTGACATGGGCCGGACTGATCCCCATTCTGACAGCCGCGCATGGCATTGGCCCGGATACGGCGGCACTGGTTGATGAGACTTTCCGCAATGAAGTGCGTTTCATCGGCGCCGGCACGATCGGCGTCGCGGCCTTATGGAGCCTGCTGCGCATCATCGGCCCCATCCTTCGCGGAATAGGGTCTGCGATTGCCGCTGCAAGGTCGCGCAGGGATGGGCAATCCCTTGAGCTTGCAGACCGCGACCTTCCGATCGGTGTGGTTGGCGGAACGATCATTGCCCTGTTCCTGCCCATTGCCGGCCTTCTCTGGTCCTTCACGCAGGATACCGCACTTGCCGAAGGCGCGGCTCCCGTCATTCTGGGGACGCTGGGCTTTGTCCTGATCACCGGTATAGTGATTGCCTCTGTGTGCGGATACATGGCAGGCCTCATCGGCGCATCGAACAGCCCCGTGTCGGGCGTCGGCATCCTTGCGGTGCTCGGCGCCGCTCTTCTGCTGGTGCTCGTCTATGGCCGCGGCGGCACAGTCGACCAGACACAGGCGCTGATCGCCTATGCGATCTTCACGACCGGCATTGTCTTTTCGATCGCGACCATTTCGAATGACAATCTCCAGGACCTCAAAACCGGACAACTTGTGGGCGCAACACCTTGGAGACAGCAAGTCGCGCTGGTTATTGGCGTGATTTTTGGTTCGCTTGCGATCCCTCCCGTCCTGAGCCTTCTTGACTCGGCTTTCGGCTTTGCCGGAGCTCCCAATGCCACGGAGAACGCCCTTGCCGCACCGCAGGCTGCCCTTATTGCCGCGCTCGCTAGAGGTGTGCTGGGTGATAGCCTCAATTGGGGGCTCATCGGCTTTGGTGCAGGGCTCGGCTTCGTTTCGATCATCCTGGATGAAGCCCTTGGGCGATTTGGCAAGATGCGCCTGCCTCCCCTGTGCGTGGGGATGGGAATCTATTTGCCCATGGCTCTGACAGTGTTGATCCCAATTGGTGCCCTGCTCGGTCATTTTTTCAACCGGCGAGCACGCCATCATCATGATCCAGAATTTGCAAGGCGCATGGGTGTCCTTGCTGCGACGGGGCTGATTGTGGGGGAAAGCCTGTTCGGTGTTTTCTTTGCCGGGGTGGTTGGCATGACCGGCAGCGATGCACCGCTCGCCCTGGTTGGCGATGACTTCAGCCGGCCAGCCGTCGTGATCGGAATTGTCCTTTTTACAGCGATAATCGGCGGGCTCTATCGCGTGACGCGCACGTCCGCAGGGACAAACTGAAGCTCAGATATCCCAATGGTCTGCCGGCCCGGGGTTCAGGCAACCCTGCGTTCCTGTGGCGGAGGGCCGGATTCAGTAACGGTCGGGTCTGCCGGTTGGGATGAATCTTCTCCCTGCCCATTCGTGTAATGGCCCGCAGGCATCGCTTTGCCGAAGAGATAGCCCTGAACCATCGAGCACCCTTCGCGCCGCAGCTGCTCAAGCTGCGCATCATCCTCAACGCCCTCGGCAAGCGTGACCATTCCCAGATTATTTGCCAGCCCGATCACGGCACTGACAATTGCCCGGCAATCCTCACGATTCTCAAGGTCGTTCACAAAGCTGCGGTCAATCTTGATCTTGTCAAACGGAAAAGTCCGGAGATAGTTGAGCGACGAATATCCCGTGCCGAAATCATCAAGCGCAACCTTGATGCCAAGGTCACGCATGCGGTGCAGGACGGCCATATTGGCTTCGCTTTCATGCAACAGGACGCCTTCCGTAATTTCGATTTCGAAGCGGGCCGGGTCCAGCCCGGTTTCGGCCAGTGCGCTGATGATCGTGGGCAGAAGACCCGGACTGCGCATCTGCACCGGAGACACATTGACCGCGACGGTCAGGGGTTCGTCCCAGCGGGCGGCTTCGGCCATGGCGGCACGGATAACCCACTCCCCCAAAGGCACAATTAGACCAGTCTCCTCTGCGAGAGGAATGAATTCGTCTGGCATGACCAGCCCACGCGCCGCACTCTCCCAGCGGATCAGCGCCTCAAACCCGCTTTGCCGTCCCGTCGCCACATCGACAAGCGGCTGGAAGAAGAGACGCATCTCGTCCGCCGCCAGTGCGCTTCTGAGATCGCGTTCCATGGCGTGCCGTTCTCTCACGGCAACATCCATGCCGACTTCAAAGCGTTCCCAGCAGCAGCGGCCATTGTCCTTTGCGCAATATAGCGCCAGATCGGCATTGCGCTGAAGCTCTTCCGCGCTCTGCCCGTCGAACGGAGCGATCGCAATCCCGATGCTGACCCCGGACATGATCTGATGGCCAGACACGAGAAAGGGTTCGGCCATCTTTGCCACCAGCTTCTGCGCCAGCCTGATGGCATGATCGGCAGAATCTTCACCGGCCATCATGACCGCAAATTCATCACCACCAAGCCTGGCCAGGATATGGCCTTCGCCGCCCAGTCCGCTTTTGGTGACGCTCTCGATCAGGCGGGAAGAGACAGCCCGGAGAAACTGGTCTCCAATGGGATGTCCCAACGTGTCATTGACAACCTTGAAGTGATCCACATCGATCAGCATCACAACCAGACGCTTCGACGCGACCTCGTCGACAACCATGCGCGCCAGTGCATTATTGAACATCAGGCGATTGGGTAGCCCAGTCAGAGCATCATAATGGGCCATGTGACGAACACGGGCTTCTGCCTGCTTTTCTGCACTCACATCACTGATGACGCCCCGAAAACATACGCCATTGCGCGTCCCGCCGGCCGCAGGCCGGGCGCTGACCGACCACCAGCGCGGCGGCTTTCCATCTTCCTGTGCGAGTTGCAGTGCCAAACCACGAAAGGCGCGGCGGTTGATGAAATGATCGACAAGTTGCGCGCATTCTGGCCCTGGCTGAAAAAGGTTTTCAAAAAGCCTGCCGTTGAGGTTCTCAGGCGCAAGGCCTGTCTGGTCGGAAAAATGCTTTGAAGCGCCAAGGATACGCCGATCGCGGTCAATCTCGAACAGCCAGTCCGACCCCTGGTTCTCAAAGTCATTGAGCAGCATCTTCACCGTCTCGATCGAGGAATTGCGTTCCCGCTCCCGCACGATTCTGACAACGAACAATGTGTGAGCCGTCAGGGCCATCCTGCACAGGAGAAGAGTGGACGCACCAACCAAAATGGATGTCATCACCGCAGTCAGGCCACCTATCGTGAGCAGCGATGCGATGAGGCCTACCGCAATGATGGCGATGTATCCAAGAGCAGCCCGCGGCAAGGTTCGCATGGTATAGCCTGCAGCGCCGATCAGCGACATCCCGACAATGGCCAGCATCATCTGATGAGGCGTGTCCCCCAAGGGCATCAAGGCAAAGAGGCTGCCCGACGCCACCAGCGCAAGGGCAAAGCTGTTCCACTCAAGCTTCCTGAGCATCGTCTGGGGTCCGATGCGGGACAAGTGCCGTCGCGCACCCTGACCCAGCCAGAAACGATGTGCGCCCACAACCGCGACTGCCGAGAAGCCAAGGACAAGCGAGAATGTTGGAACGCGGCCATAATAGGCGATCACGATTGCGGCAGCATTGAGCAAATGGCCGAGGACCAAAGCCACGAGAATCCGCACATGCGCGCGCACCAAGCGGTTGGCGACCCAGTCTTCAAGGCCCGCGGGAATGACCGCGAACAGACGCTCCTTCTTGGTAACCATTGTGACCCTGCCGCAGATTCATTCAACGATCTGGCAAAGGAGGTAAAAGGACAATCTGAAGTTACTGTTAAAGATCAGTAATGGTTTCAATTTCCATCAAGTCATACCAAATTGGCGCAATCAGCCCCGGCCGCGATATGGCGCAACATTTTGATCCGGAATCCAGACATCTTTGGGAGGACTTCCCGATTGCCAGAAGATATCAATCGGCATTCCGCCGCGAGGGTACCAATATCCGCCGATTCTTAGCCAAACGGGCCTCATCTCTGAGCAGAGCCTTTGCGCAATTCCAACCGTGCAATCTTCGTGAAATGCAGCATGGTTGCGAAAGGACCCCAGAAAGAGTTTCAGTGACTTGGACTCCACGATAGTCTGATCCGGCACATAGTCGATGACGAGATGCGCAAAGTCAGGCTGGCCCGTAACCGGGCACAGGGACGTGAACTCGGGCGCTGAAAAACGGACAAGGTACAGCGATCCCGGCCGAGGGTTCGCAGGGTAATCAAGCACAGCATCCTCTGGCGAGGCGGGCAATGTGCTGGCTTTTCCAAGATGAGTGCGCATTTCTTGTCTTTAGGCAAAGCTTCGCTTGAGGTGAAGCCCGTCCCTTGCCACTATGTCATGCTCATACTGCATAGTCGGGGACATCAATGCGCCGTACCTTTATCTTTGCCGTTTCGGCATTCATTGCCGCTGCCGGCCAGGCCAGTGCAGCTTCCGCAGACGGGCCACAAGGGCCGGCGGATGCCGCCAAGGCGGCCGCAGAAGTTCCGCAACCAAGAAGTGCGGTCAGCCGCCGGTCCGGCATCTTTGGCGGCGTGACCGTCAACTACACCGCAACGGCCAAGGAAACCTATCTCAAAGCTGATGACGGCACGCCAAAGGCGAGCATATTTTCCACATCCTATGTCAAGGAGGGTGCTAGCCCCGATCGTCCAGTAACGTTTCTCTTCAATGGCGGCCCGGGCTCGGGTTCTCTCTGGCTGCACATGGGCGCTTTCGGCCCCAAGCGTGTCGCAATACCATCCGATGCCCGGGATGATGGTGCTCCTCCCTATCGCATCACGGACAATCCGGAGTCATTGCTCGACGTCACTGACCTCGTTTTCATCGACCCCGTCGGAACCGGCTTCAGCCACGCGCTCGGCAAGACGGAGCCAAAGGACT
>WBZL01005553.1_pt1 | contig 10398 bp, 9 predicted proteins | sample 5204291 | NCBI WGS metagenome assembly WBZL01 (sample SAMN12344345, study PRJNA552823) | activated sludge metagenome | biome: Activated sludge suspended growth; feature: Nitrification reactor; material: Wastewater; isolation source: activated sludge from nitrification reactor of wastewater treatment... | reverse complement strand
GTCCCGGCTGCTCTTGAGGTTAGTGACATTGCCCGCCAGATCCTTGTTCTTCTCGCCCAGATCCTTGGCCAGGGTTTCCGTCTTGTCGGTGACCTCCTGGAGCATCTGCCGCAACATGGCCAGCAGTTCCGTGCAGAAGGCGTTGTTGGAGGCTTCGGCGGGCTTTTCCTCGGCCTGGACTTCGGCCTTCTCGGGGCGCGGCAGCCCCGAGAGCTCATAGTAATAGCGCTCGTAATTCTCGGGGGTCGCGGGTTCACCGGTCTCCTTGAGCCGCTGCATCACGGTCAAGCCGATGACGTTGGGAGTCTGGGCCATACCAGGAAAAGGGATCCGAAATCTTGAAAGCCTTTATCGGCCAAGTGGCGGCATTCTTTAACCCATCGGATAATCGCGCCGCCACTCACACTGACAAGCCATGCACATCCACATTCTCGGCATCTGCGGCACCTTCATGGGAGGGATCGCGGTGATCGCCCAACAGGCGGGCCACACGGTCACCGGCTGCGACGCCAACGTCTACCCGCCCATGAGCACCCAGTTGGAAAGTCTGGGCATCCGCCTCATCGAGGGCTTCGGCGCGGAACAGATCGACCTTGAGCCCGACATCTACGTGGTGGGCAATGTGGTGTCCCGGGGCAAGCAGCCCCTCATGGAGGAAATCCTCAATCGGGGCCTGCCCTACGTCTCCGGCCCCCAGTGGCTGGCGGAGAACGTGCTGCGGAACAAATGGGTGCTGGCGGTGGCCGGCACCCATGGCAAGACCACCACTTCGTCCATGCTGGCCTGGATCCTGGAGGACTGCGGCCTCAACCCGGGCTATCTCATCGGCGGCGTGCCCATGAATTTCGGCGTCTCCGCCCGCCTCACCGACAGCCCCTTCTTCGTCATCGAGGCGGACGAGTACGACACCGCCTTCTTCGACAAGCGTTCCAAGTTCGTCCACTACCGGCCGCGCACGGCTGTGCTGAACAACCTGGAATACGACCATGCCGACATCTTTCCCGATCTCGCCGCCATCGAGACCCAGTTCCATCACCTGGTGCGCACCGTGCCTGGCAACGGCCTGGTGGTGGCCAACGGCGGCGACGGGAACATCCTGCGGGTGCTGGGCCGGGGCTGCTGGACGCCGGTGGAATATTTCGCCGGCCCCGGCTTCGGCTGGAAGGCGCGGGAGGTGGACGCCAACAGTTTCGACGTGAGCCTGGACGACCAGGCCGTGGGCCGGGTGACTTGGCCCCTGCTGGGGGAGCACAACCGCCACAATGCCTTGGCCGCCATCGCCGCCGCCCGCCACGCCGGGGTGCCGGCGAAGGACGGCATCGCCGCCCTGTCCCGCTTCGTCAACGTGAAGCGGCGCCTGGAGGTGAAGGGCGAGGCGGCCGGCGTCATCGTCTATGACGACTTCGCCCACCATCCCACCGCCATTGCGACCACCCTCGCCGGCCTGCGCGACAAGGTGGGCGATGGGCGCATCCTGGCGGTGCTGGAACCCCGCTCCAACACCATGAAGCTGGGGGTGATGAAGGCGGCCCTGCCCGGCAGCCTGGAAGGCGCCGACCGGGTGTTCTGCTATGGCGGCGGCATCGACTGGGACGCGGCTGGCGCCCTGGCGCCCCTGGGCGACAAGGCCGCCACCCACACCGACCTGGACACACTGGTGGAGGCCATCGCTGCGGAAGCCCGGCCCGGCGACCACGTCCTGATCATGTCCAATGGCGGCTTCGGCGGCATCCACGCCAGGCTGCTCGACCGCCTGGGCCGGGCCGGGGGCTGATTCCCATGGAAACGCCCGGCCTCCAGCGCATTCTTGGCGATGAAGGCTGCGAGCTGCGGCTCACGGGCGGCTGGTGCATCCATCACCTGGAGGCGGCGGAGAAGCTGCTGGCGGGCCTGGAGGTACCCCACGACCGTCCCCTGCGCATCGACGCCTCGGGGCTTGTACGCCTGGACAGCGCCGGGGTCATGCTGGTGGTGAACCGGCTTCGGGTGCTGGGGGTGGTCTGGCCCAACGTGAGCCTGCACCACTTCGAGCCGGCCCAGCTCACCCTCATCAAACTGGTGGCGGATCGCCTGGACACCCGCTCCCGGCCCCGGCCCAAGCGCCGCCCCCTGACCCACCGCATCGCGGGCCGGGGCAGGCTGCATTTCCGCCGCCTGCTGGGCCAGGTGGGCTTCCTCGGCCATATCGCCGAGGCCTGCTGGGACCTGGTCAGGAAACCCAGCCTGCTGCGCCACCGGGAACTCTTCGTCCAGCTTCAGGCCGTGGGCCTGGGCGCGCTGCCCATCATCGCCCTGATGACCTTCCTGGTGGGGGTGGTGTTCGCCTTCCTGCTGGGCATCCAGGTGCAGAAGTTCGGCGCCAACATCTTCGTGGTGGACGGCATCTCCCTGGCGGTGGCCCGGGAGCTGTCGCCCATGCTCACAGCCATCCTCATCGCCGGCCGCTCCGGCGCCGCCTTCACCGCCCAGATCGGCGCCATGAAGGTCACCGAGGAGACCGACGCGATTTCCACCCTGGGCCTGTCGCCCATCCAGGTGCTGGTGCTGCCCCGGCTGTTCGCCCTGGTCATCGCCCTGCCCCTGCTCACCTTCGTGGGCGACGTGATGGGCGTCATCGGCGCATCTGTCGTGGCGGCCCAGCAATTGGATGTCACCTATTTCACCTTCTTCGACCGCCTGAAAACCGTGCTGCCCCTGAAGACGGTGCTGTTCGGCATCGTCAAGGCACCGGTGTTCGCCGCCGCCATCGCCTTCATCGCCTGCCGCAACGGCTTCCGGGTCAGCCGCGACGCCAGGAGCGTGGGCGACTTCACCACCACCACCGTGGTGCAGAGCCTGGTGGCGGTCATCCTCATCAACGCGATCTTTGCCGTGGCCCATCCGGAGATCCCCCGTTGAGCGAGTCCGGTTTCATCCTCGAGGCGGAAGGCATCCACACCCATCTGGCCGGCCAATGGCTGCACCGGGGCGTGGATTTCGCCATCCCCCGGGGCCAGGTGGTGGCCCTCATCGGCGGCAGCGGCACCGGCAAGAGCGTGCTGCTGCGGGAATGCATCGGCCTGCTTCGCCCCGATGAAGGCCACATCCGGCTGTTCGGGGACGACATCTGGTCCCTCTCCCCCCGGCGTCTGAACCAAGTGCGGGCCCGCTTCGGCATGCTGTTCCAGGAAGGCGCTCTGTTCTCCTCCCTCACGGTGGCCGAGAACGTGGCCGTGCCGCTGAAGGAACACACCCGCCTGCCCGCCCGCCTGCGCGACGAACTGGTGGCCATGAAGATCCGCCTGGTGGGGCTGCCCATCGAAGCCGCCGGCAAGCGGCCCAGCGAACTGTCGGGTGGCATGAAGAAGCGGGCGGCCCTGGCCCGGGCCCTGGTCATGGAGCCGGAACTGTTGTTCCTGGACGAACCCACCTCGGGCCTGGACCCCATCAGCGCCCGGGATTTCGACCACCTGCTGCGGGTGCTGTGCGACAGCCTGGGCCTCACGGCCCTCATCGCCACCCACGACCTGGATACCCTGTGGGGCATGGTGGACCGGGTCATCGTGCTGTTCCGGGGCCGGGTCATCGCCGACGGCCCCGTGGCGGAAGTGGCGGCCACCGACCACGAGTGGATACGATCCTATTTCGCGGCCCAAGCGGCCGAGCGAGGGTGATATGGAATCCGAAGCGAAATACGTCTGGGTGGGCGGGGTGATCCTGGCCCTGGCCGCCTTGTTGTCCGCGGCCATCTGGTGGCTCCAGGGCAACGACGGCAAGGAGGTGAAGCAGTATCTGGTCTACTTCCAGAACCAGTCCCTGGAAGGTTTGCAGATCAACAGCGACGTGCGCATGCAGGGCATCAAGGTGGGCAAGGTGGTGGACTACGTCATCCTGCCCAACCAGGCCAAGACCGTGCGCGTGCTGCTGGAGGTGGATGCCCGCACCCCCATCCTGGAGGGCGTGGAGGCGGTGGTGAGCCGCAATCTGGTCACCGGCCTGGCGGCGGTGGACCTGAACAACGTCTGGAAGGGCGGCAGCCCGCTCACGGGAATTCCCAAGGGAGAAAAGTACATGGTGATCGAGGAAGGCGTGCCCCAGATGACCCGCTTCACCGAGAACCTGGCGGAGTTGGGCGAGACCAGCCAGGAGGCCCTGGAGCGCCTCAACAAGCTGCTGTCCGACGGCAACCAGCGGGCCTTCTCCGAATTCCTGGGACACCTGGCCGGCCTCACCGGCGAGACCCGGCGCCTGGTGCCGGAGATGGAAGGCACCCTGGCGGCCACCCGGCAGGCCGCCTCCCGGCTGGAGGAAACGGCGAGAGAGGCGGCGCCGGTGCTGCGGGAAAGCGGCCATCTGGTGAAACAGGCGGGGCAGCGCCTGGACACCCTGGCCGGCGAGACCGAGGCCACCCTGCGCATCACCCGCGCCACCCTGGCCAACCTGGACAGCGGATTGCGCGACATGCAGATGCAACTGCGCCTCAGCGCCGACCTGGGCATGCAGGAACTCCAGCGCGGCGGTCAGGCCCTGCGCGTGGCCGGCGAGGCGGTGCAGACCACCGGACGGGATTTCGCCGACCCCGGCCGGGTGCTGTTCGGTCCCAACAAGGGCGAACTGGGGCCGGGAGAAGACAAATGACACGGGCACGCCACTGGCTCCTCCTGCTTCCACTTTTCCTGGGTGGCTGCGGCATGCTGGCCGGCCGGCCCCATCCGGTGAGCCACCACGTCCTCGCCGTGCCCCCCGCCGCCGCCCAGCCGGGCACCCCCGTCGCGACCACCTTGCTGGTCCGGGACACCGAGGCCGCCGGCATGTTGCAAGGTCCGCCCCTGCTCTACAGCCGCGCCCCAGGCACCCTCTCCGCCTATCAATATGCCCGCTGGGCGGAACCGCCCGCGGCCCGCTTCAACCTGCTGCTGCGTCAGCGCCTGGAGACCGCCGGCCTCTATCAGGCGGTGGCGGAAATGGGTGCCGGCGTGCGCGGCGACCAGCAGTTGAACACCCGCCTGCTGGAGTTCCATCACGACGCCGCCCAGTCCCCGGGCCAGGCCCGTGTGGCCCTGGAAGTGGATCTGGTGGACCGCCGCGACGGCCGGCTGCTGGCCCGCCAGCGCTTCCAGGCCCGGGCTCCCGCCCCCAGCCACGATGCCGCCGGCGCCGCCGCCGCCCTGGGCGTGGCCAGTGGCCGGGTCATGGACGAAGTGGTGGATTGGCTGGGACGGGTGCGCGGCGCCCGGTAAAATGCCGGTTCGATTCACGCCGCCGCCCCACCCCCCCTCCATGCTCATCTACATCCACGGCTTCAACAGTTCCTCCCGTTCCGGCAAGGCCAGCGAAATGGCCCAATGGATGGCCGAACGGGGCCTGGGCGAAGCCTTCGCCTGTCCCGACCTGCCCCATCGCCCCGCCGCCGCCATCCGCCTCCTGGATGGTCTCATCGCCGCCAGCCGGGGGCCGGCCAAGCTCGTGGGCAGTTCCCTGGGCGGCTTCTACGCCACCCACCTGGCGGAAAAACACGGCCTCAGGGCGGTGCTGGTGAATCCCTGCGTCGGCTGCCACGGCAAGCTGCGCGACATGGTGGGCCAGACCCAGAAGAACTGGCACAGCGGCGAGGAATACCTGTTCACCGCCGCCCACGCAGACGAACTCGACGCCCTGGCGGTGCCGGCCATCACCCGGCCAGAGCGCTATTACCTGCTGGCCGAGACCGGCGACGAGGTGCTGGACTACCGGGAGGCGGTTGCCCTTTTCGCCGGCGCCCGCCAGACAGTGCTGGAAGGCGGCGACCACGGCTTCACCCGCTTCGCCGAATACCTGCCGGCCATTTTGGCGTTCTGACCATGTACGTCCTCTACGAAGAAGACGGCGACATCAAGGCCGGCACCATCCTGGCGGACAACGACAGTTCCTTCCAGGTGGAGTCCCAGCACGGCAAGCGCACCAAGGTGAAGGCGGCCAACGTGCTGCTGAAGTACCCGGCGCCGGCGCCGGCCCAGGTCATGGACCAGGCGCGCAGCGGCAAGGCGGAACTGGACCTGGACTTCCTCTGGGAGGCGGCGGGGGAGGCCGAATTCGGCTTCGAGGATCTGGCCCGGGAATACCACGGCCACGCCCCCTCGGCGCCCGAGTCGGCGGCCATCCTGCTGGCCCTGCACGACGCCCCCATCTATTTCCACAAGCGCGGCAAGGGCCGCTACCGGGCCGCCCCCGCCGACGTGCTGGCCGCGGCGAAGGCTGCGGTGGAGCGCAAGGCCCGGGAAACCGCCCAGCGGGCGGAGTGGAGCGCCGCCCTGGTCCGGGGCGAGCTGCCGGCGGCCCTGGGCGCCAAGGTCTTCGAACTGGCCCACAAGCCGGACAAGAACAGCCTGGAATACAAGGCGCTTGCCGACGCCTGCGCCGAGTCCGGCCTGTCGGTGGCCCGCCTGCTGGACAAGTGCGGCGCCATCCCCTCGGTGCACGAGTACCACCACCAGGGTTTCCTGCTCACCCATTTTCCCCGGGGCGCCGGCTTCCCCGCCCTGGAACCGCCGCCGCCGCCCCCCGAATTGCCGGCTGGCGACGCTCCCGCCTTCAGCATCGACGACGCCGCCACCACGGAGATCGACGACGCCTTCTCCGTCATCTTCCGCCCCGATGGTTCCGTCCGCCTGGGCATCCACATCGCCGCGCCGGCCCTGGGACTCACCCCCGGCTCCGACCTGGACCGGGTGGCGGCGACCCGGCTCTCCACCGTGTACATGCCCGGCGGCAAGATCACCATGCTGCCGGAAGACCTCATCGCCCAGTACACCCTGGCGGAGAACCGGGACTGCCCGGCCCTCTCCCTTTACGTGGAGGTGGCGCCGGACCTGTCCATCCAGTCCCTCACGACCCAGGCCGACATGGTGCGCATCGCCGCGAACCTGCGCCACGAAACCCTGGAACCCCTGTTCAACGAGGCCAGCATCGGCGCCGGCGGCCCCGACTATCCCTTCCGCCGGGAGCTGGAATGGCTCCATGGCCTGGCGCTCAGGCTGGAAGCGGACCGGGGCAAGGCGGACCAGATCCAGCGCCATGACTATGTGTTCAAGGTGGACGGGGAACGGGTGGAGATCGTCCCCCGGATACGGGGCAATCCCATCGACAAGGTGGTGTCAGAGCTCATGATCCTCGCCAACAGCCGCTGGGGCGCCCTGCTGGCGGAGCGGGACGTGGCCGGCGTCTACCGCGCCCAGACAGCAGGCAAGGTGCGCATGACCCTGAAGCCCGCCCCCCACGAGGGCCTGGGGGTGGCCCACTACACCTGGAGCACCTCGCCCCTGCGCCGTTACGTGGATCTCATCAACCAGCGCCAGATCCTGGCCGTGGCCCGGGGAGAGAAACCGCCCCACGCCGGCAACGACCCGATGCTGTTCGCCGCGGTGCGTGACTTCGAACTGGCCTATGACGCCTATGCCGAGTTCCAGCGCCGCATGGAACGCTACTGGTGCCTGCGCTGGCTGCAACAGGAAACGGTGGCGGAGGCCGACGCCACGGTCTGGCGGGAGAACCTGATCCGCTTCGACAACCTGCCCCTGGTGGCCAAGGTCACCGGCGCTCCCACCCTGAACCCCGGCGACCGGGTGCGGGTGGCGGTGGAGGCCATCGACCTCCTCGACATCGACCTCGCATGCCGCTACCTGGCCCCGTCGAACGCCTGAAGGAGGCCTTCGCCCCCATCCCCTATGCGCCCCAGACCTCGGCGGACTGGGACGATCGTTTCACCAAGGCCATCCTGATCTCCGCCATCTTCCACGTGCTGTTCATCTTCGGCATGCAGTTCAAGGCGGCGAACCCCAAATTGTTCGAGAAGACCACGCCGCCCCTGGACGTGGTCCTGGTCAACGCCAAGAGCAAGAACAAACCGGTCAAGGCCGACGTGCTCGCCCAGCACGACCTGGAAGGCGGCGGCACCGTGGCGGAAAACCGCACCGCCAAGTCGCCCCTGCCCGTCTCCGAGCGGGAACAGGCCATGAGCGCGGAGGCCGAGTTCAACGCCCGGGTCCAGGCCCTGGAGCAGCAGACCCAGGCCTTGATGAAGCAGATCAAGTCCGACTACAAGGTGCCGGAGCATAAGCCCGCCGTGGTGGCGGAACCCCGGCCGCCCGCGCCGGTTCCGGCTCCGGTGGACCTGGCCGCCCGTAGCCTGGAGATGGCCAAGCTCCAGGCCCGCATCGACCAGCAGATGGACGAGTACCAGAAACGGCCCCGGCGGGGCCAGTACGGCATCAATGCCCAGGGCTTCACCTTCGCCCAGTACGTGGAGGACTGGCGCATCAAGGTGGAGCGGGTGGGCAACCTCAACTACCCCGAGGCGGCCCGGCGGGAGCGCATGTACGGCAGCCTGATCATGGAGTCCTGCATCCGGCCCGACGGCGTGCTTTACGAGGAGGACGGCAACACGCCCAGCATCGTGAAGTCCTCCGGCTCCAAGATCCTCGACGCGGCGGCCCTGAAGATCGTGCGCATGTCGGCGCCCTTCCCGGTGTTCTCCGCCGAGATGCGGGCCCAGATGACCAAGATGCGCCTGGACGTGTTCTGCATCACCCGGACCTGGACCTTCACCCGTTCCGACCAGCTCACCAGTCAATAAGCTGTTTTTCTGCTCCCATAAACACAATAAATACAGTAAAATCAGCAGCTTCCAATATTCACCTGGATTCCATCATGCACATCGGCACCACCCTCACCCAGTTCATCATCGAGGAACAACGCCACATCGCCGGCGCCACCGGCGAGTTCACCGCCCTGCTGAACGACCTGGTCACCTCCATCAAGGTCATTTCCAACGCCGTGAACAAGGGCGCCCTCATTGGCGTCATGGGCGCCCTGGACAGCCAGAACGTGCAGGGCGAGACCCAGAAGAAGCTGGACGTGATCACCAACGAGATCATGATCAAGCACAACGAATGGGCGGGCCACCTGGCCGGCATGGCTTCCGAGGAGATGGACGAGGTCTACGCCATTCCCAACAAGTACCCCCTGGGCAAGTACCTGCTGGTGTTCGATCCCCTGGATGGCTCGTCCAACGTGGACATCAACATCTCCGTGGGCACCATCTTCAGCATCCTGCGCGCGCCAGTGGCCAACCGCGCCGCCAGCGCCGAGGACTTCCTCCAGCCCGGCGTGAAGCAGGTCTGCGCCGGCTATGCCCTGTACGGTTCCTCCACCATGCTGGTGCTCACCACCGGACACGGCGTCAACGGCTTCACCCTGGATCGGGAAGTGGGCGAGTTCCTGCTTACCCACCCCAACATGCGCGTTCCCGAAGAGACCAGGGAATTCGCCATCAACGCCTCCAACCGCCGCTTTTGGGAGCCACCGGTGCAGCGCTACGTGGAAGAGTGCCTGGCCGGCAAGGAAGGCCCCCGGGGCAAGGACTTCAACATGCGCTGGGTGGCCTCCATGGTGGCCGAGGTGCACCGCATCCTCACCCGGGGCGGCATCTTCATGTATCCCCGGGATACCAAGGATCCCAGCAAGGCCGGCAAGCTGCGCCTGATGTACGAAGCCAATCCCATGAGCTTCATCGTCGAGCAGGCGGGCGGCGCCTCTTCAACGGGCTACGAGCGCATTCTGGACATGCGGCCGGAAGGGTTGCACCAACGGGTGCCGGTGATTCTGGGGTCGAGGAAAGAGGTGGAGGTAGTGGTGGGGTACCACCAGGAAAGCTAGCCCTGGGAAGGCGGTCAACCCGTCGGCTCGGCATCCTTGCCCGGGCCCGGTTCCAATTCCGGCAACTTCGGCCGGGCAAGAGCCTTCCGGGTCAGGTGAGCGGCCAGTAGAGGGAACGGCATCCGCATCCAATGAGACCGGATGTAGAGCGCAAGCAACGCCGCATCGGTTCCTCCATCACGGCAACTGGCATGATGAGGACGAAATGCCCTTTCGTAGCATGCATCCATGACCGCGCCCACCGTCCTGGGGGGGCTCCCCGCCTGCGCCGCCTCGACGACCTTTTCCGGAATGGGCGTATTCAGCAGCCGCATCGTATAGCGGACCGCATAGTACAGTGGCCGTGACAAACCCAACTCCACGGCTCTGGGGGCCAGGGCATCCCAGAATCCCTCATGCGCGCCGAAGTGGCGGAACAGGCTATCCAGGTCAAACAAATCCCTGAGGCCATTGCCCATTTCTCCCTCATGAAACAAATGGGTGGCGCTGTGCAAGAGCATATCCGTGGGCTTCAGCACGAATAGCCCGGGATGGCCCATCAAGGGCTCGGCCGCGTCGATCAGGGCTGGGGTATTCACCTTGATACGCGCGGTATCCGGGAGGATCGTGTGGTGCACGTCAATCGTGGTGCCTCTCCGCACGTGACGCATGGGCGGAATCTCGTGCATCCATCGCCGGTAGTAACGCTCGTCGTAATCTGTGTGGTGACCACCTTGCCAACCGTGG
>WBZL01005551.1_pt1 | contig 10402 bp, 10 predicted proteins | sample 5204291 | NCBI WGS metagenome assembly WBZL01 (sample SAMN12344345, study PRJNA552823) | activated sludge metagenome | biome: Activated sludge suspended growth; feature: Nitrification reactor; material: Wastewater; isolation source: activated sludge from nitrification reactor of wastewater... | reverse complement strand
GAATGCGGGTGCGGTGCGGCATGTCGGTGGGGCTGTTTGGGAGTGGTGCGAGTGATGCGTGATCAATTCCTGCTGGGCATCGACCGCGGGATGATCGTTGATCTGTTCGCGGGCGGCGGAGGCGCTAGTACCGGCATCGAAATGGCGCTCGGGCGTCACGTCGATGCGGTACGTGAACGTCTCCACGTGCGTGTGCGCCGGCGTGTAGGCGTTGAGCAGCGTCATCTCGCCGAGCGCCATGTGCAGGCCGATGCTGCCCGAGGTCCACTGCGTGGCGCCGTACTGCTTGGTGATCCGCGCCAGCCTCACCCCGTAGGCCTTGGTGATGAGCCCGAGCCCTGCGAACTGCTCGGACTGCGGCACGTAGTTCGAGGAGCTGAGGTTGTGGCCGAACCACGCGCCCTCCTCGGCGCAGCGGATTGCCACCCACATGGAGAGCGGCACGAACACGTCGTCGTGCTCCGGCTCCTCCACGTGGTAGGCGCGGCGCAGCACGTCGCCCAGCGCCGCCGCGCGGCGGCCGAACCCGAACACGATGCCCGGGAACTCGCCGCAGTCGAACAGCACCCAGCGCGGCATGAGCATCTCCTGCCCGCCGAACGAGAACGCGTCGAGGTAGTGCAGGCCGTCGACGACGTGACGGCTGCGCAGCGTGGTGGGGTCGAACAGGCGCTCGCGCGCGATCGGCAGGCCGAACGGCTGCAGATCGAGCGCGGAGTGGTTGCCCGGGTAGGTGACGAGGTAGGGCTCGCAGGTGCCGACGATGTGCTGGTACTTGGGCTGGAGGTCGCCCTTCGCTAGCTCCACGACGCACCCCCCATCAGGAGCAGCATCAGCGCCTTCTGGGCGTGCAAGCGGTTCTCGGCCTCGTCGAACACCACCGAGCGCGGGCCGTCCATCACCTCGGCCGACACCTCCTCGCCGCGGTGCGCCGGCAGGCAGTGCAGGAAGATGGTGCCGGGCTTGCCCGAGGCGGCCATGATCTCCTCGGTCACCGTGTAGCCGTCGAGGATCGCGATGAGGCGCTTGGACTCCTCTTCCTCGCCCATGCTCACCCAGGTGTCGGTGTAGACCGCATCGGCGTCGCGAACGGCGGCGCGCAGATCGGTCGTCACCTCGACCTTGGTGCCATGCTCGGCGCCGTCGGCCTGGGCGCGCGCGAGCACGCTCGCGTTGGGGCGCAGCGAGTCGGGGCAGCTCACCACCACGTCCATGCCCGAGCGCGGGCCCGCGAGCATCAGCGAGTGGGCCACGTTGTTGCCCGCCCCCACGTACACGAGCTTCTTGCCGCGGGTGGTGCCGAGGTGCTCGCGGATGGTGAGCAGGTCGGCGAGCGCCTGGCACGGGTGGTAGAGATCGGTGAGCGCGTTGACCACGGGGATCGTGCCGTGCTCGGCCAGCCCGTCGACCTGGTCCTGCCCGAAGGTACGGATGACGATCGCGTGCACGAACCGCGAGAGCACCTTGGCGGTGTCTTCCACCGTCTCGCCGCGCCCCATCTGCATGCCGGTGCCGCCCGAGGTCGACAGCGCCAGCGGCTGCGCGCCGAGCTGGTGCAGGCCCACCTCGAACGAGATGCGCGTGCGCGTGGATTGCTTGGCGAAGATCATCGCCACCGACTTGCCGCGCAGGGCCGTGGCGTAGGCCCCAGGGTTGGCCTTGACCTCGGCGGCGAGGTCGACGACGCGCATGGTCTCGGCGGGCGACAGGTCCATCAAGCTGCGGAGGTGTCTGGTCATCGCGTCGTTACGAATATCGGATCCGGGGGACGGTGGAGCGGGGGGCGGATGTAGGGAAACGCACGGGTCGAAGGCGCGCAGAAGCGGTCGCAGCCGCAGTCTCTCGCTGCACTACCACTGGGCTCGTTCCCGCTTCAATGGAGGAGCTTGCTTCGCCCGCCCGCGTGCCGGGAGAAGTACGCGACCCGATCGCGATCGGGTCGTCCTGCGAGGTCGATCTGCCGTTTTCCGTCCTCCACGGCCTCCTCGACGATGCCGTGCGTCAGCAACCCGCGATGGAACGCGATCGTGAACTCGCGCGCCGCCCCGTCATCGACGGCGCCGGCGAACCCGATTGCGTGCTCGACGGGCGTCTCCTCGACCAACCGCTTCGCGAGCCGATCGGTGTGGCAGGCGCTCAGGACGACGCAGCGCACCCCTCGGGGCCGGCCGCTCTTGATGAGGTTCACGAGATCGTCGTGCTCGAGGGCGATCCGCTCACCGCGAGCGCCGAGCAGCAGCAAGGCGCTGCCTTCGGCTGGCTCGACATCCGGGCAGACCAGATCCCGTGCACCATCGACGGCTTCGATGCCACCGGAGCCGTGGCCTGCGAAGTGGAGGATCAGAGCCTGTCGGTCGAGCCGTAGCTGCAGCTCGGCCGCTCGTAGCCCGGGCTCGAGCCTGACCTCGATTCTCGAGCGGTGCGACTCGAAGAGAGCCTGGACCTCCTTGACCTCCGACAGGCCAGACGTCGGCGAGTAGCCGGCAGGATCGGCCGTGAGCAGCAGCAACGATGCTCGTTGGGCGGTTCCGATGGCCAAGGCCGCTGCGTAGCGAGGATGGCGATGCTGATCGAACTGGTAGGTCTGCACCGGCTTCATCTTCCTCCCGTCGCCATAGTGGGTGCCCATCCGAAATGCGACACCACACTGCACTGCCGCAAAGAGGTGCATGGTTCGCGCGGACGGATATCCTCGAGCGAGCTCCTCGATGACGCGCTTGAAGGCCAAACAGAAATCATCGAGTGCCTGCTGCGTCTCGAAGACGTCGACACCGGGCTTCTTCACCCGAAGATCGACATTCGTGACGACGCTCCCCCGCCCTTCGAGAGCTACTCGCGTATCAACAGGATCGATCGCGTGCGACGTGCTCACGCGCAGCACCAGGTCACCGGACGCGCTCTTGTCCTCGCCGAGATCGCGCGGAGCGACCACGCTCGCGTTGGCTGGAGACTGGGCCTCGCGAAGCCACTGCCAGTCGCTCCGCACATGATGATGCTGATGGACCCGCAGGCGATACCGATGCGTGACGAGCGTGCCGAGATGAAAGGCGAGCGGAATCGGAGCGAGACCGAAGTAGATCACGGGTCGCAGCGGATCATCACTCAGCAGCGGCTCGAGCCGCTCGAGGAACTGCTGCTTCTGCTCGGCTGCGGCACGATCCCAGTCATAGTCGTGGCTGTAGCGCTCGAGAAGTTGGAAATCAGGGCTGATCCTCACCCAGGTCGGCTCCGGGCCCTCTCTCAGCTCGGGCAAGGCTTCGAGCACCGCATCCTCGGTGATCGCCGGCTTGAACATCGAGTGAATCAGGACGATCGGTAGTTTCGATTTCATGGGCTCCTCACCTCTGGTAATGACCCGCGCCTCGACTAATCGGCTCGTTCCAGGAAGCGAGCTTCATCGCGAAACGGTGGCGTCGGCTCGATGCCCTGCAGCGCGTGCACTACATCGGCCGCAGACACCGGTCGAGACTCACGGTACGCCCGAAGCACCACCGCTCGACCGACACGATGAATCAGGTCCGAGAACGTGTAGGGGACCTCCTTCTGGCTCGCCCGAACGATGTCGTCGATGTCATGGGTTGACAGATGCAGCCCCTCGAGCAGCGACTTCCAGATGGAGAGGAGAGCCGCACCTCGAGGTCTCTCGAACCGAAGCGTCAGCGCCGCGCGGCGACGCAGCGCGGGATCCAGCGCAGCGCCGCGATTGGTCACGAGCAGCACTGCAACCCGTGACGGCTCGGCAGCCAGTCGATCGAGCTCCTTGATGAGCGCGTTGACCCCTGCACGGTCCTCGTGGTGCGCTTGTAGCTGCTCTCGGCTGGTCCCGATGTCATCCCCTTCATCGAGCACGAGCAAGAGATGTCCCCGCTTCGGGACCTTGCTGCACGCCGTGCGGAACGTCTCCGAGATCCGCGTGGACATCTCGCCGACGAGCCCAGAGCCACGAATGTTGGCCGGTGCTTCCACGAGCACAACCGGCGAGCCGAGTCGGCGCGCGAGCGGGTCCCCCACGCTAGAGGCCACGGCGCTCTTCCCACACCCCACGTCTCCCTGCAGGATGACGAGCGGCCACGTCCGTTCGATGAAAGCCGCAAGCTTCGGCGGCTTCTTGTGATGACGGCCAAGCCACGCCACGAGACGGCTCGGCTCGAGCAGGAGCTCCAGCGTGTCGAGGAGCAGGGTCTTGTGCTCATCGAGACCAATCAGCTCTTCCCATGCCTTCTTGCTGGCGGGACTGGGCATCTTCACTTCGTGCATCATGCTCGGGCTCCTCACGGGTAGTCGAATCGGTGCCGAATCAAGCCATACCCATCCTTCTCGTAGACGCGCTCACGCACACCAGACCCTTGCAGAGACTCGACCGGACGGGTCCAGCCTCGCCGATCGATCTCCTCGCTCACGGCCCGGGACAAGCCTTGACGCCGGGAAATCACCAACGACACGTGAGATCCGGCTGGAAACTGATAGAAATCGATGCCTCCGCCGTTCTCGCCCGACCCGAGCACGCGACCGTCATCCGAGACGTCGTAGCACCAGGCGCGACGAAGCTCGCCTCCAACGTGGACGCGGACTTGGAAGTTGATCAAGGCGTTCTTCTGGAGCATGTAGGAGAGGTCTGCGAGCCATTTCTCGATCTCGCTCGCTTCGACCAAGCCCCGGTAGCATGCAGCCCCAAGCTCGACGCGCACGTGCTTGAGGACCTCTCGTACGCGTGCCTCCGTGGCAGTGACCACGGCCGACGCGGTGATGGTATTGGTGTTGGTGTACGCCATCACCGCCTCATGAGTTGTTCACGATATGGCTGCCGAAGACGGGCACGAGCGCCTTCACCGCTGCGTTCTCGTTGCCCTCGAGGTCCTCCGAGATCGCGAGGAGAACTGTATCGCGCCCCTCGGCGAGCCAATCGGCCAGCGTGTCCACCTCGAGGTCCGTCAGCTGGCTGGCTACGTTATTGTTCGGGTTCACCGGATCGATGACGGCCCAAGGCGAGCGAGGCGGTGGATTCGGCCACGCATGGTGGTCTCGGAAGTACACGGGGCCCCTCGACTCCACCACGTGGGCGAGGAAGCCGAACCAGCTGGCCAGCGTCGCTGGATACGTGGTCTCGACACCACGTGCATCGAAGGCATGAGCACACAGCAGGTCGATGATGATGGTGCTATATATGCTCGTATCACCCTGGCACTTGACTTCGCGCCACCACTTGAACAACCGGATCATCTCGTTGAACTGGACCCGACCCTTCTGCTCCTGGCTCTTCGCCGTGCGCCGCTTGACGAAGTCGATGTGGTCCTGGATCGACGTCTCGCGGCGCTCTCCGTCGGCGCGGATGAGAATCTGACGTCGATCATCCTTGGTTGCGAGCAGCGGGACGACATCGTAGGAGAGCTTGGTCTTCACGAACTTGAGCTTCACCGAGCTCTTGGTGGGCTCTCGCGCGGTGTCTGGGTAGGAGCCCTCGAGGTAGCCGTCGAACCGCACGAGGAGCCGCTCGAGCTCCTCGTCGCTCTTGCGCGCAGGCGAGATCACGAAGTGCAGGTCCACGTCCTGCCCCTCGATCGGCGTCCTCCCCACCATGTGACGCCGCAAGCCCGTTCGCTTCGCGAACGATCCACCCCAGGGTGTTGCCGCGATGGTCAAGTCGTCCTTGGCCGCGCGGCCCTTGATGCGACTACGGATTTCGTCGGCCTGATCCCGAATCGTGTCTTCTCGATCGGCATCGGTTCGAATCCAGTCGACGAACGTGGAGAGACGTGCGTGAAGCGGGCTGCGGGTCGTCAACATGAGGTCTTCCCGAGGTCGGGATCGCGACCGACCCCGGAGCTCGGAGCTTCCGTGACGGCAACCGAGCCCTCGATCACCGAGAGCACTCACTCGACTTGTGAGCTTTCTCCGATTCCAACTCACAGCGACGGTGCTTGCCTGCACCTCGGCTTCGAGCGTTCGACCTGCTCCTCGGCCGATCCTCCGCGTGGAGCTACGAGAGAATGGAGGCGTCGCGATGCGAGCGACGCCCTCGGCGCCTCGCCGGCTCGACCACCCAAGGAACTACCGATGCAACGATCGCTCTCGTGGGCTACCCTCGTCTCGGGAGAAGCAGCCATGCGCGTGTTCCAGTACTGGGTGAAGCTCGCTCCCGCGCTCGACATCGCGGGTGAGTGGGTGGCGCACTGCCTGGATTTCGACGTCGTGACCCAAGGTCGCAGCCTCCCCCACGCGATGGTCATGGCCCGTGAGGCCGTGATGACCGTGGTGCTCGACGATATCGAGCACGGGCACGATCCCACGGATCGTCGTGCCCCCAAGGAGTTCTGGACGGAGATGTATCAGACTCTTCAGCGCTCGAAACCAGTCGATCTCCGCAAGATCACCGAGGACCCGCTCTTCCAGGGCACCGTCTACGCCAACTTGGAGCTCGTCGTCTCCGACGACGACGAGCTCCAAGAGCAAGCGCCCGACGGCATCGCCATGGTTGCGTAGATGCCGAGGCTTCGGGACATCAAGCGCGCGGTGGAAGGCCTGGGGTACGAGCTCGTTCCCCCACGCGGCGGCGGATCGCACTACCGTGTCAGGGTGCAAGGTAGAGTCTATACGCTGCCCGCTCACAACGGCTTGAGGACGGACATCTCCGAGATCTACGTCGCAGGGCTCTGCCGAGTGCTGAAGATGTCCGTCGAGGACTTCAAGGCCTTGCTGTGATCTCAGCTCGCCACGTCGTCCTCGCGCGCCGGCGCCCGGTCGAGCACCTCGTCGGGCTCGTCGGGTAGAGGCTCGTCGATGCCGGGCAGCGATCGCTCGGGCCCGTCCTCGGTGGGCTCCTGGGCGGGGAGCATGGGGGGCTCGGGCCGCGCGGGCTCGTCGAAGATTGGTGCGGGTAGGCCGAGACCCGGCGCAAGGCCGGTCGAGGGCACGACCTCGGCGGGCGAGGGTGGCCGTCGACCCGTGGGCTCCGCGGGTGGAGTCGCACGCCCCGGCTTCGCCGGCGCGATGGCGGCGGGCGTGATCTCGACCGGCGTGGGCGGGCCGACCGGCGCGGGCGATCGCGCGATCGCATCGGGCCCTCGGGGGGCGGCCATGCGACTGGGCGCCACCGGCCGCGCCGGCGCCGGGGCAGCGGCGGGCACTTCGACCGGCGCGGGCGCGGGCTGGGCCTCGGAGACGGGCGGCACCGCGGGCTCGCGCCGCATGGGCTCGCCGTCGCCGTCGCGCACCACCATGATCGCCCCCGCGAGGACCAGCGACGACACCACGAGGGCCGCCACCCATGCGCCGGGGCCACGCCGTGAGCGCGCGAGGCCGGCGGGGCGCTCGGCCGAGAGGTCGAGCGCCTGCCCGAGGTCCACGCGCGGCGCCAGCGGATCGTCGTCGTCGTCGAAGGCACCAGCGGCGTCGAGCGCCTCGCGGGGGTCTCGGGCCGCGCGAGCAGCCTGGTCGAAGCCATCGGGGGACGGACGGTTCGGTGCGTACGGGGAGGACACGATGCTCCGGTGCCGGGCACGACGCCCCCGGCCAGGGCCGCTGCCCGGGAGTCTAGCCGCGTGCCAGGGGACCGCGAAGAAAGGCGCGAGCCCGGGCCGAGCGCCGGCGCCTGCGATGGTGGGCCGGTCGCGGCCGCGGTAGCGTTCGTGGCGGCGATGGCGATCGTGCTCCAGCTCTCCGATCCCCACCTGCTCGCCGACCCGGACGCGCGCCTCCGCGGCGTGCCCACCCAGGTCACCCTGGCCCAGGTGCTGGCCCTCGCCCGCGCGCGCTACCCCGTCATCGATCGCGTCGTGCTCACCGGGGACCTGGCCCACGACGAGGCGCCGGCCACCTACCATGCCCTCCGCGCGCTGCTCGGCCCGCACGCCGTGGTGGCTCGCCCGCTGCCGGGCAACCACGACGAGCGCGGGGCGCTGCGCTCGGCCTTCCCCGAGCTGGGCGGGCGCGACGACGAGCTCGTGACCTTCGCGGAGCGGGTGGACGGCTGGTGCCTGCTCGGCTTGGACTCGCGGATCCCGGGCGAGGACGCCGGCCGGCTGGGCGATGCGCAGCTCGAGTGGCTCGGCCGTGCCCTCGTCGCGCACGCCCACGTGCCCACCGTGATCTTCGTGCACCACCCGCCCGTGCCCACCGGTCACCCCTGGCTCGATGGCATGGGCCTGCTCGACGCCGCCGCGCTCGCGACCGTGCTCGCCACCGCGCCGTGGGTGCGAGCGGTGTGCCACGGGCACATCCATCGCGACGCCGAGCACCGGCTGGGCGACGCGGCCGTGCTGGGTGCCCCCTCGACGGCCTTCCAATTCCCCGCCCACCCCGACGAGGGCGCGTACGCGCGGCTGCCCCCCGGCGCGCGGATGCTGTGCCTGACGGCCGAGGGCCTGCGCACCGAGGTGCTGCGCCTGCCCGCGCTCGAGCACGTGCCCCTCGAGCGCGTAGCCGCCCCCGCGCCCCCCTAGGCCGCCGCCGACCCGCGCGACCGCGGAGGCGCTACGCTCCGCCGCGTGTCCGCCCACCTCGGGGAGCTGGCCGCCCTGGGCACGTCGCTGTGCTGGGCCGCGACGGCCGTGATCTTCGCCGAGGCGAGCGCGCGCCTGGGCTCGCTGGTGGTCAACGTCCTGCGCCTGGTGATGGCGTTCGGCATGCTCGCGCTGGTAGGCGCCGTCACCCGCGGGCTGCCCCTGCCCACCGACGCCACGCCCCACGCGTGGGCATGGCTGTCGATCTCCGCGCTCTTGGGGCTGACGCTGGGCGATCTGTGCCTGTTCCGCGCGTTCGTGCTCGTCGGCCCGCGCCTGTCGTCGCTCGTGATGTCGCTCTCGCCCGTGCTCACGGCGCTCGTGGGCTACTGGGCGCTCGACGAGGCGCTCGCGCTCCACCAGATCCTCGGCATGGCGCTCACGGTGGTGGGCGTGGGCTGGGCCATCGCCGAGCGCCAGCCCTCCGGCACCGCGGCCCCCGTCGATCGCCGCGACCGGGCGCTGGGCCTCGTGCTGGCGATGGGCGGGGCGGTGGGTCAGGCCGCCGGCCTCGTGCTCTCCAAGCTCGGCATGGGCGACTACGATCCCTTCGCGGCCACGCAGATCCGGGTGCTCGCGGGCGCGCTCGGGTTCATGGTCATCCTCACCGCCGCCGGCGACTGGGCGCAGATGATGCGATCGCTGCGCAACACCCGCGCCGTGCTCCTGACGGGGATTGGGGCGGTGTTCGGGCCCTTCTTGGGGATCTCGCTGTCGCTCTACGCCGTGCAGCACACCCACGCCGGGGTCGCGGCCAGCCTCATCGCCACGTCGCCCCTCCTGGTGATCCCGGTGGTGATGGTGCTCGGTCGCGAGCGCGTGGGTCGGGCCGGGATCTTGGGCGCCGTCGTGGCCGTGCTCGGCGTGGTGCTGCTGGTGGCTTGATTTTCTGCTGCGGCCCTAGATCGCGGGCCAGGCCGACCCGTTGACAGCCCCCGTCCCGCGAGGAACGTCCCTGGACCCACGGCTCCCCACCCCACGACCTCGGGGAGCCGACGAGTCGGGGCCGCCCCTCGAGCGCCCGAGACGTCCGATCGAACGGACCGCCCCGAGCCTCGGACCACGCGGGCACACGCCATCGATCCAGACCGACGAAGACCACCGTCATGAAGCACCGCAAGCTCATCGCCCTCCTCCCCGCCACCACCCTCTGGCTCAGCGCCATCACCGGCTGCGATCGCGGGGCCAACGACGCCTCCGTGGCCCGCACCGAGCCCGCGGCCGAGGCCAAGGCCGACGCCAAGATGGGTGACGCGGCTTCCCACCGGACCGGCACCGTCTCGCCGCAGGCCGAGCCCGCGCCCATGCCCACGGCGGTGGACCAGGGGGCGCCCGCGCAGCCGCTGATGCGCGCCGAGGAGAAGAAGGACATGGCCGCGCAGTCGGCCGCGACGCCCGGGCTCGGCATGGGCGGGATGGCGAAGGGCAAGCGCGCGCAGGTGGGCGGCGCCCTCGAGGGCGAGGCCGCCTGGGCCCCCCCGGTGGCCGACACCTCGAGCGAGGCCTACGACCACGTCGACGAGAACGCGTTCGTGGCCGTCGCCGACGATCCCCGCTCCACGTTCTCCATCGACGTCGACACTGCGTCGTACAGCAACGTGCGGCGCTTCATCGACGGCGGCACGCTGCCGCCGGCCGACGCCGTGCGCATCGAGGAGATGGTGAACTACTTCGACTACGACTACCGCAGCCCCGCGGGCGCCGACCCGTTCTCGCTGACGGCCGAGGTGGGCGAGTGCCCCTGGAACGAGACCCACAAGCTCGTGCACGTGGGCCTGCAGGGCAAGGTGGTCGACCAGAGCGAGGTGCCGGCGCGCAACCTGGTGTTCCTGTTCGACGTGTCGGGCTCGATGAACTCGCCCGACAAGCTGCCGCTGCTCAAGCGCGGGTTCTCGCTGCTCGTC
>WBZL01005550.1_pt1 | contig 10402 bp, 6 predicted proteins | sample 5204291 | NCBI WGS metagenome assembly WBZL01 (sample SAMN12344345, study PRJNA552823) | activated sludge metagenome | biome: Activated sludge suspended growth; feature: Nitrification reactor; material: Wastewater; isolation source: activated sludge from nitrification reactor of wastewater treatment... | reverse complement strand
GCGTCTCGGTCAACGCCGACGCGGTGCTGCGGGCGTGGGAGGTGGTGGCGCGGGCCGAGGCCGCGGCCCGCGACGCCCCGGCCTCGGCGTGAGGCGGGCCCTCGCGGCGCGGCCACGCCCCGCGCGGTCATGGCCCGCGGCGCGAGCACGCGCGCGGTCGCGTGCCCCTCGACGGTGAGGCGCTCCGTCTCGTACGCTCGTGGCCATGAAGCTGCGCCTTGGTTTCCTGCTCGTCTCGGGGTCGCTCTGCGCCGGGTGCCCGTTCGACCCGCCCGATCCCATGGACGGCGAGGCCACCGAGTCCGGCACGGGGAGCACGACGGAGGGGACCGACCCGAGCACCGGGCCGGGGGCCACGAGCGACCCCGACGGCGACTCGAGCGACGGCCCGCCGGGGAGCGCCTGCGAGCCCAACCCGTGCGAGAACGGGGGCACGTGCGTGCCCGTGGGCGGCGGCTTCACGTGCCAGTGCCCGGTGGGCTTCTCGGGGCAGCGCTGCGAGACGGCCGTCGACCCGTGCGAGCCCAACCCGTGCGAGAACGGGGGCACGTGCAGCGTGGCGGGCGGCCGCGTGGCGTGCGAGTGCGCGCCGGGCTTCGAGGGCGACCAGTGCCAGGCCGAGATCGACGAGTGCGCCGACGCGCCGTGCCAGAACGGGGGCACGTGCACCGACGAGCTCGCAGGCTTCTCGTGCGAGTGCCCGGCCGGCTTCGATGGTGACGCGTGCGAGGTGAACGTGGACGACTGCGCGGGCATGCCGTGCCAGAACGGGGGCACGTGCGTCGACGGGATCGACGAGTTCTCGTGCGACTGCCCGCCCGACTTCCAGGGGCCGCTGTGCCAGTGCCAGCTGTTCCCGCCCACGCAGGTCGACTACACCAACGACGGCACCTTCACCTCGGCCATGCTCTACGACGCCCCGCCCGGCGTGCGGGTGGTGGGCAGCGGCACCATCAACGTGCTCAACCTCAACGGGCTGGGCATCGTGGGCGGCGCCAACAACAACACCGTCGACGGGGTGGAGTGGATCGAGTTCCAATTCGACTTCCCGTCGCAGTCCACGCAGTACTTCGTGACGAGCGCGGGCAACATCGATCTCGACGGCCTCGTGGGCGAGGCGTTCGTCGAGGCGTTCGACGCCGCCGACGTGTCGCTGGGCGCGGTGGCGGTGAGCGACTCGGGCGGCAAGAACCTCGACGCGCTGTTCCCCGGGGTGCCGATCCAGCGCTTCCGGGTGACCGCCAACGTCGACAGCTTCCGCGTGGGCAGCGTGACGGTGAGCCCGATCGTGTGCATGTGAGCGCCAGGCGCTCGCGCTCCTATCGAGGCCCGCGCGACCGCGAGCGCGCGGCGGGGCGCCGCCCCGGCATGGCCCACGGGCGCGGGCCCTGCTCGCCACCCCGCGGCTCTGGCTCGCGCTGGGGCAGGAGCGGCTGCGCGGGCATGGGCTCGCACGGCAGGCGCGGCTCGGCCAGCTCGAGCAGGGTGGCGACCACGGTCGCGGCGTCGCGGCCCTCGAGCAGCTGGGCGGCGTACTCGAGGTTCTTGTCCGCGGGCCCCACCTCGGCATCGAGGCGCGCGTGGAGCTGCTTGCGGGTGCGCTTGGTGATGGCCTTGCGCACCTTGGCGGGGCCCGGCACGGGCTGCCAGTCGGCCTGGATGCCGGCGCGCTGCAGCAGCCGCGCCACGTGCCGCTGCGCGCGGGGAGGCACGAGCAGCAGGCTGCGGCCGCTGCGGCCCGCGCGGCCCGTGCGGCCGCTGCGGTGGGTGTAGCCGTCGGCGTCCATCGGGGGCGACACGTGCACCACCATCGCGATGTCGGGCACGTCGATGCCGCGCGCGGCGACGTCGGTGGACACGAGCACGCCGATGGTGCCCGAGCGGAACGCGTGCAGCGTGCGGGTGCGCTGCGCCTGGCTGAGGTCGCCGCTGAACGGCAGCGCGGGGAAGCCGTCGCCGGCGAGCTGCTCGGCGAGCTCGGCCGCGTCGGACCGCCGATCGACGAACACGAGCACGCGCTCGCCCAGCGCGAGCAGGAGCGCGTTGACGATGGCCGCGTAGGTCTCGCCCGGCGCGACGATCTGCGCGACGTGCTCGATGTCGTCGTTGGCCTCGCCGAGCGCGGTGCCCTGCAGGTGCAGCGCGTGGCCCTGGAAGCGGTCGGCGATGCGGCGCACCAGCGGGGGGAAGGTGGCCGAGACCAGGTGGCTGCGCCGCTCGGTGGGCAGCATCTCGATGATCGCATCGAGCTCGTCGCGAAAGCCCATCTCGAGCATGCGGTCGGCCTCGTCGAGCACCACGTGGGCCACGCCCGAGCAATCGACGCCCTGGCTGCGCATGTGATCGAGCAGGCGCCCCGGCGTGGCCACGAGGACCGCCGGCGGGCGCCGCAGCATGCGACGCTCGTTGCCCACGTCGGTGCCGCCGGTGACCACCTCCACGCGCATGCCCGGCAGCTCGGCCAGCAGCCACCGCAGCTCGTCGCGCACCTGTACCGCCAGCTCGCGGGTGGGCGTGATGACCAGCGCGAGCGGCCCGCGGAGGGGCCCCGAGAGGGCGACGGAGCCGGGCCGTGGCCTGCTCGTCGCGCGCGCGGCGTTGCCCTCGAACGCGGCGTTGCCCTCGGGCGCGGCGTTGCCCTCGAACGCGGCGTCGCCCTCGAACGCGGCGTCGCCCTCGAACGCGGCGTCGCCCTCGCTCGCGGCCGGCTCGGGCACCAGGCCCCGGGCCAGCACCAAGCCCAGCGCCACGGTCTTGCCCGAGCCGGTCTGCGACGAGATGCGCGGGTTCTCGCCGTGGGTGCGCGCGTCGAGCACGGCCTGCTGCACGGCGGTGAGCGAGGTGAAGCCGCGGCGCTCGAGGGCGCTGCGCAAGGGCGCGGGGGCGCCCGCGAAGGGATCGTGCGTGGTCATGGGGCTCGGCGCGCGCGCGCGGGGCCGTTGGCTCGACCCGGGCGCCGCACCCCATAGCACCGTTCGTGCGTGCGTGCGGGGGCGGAGCACGGGGCGCCGGGGGGTTGGCTCACATCGGCGGCGTGGGGATGGCCAGCGCCTCGATCCGCGAGGCATGCCGACCCCCGTGGTACACGCGATGGGTCGCGGCCGCGAAGTCCTCGTCGCGCGCCGCGAACACGTCGTCGACCCACCGCTGCGGGTTGCGGTCGACCAGCGGGAACCACGTGCTCTGCACCTGCACCATCACGCGGTGCCCCGGCTGCCACGTGTGCAGCACGTCTTGCAGCGGCAGCCGCACGCGGGTGGGCCGGCCCGCGACGAACGGCCTGGGCGCGTCGTAGCCGTCGCGGTAGCGGCCGCGGATCACCTCGCTGCGCACCATCATCTGGTAGCCGCCCATGTGCTGGCCGGGGGCCATGCTCGGGGGATCGGGCGCGTCGTCGGGGAACACGTCGACGAGCTTGACCACCCAGTCGGCGTCGGCCTGGCTGGTCGAGACCCACAGCTCCGCGGTGAGCGGCCCCGCGAGCGTGAGCGGCTCGGTGAGGGGCTCGCTCTCCCAGTGCAGCACGTCGGCCCGCCGGGCGGCGAAGCGCTGATCGTCGGTCATGTACTCGCGGGTCATGCCGATCGCGATCGCCTCGGTGTACGGCACCGGCTGGGCGGGGTCGCTGACGAACTCGGCGTACCCACGCCCGGCGGGGGCGGCGGGCACGAGCGCGCCGCCCGGGCCGAGCCACAGCGTGTGGGGCCGGCCGGGCGGCGGCCAGTCGTCGAAGCGCTGCCAGCGGTTGGCGCCGGTCTCGAACACGTAGGCCTCGGGCAGGTCGGGAGGGCCGGCCGCCTCGCCCTCGAGGTGGTGCACGAAGAACTCCGCCTCGATCGTCTGCTGGTAGAACGTCGACGGCTCGCCCCCGAAGCTCGCGTTGCCCAGGCGATCGCCCGGGGGGCGCGACCAGCCGCCGTGCGCCCACGGGCCCATCACGAGCACGTTCCACGCGTCGGGGTCCTGCGCCTCGATGGCGCGGTAGATCGCGAGCGGGCCGTGCAGATCCTCGGCGTCGAACCACCCGCCCACCGTCATCACCGCGGGGGCCACGTCGCGCAGGCGCGGCAGGAGGTTGCGATCGCGCCAGAACTGGTCGTACGTCGGGTGCGCGGTGAGCTCGTCCCAGAACGGGATCTCGTGGTGGAAGTGGCGCGGGTTGACGTTGCTCAGGGCACCGAGCTCGAGGAAGAACGCGTAGCCGTCGGGGGTGCCGTGGGCGAAGCGCGGGGCCCACTGGGTGGTGAGGCCCTGCCGCGGGCGGCCGAACGTCGCGAGGAAGTTGAAGGCGTGCGGCAGGAAGAACGCGCCGTGGTGGAAGAAGTCGTCGAAGTACCAGTCGGCGATCGGGGCCTGGGGCGAGACGGCGCGCAGGGCCGGGTGCGCATCGATCATGCCCGCCGCCGCGTAGAACCCCGGGTACGAGATGCCCCACGTGCCCACGCGGCCGTTGTTGTCCGGCACGTTGGCCAGCAGCCACTCGATCGTGTCCCAGGTGTCGGTGCTCTCGTCGATCGCGATGCCCGGCGAGGTGGAGCGGTGCGGCCGGACGTTGACGAACTGCCCCTCGGACTGGAAGCAGCCGCGGACGTCCTGGTAGACGAACGCCCAGCCCCGCTCCATGAGCGTGCGGCTGGGCCCGAGCGCGTCGCGGTAGGCGTCGTCGCCGTAGGGCGCGATGCCATAGGGGGTGCGGTTGAGCAGGATGGGCACCGGCCCCGAGGGCTCGCGCGGGGTGTAGATCGCCGTCATCAGCGTCACGCCGTCGCGCATGGGGATGCGGGCCTCTCGCTTGTGGTAGTGCGCGCGCACCCACGCGGCGTCTTGCAGCGGCTCGGGGGCGGGAGGGCTCTCGAGCACGAGCGGCTCGTCGGGGAGCTCGACGTCGGGCGGGATCGCTCCCGCCCCGCGCTCGTCGTGGGCCCGGCAGGCAGCGAGGAGCACCAGGCCCAGCAGCGCGGTCGTACGGCGGCTCATCGCGGCACGATACCGCGCTCGCCCGCCGCCGCTGCGGACCTCCCAAACCTGAGGATGGGCGCCCGGGGCCGCTTCGCCGCCCCTCGATTGCGTAAGGGCCCTCGCCCATCGGGCGCGCTCCTTCTTTTTGGGGGCTCGACCCGGAAACGACTGCGACATGTGTGTCTGACCCACCGAGCGCGCGGCGGGTGCCGCCGGGCGCGGAAGCCGAGGGCATCATGAAGCGGACGGTCCTGTGCAGCGCGGTGGCGGGTCTCTTGCTCGGGGCGGTGGCCGGCTGCGGCGACGAGGCCAAGCCTGGCGAGAGTGCGGACGACGGCGGCTCGACCGACGGCTCGGGGGACGGCGACGCGGGCAGCAGCTCCGGTGGCTCGGCCGATGACGCCGACGCCGGCTCGGAGACGGGCGAGCCCGGCTCGCCGTGCGACGACATGACCTTCGACAACGTGATCGACGAGGCGGCGTGCCCCTCGATCCAGGGCATCGGCGTCGAGCCCCCCGAGGCCGACTCGGTCGAGTTCTGCCGCCGGGCCTACATCGATCTGCTGGGTGAGTCGCCCACCGCGGTCGAGTTCGAGGCCCGCTGCAAGTGGTCGACCAAGGACGAGATCGTCGACGACTTCATGGCGAGCCCGGAGTACGTGCTGGTGTCGCAGCGCATGTGGGGCGACGTCTTCCACTACACCAGCGCGATCGTCCACCACGAGTACATCGCCCAGCTCGACGCGCTGGTCGGCGAGCTCTACCTCGGCAACCTCTCGTACGGGGCGTTCGCCGAGCTCGCGGCCACCCACCCGGCGTTCCTCGGGCGCTGGGACGGCCTCGACCTCGTGGGCTTCAGCTTCCTCGCGTTCCTCGGCCGCGACGCCAACCCGGCCGAGCGCCTCGCCCTCGAGCCGCTGTGGCACATGTGGCAGGAGCGCGACGTGCCGCACCCGAGCCAGGCCAACGCGCGCAACGTGGTCCTCGACACGCGCCAGTGCGTGGCGCCCAACGAGGCCGACTGCTTCAGCGACTACTGGGGCGAGCACACCGTCGTCATCGCGCCGCCGGTGCCGGGCGACGTGGATCCCGCGGGTCCCAACGTGCTCGACCAGGGCGCGCTGACCCCCGAGCAGTGGAACCAGGTGCGCTTGCCCGGCCGCCTCATCACCCAGCAGGCCACGTTCTACGAGTCGTACGTCGACCGCGCCCTCCGCCGCTACCTCGGCTACGACGCGGGCGCCGAGCTGCCCATGGTGCGCCAGGCCCTGGTCGACATGCTCGAGCAGAACGGCGGCAACATCCGCGCCGTCGAGCGCGAGATCCTCACCTCGATCCTCTACACCTCGAGCAACCGGTTCGACGAGGCCGACGCCGAGAACCCCGACGACTGGGCGCCGCCCTACCTGCACGGCCCGGTCAAGCAGATGGACGCCGAGGACTGGCTGCGCACCGCGGCCAAGCTCACCGGCGTGGACCTCGGCAGCTGCGACCACCGCTACCCCGTGGTGCAGTCGGGTGCGGCGGGCCTGCACCCGCACGCCTACCCCACGATGGCTGGCGGCACCGCGCCCGACTACGGCTTCCGCGACCGCGCGCAGCTGCTCGGCGGCTGCCCCGATCACGTGACCCAGTTCCGCGAGCGCCGCACCGGGCTCATCGCGGCGCTCACCCAGGCTACCCTCACCACCGAGCTGTGCGAGGCCGCCGACCTGCAGTCGCCCATCTACCCGCTGCAGTTCATCGAGGACTCGAGCGACAAGTCCGAGGAGGCGCTCACCACTGCCGCCAACCAGGTGTACTCGGCCGCGATGGTGCGGCCCACCCCCGAGGCGGCCACCGACGCGCTCATGTCGGGCGTGAGCGGCTGCCGCGACGATCTCGAGTGCACGCCCGCCGACTTCGCGGTGGAGACGTGCCGGCTCACCCTCAAGGCCGCGGACTTCCTCTTCTACTAGCCGTCACCAGCACCGAGCGAAGGCGAGGACGACCACCATGTCGAGCATCACCAAGAGCAACCGCCGCACCTTCCTCAAGCTGGGCCTGGGTGGCATCGCCACCGGCGCCATCGCCCCGTGGGTGTGGACGCCGCGCATCAGCCGAGCGGGGCTCGGCATCCCGGCCAGCCGCCACAACCACCTCATCGTCATCAACCTCGATGGTGGGGCCCGCACGCCGCCCATGTTCAACGGCGACCTCGACGCCCGCTGGAACCCCTACGGCACGCAGCCGGGCGCGGGGATCACCGAGTGGGGCGTGGGCATGGTCTTCGACGCGGCGCCCTACACCGACACCACCGCGGCGTTCGGCGTGGCGATGCCGTCGCTGCCGATGATCAGCGACGAGATCTGCGTGCTGGGCACCCTCGACCACACCCCCGGCGCGGCCGCGGGCGTGGGCGACCACAACGTGGCGCGCGACATCATCTCGAGCGGCAACCAGGGTGGCGGGCCCGGCATGATGAGCCTCGTCTACGCGCGCCACAAGAACTACACCGAGGGCAGCGCGGGCCTCGTGTTCCCGCCGGTGGTCATCGGCTCGGGCGCGGCGACCACCATCTTCGGCATCCCCGACGGCTCGATCACCCCGGTGATGGTGCCCTCGTTCTCCGAGTTCGCCAGCCAGAGCGGCGACGATGCCGGCGGCCAGCCCCAGTGGGCGCGCGCGTTCGAGGCCGGCCTCGACGACGCCACCGCGGACATCCGCAGCGCACGCGACCGCCAGCTCATCGCGCGCATGTCCAACGGCAAGCAGAACGTGGAGGCGTTCCGCAACGTGTTCCTCGACCCGGCGCTCAAGGTGGCCACCGAGCCCACCGCGGGCACCGACCTCACCAACACCCAGCTCGAGGCCATCCTCGGCACGTCGCTGCTCGGGCGCAACATGGCGCTGGCGCTGCGCTTCTTGCAGCACGGGTCGGCCGCGGTGCTCGTGGGCGACAACGGCTGGGACACGCACTCGGCCGAGGCCGAGATGTACTCGACCAGCGCGAACACGCTCGCGCGCGTGCTCGCGGGCCTGAGCTTCGCGCTCAAGCGCATGAGCCACCCCGAGGGCGGCACCTACTGGGATCACACCCTCATCATGCTCCAGAGCGAGTTCGGGCGCGACAACCTCATGAGCAACGGCTTCAACTCGGGCGGCGGCTCGGACCACACCGGCGGCCCCGGCTCGCGCTACCAAGCGTTCCCGTACATGGGGGGGCTGGTGGGGCAGGGCGGCAAGATGTTCGGCCGCACCGACGCCGCCACCATGGAGCCGCTCGCGGGCGAGCCCATCTTCGGCACCACGGCCCACATGGCCATGGCGCTGGCCGTGCTCGACATCGACACCGAGGAGGTCTGGCCCGGCATCGAGCCCGTGAGCGCCATCTTCTGACCCCTTGGCGTGGCCCCTTCGTCGCGAGACCATTCCCTGCTGGAGCCCTCCACCGTGACCCGCACCACCACCGCCTTCGCCCTCGCTGCCTGCTGCTCCGCGCTCGCCTGCACGGTGGGGGCCGGAGGCGGCGGCGACTTCGGTGACGTCGGCTCGCACGACGAGAGCGGCACGTCGGGGGGCACGGGGGCGGGCACCGGCGAGACCGAAGAGGAGCCCGCGCCCGACGGCGGCCGCGAGTTCGTCGAGCAGGCCAAGCGCGACTTCCCGACCTACCTCGATCTGCACGAGAAGGTCATCACCCGCACCTGCACGCCGTTCCCCAACGTCTGCCACAACAACAAGGAGTACCCCGACCTGCGCACGCCGCAGGCGATGCTCGGGCTCTTGGGCAGCCCCTGCAACCTCGACGTGGAGGACCCGCTCAACACCTACAACGGCTGCGAGCCGGTCGCCGACGTGCTGCGCTTCACCGCGGGCGGCAACGTGGGGTGGCAGGCCCAGATCGCGTACGTCTCGTTCGTGCCCGATCCCATGGGCGTGGTGACGGTGGCCGAGCTCCAGCTCGCCAACCCCATCCCCGCGGCCATGCTCGACGCGATGACGCTCGAGGGCTTCGACGTGCTGCGCGTCACCGACGGCGGGATGCTCACCGTGGGCCAGGTGACCGCGGCTGCGTCGTACGCGGCCGGCGCGAGCACGGTGCAGGTGGTGGGCTACGACCTGTTGGCCAGCGACGTGCACACGCTGCTCGAGGACGACGTGCGCGGCGGCGACCCCAACCGCGACGGCGTGTTGGGGGCCGGAGAGGAGCGCCTGCTCGAGATCGAGGTCGGCGATCCGTGGGGCTCGTACCTACTGCAGCGGCTGCAGGGCAACGTGCCAGGCAGCCCCATGCCGCTGGCCAACCAGCCGCTGTCGGCCTCCGAGGTGGTGGCGATCGCCTGCTGGATCGAGGGCACCGCGGCGCCGGAGGGCGACAGCCCCTACGCCACCATCGACTACGACGGCTGCGACTACGCGGCGGAGTTCGGCGAGCCCGACCCCGACAGCGGGGCCACGTTCTCGGGCCACGTGCAGCCCATCCTCGACACGCGCTGCGCCACCCAGGGCTGCCACGGCAGCGTGGCGCCCGCGGCCGACCTCGACCTCACCGAGGGGGTCGCGCGCGACAACCTGCTGCTGCCGTCCACGCAGAACCCCGACATCCCCCTGGTCACGCCGGGCAACCCCACCAACAGCTACCTCATGACCAAGCTGACGGGCGACGGCTTCGCGGGCCAGCAGATGCCGCTCGGGGCCGCGGCGCTCTCGCAGGAAGAGCTCGACGTCGTGCGCCTGTGGATTTCCTACGGCGCGCCCGCCGACTAGGCTCGTGGGCGTGATGACGGCCCACGCGCAGCGCTCCGCCCTCGGCTCGGCGACGATCGCCCTCGTGCTCGCGGCGGGCGCGGTGGGCTGCCGCGCGAGCACGAGCGACGACGGCTTCGACTTCTCCACCGAGTCGAACGGCTCGGGGGGGCCGGGCACGTCGGGGGGTAGCGGCGGCGGCACGTCGAGCGGCGGGGGCGAGGGCACGACCGCGGCGCTCGACTCGAGCGGCTCCGACGGCGCGGGCTCGTCGAGCACCGGCGAGGCGCCGCCGGCGGTGCCGTGCAGCGGGATCGACCTCGTGTTCGTGGTGGACGACTCGGTGCCCATGATCGAGGAGCAGCTCCGCCTGCAGTCGGCCGCGCTCGCGTTCGTGCAGCAGGTGGCGGCGGGCATCCCCACGCTGGTGGATGGCATCGGCATCGGGGTCGTCACCACCGACGACCCGGTGTTCGTGCAGGCCAACGCCGCCCCGTGCGGCCCCTACGAGGGCGGCAACCCGTGGATGCTCTCGTCGAGCACGGTGCTGCCGACCGAGCTCGAGTGCGCGCTCGGGGTGGGCACGGCCGGCTTCGGCGGACGGATCGTCTTCTTCGGCGACCAGGGGACTTCTGCCGAGTCGGTGCGCGTCGAGGGCGAGCTCGTCGTGTACGCCTTCGACGAGACCGACCGGCCCTCGCACGAAACGCATCCG
>WBZL01005549.1_pt1 | contig 10402 bp, 8 predicted proteins | sample 5204291 | NCBI WGS metagenome assembly WBZL01 (sample SAMN12344345, study PRJNA552823) | activated sludge metagenome | biome: Activated sludge suspended growth; feature: Nitrification reactor; material: Wastewater; isolation source: activated sludge from nitrification reactor of wastewater treatment... | reverse complement strand
GATGACCCCCAGTTTGAACACCCCCAGCAGCAACTGAATGATGCCCACCAGCAGGGCCAGCATGATGGCCAGGGCGACGAAGTCCGGGGAGCCCGGGGCCGCGAACACCGCCAGGGAAGAGGCGGTCAGGAGGGACACCACCGCCACCGGGCCGGTGCCGAGCTGGTTGGACGAGCCCCACAGGGCGGCGATGGCCACCGGCAGGAAGGCCGCGTAGAGGCCGTAATACGCCGGCAGGCCGGCGAGCTGGGCATAGGCCATGGACTGGGGAATCAGCACCAGGGCCACGGTGATGCCGGCCATGAAGTCGGCCTTGATGGCGTCCCCGCTCATGGGGAACCAGCGCAGGAATGGGAGAAAGCGGGCGAATGGGTTCATGGCTACTTTTCTTCAGGCAGATCGGGATGATCGGAGGCGGCCACCAGGGGGCAGTCCAGCCGCGCCCAGGGGTCGGCGCTGTCGCCGGACCAGGCGGCGGGGCGTCCCACCACCACGGTGGCGACGCATTCGTGGCGGCGGGCGTGCTCCACCACGTGGCGGGCGTCCAGCTTGGGCGCCGGGGTCAGACGGCAGGACAGGCCGTCCCCCTCCAGGGCCGCCAGGCGGCTTTCGATGTCGTTCCAGTCGGGCCGGGTGGGGTCCGCCAGCACCTCCAGCTCGGCGTCCATGCGCCGGCACAGGGACGCGCCCACCGTGAGCAGGCGCTCCACCGGCGACACCGGCCGCAGGGCGACGACGATGCGGCGTTTCATCCGCGGACCAGCCCCAGGGAACGCAGGGTGAGATAGGTGATGCGGAACCAGCGCGGCGTGCCAACCGGCCGCCGGAATACGGGAACGGACGGCGCGGCGGGGGGCATGTCCCAGCCCAAACCCCGGGCGGACCGGAGACGTTCTTCGAGCAGGGTCTGGAGAGGCGTGCGTTGCATGGGGTTCTCGGGGTTCTTCAAGGCGCGTTGCCATTAGCAGCATGCGTGCCAGCAATAAAACCTCCCTAACCCACTGTTTTTATTTGAACCGCCTTGTACATTCCCTGTTTCACCATTTCATATTGCAACACTACTGTTACACTCCCCCGATGCGCTCCCTGCAAGCCAAGATCGTTTCCGTCTACCTGGCCCTCGCCCTGCTCATCGTCGGACTGTCCACCGTGGCCCTGGTGGAACTGGACCGCATCGCCGACAAGGCAAGGGAGGGCGGCAAGGTGGCGGAGCTGTTCGACGCCACCCTGGAGATGCGCCGCTTCGAGAAGAACCATTTCCTCTACAACCAGCCCCGGGACCTGGAGGACCACGCCCGCTACGCCGCCCGCGCCCGGGAACTGCTGAAGCGGGACGCCGTCGACCTGGACGCCCTTGCGGGCGCGGGCACCGCCGCCGGCCTGGCCGCCGACCTGGACCGCTACACCGAGGCCATGGCCGCCCACGCCCGCGCGCCCTTCGACGAGGCCCTGGCCCACGCGGCGCGCAACCTGGGCAACCGGGTGGTCACCGTGGGTGAGCGCCTGTCCGGCCTGGAACGCCAGTCCATGAACGCCGCCCTGGCCGCGCACCAGCGCAACCTGCTCATCTCCCTGGCGGTGGTGGCGGCCCTGCTGGCGCTGACGGGCTTCCTGCTGGCGCGCCAGGTCACCCGCCCGCTCCAGGCCATGGAGGAACGCATGGAAGCGGTGGCCAGCGGCCGCCTCACCCGTCTGGCCCTGGACAGCCCGGACCGGGAGTTCGTCTCCCTGGCCGAGGCCTTCAACCACGTGCTGGACGAACTGGAACGGCGCCAGTCCACCCTCATCCGCGCCGAGAAGCTGGCCTCCCTGGGCACCCTCCTCTCCGGCGTGGCCCACGAACTCAACAACCCCCTGTCCAACATCTCCTCCTCGGCCCAGATACTGAAGGAGGATCTCCCCTCCCCCCTCGGGGGAGGGGCCGGGGGAGCGGAATCGTCGCAAACCACCACCTTCCACCGCCAGCTCATCGAGGACATCGACGCCGAGACCCTGCGCGCCCGCCGCATCGTGCGCGCCCTGCTGGACTACGCCGGCGACCGGGAATTCAAGCCCGCCGCCGTGCCCCTGGCCGAACTGGTGGAGGAGACCCTGCGCTTCCTCAAGAGCAAGCGCCCTCCCGGCGTGGAGGTGCGCGTGGACATCCCGCCGCAACTGGCGGTGCGGGGCGACCGGCCGCGCCTGCAACAGGTGCTGCTCAACCTGGTCATCAACGCCTTCGACGCCATGGGCGGAGCGGGCATCCTCGCCGTCTCCGCCCGGGCCGCCACGGCCGGGGCCCGGGACGATCCCCTCCCGGCCTCCCTGGGCCAGTGCCGGCCCGGCAGCCCGGTGGTGGACCTGATCCTCTCGGACACCGGCCCAGGCATTCCCGCCGGCCTGCTGCCCAAGGTGTTCGACCCCTTCTTCACCACCAAGCCCGTGGGCCAGGGCAGCGGCCTGGGGCTGTTCATCTCCCACGAGATCGTCGAGGAACACGGCGGCTGCATCGGCGCCGCCAACCGCCCCGGGGGCGGCGCCGAGTTCCGCATCCGCCTGCCCGCCGCCGGCGGGGAAAGCCATAAGGACCTGTCATGACCGCCCGCATCCTCCTCGTGGACGACGAGCGCATCGCCCTGCGCAACCTGGAACACGTGCTCGCCAAGGAAGGCCACCAGACCACCGCCACCCAGAGCGGCGCCCACGCCCTGGAGCTGCTGGACGCCCAACCCTTCGACCTGGTGCTCACCGACATGAAGATGGACAAGGTGGACGGCATGCAACTGCTGCGCCGCTGCAAGTCCAGGTTCCCGGACATCGAGGTCATCATGATCACCGGCTTCGCCACCCTGGAATCCGCGGTGGAGGCCATGAAGGAGGGCGCCTTCCACTACATCGCCAAGCCCTTCCGCCTGGACGAGGTGCGCCAGACCGTGGCCGAGGCCCTGGAGAAGATCCGCCTGAAGCGGGAAAACCGGGCCCTGCGGGAACAACTGGACGCCTACCGGGGCCGGGTGCGTGTCATCACCCGGGACGGCGGCATGCAGAAGCTCCTGGACATGGCCCGCCAGGTGGCGCCCACCGGCTGCAACGTGCTCATCACCGGCGAGTCCGGCACCGGCAAGGAACTCTTCGCCCGCTGCCTGCACGAGCACGGCGCCCACCCGGACGGGCCTTTCCTGGCCATCAACTGCGGCGCCTTCAACGAGGAACTGCTGGCCAACGAACTGTTCGGCCACGAGAAGGGCGCCTTCACCGGCGCCGTGGGCAAGACCGGCCTATTGGTGGCGGCCCAGGGCGGCACACTGTTCCTGGACGAGGTGACGGAGATGTCCCCGGCAATGCAGGTGAAGCTCCTGCGCGCCATCCAGGAGAAGGAAGTGCTGCCCCTGGGCTCCACCCGGCCCGTGAAGGTGGACGTGCGTTTCATCGCCGCCAGCAACCGCAACATGAAGGACTGGGTGGCGGACGGCCGCTTCCGCCAGGACCTCTATTACCGCCTCAACGTGGTCAACCTGCACATCCCTCCCCTGTCCCAGCGGCGCGAGGACATCCCCCTGCTGGCCCAGCACTTCCTGGACCGGGCCGCCCCGGTCATGGGCAAGCCGGTACGGGCCATTTCCGACGAGGCCCTGGCCCTGCTCAAGGCCTATGACTTCCCCGGCAACGTGCGGGAACTGGAGAACATCATCGAGCGCGGCGTGGCCCTGTGCCAGGGCGACACCCTGGAGGCCGCCCACCTGCCCGACGACCTGCGCGACCTCACCATCCGCGCCTTCCGCCGCCGGGACGGCAAGATCATCCCCCTGGAGGAGCAGGAGAAGGACTACATCCTCTGGGTGCTGGAGGAAGCCCACGGCAACCAGACCCTGGCCGCCCAGATGCTGGGCATCGACCGGGTGTCGCTATGGCGGAAGCTGAAGCGGTACGGGGAGGCGGAATCCTGACCAGCACGGGGCGAGGGGTGCCCACCCGAGCAACCGTCTTCAGAACTCGTTGCGGATGCCCTTGTAGCCCTTGACCAGTTCCCGGTTGGCCTGGGTGACGCTTTCGGAAAAGCCGGCCATGTCCGGGGTCACCCGTTCGATGCGGGCGAGATCGGCGTCGGAATGGACGTCCGTGGCCGAGGGAATGTAGAAGCCGGAAGGCACCTCGCAGCCTTCCACCACGGAGTTGTGGCGGATCACGGACCGGCTGCCGACCACGCAGTTGAACAGCACCGAATTGAAGCCGAGGAAGACGTGGTCGCCCACCGTGCAGGGGCCATGCACGATGGAGCGGTGGGCGATGGAAGTGTCCCTGCCGATGAACACGCCACCCCCCGCCTTGCAGTGGATGACCACCCCGTCCTGGATGTTCGAGCCGGCGCCGATGACGATGGCCTCCATGCCGCCCTCGTCGTTCACCTCATCGGCGCGGATCACCGCGTAAGGACCGATGAAGACGTTCTCCTCGACGATGACCTTGCCGCACAGGATGGCGGTGGGATCGACGAACGCGGTTTCGTGGACGACGGGCACGTCGCCGTTGGGATTGCGTCGGATCATGGGCGCTCCTTTCCCCAATCCCACATGGCTGGGCGGGTGTATCAGACTTTGCTAAAATGCTGCGATTTGCCGCGATGCAGTTGCATATTGCAACGTTTGTGCGACGCATCATATCCCATCTTCGATCAGGTGTCTCCGCGATGAACAACCCGCTGCTGCTGCGCTTCCTTCCGTTCCTGGCCTGGTTCCCCGTCAGCTCCATCATCCTCCGGGGCGACATGATCGCCGGCGTCACCGGGGCGCTGGTGCTGGTGCCCAAGGCCATGGCCTACGCGCAACTCTCGGGCCTGCCGGTCTACTACGGCCTCTACGTGGCCCTGGTGCCGGCGGTGCTGGGCGCCCTGTGGGGCTCCTCGCGGCAGCTGGCGACGGGGCCGGTGGCCATCGTCTCCCTGATGACCGCCGCCGCCATCACCCCCTTCGCGGTGCCCTTCTCCGAGGAGTTCGTCGGCCTGGCCCTGCTGCTGGCCCTGCTGGTGGGCGTCATCCAGTTCGGCCTGGGGGTGCTGAAGCTGGGCACCATCGTCAACTTCGTCTCCCACCCGGTGATCCTGGGCTTCATGAACGCGGCGGCCATCATCATCGCCCTGTCCCAGCTCGACATGCTGCTGGGCATCCCCAAGGGCCGCAGCGATTCCTTCCTCTACGACATCTGGGAAATGTTCAGCTACCTGCCCCTGACCCACCTGCCCACCCTGGCCATGTCGGTGTTCGCCCTGGCCCTGATGCTGGGCCTGAAGAAGGTGCCGGCCCTGGCCAAGCTGTCGGTGCTGCTGGCGGTGATCATCACCACCGTGGTCAGCGCCGCCATCGGTTTCGAGCAGAAGACCAAGGCCAAGGCCGAGCACATCCTCGACCCCGCCGCGCAACAGCTCATGACCGCCTACGCGGGCACCGAGAAGCGCATCCAGGACATGGCCGCCGAGGTGACCGCCCTCACCTCCCAGGTGCGTCACGCGCGCAAGGAGAACAATGCCCGCCTCGCCGCCGACCTGGAATACACCATCGAGGTCTACAAGCTGGAGAGCGTGACCCTGGAGGATGAGAACAAGGAGCGCATGCACGCCATCCGCAAGCTCCAGTTCGAGCGCGGCAAGGCCGACGCCAAGGACGCCGCGCCCATCTATTTGAAGGGTCAGGTGCCCGCCGGCGTGGAAACCGACGGCCACCATTGGCACGTGAAGAAGATCGAGAAGGGCGAGATCAGGCTGGTGGGCGGCGGTGACGTGGTGGGCAAGATCCCCGGCGGCCTGCCCGCCTTCCGCCTGCCGCCGCTCGGCATCGAGGCCATCGTCCAGCTGCTCTCGGCGGCCCTCATCATCGCCCTGGTGGGCTTCATGGAATCCATCTCCATGGCCAAGGCCCTGGCCGCGAAAACCAAGCAGCGCCTGGACCCCAACCAGGAACTCATCGGCCAGGGCCTGGCCAACATCGGCGGCGCCTTCTTCCAGTCCTACCCGGCCTGCGGTTCCTTCACCGGCTCCGCCATCAACCTCCAGGCGGGGGCCAAGACCGGCTTCGCCATGGTGTTCAACGGCCTGTTCGTGGCGGTGGTGCTGCTGTTCCTCACCGACTACCTCTATTACCTGCCCAAGGCCACCCTGGCGGTCATCATCCTGCTGGCCGTCACCAGCCTGGTCACACCCCAGGCCCTCAAGCACACCTGGCAGGCCAGCAAGATGGACGGCGTCGTCGCCCTGGCCACCTTCGTGCTCACCCTGGTGGCCGCGCCCCACCTGGACAAGGGCATCCTCATCGGCGCCAGCCTGGCCATCATCCTGTACCTGTACCGCACCATGAAGCCCCGGGTGGCCCAGCTCGGCCGCTACAAGGACGGCACCCTGCGCGACATCAAGGTGAACCCGGACATCCCCACCAGCCCCCACATCATCGCCATGCGCTTCGACGGCTCGCTGTACTTCGCCAACGTGGCCTATTTCGAGGACAGCGTGCTGGAACTGGTGGCGGCCAAGCCCGATGCCAAGTACCTGCTGGTGGTGGGCGATGCCATCAACCAGCTCGACGCCTCCGGCGAGGAGGTGGTGCACCATCTGGTGGACCGCATGCGCGAGAACGGCATCGAGATCGTCTTCTCCGGCCTGAAGAAGCAGATCCTGGACGTGATGCGCTCCACCGGCCTGTTCGACAAGATCAGCCAGGCCAACATCTTCGCCACCGAGGACCAGGCCATCGCCGCCATCCACGAACGCCTGGGCGAGACGGCCAAGGACGACCTGTTCTGCCTGGTGCCGGCGCGGGCCTGAACTTTTCTCCCGCGCAAACAAAAGGCCGGCAGTCGCCGGCCTTTTTTCCCTGTCGCCCCGAGGCACCAGGCCCGGAGCGATGCATCGATCCGCTATGTCAGGAACAGCGCCAGGCCGATCGCGCCCAGCAGCACCGCGCCTCCGATCAAGGCAAGGACTCTCAGGCGCTTGATTTCGCCCCGCAGCCCGGCCAGTTCCGAACGATCGGCGGTATCGCGGGGGTGTGGTCCGGGCTCCACCCTGCTCGCGGCCTCCGTCACCAGTTGCCGCAGCCGGGATTCGCTCACCCGTTCGTTCAGCGCTTCGAGTTCCGATTGCAGAACCTGGAATAGCGCGGCCTCCTCGTGTTCTGCCTGGCCGGCGGGCTGGGCTTGATCCTCCTGGATGCCCGCCGATTCCACCCCCCCGATGCGCGCCGACAGCGTCTCCGAGGTGCTTCGCAGGTCTCCTGCCAGGCGGCCCAACTCGCCGCCGAGATCCTCAATACGCCGTTGCAGCGCGGCGGACTCCGACCGCGCCCGATCGGCGTGTTCATCCATTCTGGCCGTCAGGTCCTGGCGCAGGCCACCCAGCATGGAGGCCCATTCCCCCTCGCGGGCCTGGAGACCGGCCAGTCCGGCATCGATGCGCTTGTCCAGGTCGGCGCGCAGGGTGACGAAATCCGGCAACGACCGGGTCGCCACGGCTTCCGTGGCATGCAGCCGGTGTTCCAGGGTGGCCAAGCGGCTTCCCAGGGATTCCAGTTCCGCCACGCGCTGTTCCAGCATGGCCTGGGCGGCTTCCCGCTCCGCCAGCCGCGTGTCGAACCGGGAAAGGAGTTCGGCGCGGACCTCCTCCAGCATTTCCCGGACCTGTTCCCGGGTCGGACCGGTGGCGGCGGGCACGGGTGGCGGCGCGGCCGCGGGCAATGCGGGGGGTGCCACGGCCGCGAGGGGGGCGGGGTGGTGCAGCGATGCCAACAGCTTTTCCAGCACGTCGGTGGCCGGCGGCTTGGCGATGGCATCCAAAGCCCCGGCCTGTATGGCCTCCCGCACGAATTCGGCTTCGTCGTTGCCGCTGACGATGATGACCGGGATATCGCGGAATCGCGGCGACGCCTTGATGCGCCGGGTCACTTCGAACCCGTCCATGTCGGGCATCATGTGGTCCATGAAGATCAGGTCCGGCCGCTGTTGCTCCAGGTGTTCCAGGCATTGCGGACCGGATTCCGCCAGATCCACCCGCATGCCCATGGACTCCAGCTTCCTCAGCATCGTCAGACGTCCAACCTTGGAATCGTCCACTACCAGCGCGCGCAGATCATGCATGAACTCGAATCCCCGGAGTGAGTGCGCCGTCCCCGTCGAACAGCAGGTCAGTTATCGGCCGTTCGACGGCGAATCTTGATGTCCCGGGCCAGCGTGAAGCCCAGCAGGGGCAGCAGCCCGGCGGAAGCCAGGAACAGCCACTCCGCCCCCGCCCGGTCCACCACCAGGGCCCCCAGGCCGGCGCCGGCGGCCTGGCCCAGGAAGAAGCAGAAGGCGAACAGGGACAGGGCCGTGCCCCGGGCCTGGGGCGCCATCTGGGTGGCCAGGGTCTGCAGGGTGTTGTGGAGCAGGTAGAAGCCCAGGCCCAGCACGGCGCAGGCCAGCACGCCCCATGGCCAGTCGCCGGCCAGGCCCAGGATCAGGAACGACATCCCCAGCAGCAGGCCGCCGGTCCGGGCCAGGCGATGCTGGCCCAGGGCCTGGACCCAGCGCCGGGCGAACAGGGTGTAACCCATGCCGCCCAGGCCCATGGTGGCCACCACCAGGCCGGCGTGGAACAGGGAAATGCCGAAGCGCTGGTGCAGATGGGCGGGGATAAAGGTCATGATGCCGAAGGTGGCGATGGCCTCCAGGAAGACCATGGCCAGCACGAAGCGGCCGTGGGACTGGCCCAGCACCAGGCGGTAGCGGCCCCGGGCCGGCGCCGCCGGGCCGGTGGCCCGGGGGCCGCCCTGGCCTCGCAGGGCCGCCAGCAGCAGCAGGCCCACCACCAGGTAGATACCGGCCAGGAACACGAAGCCCCAGCGCCAGCCCAGGTGTTCGGCGAAGAAGCCGCCGATGGCGTGGCCGCTCACCAGGCCGACGATCTGGCCGGTCATGAAGCGGGCCAGGGTGGCCTGGCGCCGCTCCATGCCCACCGCGTCGCCGATCCAGGCCAGGGAAAGGGGAATCAGGGCCGCCGTGGTGGCGCCGTTCAGCGCCCGGGCCAGGGCCAGCAGATCCAGGCTGGGGCTTACGGCGCAGGCCAGGGCTCCGGCGGTGGAAGCCAGGCAGGCGGCCGTGACCACCCGCAGCTTGCCGAAGTGATCGCCCAGGGGGCCGAACACCAGTTGCAGGAAACCATAGGCCAGGCCGGTGGCGGTGACGACGATGGCCGCGCCGCCCACGGTGGCGTGGAACTCGCCGGCCAGGGCCGGCAGCATGGGATCGCACAGCCTGAGGGCGGCGGAACTGGCGAAGGCCGCCCAGGCGAGGAGGAAGACGACGCGGTCGACCCGGAGGTCGCCGCCGGCGGCGGGAACGGCCATGGCGGGAACGGCGCCCCCGTCAGAACTCGTTGCGGATGCGCTTGTAGCCCTTCACCAGCTCCTTGTTGGCCAGGGCCACGCTCTCCGAGAAGCCCGCCTGATCCGCGGTGACCGGCTCGATGCGGGCCAGCTCCGCGTCGCTGTGCACGTTGGTGGTGGATGGAATGTAGAAGCCGGGCGGCACCGTGCAGCCCTCCACCACTGCGTTGTGGCGCACCACGGAGCCATCCCCCACGGTGCAGTTGTAGAGCACCGAATTGAAGCCGATGAAGACGTTGTCCCCCACCCGGCAGGGACCGTGGACGATGGAGCGGTGGGCAATGGAAGTATCCCGGCCGATGCGCACGCCCCCACCCGCCTTGCAGTGGATCACCACCCCGTCCTGGATGTTGGAGCCGGCGCCGATGACGATGGGCTCCATGTCCCCCGACTCGTCCACCTCGTCGGCGCGGATCACCGCGTAAGGACCGATGAAGACGTTCTCCTCGACGATGACCTTGCCGCACAGGATGGCGGTGGGGTCGACAAAGGCGGTGTCATGGACGACGGGCACGTCGCCGTTGGGATTGCGGCGGATCATGGGGATTCCTGTGGCGTTAGGCGAGGGTGTGGGCAAAGGGAATTTGTGCGCCGCAACTTAACATGGTTCCCGGGTGCGGGGGACGCTCAGACGTACCAGGGTGGCGGGAGGCCAAGCGGATGCTGGCGGGAACGACTCGACCCTGCGTACCGGAAGGATAGAGCGACGGCTTTTCTGCCCGAGATACCGACCGTCCTGACTACTATGACCGACTGCAAACGCCTCATTTCCTCCATTAAAGGAAGCAACGGTTCAACGGAAATTGAATGAGTGAAACAGTAGCTAAAAGGTGGTGTTGTAATGCAGCGTAAGAACTGTGTTCGATCGATCCGCAATGCAACATCTAATAGTCCGGTAAGCTCCTGGCATCCTTGATAGGGGGAGCAACAATGCACACCGTCCTACGTCTGCTGTGCCACATTCCGCTGGGAGGAACTGTATGAGCCTATCGCCGATCGAGGGGTGGTTGAAGGCCGGC
>WBZL01005546.1_pt1 | contig 10407 bp, 6 predicted proteins | sample 5204291 | NCBI WGS metagenome assembly WBZL01 (sample SAMN12344345, study PRJNA552823) | activated sludge metagenome | biome: Activated sludge suspended growth; feature: Nitrification reactor; material: Wastewater; isolation source: activated sludge from nitrification reactor of wastewater treatment... | reverse complement strand
GGCGTCGTCGACCTGCTTCTTGACGTCTTTGCTGCCTCGCCGCTTCAGGCCGAAGGCGACGTTGTCCCAGATCGTCATGTGCGGGAACAGCGCGTAGTTCTGGAACACCGTGTTCACGGGACGGCGGTAGGGCTTCTCGTGGGTGATGTCCGCGTCGCCGATCCGGATCCGTCCCGCCGTCGGATCCTCCAAGCCGGAGACCATACGTAGGGTCGTGGTCTTGCCGCAGCCCGACGGACCCAGCAGGGCGAAGAAGGAGCCCTGGGGGACCTGGAGGGACAGGTCGTCGACAGCAGTGAAGTCGCCGAACGACTTGGTCAGGTTCTCCAGGTAGAGGTCGCCCTCCGCCTTGGTGATATCGGTGTTCTTGGCCATCAGTTGTTCCTCGTGTTCGGGGGACTCAGCCCTGGATAACTCGTCCGAAGGAGTCGGCGAACTCGGTCTGCTCCTCCGGCGTCAGCGCCCGGAACACGTACGCGTTGTCCAGGGTGGCGTCGCTGGGGAAGATCCACTCACTGGCTGCCAGCTTGGGGTCGATCTTCTCCATCTCCTCTTTGGCGCCCTTCACGGGACAGATGTAGTTGACGTAGGCCGCGACCTCAGCCGCGTTCTTGGGCTCGTAGTAGAAGTCCATGAGCGCCTCGGCACCGGCCTTGTTGCCGGCCGTCGTGGGGATCATGAGGTTGTCGGACCACAACGTGCCCCCGGTGTCAGGAAGTGCGAAGCCCCACTTGTCACCATTCTCGGCGTTGATCTGGAAGATGTCACCGGACCAGCCGATGGCAGCCCAGGCCTGCTCGTTGATGAGGTCTTCCTTGTAGGAGTTGCCCTTCACCTGCTTGACCTGGCCCGAATCCACCTGCTGCTGCAACACGTCGAGCGCGGCATTGAACTGTTCGGTCGTGAACGGCTGGCTGATGTCGACGCCTTGGCTGAGCATGATCAGTCCGATGGTGTCGCGCATCTCGGAGAGGACGACCACCTTGCCGGCCAGCTCCGGGGCCCACAGATCCTCGACGGTCTTCAGCCCGTTGGGGACCTTCTCCTTGTTCCAGGCGAGGCCGGCGAACCCGGACTGCCACGTGAGGGAGTACTTGCGACCTGGGTCGAACTCGACATCCGCCAACTGCGGCAGGATGTTCTTCTTGTTGGGCACGTTGGCTTCGTCGATCTCGGCGAGATAGCCCTTGCGGATCCACTCGGCGGTCATCCAGTCGGTCAACGTCACCAGGTCGTATCCGATGTTCTGGCCGTTGGCGAGCTGCGGCGCCACCTTGCCGTTGAACTGGACGTTGTCCTCGATGTCCTCGCGGTACTCGACCGTGTAGCCCGACTCCTTCTCGAACCGCTCGAGTGACGGGTAGGTCTTGGACTCCTTGTCGTAGTCCAGGTACAGCGTCCAGTTCGCCCAGGTGATGGTCTTGCTGTTGCCGGAGGCGGCGGGCGTGGAACCGCCGGTCGTTCCGCCGCTGCCGCCGGTGCCGCAGGCGGCGAGGCCGGCGGCTGCGCCGGTCGCACCGACCGCAGCCAGGAAGTTGCGGCGCGACAGAGCCTGGCGCAGCGCCTCAATACGGGGGTCTGGGTGCTTCTCGGTCACGGTCACTCCTCGGACGGGTCGGTTCGTTGTTGCTGACGTTACTGCGGATCGGGCTCGGCGAAGATCGTGCGATGCCATTCCTTGCGGGCGGCGCCGGTGATATCCGTCGATACGTGTTTGATCTGGGTGTACTCCTCGAAGGAGTACAGGCTCATGTCCTTGCCCATGCCGGACTGTTTGTAGCCGCCGTGCGGCATCTCGGACACGATCGGGATGTGGTCGTTGATCCACACGCAGCCGGCCTGGATCTCACGGCTTGCCCGATGGGCGCGCACCACATCGGTGGTCCACGCTGAGGCAGCCAGCCCGTAGGGGGTGTCGTTGGCCAACCGCAGCGCCTCGTCGTCATCGTCGAATGGAAGCGCGACCAGAACTGGACCGAACACCTCTTCCTGCACGATCTCGCTGTCCTGAGCGGCACCGGTGATCAGCGTGGGCCGGTAGAAGGACCCGTCGAGGTCGTCGGGGACGAATCCACCGCACGCGACCGTGGCGCCGGCTTCGACCGCCCGGCCGACCATCGCAGCGACCTTCTGCTGGTGTGCCTCCGAGATCAACGGACCCAGGTCGGTCGTATCGAGGGAGGTGTCACCCAGCACGATGCCGTCCATGACGCGCGCGACCCCCGACACGAACGCGTCGAACAGCGAACGATGGACATACGCCCGGGTGGCGGCGGTGCAGTCCTGGCCGGTGTTGATGAGCGACCCGGCGACCGCCCCCTGGATGGCGGCGTCTAAATCGGCGTCCTCGAAGACGACGAACGGCGCCTTGCCCCCCAACTCCAGGTGGGCTCGTTTGAGCTGGGCGGCGGCGATCTCGGCCACGCGATGGCCGACTCGGGTGGAGCCGGTGAATGACACCATGCGGACGGAGGGATGGGCGATCAGCGCCTCGCCCACGTCGACACCGGTCCCGGTGAGGACGTTGAACACCCCGTCCGGCAGACCGGCCGCGGTCGCATCCTCGGCCAGCATGAGACTCGTCAGCGGCGTGAGTTCGCTGGGTTTGAGCACCACGGTGTTGCCCGCGGCGATGGCCGGCAACATCTTCCACATCGCCATCTGCAAGGGGTAGTTCCACGGGGCGATCGAGCCGACGACGCCGATGGGTTCGCGCCGGATCGTGGAGGTGTGGTCGCCATCCCACTCCGCCGCCGCACTGCCCTGCAGGTGGCGGGCGGCTCCGGCGAAAAACAGCGCGTTGTCGATGGATCCGGGGACATCGAAGCCCGTCGCCAAGCGGATGGGTTTGCCTGCCTGGCGGGACTCGACCCGGGCGTACTCGTCGGCCCGCTCGGCCATCCGACGGCCCAGCGCCAGCAACGCGTCACTGCGCACGACGGGGGGAACCCGGGACCACTCGTCAAATGCGGCCGAGGCAGCCGCCACCGCCGTCTCGACGTCGGCCGGACCGGCCAAATCGAGGGTCTCGATGATGACCCCGTTGGACGGGTCGATGACATCGATCGATTGACCGGCAGAACCGGCGACCGAGCGGCCCCCGATCCACTGACCCTGTCTCATCGTGTCCTCCCGACTGCCCTCTGCTGCCGTTGACCGCCGCGTGTGTCACTCGTCGTCGATGGCACTCATGACGTGCTTGATGCGGGTGTAGTCCTCGAGCCCGTACATGGACAGGTCCTTGCCGTAGCCGGAGTGTTTGTAGCCCCCGTGCGGCATCTCGGCGACGAGCGGGATGTGGGTGTTGATCCAGACAGTGCCGAAGTCGAGTGCCTTGGCCATCCGTAGCGCGCGCCCGTGGTTCTCGGTCCAGACGCTGGACGCCAGACCGTACTCCACGCCGTTCGCCCATTCGATGGCTTGGTTCTCGTCGCTGAAGCGCTGGACGGTCATGACCGGTCCGAAGATCTCGTTCTGGATCATCTCGTCGTCCTGGTTCATGTCGACCACGACCGTGGGATCGATGTAGAAGCCGCGGTCGCCCTGGCGCTTTCCACCGGCCGCGATGGAAGCGTGGGACGGCGTGCGCTCCAGGAAGCCGAGGACCTTTTCCATCTGGTTCACGTTGTTCACCGGCGGCACGAGGGCATCCTCGTCGCCGGGCCCGTTCTCGAACGTCGTGGCCGTGTTGGCCGCCTGCTCGGCCAGCGCCGCGACGAAGTCGTCGTGGATCCCGGACTGGGCCAGCACGCGGGTCGCGGCGGTGCAGTCCTGACCCGCGTTGAAGTAGCCCGCGACAGCGAGCCATTCGGCGGCCTTGGCCGGGTCGGCATCGTCGAACACCACGACCGGTGCCTTGCCGCCGAGCTCCAAGTGCACCCGCTTGACCGACTTGGATGCCTCTTCCGCCACCTGCATGCCGGCCCGGACGGAGCCGGTGATGGCGACCATGTCGACGCCCGCATGGCCGACCAGCGTGCGACCCGTGTCGCGGTCGCCGGTGATGACGTTGAACACGCCGGCCGGGAGGATCTCGGCGGCGGTGATCATCTCGGCGAGCCGCACGGTCGAGACCGGGGTGGTGTCCGAGGGCTTCAGCACGACGGCGTTACCCGCGGCGATGGCGGGGATGAACTTCCAGATGGCCATGAGCAGCGGGTAGTTCCACGGCGTCACCTGGCCGATGACCCCGACGGGCTCACGGCGGATGGAGGAGGTGAAGCCGCTCATGTACTCGGCGGTCGCTCGCCCTTCGAGCACGCGCGCGGCACCGGCGAAGAACCGGACCTGGTCCACCATGGGGGGGATTTCCTCGGCATGCGTCACGGCGATGGGCTTGCCGGTGTTCTGCGATTCGAGGCGCACGAGTTCGTCGGCATTGTTCTCGATGAGGTCGGCGATCTTGAGGATCGCGGCCTGGCGTTCCCCCGGAGTGGTGTTGCGCCACGAAGAGAAGGCGGCACGGGCCCCGGCGACTGCCGTGTCCACATCGGCGGCGGACGCCACCGGGGAGCCGGCGAAGACCTCGCCCGTACTGGGATCGATCAGTTCCAGGTCGGGTCCGCCCGCGGGAGCGATCTGTCCGTTGATGACGCTGTTCACCTGCATGCGACGACTCCTGTGACGGGTGGTGAGTGGGCTTGTCCTGCTTGTCGGCTCGGACCGGCGCCGACCGAAGGACGACGGACAATCCGTATGTGACGTGCATCCTACGGGATTCGTGCCGGTATTGGGTATACCCTACGGAAAGCGTTGCCAAGTCCCCGCCCGATAGGTGAGAATCGAGAAATGTCTCAGACCGCCCCGGTTCAGCTCGACGAGGTGAACCGCGCCATCGTGCACCTGCTGCAGGAGGACGGTCGACGGTCTTTCGCCGACATCGCCAAACGGGTCAACCGGTCCGAGGCGTCGGTGCGCCAGCGCGTTGGACGGCTCATGCGCGCGGGCGTCATCCAGATCGTGGCCATCACCGACCAACTCCAGATGGGGTACCAGCGCGCGGCCATGATCGCGATCCGCGTGGACGGCGACATCGAGTCGGCGGCCCGCCAGATCGGTGCCATCGACGAGGTCGACTACCTCGTGGCCACCGCGGGCGGGGTCGACCTGTTCGCCGAGGTGGTGGCCGTCGACGACGAGAACCTGTACGACGTGGTGACCCGCATCCGGGCCGTCCCGGGAGTACGACATGCCGAGAGTTACGTCTATTTCAAACTGCACAAGCAGACCTACCAATGGGGAGCGCGATAAGCGATGACCAGTACGCCGCAATATGTGACCGAGTCCGGGTCCGACCCGTTGGCCGAGGTCGCGCGCGACCACTTGTGGATGCACTTCACGCGCCAGTCCACCTACGAACAGGGCGGCCATGTGCCGGTCATCGTCAAGGGCGAAGGCGCGTACGTCTGGGACGACCAGGGCCGCAAGTACCTCGACGGGTTGGCTGGCCTCTTCACGGTCCAGATGGGCCATGGGCGCACCGAACTGGCCGAGGCTGCCGCGGCCCAGGCGAAAGAACTGGCGTTCTTCCCGATCTGGTCCTACGCCCACCCGCAGGCCATCAAGTTGGCCGAGCGCTTGGCGGATGAGGCACCCGGCGATCTGAACCGGGTCTTCTTCACATCTGGTGGCGGCGAGGCCGTCGAGACCGCGTGGAAGTTGGCCAAGCAGTACTACCGGCTCACCGGTCGGCCGGGCAAGTACAAGGTCATCAGCCGCAATGTGGCGTACCACGGCACCCCCCAGGGGGCCCTGTCGATCACCGGCATCCCGGCCGCCAAGGAGGCGTTCGAGCCCCTCGTTCCCGGAACCCACAAGGTTCCGAACACGAACTTCTACCGGGCCGCGGAGTACGCCGACGACGAGGAGGCCTTCGGCCGCTACGCCGCCGACCGCATCGCCGAGGCGATCGAGATGGAGGGGCCCGACACCGTCGCTGCCGTCTTCCTGGAGCCGGTGCAGAACTCCGGTGGCTGCTTCCCGCCGCCCCCCGGCTACCTGGCCCGCGTCCGCGAGATCTGCGACCAGTACGACGTCCTGTTCGTGGCCGACGAGACCATCACCGCGTACGGGCGCATCGGCGACATGTTCGCCATGAAGCGGTTCGGCGTGACCCCCGACCTGATCACCTCGGCCAAGGGTCTCACCAGCGGATACTCACCGCTCGGCGCGATGATCGCCAGCGAGAAGGTCTACGAGCCGTTCAAGCACGGGCAGAACTCATTCCTGCACGGGTACACCTTCGGCGGGCATCCGGTGTCCGCGGCGGTCGCCATGGCGAACCTGGACCTGTTCGAGTCCGAAGGGATCTTCGCGCATGTGCAGGAGAACGAGGGCAAGTTCCGGGCCACGCTGGAGCGGCTGAGTGATCTTCCCATCGTGGGTGACGTGCGGGGTGCCGGGTACTTCTACGGGATCGAACTGGTCAAGGACAAGGCCACCAAGGAAACCTTCAACGAGGACGAGGCCGAGCGCCTGCTGCGCGGGTTCCTGTCCAAGGCGCTGTTTGACGCGGGCCTGTACTGCCGCGCCGACGATCGCGGCGATCCGGTGATCCAGTTGGCGCCGCCGCTGATCATCGGGCAGAAGGAGTTCGACGAGATCGAAGGAATCCTGCGTTCGGTCCTGACCGAAGCGTGGTCCATCCTGTGATTTCGGCCACTCCGCGGGGCGAGTAGACGCCCCTCCGTGGGGGTGAGTAGGCGCGCAGCGCCACCCCTCTGTGGGGTGAGTAGGCGCGCAGCGCCACCCCTCCGTGGGGTGAGTAGGCGCGCAGCGCCACCCCTCCGTGGGGTGAGTAGGCGCGCAGCGCCCCCCCTCTGTGGGGTGAGTAGGCGCGCAGCGCCGTATCGAAGCCCACTCACGACGAACGGGTTTTCGATGCGCGGCTGACGCCGCTAGTCGACCCGCAGTTGGCGGTCGGTGCTGGATTGCCGCACGACGACCGACTCCGACGGCGGCGACCACCGCTCGACCGGCGTGGGCCGGCCCAGGAGGTACCCCTGGGCGAAGTCCACGCCGAGTTCTCGGGCGATGACCAACTGGTCCTCGGTCTCGACCCCTTCGGCGACCACCCCGCAGCCCAGCGATCGGGCCACACTGACCGCCGCCTGCAAGAACGCGGTGCCATCGGCCTGGAACTGGTCCGACGCCCGCACGATGAGGGACCGATCCGCCTTCAACAGCAGCGGATGGAGCTGCTCCAGTCGCTGGAAGCTGCTGAAGCCGGCCCCGAAGTCGTCGACGGCCACGGAATACCCGCGCAGTCGCAACTGCTCCAGGTTCGTTTCGGCTTCACTTCCGGGCACCAGCTCGGCTGACTCCGTCACCTCCAGGATCAGTTGGCGGGAGCGCCGGCCCAACGGACCCACCAGGAGTCGCTGCACGATCTCGGTGTCGGTCAACTCCTTGACGGACAGGTTCAGCGCGACGAACCCGTCGGGTGGTAGGACGGCAAGCAGTCGATCGATGTGCGCCTCGATCAAGGTCACCACCTGTCGACCGATCTGGATGATCTGTCCCGAGGCGGTGGCGAAGTCGATGAAACGACCGGCGGAGACCCGTTCGGTGAGGGTCTGCCATCGCACCAGCACCTCCATCCCCACGACCTCGCCCTGACGGCCGGCCGCATCTCCCAGCGCGACGATCGGCTGCACGTCGAGAACGAACTCCGATCCCCGGATGGCGGCGGCCAGTTGGTACCGCAGTGCGGCGTTGTTCCAGGCCAACGAGCCGACCTCCGGGGAGAAGGTGGTGTACCGGTCGCCCCCGGCGTTCTTCGCCGCATACATGGCCAGATCGGAACGCGACAGCAGTTCCAGACTGGTATCTGCCTGATCCGGGAAGCTGGCGATGCCGATCGAGGCCGACAACAACGTCGTGGTGTCGTCGATGACGATCGGTTCGCGCAGGCCACTGAGCAGGCGCTCGGCCGTCAGGGCAGTCCGATCGCTGGACACGGGGTCGCTCAGCAGCACTCCGAACTCGTCCCCGCCGAGCCGTCCGACGTGGTCCACGGGTCGGATCCGATCGCAGATGCGAGCAACAACAACGCGCAGCACTTCGTCGCCGATGGGATGACCCACCTGATCATTCACACTCTTGAAGCCATCGATGTCGATCCAGAGGAGGGCGCGTCCGGTTCCCGTGCGATGAGCTGCCGCCAGTTCGCGCTCGAGCGAAGCGGTGAAGGCCGCTCGACTCTCGCAGCCGGTCAACGGATCGCTCAGCGCCAGTCGACTCGTGGCCCGGCCGATGCGGGCAAGAATCAGTACGAGGGCGGCGAACAGCGCAGTCAGGGCGACCATCGCGAACACCCGCTCGTAGTACCAGGCAACGCTCCACCGTGCTGTGGACCGTTGGCTGACGACCGCCTCCGCGAGTGCGAGCAGACTCAGAGCCAGAAGCCAGCGCTGCATCATCGACCCGCCCCAGGCAGCGTATGCCGCGAACAGCGTCGCTCCCACAGCCACTATCAGCGTGATCACGTCGAGCGCAGAGGCAAGATCGCCTTTCACGGCCGACGGTGATCGGATGAGCCGGGGCAGGAATGCCTGTCCCCATGAGACCATCAACTCGGTGATCACCACCGCGAACACCACCACGGCGACCGTCAGTCGGACCGGGTAGCGCAGCCCGGGACGGCGGCGTCGGCGTTGGTCGGACCACAGGATCACCATGGACGCCAGCAGTCCGCCCACGAACACCAGATGCCACAGGTAGTAGAGGGTGACGGAGCTCTGGTCGCCGCCCAACAGTGGTTGCACGCCGCCGGTCACCCCGGGGAAGAACAGCGGAAATCCCAGCAGCAGTCCCGCGACGAACAGGTAGGTCGCCCCCAACCATTGGTAGGCGCGCTGCCCGGACGTGCTGGCCTGCCCCAGCAGGAGGGCGGCAGTGAACCCACAGACGACGGCCACCACCAGCGCGTGGGTGACGGGCACCCAGACGAGCGGCTCAAGCATCCGCTCGCTCTGGTCCAGGACCCACGCGGTCCCCAGCACGAGCAGGCTGGCACCGACGCCCCATGCCACCCAGCCGCCGCGGGTCAGCGGGCGCGGATCGTCGAGCGCGAACAGCGCTGCGTCGGGCACCGCAACCTCCGTCATCGCATCCTGTTCACAGAGCGTAGTCAGCGACGGAATCAGCAGGCCACCCACTTGATCCGGCCGTGCACTGGTGTCCGCTATCTGCGTGCCCGATCGGATCGGGCCGAGGGGGAGCCCTCATCGGGCAACGGGCGGTGAACTCCTTCTACAGTCAAGAGCATCCAGCCCGTGACGGCCCGGGCACCCCCGACGAGACGACGCAGGGTCAGGTGGTCAGGTGTCCACTCCAGCGCCACACCACGATCTCTCCCTGCCCCAAGTAGTCACAGATGACTCGCGGGCAGCCGCGGAGGTCCTGAGCGGCGGAGATCCGACGGTCGTGGACCCCGGCGCGAGCCTGCTGATCCGGGCCACCCGGCGCCTGAGCCGGTTCTCCGAAGGACTGCGCAAGCCGCTGGCACGGGGCCGGACCGGAGCGCAGGACCGGCTGCAGCACTGGCCGTGGCTGGCCGCGGTCGTTGCCCGCTATCGCCGGATCATGGGCGAAGCCCAACGGCAACAGGCCGCTCTCGCCGCAGCGGGCGGCGCCTTCTGGCTCATCATCTCGGTCTTCCCCGCCATGATCGCCGCGGTGATGGTCTTCGGCTTGGTCGTGGATCCCGCCCAGGTGGTGACGTCGCTCAACGGGCTGACCGACACCTGGTCCGGCGGGTTCGGGGCGGACGTCACAACACAACTGACCAAGGTGGCCTCGGCGGGCGACCGTTCGCTGTCGGTCGGTTTGATCGTGTCGGTCACTCTGTCGCTCTGGTCTGCGTCGGCCGGACTGGCCGCATTGACCCGTGCGATTCGCCAGGCGTTCGGGTTGCGCCCCCTGACGTTCGTCGAGGTGCGTCGGCGCAGCATGGTCGGCGCAGTGTTCGTGGTCGTGATGCTGGGGATGGCAGTCACCTTCGCCGCCGTCGAGGCATCGCTGATCGAGTGGGCGGACCGACTGTGGGTTGGGTGGGTCGCCGTCTTCCTGGACCTGCCGGTCGCCATCGTGTTCCTGGCGTTCATGATCACTGCCTTGTACCGACTCGCCATCGGGAAGCGCATCAAGTGGCGGCCGCTGATTCCGGGGGTCCTTTTCGCAACTGTCGGGCTGCTCGCCATCGGCATCGGCTACTCGGCGTTCGTCGACTACTTCACATCGCGCTATGCCGACGTCTACGGCGCTGTAGCCGGGACCATACTGGCTCTGCTCCTGGCCTACGTTGCGGTCTACTTCGTCGTGCTCGGCGCGATCATCAATGCCCAGTACCTGGCCGATCAGCGGTCGCGGCTGCTCGCTCGATCCGTCGACCCGGTCATCCCGGCG
>WBZL01005545.1_pt1 | contig 10409 bp, 8 predicted proteins | sample 5204291 | NCBI WGS metagenome assembly WBZL01 (sample SAMN12344345, study PRJNA552823) | activated sludge metagenome | biome: Activated sludge suspended growth; feature: Nitrification reactor; material: Wastewater; isolation source: activated sludge from nitrification reactor of wastewater treatment... | reverse complement strand
CCCCGCCCGGGTCACCCCCGCCCGCAACCCCCGGCCTGCCTTTCGACGGCCTGCCGCTCTCGCCCGCCATGCTGGACACCCTGCGCCAGCTCGACTACCGGGCCATGACCCCGATCCAGGCGGCCAGCCTGCCGCTGGCCCTCGCCGGGCACGACCTCATCGCCCAGGCCAAGACCGGCAGCGGCAAGACCGCGGCCTTCGCCCTGCCCCTGCTGGCCCGGCTCGACGTGCGCAAGCTCGCCGTCCAGGCCATGGTGCTGTGCCCGACCCGCGAACTGGCCGACCAGGTCACCCAGGAGATCCGCCGCCTGGCGCGCTTCGAGGCCAACATCAAGGTGCTGGCGCTGTGCGGCGGCACGCCGATGCGCCCGCAGCGCGACAGCCTCGAGCACGGCGCGCACGTCGTGGTCGGCACGCCCGGGCGCATCATGGACCACCTCGAACGCGGCAGCCTGGCGCTCGAGACCCTGAACACGCTGGTGCTGGACGAAGCCGACCGCATGCTGGACATGGGTTTCCACGACGACATCGCCTTCGTGGCCAGCCGCTGCCCCTCCGAGCGCCAGACCCTGCTGTTCTCCGCCACCTACCCCGAGGGCATCGCCCGCCTGGCCGCGCGTTTCCTGCGCAAGCCGCAGGAGGTGAAGCTGCTCGAGCAACACGCGCACGGCAAGATCCGCCAGCGTTTCTACGAGGTCGCCCACCCGGCGCGGCTGGAGGCGGTCGCGACGCTGCTGCGCCACTTTCGCCCGGTCAGCACGCTGGCCTTCTGCAACACCCGCCAGCAGTGCCGCGACCTCGTCGAGCTGCTGCGCGCCCGGGGCTTCGCGGCGCTCGCCCTCAACGGCGAGATGGAGCAGCGCGAGCGTGACCAGGTGCTGATCCAGTTCGCCAACCGCAGCTGCTCGGTGCTCGTCGCCACCGACGTCGCCGCGCGCGGGCTGGACATCGCACGTCTCGAGGCGGTGATCAACGTCGACGTCACCCCCGACCCGGAGATCCACATCCACCGCATCGGCCGCACCGGCCGCGGTGATGAAGAGGGCTGGGCGCTGAACCTGTGCAGCAGCGCGGACAAGCGCCGCGTCGCGAGCATCGCGCAGAGGATGGGCTTCGAGCCCGAGTGGCACGCCCTCGACGAACTGGTGGAAGACGCGAACGAGCCCCTGCAGGCGCCGATGACGACGCTGCTGATCCTGGGCGGACGCAAGGACAAGATCCGCCCTGCGGACGTGCTCGGCGCGCTGACCGGCGAGGCCGGCTTCACCCGCGAGCAGGTCGGCAAGATCACCGTCACCGACCAGACCACCTACGTCGCGGTCGAGCGCGCGATCGCGCGCGAGGCGGTGCGCCGGCTGTCGGCGGGCACGCTCAAGGGCAAGAAGGTGAAGGTGCGCGCGCTGGAAGTGTGATGCGGGGGCGAGGCTCGCGGTGGGTGCTTTGAGCCGCGGGCGCCCCGCGCCGGTCTCAACTTCGACGCGACGCCAGTCCGGCGATCTGCTCGCGCAAGCTCTCGCATTCGGCCTCGAAGCCGGCGCGCGCTTCGGCAAAGTGCGTTTCCCAGCGCTCGACCTGAACGGCCCGGCGGTACGCGGGATCCAGTTGCAGGGTCTGCACGGCAAGGATCAGGTCGGCGACCCGGGTCTGCAGTTCGGCAACCCGACGCCGGACGGCGCTGCTCGCGGGCGCCGCGCTCCCCTGCACAGGGCTCGCGTCGTCGCGCTTGCGCGCCCACCCCGCCAGCTCGGCGGTGATGGCGCGCAGCCCCGCGAGGTCGCGCGCCTGGTAGGCAGCCTGCACGCGCAGGAAGACGTCGTGCGCCTCGGCGCGCTCGGCCTCCTCCGCACGGTCCGGATGGCAGCGCATGGCCGCCGCGCGATACAGCCGGCGCAGTTCGTCCTGCTCGTCGTCATCGAGTTCGGGCCGCGGCACGGGCGTGTGCGCGGTGCTGCGGCGGTAGGCGTCGAAGTCCGCTTCGGCCTGGCGCGCCTGCTCCCGATCGGCCGCCGCACCCGAGCGCTCGGCCTTCAGGTCGAGATATTCCCGGCGCAGGCGCAGGCATTCACCCACCACGTCGCCGAGGGCAAGGAACTGCTGCTGCTCGTAGCTGCGCACCTGCTGCTCCATGTCGGCGAGACGGCCGGTGAAGTCGAGCATCTGGGCCTGCAGACGGGCACAGCGCGCGAGCAATCGTTCGGCGTCCGGATCGGGCGCGGCGACGATGGCGGCAGGCTCGACATGCTCGTCGGGCGCGGATTCGGCGCCGAGTGGATCGCGACGCTCAGGCATCGACGGGGACTCCGCGTGTGCGGGCCCAGGCTCGGATATCGACGCGGGTGCAACTTCCGGCGCATCTGCCGGCACTGGCGGCACGGCCGTGGAGGCGACGCGCGTCCCCGGCAGACGCGCGCGGGCGGCGGTCTTGCCGGCGCAGAAGCGCAGGATGGCCGCACGGATGCTTGCCAGGAACAGGCGGAAACCCAATTTCAGCCTCGATTTGGAGTGGACATGGAATCGACATTCGACATATTGCACTGCACCATAAACGCCTGACAACAGGAACGCTCCACGGAGCAGGACAATCCATCCCTGTTGCAGCGCGTCCGGCTCGTGTCCGCCAGCATCCTGACCGCCCCTCGAAGGCGCGGATTCACGTCCCCGCCCAGCTGCGGCCGTGCGCGTTCGAGATACGCGTTCAAGGCGGGCGTCGATGGCGCCGCCGCGGCTGCGCGGCGGCTTATGCTTTGCGCACCAATTGCGGCGCACACGGTCCCAAGCCGTGCGGGAACAGAACGCCCGCCCTTGCCGCGCCCGAGTTCAACCGGAACCCGTCCACCTTGAAGCTCTACTACGCCGACCATTTCGTCCTCCCGCTGCCCGCGGGCCACCGCTTTCCGATGGAAAAATACTCGCGGCTGCGCGCGCGCCTGCGCGACAGCGGCCTGTTCGCCGACGACGACTTGCGCGTCCCTGCCGCCGCCAGCGACGCCGAGATCCTGCGCGCCCACGACGCCGGCTACCTGCAGCGCGTCGCCGGCGGCACGCTGGACGCGGCCGAGGTACGCCGCATCGGCTTTCCATGGAGCGCGGCGATGGTCGAGCGCTCGCGCCGCTCGGCGGGCGCCACGCTGGCCGCCTGCCGCAGCGCGCTCGATCGCGAGGGCGGCGCAGCCTGTGCCGCCAACCTCGCCGGCGGCACGCACCACGCACATCGCGACTTCGGCTCGGGCTTCTGCGTGTTCAACGACGCCGCCATCGCCGCGCTGGCGATGCGGGCCGAGGGCCGCGCCGGCCGCATCGCCATCGTCGATTGCGACGTGCACCAGGGCGACGGCACCGCGACCATCCTCGCCGACACGCCCGAGGTCTTCACCTGCAGCCTGCACGGTGCGAAGAACTTCCCCTTCCGCAAGCAGGCGAGCGACCTCGACGTCGAACTGCCCGACGACACCGGCGACGAGGCCTACCTCGCCGCGCTCGATGCGGCGCTCGACACCGTCTTCACCCGCGGCCGCCCCGAGCTGGTGATCTACCTCGCCGGCGCCGACCCCTACGCCGGCGACCGCCTCGGCCGGCTCGCGCTCAGCATCGACGGCCTGCGCCGGCGCGACGAACGCGTGCTCGGCCGGTGCCGCGCCGCCGACGTGCCGGTCGCCGTGGCCATGGCCGGTGGCTACGCGCAGCCGATCGACGACACGGTGACGATCCACTTCAACACCCTCTGCACGGCGGCGCGGGTGGCCAATGCGCGCTGACGGCCGGGTTCAAATCCGCGGCGCGCACTGCGATGGTGCCGGAACGCGAGTACGTGCCCCGGATCGGCCCGCGTTGCACCGGGCATCGCGTCCGTCCCGACGCGGTGCGGCCTGCAGCGCCGAAGCACCGATCACGACGCATTGCGTCGCTGGAGACATGCAGCGATGACGACCCGACTGTACGGCGTGGACTTCACCTCCTCACCCCGCCGCGCCAAGCCGATCACCGTGGCCCATGGCCACCTCGACGGCGCGCGCGTGGAGCTCGTCCGTTTCGAGCACTGCGTTGACTGGCCCGGCTTCGAGGCCCTGCTCGCTCGCCCCGGCCCCTGGCTGGGCGCCTTTGACTTCCCGTTCGGACTGCCGCGCGAGGCGATCGCCGACCTGGACTGGCCGCAGACCTGGCCAGCCCTCGTGCGCCATTGCGCCACGCTCGGCAAGCCCGCCTTTCGCGCCGCGCTCGATGCCTACCGCGAATCTCGCCCGGTCGGTCGCCGCTATGCCCATCGCGCCACCGACCTCCCCGCGCGCTCGCACAGTCCGCTGAAGCTGGTGAATCCGCCGGTCGGGCTGATGTTCCTGGAAGGGGCGCCGCGTCTGCTTGCCGCTGGCGTGCGTGTGCCGGGCATGCACGACGGTGACCCGAGCCGCGTGGCCATCGAGGCTTATCCCGGGCTGCTCGCCCGCCGCATCACCCCCGCTTCGTACAAGAGCGACGAGCGCCGCAAGCAGAACGCGGAACGCCATGCGGCACGCAAGCAGATCATCGACACGCTCACCGTCGGACCGGTCTCGTCGCAGGGCGCGTCCCGACCGCTGGTGTTGGCCGCCACACGCGAACAACACCAGGCCATGCTCGACGACGCCAGCGGCGATCTTCTGGACGCCGCGCTCGCGCTGCTGCAGGCGGCCGCGGCTGCGCGCCTTGGCCCGCCGCACTTCGGCCTGCCCGCCGGGATGGATCCGCTGGAGGGGTGGATCGCCGGTTGCGGGACAAGCAACGCTTAGCACTCGGCGACCACCGGCTTCGCACCATCGACGACGTCGCATGACCCGGGCATGCCTGCCCAATACGGTCGCTTGCTTGGCATGGCGCTTGCTTCAGCCTCAGGGCAGGACAAGTCATTCGCGCAGTTAATTCGCCCATTCGCAACGCGTTTTTTTGGGCACAATACGGACGCGTTTCGGCTTCACCCAAACCCCTCCCCCGATCACCCCGGAGATCCAGAGCATGAAGAGAACCGTCGTCGCAGTCGCCCTGATGAGCATCGGCCTCAGTGCCGCCCAAGCGCAGGAAGTGGTCGTCAAGCTGGGCGGGGCCGCCCCGCTCACCGGTAACCAGTCGCACCTTGGCAAGGATCTCGAGAACGGCACCCGCCTCGCCATCGAGGAGGCCAACGCCAAGGGCGTGACGATCGGCGGCAAGAAGGTCAAGTTCGAGCTGGTCGGCGAGGACGACCAGGCCGACCCGCGCACCGGCACCACGGTGGCGCAGCGCCTGGTCGATGCCGGGGTGAAGGGGGTGATCGGGCATCTGAACTCGGGCACCTCGATTCCGGCCTCGCGCATCTACGACCAGGCGGGCATTCCGCAGGTGTCGCCGGCCTCGACCAACCCGAAGCTGACGCTGCAGAACTTCAGCGGCGTGTTCCGCACCATCGCCAACGACGTGCAGCAAGGTACCGGGCTCGGCAAGTACGCCACCGGCGCGCTCGGCGCCAAGCGCGTCGCGATCATCGACGACCGCACCGCCTACGGCCAGGGCCTGGCCGACGAGACCGCGAAGGCGGTGAAGGAGTCCGGCGGCGAGGTCGTCGCGCGCGAATTCACCACCGACAAGGCCACCGACTTCAACGCCATCCTCACCAAGATCCGCGCCACCAACCCCGAGGTCGTCTTCTACGGCGGCATGGACGCCCAGGCCGGCCCGATGGTGCGGCAGATGAAGCAGCTCGGCATCACCGCCAAGTTCCTCACCGGCGACGGCGGCTGCAGCCCCGAGATGATCAAGCTCGCCGGCGACGGCATGTCGTCCAGCGCCTACTGCTCGATGCCGGGCCTGCCGCTGGAGAAGATGCCGGGCGGCGCCGACTTCCGCGAGCGTTACAAGAAGCGCTTCAACGCCGACGTGCAGGTGTATGCCCCCTACGCCTACGACGCCGCGATGGCCATCATCACCGCGATGCAGAAAGCCGACTCGGTCGAGCCGTCCAAGTACCTGCCCGAGCTCAAGAAGAGCAACTTCCCGGGCGTGATCGGCAACGTCTCCTTCGACGCCAACGGCGACATCAAGGAAGGCGCGGTGACGATCTACAACTTCAAGGACGGCGCCTGGGTGCCGCTGTAAGCGCCTGAACCGCCGCCGGCGCACCCGCTTGCGGCGCGCCGGCGGCGCGCGACATCCCCGTTTCGATTTGCCCGCCCCGGAGACCCTGCGCGTCCGCCGGGGCGTGGCGCGCGACTCCGCAGACTTCAAGAAGGCAGCATGGAAACCCTGATCCAGCAATTCATCAACGGGCTGGTGATCGGCAGCGTCTACGCGCTGATCGCGCTCGGCTACACCATGGTGTACGGCATCCTGGGCCTGATCAATTTCGCCCACGGCGACGTGCTGATGGTGGGCGCGCTGGTCGCGCTGCAGACCATGCTGTTCCTGATGGGCATGGCACCCGGCATGTCGCCGCTGGTGATGCTGGCGATCGCGCTCGCGGTGGCGATGGTGATCTGCATGCTGCTCGGCTTCACCATGGAGCGGCTCGCCTACCGGCGATTGCGCAACGCGCCGCGCCTGGCGCCGCTGATCACCGCGATCGGCGTGTCCTTCCTGCTGCAGACCCTGGCGATGATCATCTGGGGCCGCAACTACCACACCTTCCCGCAACTCATCTCGACCACGCCGCTGCAGCCGATCCCCGGCGTGTTCGTCACCCCGGTGCAGATCGCCATCGTGGTGGTGTCGGCGCTGCTGATGGTCGGCCTGCTGCTGCTCGTCAATCGCACCCGCATCGGCCGCGCGATGCGCGCGACCGCCGAGAACCACCGCGTCGCCAGCCTGATGGGGGTCGACACCAACGCGGTGATCGCGCTCACCTTCGTCATCGGTGCCGCGCTCGCCGCCGTGGCCGGGGTGATGTTCGCCAGCAACTACGGCATCGCCCACTACGGCATGGGCTTCATGCCGGGCCTCAAGGCCTTCACCGCCGCGGTGCTGGGCGGCATCGGCAACCTTGGTGGCGCGATGCTCGGCGGCGTCGTGCTCGGGCTGGTGGAGTCCTTCGGCGCGGGCTACATCGAGCACCTCACCTTCGGCTTCCTCAACTCGTCCTACCAGGACATCTTCGCCTTCATCATCCTCGGCCTGGTGCTGATCTTCCGGCCCACCGGACTGCTCGGCGAACGCGTGTCGGACCGGGCCTGAGCGAGCACGCACCATGAACGAACTCGTCGCCGCCGTCCCCTGGCTGGGCAAGCGCAACCCCACCGCCGCGCGCTGGCTGATCATCCTCGTCGCCATCGCGGCGCCCTTCATCGCCTGGCAGTTCGGCCGCAGCTGGGTGCGCATCCTCGACTTCGCGCTGCTCTACATGATGCTGGCGCTCGGCCTCAACCTGGTGGTCGGCTTCGCCGGCCTGCTCGACCTCGGCTACATCGCGTTCTATGCGGTGGGCGCCTACACTTTCGCCTTCCTGGCCTCGCCGCACTTCGACGTGCATCTGCCGTTCTGGGTCATCCTGCCGCTGGGCGCCGCCTTCGCCGCGCTCGCCGGCGTAATGCTCGGCTTTCCGGTGTTGCGATTACGCGGGGATTACCTCGCCATCGTCACCCTCGGTTTCGGCGAGATCGTGCGCATCTTCATGCTCAACCTCAACTACCCGGTCAACATCACCAACGGCCCGCAGGGCATCAACATGATCGACCCGATCAACCTGTTCGGCTGGGACCTGTCGCGCAACATCCGCATCGGCGAGGACTTCACCATCCACTCGCTGTTCCTCTACTACTACTTCTTCCTGGCCGCGGTGGTCGCCTCGATCATCTTCATCCAGCGCCTGCAGATCTCGCGCATCGGCCGCGCGTGGGCGGCGATGCGCGACGACGAGCTCGCCGCCAAGGCGATCGGCATCAACACCCGCGACATGAAGCTGCTCGCCTTCGCCCTCGGCGCCACCTTCGGCGGCGTGGCGGGCGCGCTGTTCGGCGCCTTCCAGGGCTTCGTCAGCCCGGAGAGCTTCAGCCTGATGGAGTCGATCGCGGTGCTGACCATGGTGGTGTTCGGCGGCATGGGCAACCTCGCCGGCGCGGTGGTCGGCGCCTTCGTGCTCGCGCTGCTGCCCGAACTCCTGCGCGACGTCGCCGTGCCGCTGCAGCAGACCCTGTTCGGCCACGTGCTGCTCGACCCCGAGGTGCTGCGCATGCTGCTGCTGTCGCTGGCGATGATCCTGATGATGCTGCTGCGCCCGGCCGGCATGATTCCGGCGCGTGCGCGCTACTGCCACGATCACCACCTGAGCCATCACCTGAACAACACGCCGAAGCGGGAGGCCGCGAAGTGATCACGCTGCTCGAAGCCCGCAACATCGGCAAGCGCTTCGGCGGCCTGCAGGCCTTGTCCGACGTGTCGCTGACCATCCGCAAGGGCGAGGTCTACGGCCTGATCGGCCCCAACGGCGCCGGCAAGACCACCTTCTTCAACGTCCTCACCGGTGCCTACACCCCCGACGGCGGCGACTTCGTCTTCAACGGCAGCGAGCTGCCCAGCGGCAAGCCGCACAAGGTGGTCGGCCGCGGCATCGCCCGCACCTTCCAGAACATCCGCCTGTTCCGCGACCTCACCGCGCTCGAGAACGTCATGGCCGGCCACCACATCCGCACCCGGGCGGGCATATGGGGCGTGCTGACGCAGAACCGCTTCACCCGCGAGGAGGAACGCCTGACCACCGAGCGCGCCTACGAGCTGCTGCGCTACGTCGGCATCGAGCGCTTCGCAGACGTGGTGTCGAAGAACCTCTCCTACGGCGACCAGCGCCGCCTGGAGATCGCGCGCGCGCTCGCCACCGAGCCGCAACTGCTCGCGCTCGACGAACCGGCCGCCGGCATGAACGCCACCGAAACCGGCCAGCTCAAGCAACTGATCCAGCAGATCCGCAACGACGGCATCACCGTGATGCTGATCGAGCACGACGTGAAGCTGGTGATGGGCCTGTGCGACCGCGTCGCGGTGCTCGACTTCGGCAGCAAGATCGCCGAGGACGTGCCCGCAGTGGTGCAGAAGGACGAAGCGGTGATCGCCGCCTATCTGGGCGGAGGCAAGCATGCAAACTGATCCCCGGCTCGAGCCGAGCACGCCGCTGCTGCGCCTGCAGGAGCTGAAGATCGCCTATGGTGGCATCCAGGCGGTCAAGGGCATCGCGCTCGAGCTCCATGCCGGCGAGACGGTATGCCTGATCGGCGCCAACGGCGCCGGCAAGACGACCACGCTCAACGCCATCGCCGGCGTGCTGCCGATCGCCGGCGGCGACATCCACTACAAGGGCGAGCGCATCAACGCCCTGCCCGCACATCGCCGCCTGCGCGCAGGCATCGCGCTGGTTCCCGAGGGGCGCGGCATCTTCACCCGCCTGACGGTGGAGGAGAACCTGCGCATGGGCGCGTACACGCGCAAGGACGCGGCCGCCATCGAGGCCGACCTCGAGCGCGTCTACACCATGCTGCCGCGCGTCAAGGAACGCCTGGCCCAGGTCGCCGGCACGCTCTCGGGCGGCGAGCAGCAGATGGTGGCGATCGGCCGCGCCCTGCTGTCGCGCCCGCGCCTGCTGCTGCTCGACGAGCCGTCCATGGGCCTGGCACCGCTGATCGTGGAGAAGATCTTCGAGGTCGTGCAGTCGGTGGCGCGCGATGGCGTCACCATCCTGCTCGTCGAGCAGAACGCCAACCTCGCGCTCGAGTTCGCGCAGCGCGGCTACGTGATGGAGTCGGGGCGGATCACCCTCACCGGCAGTGGCAGCGCCTTGTTGCAGGATCCGAAGGTGCGCGCGGCGTACCTGGGCGAGGAGGCCTAGGACGAGGCGCGTCGCGATTCCGGCCTCTCCGGAGGCGCCGGCGCGACTCGACCGTCCGATCGCGACTGGCGTCGCTCCTGGGGCACGGCTCCGGAGGCCATGTCGGTTCGCTCGCCCGAGCGCAAGTCGGCGGAGCACGAGCCGGCCACCGCACTCCGCAGCGGGGAGGGAAAGCGCTAACATTGCGCACCTTTTTTCGCTCCCTCCCCCAATGCAGAATCTGAAGTACTTCACCTGGTCGATCGGCTTCACCGTCTTCGGGCTCGTCGGCGGCTATCTGCTCGGCGGCTGGCCGGCCGCCTTCATCGTCGCCGTGCTGGCGGTGCTGGAGACCTCGTTGTCCTTCGACAACGCGGTGGTCAACGCCACCGTGCTGCGCCACATGGACGAGAAGTGGCGCCAGCGCTTCCTGCTGTGGGGCATCCTGATCGCGGTGTTCGGCATGCGCATCGTGTTCCCGCTCGCCATCGTCGGCGTGGTCGCCAGCCTGGGACCGGTCGAGGTGGTCGATCTCGCGCTCTTCAACCCCGACGAATACGCCCGCCTGCTCACCTCGGCGCATCACGAGATCGCGGCCTTCGGCGGCGCCTTCCTG
>WBZL01005544.1_pt1 | contig 10409 bp, 5 predicted proteins | sample 5204291 | NCBI WGS metagenome assembly WBZL01 (sample SAMN12344345, study PRJNA552823) | activated sludge metagenome | biome: Activated sludge suspended growth; feature: Nitrification reactor; material: Wastewater; isolation source: activated sludge from nitrification reactor of wastewater treatment... | reverse complement strand
AGGTATTCGGCTGCGTGGGACACCGCAGGAGGAATGTAGTCCAGCGTGCAATCAGACCACAGACCCAGATCGTGAAAGCAGGCCGCGATGGCTAACTTTGTCTTGTCTTCTTCGGTGCATGGGCGCAACGCCAGGCAGTAATTGAACAGGCGATACACATGCCCCCTGTAGCCCGGGTAGTCCTCCCCGATCACTTTGGCCCATTGTGCCAGAATCTGCTCGATGAGGTCGTGGGTGGTCTCGATTTGCATAGGCAGAAAGAGTGGAGATGGCGAAGGCTAGAGCCCCAGGTTGCAACTGTCCGAAGGTATCCTGTGAGGTCCGGCCGGTTCCCCTCTACTGTGTGTTGGGGCTGGCAATTGGCCAACTACTCCTGCAACCAGCACTGCAACTTGAACAATCGGCAGGATCGGTATGGTGTGAGAAATTAAATACTAAGGGTTCACGGAATACCTACACGTACCTGGTTCACTCGCGTTCCGAGAGACTGTCTGCAATCATAAGTGCGATTCGCACATATCTGAAATCAATGATGCCGATGCACATTGACCGTTGATTCGTGGACGATAAATGAAATGACGCTAGTGCGGGAGAAGGAATCCATCTCTGAACCCATTGCTAGATCCAAGGAAGTCGTCGTCAGGTTGTATAGACCTCTGGTCTGAACTATTGAACAAAGCAGCTACACAACACGCTCGGCCCAATTCACCATGTCGAGAGTAAGAGTGAGCCGTGAAATAGTTTCTGGCCGTGTTCTTGGTTATTTTCTCTTGTGAATCAGGATTTTGTTGCCATCGGGGTCACAAATCATGGTGAAGCGGCAAATGGGTGTATCGGTGATGCCCATGGCAAATGGCACGTCTTTAGATTTTAGCTGGGCGATTTCAGCGTCGAGATCCTCCACTTCAAACGCCACGCAGGTCCCGTCTGGCGAGGGCTTCCACACGTCCCCGAAGCAGCCGATGCCGAATGTCCCGTTGCCGATGTCGTATTCCACCCAATTGCCCCCGTCGGCTTCCATCGTAGGTTTGAATCCCAGTACGCCTTCATAAAAGGCGCGGGCACGTTGCATGTCCGTGACGGGTGTGCCGGTACAGGCGATTTCGGTGATCTTCATGGTGACCTTTCTATTAATGTTTCCCTTCTCTTTGTAGCGCACCGTTCGATGCGAAGAGCCATAGCCGTGACTGCCAATAGCCGATGATCTCATACGTATATCCACAACTTCATTCACCAACTTGCAGCCATTGAGGCGTTTCGGCGTTTTGGCCAGGGGCGATAAATGGGGTCGGGAGTCTTTATTTAGGGCCTCTGGGCCGTCCGCGTAGCCGCACCGTCGACTCCATCCCCAATCGCGTAGCCATCCGGCCTACCCAGGCCTCCTCCCCGAAGGGACGCCCTCGTTGCACACCCAGGCGCAACGACTCGAGTTCCGACGCCGTGTGGGGCCGGTTGACTCGTGCCACCCAGTCTCACGGTGGGTCGAGTGCCAGTTGCTCAGCGACGCCGACAACTCCGGATCGCCTTGGGTCCACCGCCACACACTCCTCCACTGCCACTCTTCCGCCCGACTCACGAGCGTGGCCCGTCTCGCATTGCGCTCGACGTATTGGGGAACGGTCCGAATGTGCTCCTCCGTCTGAACGGGAAACGACGTGAACCGCCCCTGGTACACCGGCCCGGTGCCCGCTGTCTTCCGGTGGGCATGCCAGCGTTGGGTATGGGTGACCGTGATCCAGCGCACCACTTCCGAGAGCTCCCCGTCATGGCGCGGCCAGAGCAACACGTGCCAATGATTGGGCATCAGACAATAGGCGGCGAGACGAATTCGGGTTCGACCCGCGGCCTCCGCGAAAATCGTCTCAAAGGCCGCATAATAGCCCGGCTGCTCAATAAGGGTAAGCGTCCGACCCGGCGGTTCAGAACATGATAGGCCAACTCTCCAGCAGCCAGACGAGGACGGCACGGCATCCCACCCTTCTGCCAGCGACTTGACGAGCTGTCAAGAAAAGAATCCCGACCCCTTTTCTTTGTCACATGGCTGAGGATTTCAATTCTACCAATCCCCCGGCGACTGAGTTTTCCAAACCCCATCTCACCCATAGTTGTATTCCACGAGTTAGCATACACATGGGCTGATATACTTCTGACCGCACGTAGGACAGTCTCCACTAGCGAGATCACACATCACATGCCAGTGTGGAAACTGCAGAAAAAATGTAGCAGTACACTCTCGGCAACGGGCTGGCCCTGTCCCAACCGGCTGCGCACAATAGGGGCAGACATCGGTGCGATGCGAGTCTAAGCTCGATTGCATTTCGGACTCGGTGACGGAGATAGCAAACTGTTTCTGACAGTTCAAATAGTTGTAGGTGATTTCCACGTTCGGTCCTTTATATAGAAGCAACCGGAGGTACTTCTGTCGAGTAGGTGAAAGAGAATCGCCTGCCCATGCAGGTAGTTCATTTACGATCACGTAGCAGCGCAAAGCCGTAGTCGCCGGTGGCGGTGTCGGACGCAAAGACTTTAATGGTGTAGGTCCCTGCCTGTTCGAGTACCTTCCGTCCGAGATCGCCGCACACCGTCCCACCGCCGATATAGCCATTGGCAGGATTGTAGAGCTCCCATCGCACATGATCATTGGTGCAGGGGCCTTCGGTTTTCAAATACACGATGGTGTCGGCCTGGGCCGTAAAGGTGTAGTGGTCAGCGGCGCCCGCCATCTCGATGCGGCCCGCGCCCTTCCCGGGTTTGTCCACCGCCACGTGGTCACCAATCTTCAGCGGGAATGTCTGATCGGCTGCCACGGGAAACAGCGCAAAGCCGTAGTCCCCAGATGCGGTGTCCTTCCCAAAGACCTTGATCGTATACGTACCGTCCTGTTCAAGCACCTTGCGCCCGATGTCGTCGCACGCCCTGCTGCCCCCAACGTAGGTATTAGTGGGATTGTAGAGTTCCCATATGACCTCGTTGCTCGTGCAGGGGGGCTCCGCTTTCAAATACACCACAGTTCCGGCCTGGGCCGTGAAGGTGTAGTGGTCAGCGGCGCCCGCCATCTCGATGCGGCCCGCGCCCTTCCCGGGTTTGTCCACCGCCACGTGATCCCCGATCTTGAGATTGAAGCTCGGCGTTTGACCAGTAGTGTTGGTGGCAGCTTGTGTTTGTTCTCTTGGAATTGGCATAGGCAGTGGACGCATCGCCGCAGCGGTGGTCATGGCAAAGCCAGCTTCACCAGTCATGGCCACATCTAAGATGCATCCGGCCATTGCTTCTTTGGGAACCCCTGCGCGTTCGCAGATAGCATGCGCGGAGGTTTCTGTGGCGGCAGGGATTTTCGGCGGATTGGGATCGGGGAATGTCCGGTCGTCATAGGTCTTGGTAGATTTGCCTGGCTCGTAGTCGAATAAGGATTCAGCCTGTGTGATCCGCCAGCTGTCGCCATATTCACGATACAGTTGGTTATAGTTGATGTCATCGGACTTAATTGATGCGCCAGTCTTGGTTACAATGGCGTCCACATGTTTGCCAGTAAATGGCCCGATTAATCCGGAGATCGTTCCTTTCCGGCTTTCTGCCAGCCCCATGCTGAGGTCCAGTCCTCTGACGTTTCGCAGGACACGCAGGACAGACCCATCAGGCCACCCGATGAGATAGCTGCGTCCTTCCGGAACAAGATACCCGCCTTTGGGAAGATTGATACGGTCCTTCACGTCTGTAGCCTTGCCATTGATGCGAAGGAGCAGTGATTCATTGCTATGCTCGATCATGATCCGATCGCCGTTGACGTTGACTGCCACAGCTGGAGTCACACTCACCCAGCGAGAATCTTTCCATGGCGCATGTCGTACCTGGACGACCATATCACCGCTTGTTGAACGGAGTGCAGTGAATTCACCGACTGCCATGAAATCGAAGGAGACGCCATCAGAGGTAATAAGGTGGGGATCACCAAATAACCATGATAAAAATCGAGGTATATATGTTGAATATGAAGATGGGGCAAAACCTTGTGGGGCGGCAAGGCCTGATCGAACTGGTGGGTCAGGATCTTCACAAGTCTGACGGTCAGTTTCAGCACATATCTTTTTTTTAGCTGCCTGTTTGTTAGGCGGTTGATGTTTGCATTCATCCGGCCAACAAAAATCATCTTCGCCATCATCATATGCATACGGCCCGTCGTGTGGCCATGGAGTCGGTTCATATATAGTCTTATCTGAACAGGTCAAGCACAACACAGTCGTATTAGTACTCCCGCCACTAGCACCAACACTAGGTCCCACAGTCCCATGGTATCCAGCCATGCTGAAGCTACCGTCATCATTAATAGAGTAATCGACTCCTCCACCTCCAGGACCGACTCCAACATCACCCGTAACCCCAGCACCTCCAAAACGATGTATGTCAGGTTTTCCAGATCCTACATTATCAAGGCATGTTATATTAACAGTCGCGTGTTCGCCAAACCCTGTCCCTGTACCCCATGAGTAATAAACACCAAGGTCCGTTCCGCCAGTGACTATTCCACCTCCAACCGTCACACCAAAATCTCCCACATTGGCGCCATAAGAACCTCCGACCGCCATAACGTCACTGTTAATACATGGGATCAGACCCGAAGGATCAATCATATTAATTGGATCAGCCTTTGCGTACTGGTAAAAATTAGAGTCACCACCTGACAGCCTGATTGGATCAGGAGTCGTCCAGCGCGCACTATCTGGCTGGTAATCACGCAATCCAAAGTGCACGAGTTCAGTGTCAGGATCTGAAAGCCCACCGGCAAGCCCGAAAGGAAGCGAACTCTGTGCTTTGTTCTTCTCGCGGCCCCATGGATCGTGCGTGAACTCCTCAAGCATTGTTTCCGATCCTGCATCTAAAAGAAGTCGTGGTGTACCTGACTCATCCGTCACAACCAGATAGGGCTTGCCGGATCTGGTGACATATGTCGGTACTGACAAAGAACGGGCGTATACAAAACGATTCAAGATCTTTCCATTTGCATCGAGCTCAGCAGATGGTCGAAGCAGATCTCTGTAGACATAGGCCTTAGTTAATCTCCCATCGATTGCTCTGCCGATGCGGCGGCCTTTTCCATCGATTGCATATGAGACTTTCTTGCCGGATGGAAAGGTGACAGACAACAAGCTGCCAGCCCGATCGTATTCAAAGGCAGTCTTGCCACTCGTTGTGGTGCTTGTGGCGAGGCGTCCCGCTGGATCGTATTCGTAGAGGTCGGCTCCACGCCGAATGAGCTTATCCTGACCATCATAGGTGGCTTCAATGGTCTTTCCGGAGGCCGATTCCCGAACAAGGTTTCCATTCGCGTCGTACACATACTTGGTGATCGGGCCATGATCGTCCTGAACGGAAGCCAACCGATCTTCCTTGTCATAGGAAAAAGTTCTCTTATGGGTCTTTCCGTTTGGAAGTTGTTCTACTCGCTCCAGCACTCGTCCGAGCTTGTCACGCCCTACGGTCAGCTTGTAGATGGGTTTTCCTGCTGACGTAATGGCGGTTCCTACGATCTCGCCGAATGTGTTGTATTGCCACGTTCGCTCTAGCGTGCCCAGACGTTCGGATTGAATCTGACCTGTGGAAGGATTGCGTGATATAGTCAACTCGCCTGCTTGAATGAGTCGCCCAGCCTGGTCATATCGATACTCGACCTTCGAAGAATCACCAACATCTTCAGCAACCACACGGCCCTGACTATCGAACTCTCTGGTGATCTTTGCGCTCACCACGCCAGACCAGGTTTCGCTGATGACCTGAGGCCCATCGTAGGCGAGGGTGACTGTTTCACTAGCTCCTTCCAGCTGTGTCGCAAGTCCGGTCTTTGGATCATACTCTGCACGCCATGAGCCGGGGTGGGTGGCAATGTTTTTGATCCGACCTGCACCGTCTCTCTTGACGGTGACACCATTACCATCGGCCTGCTTCACATCTGTGACTAATCCGTCTTTGTCGTACCCATACGTCGTAAGGCCTAAACCACCCGCACCTGCAGGGAGAGTCATCATATCTACCAACCCGTCCTGGCGATAATTCCAGCGAGTGGCACCCCGACCTGGTGGACTGAATGCTGTGACTTGCTCTAACTCGTTCCGCTCTGCAGCAACCTTGTTTCCACCTGGCGTTGTCATGGCAGTGGCATGCCCCGACCGATCAAACGACAAGACCCGTTTCTTGCCGAGAGGATCTATCGTGGACACTGTTCGTTCGGCCGGATTAAACTTGTAGCGCCACTCTCTTGCGGCCGGTCCTTCGCCATGCGAGATGCTTTTTAGACGATGTTGGGAATCATAGGTATAAACCAGTGGTGCAGATCCGGCCTGATCGATTCTGATCGGTTGGCCCTTGTCATTAAGGGTGGTTGTTCTCGATCCACCTTCAGGTGTGTGAAGCGCAATCTCTCGGCTCGATGGCTCATAGGAGAGGGTCCACGTTGCACCATCCACAATTATAGATCGTTGATGTGCCTGAGGCTTGAGTTGTTCGTTCAGCGGTCCGCCCTTGCGCGTTTCTGCGATGGTCCATCGACGACCTGCCGGCGTTTCCGCTTCAACGGCTGGTATCCACGCTGCTGTTCCCCATTGCGGATCTGCTTGCAGGGTAAATCGGTAGATGGTGCCGTCAGGGGTTTTCAGCACTCGCTTATTCCCATCAATCTCGACGGTCCTGACTGTACCGGCAGGGTCTGTGTAGGTGCGGATGATATGGTCACCCTCACTCTTTGTGCTATGTGTCCAGCTCCGACCGCCGGCTGTCGTCACCGTAAGCGAAGAGCCATTAGAGTTATCCTCGTTTTTTAAAGTAAGTGACGATCCTGTTGGTCCTTCGATTCCTGCGAGCTTTCCCTGCGAATCGTAACGGAGGGTTGTTCGGGCGTTGGTGGCGTTTTGGAACTCCGTGACCAACCCTTGCGGGGACGTTGTGATCCGTGAGATGTGGTCTGATGGGGGCGCGACAGCGGCAAGCCAGCCATCCTTAATCCCCAACTGAGTGCGATAGCCGCGCGCGGAAATGATGGAGGTTGGTGCTCCCTTGTCATCACGGAGAATTTGAGTTGTGTGATCACCAACTTCACCAATGGAACGAAGACCAGCATCTGACCATCGAAAATTCAGCACCGCGAAACCAGTTACTCCATCGATGGTCTGCACATGGCGCCCCTGTTCATCAAAGACGTATATTTCTGTGGCTTCAGCAGATGGTACGGCCAATGCCTGTGTTCCATTGAGCTGGACTGGTGACGCATCGACGTGCCGCTTTGAACCGTTCCCAAAAGTGAGCACCCGTTGCTTCACATCATAGGCATGGAGCACATTCAAGCCCCAGCCTCCTAATCCAAGCTGCTGGCTCCCAGATGGATCATTCGTGTTAGGGCCTGGGATTCGGTCGCTGGAATAAGTCAGGCTAAATGTCGAACCAGCGAGTGGTATGGATATAGATGCGGCCTGGCGCATGCACGGAACAAAAATGAAGTCCTCACACTCAGGTGGTGGAGATGATACCGTTGCTGATGATGGTTTAGTTATGGGAGCGGGTAGATCCGGAAAAAATGGCGGGGCGAATGTCACGACCGCTGCCACAACAGCGGAGCCCAACACTCCACCAATAATGAATTTTGCGGTAGTTCCGCTCATCGTTTTAGGGGCAGGTTGGACTTCACAGACTTTTGTGGACACATCGTTAAGCCCGTTTCGACACCGATTCAAAGGTCTCCGGACTGACCCCGCTCAGATGACTGTGTCGGCGGGTGCGATTATAGAACCTCTCGATATACTCAGCGATCTCGGTCCGGGCCACCTCACGAGTCGTGCAGATCCGTTTCTTGATCCGTTCCTTCTGTAAGCTGCTATAAAACGATTCGGCCCCGGCGTTGTCCCAGCAGTTGCTCCGCCGACTCATGCTGGGTTCCAGATGATGCGACTGGCAGAAACGCCGCCACGCATCGCTGCCAAATTGCGAACCTTGATCGGAATGAATCAGGGTGTGTATGGGCTTGCGTCGCCGTACAGCCATGAGCGGCGCGTCCAGGACAAGTTCTCGGGCGATCATGGGCTTGGTGGCCCAGCCGACAATGCGGCGGGAGTATAGGTTCATCGCGACGGCCAAATAGAGCCAGCCTTCCCTCGTGCGCACGTACGTGATGTCAGTAACCCAGGCGGTGCTCGGGCGTGGGACGGTAAACCCTCGTTGCAGCGTATTGGGAGTCAGACGTGAGGTCATCCCTCGGACATGTTGGGGAGCGCGGTAGCCGTAGCGAGCTTTGAGGTGATTCGCCTTCATGATCCGAGCAACCCGAGACTTGCTACAAGTTTCGCCGGCTTCGCGCAAATCGAGAAAGATCCGCGGGGCCCCGTACACGCAGTGGCTCGCGGTATAGGACGCTCGGATGAGGCCAAGTAATCGCTGATCCTCTACCGTTCGATCCGAGAGAGGTTTCTGCATCCAAGCATAGAACCCGCTGCGCGATACACCGAGGAGACGGCACATGACGGCCGTATCAAACTCTTCCCAATGAGCCTTGATGAAGGTGTACTTCCGTCGGACATGCTGCGATTTCCATCGATTACCCATTAGTCCTCCCCCTGTTGTAACGTCCACCCTAGCGTGTCCGTGAAAACCTGGGAAGTCCAACCTGACCTCATTTGTCGAGGGAACTCCCAAAATGGGCAAGCACAGTGACCTCTACTGGAGGTTTACTCGATGGCAGACTTTTGTGATCGCAACTGAAACTCCGGAGGAGGAAATGGAATCCTGGGGCCCAACCCTCCACTTTCGACGCGAACATACATCCGAGGAATTTCGCACCCACTGCTTCCGTAGACGTTGAATACAGGCAGTTTACCAGGCTGAATTCGTTGCCCGCGATGATCCCTGATGTACGCATAAATATTAACTCGTATATAGACGGCGAACAGGTAGGTTCTGCCGATTACGACACTGGCTCTCAATTGTGGTCTGGGCTCAGATGTTACAGAAAAAGGGAGGCCCCCTCGACCAAGATACGAAAATAATCCAGTATCATGAATTGTGAAAGTAGCTGAGTCGATATAATCGTAGATGCCGAGAGCCGCACTGTATTCGAACGCTGCCACGGTTACATCATTGATAATGCGCAGTCTCGTGGGATCAATCGTAAGGTTGCCAACCTCGATGTCATGCCTGTATAAAAGATTGCAAAAAAGCTCAGGCTCAAAGCTAACGACACTCTGAAACTCCAAAGGCCTATACAAAATTCCCATCATTGCCTCGGATTGTCCTTGATCAACTAATGTATCTCCCCTCCGGAAAGCATTCATCACTCCACCTTCAATGTTCGTAGATCCGATGCCTTGAACATCTGCGACTTCGTAGAGGTGAGCTCTCGAGCTTGGCTTATAGAAAAGTAGATGCTCTTTCTCATCGTTTGACGGCACATATAGATAAGATGGCCATGGAAGCTTTCGCTCCTTTCTAAGTGCACCAAAATGCGATGCCCCGTTTTTCATCACCTCCATACTAATTTCATCGTCCGTTTTTTTTCGGTTGAGAATCAGTTGATCAATGCGAATTGCTTCTGGAGTGATGGAATAATCGGGCATGGCAGGCCCAGGAATGCGTGGGTGACTATGTAGCTGTACCGATTCTATCGCCTGGTCAGGCTTTGCGCCTCTTGAACGTTTGGACTTAAGCATTAGTTTCTCCCTTGCACCAGTTTGGAGAGCGCGGATGTTTGTTCGTCAACAGCGACTATATTTTTTGTCTCTAATATCATGAAATCCGTCGCAATACTTACAGATTAGGCATCTCAAATCAACTAGACCTAATCCGCTTGTAAATAAGGGGCGGGTCTTGCAATCACACATGTCGTTGCTCGGCTTGCTTGATCCACCGTCTGACCGTGGCAGAGTGCACACCGAAGTGGGGGCGGTCTCAGGTCTTGCAGTCACACATGTCAGATAGCGGAAATTGGCAAATGCCACAAGAGGGCTATTTGGCCCTGATGCCTGTAGAGTCACCTGACAGCTTTGCATACTAGCAAAGACTGATGCTGACAATTGCGGTCCCTACGAGTACGACGGTACTCGTTATAGCGGGAGAATCATGGCGCGTTGTTGAACCGACAGCCAAATTCTCAAGCAGCAAGGCGCGGTGTATACTGCAGGAAAGAGCGCTTCACGTCGTCCGGGAGGCCCACATGACTCTCGACCTTGCCCTGCTCGAACCCCGTATTCGCGCCATCGGTGAAGATTTGGCCCGCCGGTCCAGCGGGATGTCGCCCGGTCTGTTCGATTCCCGTTGGTGGTCGCAGGCGGCGATCAATCTGGCCATGAAAGATCCGGCCTTCAAGGCGCAGCTGTTTCGCTTCATCGATGTATTGCCGTCCTTGCGCGATGACGCGCAGGTGGTGCGTCTGGCGG
>WBZL01005543.1_pt1 | contig 10410 bp, 7 predicted proteins | sample 5204291 | NCBI WGS metagenome assembly WBZL01 (sample SAMN12344345, study PRJNA552823) | activated sludge metagenome | biome: Activated sludge suspended growth; feature: Nitrification reactor; material: Wastewater; isolation source: activated sludge from nitrification reactor of wastewater treatment... | reverse complement strand
CCCGTGCGCGCGTCGGGCGTGCGCCCCGCGCTCGAGCTTCCGCTCGATCTGGCCAAGCTCCGGGCGTTTCGGCGCTCGCGTTTCCGGCGCTCGCTCCTGCTCGCGGCGTCGGCGGTCTTGGTGCTCGGCTTCGCCACGCTCTGGGTGGTGGTGGGCATCGCGGGCATCGCCACGGGCGAGTGGCTCGTGGGTCTCTTGCTCCTGATCCCGGGCGGCGCGTTCCCGACGCTCGGAGCCATCGCGCTCGCGTGGCGCGCCCTCACGAATTCGCGACGCTCGGCCCGTGCGGCGCGCGTGTCGGCGGCGCTCTTGTCTCCCGCGGTGACCTCCCTCGCCGAGCTCGCTCGGCGCACCGGCCTCGGGATCGACAGCACGCGAAAGACCCTGCTCGAAGCGGTGGAGCTCGGCATCGTGCCGCGCGACGCACTCGGGCGCTTGCTCGAGCCCTTGGCCGCGCCCGCGCCCAGCGCGCCTTTGCCGCTCGAGGCCTGGCCGGGCCGCACCATCGAGGGCCGCTGGCAGGTCGAGTCCCCCTTGGCTCAGGGCGGCATGGGCGCCGTGTTCCGCGCGCGCGACCTCGCCCTCGGCCGAAGCGTCGCGCTCAAGGTGCTGCTCCCCGGCGCGCTCGGCTCCCCCGAAGCGCTGGCGCGCTTCGAGCTCGAGGCCCAACGCGCGGGCAGCATCGGTCACCCCGGACTCGTGCGCGTACACGCGTTCGGTCGCACTCCGGACGGCAACGCCTTCTTGGTGATGGATCTGCTCGAAGGTGAGACGCTCGAGTCGCTGCTCGCGCGTCGCGGCACGCTCCCCTGGCAGCGTGCGCGGAGGATCGCGGCGGAGATCGGCGCGGCGCTCTCGGCTGCCCACGCGCTCGGCCTGCTCCATCGCGACATCAAACCGAGCAACGTGTTCCTAGCCCGGAGCGACACCGGAGAAAACGCGGTGCTCCTCGACTTCGGCCTGGTGAAGCCCATGGACGAAACGGCGGTGTCACGCATGACCCAGAGCGGTCTCGTCGCGGGGACTCCCCTCTACATGTCGCCCGAGCAGGCGCGCGGCGAAAGCCTCGACGTTCGCTCCGACGTCTATGCACTCGCGGTCGTCACCTACGAGATGATCGCTGGCGTGCCGCCGTTCTTCGACAAGACCGTGGCCGAGGTCTACGCGCGGCTCTTGCGGGAAGCTGCGCCGCGGCTCTCCGGCGTGGCGCCGGGCGCTTGCCCCGAAGCGTTGAGTCGCGTGCTCGAACGCGCGCTGTCTCTCGCTCGCGAGGAGCGCCCGGAGAACGTGACCGCGTTCGTCCAGGAGCTCGAAGCCGTGAGCGACGAGCCGGGCGCCCTCGCGGGCTGAAGCTCTGTCGACGTCGTCGAACGCCGAGAGGGCCCGCCCATGCGGGTGGGGTGGGCTCGGCGGGCTTCCTCGCTCTCCCCCGCTTTGACCGGCTCTTGACCGGTTTTTGACCGGTTTTTGAGAGGAGATGGGCGGGAGCCGGGGCGTAAGTCGGGGTCGAAACGGGCAGCGAATCGACGCGCCCGAAATGGAGGAAGAAGACATGCGTCACATCGTTTGGTTTCCGGTTCTGGTCCTTTCCGTCGGTTGCAGCATCGGCTCCAAGAAGAGCGAAAAGAGCGAAGGGCAGGCTTCGGCGAACGGAGCTCCTGCGGCGGCCGCGGCCCAGGGAGGGGGCGACCTCGCCGAAGTCGCGCTCGACCCCCTGCCGCTCAAGATCAAGGTGAAGGCGGGCGGCATGGGCGCAATGGACATGTCACTCGACGAGAAGAAGAGCGTGACGGTCGACATCGGCGACGGCGCCTCGCTCAACGTGACGGCCGAAGACAAGAAGCTCGCCCAGGTGAAGAAGAGCTACGAGGGCGACACCGTGCTCTTTCCCTTCAAGAAGTGGGAGAAGCAAGATGGCAATACCGCCGTGCTCCAGTTCGCGAGCGACGGCAAGAAGGGCTACATCGGCTTTTCGTTGGTCGAGGTGGGGAGCAAGAGCTACCTCTGCAAGACCACGGGACTCGACGGCGTGGCGTCGGTGGAGATCGCGGAGAAGCACCTCGCATCATGCAAGACGCTGACTGCGAAGTGAGCGACGTTCGGGTCGGAGGGGGCTCGGCACACGAGCCCTCACGACCGCGCGTCAGCTCCCGAAAGTGAAGGTGCCGACGGCCACGAGCCGCCAAGGAAGCGCGAGCCCCTCGCGGTTTCCGTTCTCGTCCTTGCCTGGGTCGCGGCACTTTTCACTGCCGTTCGTGTCCTCGCAGAGCTCGTTCGACACGTGGAGGTAGGCGCCGAACTGCGGGCCCAGGCGAAACAGCTGGGAGAGCTGCCATTCGACGCCGATGGCGACGGGGAAGACCACACCGCGGGCGGTGTAGTGATAGGTGCCGGTGGAGTTGGAGGCTTCGGCGGTCACGCTGCCGAAGCCGATGCCGGCTTGGAGATACGCGTTCGTCGTCCCGGGCTCGAACCAATACCAACGGGCAAAGGGAGCAACGTAGGTCGAACCGAACTTCACGTCGGTGGCCTCGCTCTCCAGTTGTCCGCGCCACGAGTCGCGCACCTGGAAGCTCCACGCGGCGATCTCGAGCCCGACCGACCAGTGGTCGTGGAAGCGCCAGCCGCCCCCGAGGGCGAACGCGGCGCCTCCATCCACGGGGCAATCGCTATCGGGCTTGTCGTTGTCGCAGACGGCGCTGCCATAGCCGAGCAAGAGGTGAAGCTCGACGGGCTCGCGGGGCGGCTTCGACTCCGGAGGCTGTGGAGTCGTTGGGGCCGGGGCGGAACCGACCGCACCGGGCGCAGGCGCTGTTCCGGGCGGAGGCGCCGCTCCGGGCGGAGGCGCTGTTCCGGGCGGAGGCGCGACCGCAGGCGGCGCAGCGACTGGCGCAGCGCCAGCGGGCGGCGTGGCGGGGGCAACGGCAGGCGGGGCCGCAGTGGGCGGAGCCCCGGTTCCCTGGGCCATGGTGGGGAGCGCGACCATGAGCGTGCCGAAGAACAGGAGGTGCGAGCGCATGGATCCGCTCGGTCTAGCAGCTACCGTACCAGCGCGGACCAGGGGAATTCCTCGTGCTTCGCGCCGGCCCGTGAACACGCCGCCACGGACTCGATGTGAACATGATGTGAACATGTGGGGTCGTGTCGGGTCGAGCGTTTCTGCCGGCGAATCCTCAAAGACTGCTACGCTAGCCCTCTCGGGCGACAGGGCAGAACATGAGAGCGCTGGTCAGAGGGCTCGCACTGGTTGGACTCCTCGTGGGAGCGTGCACGTTGGGGGCGCGCGACGACGACGAGCTGAGCGGGGAATGGGGCAAGGGCGGCGCCGACGGCGGGTCCGGCACGGGAGGCACCGGCGGGACGGTGAGCTGCGGCAAGGGCACGGCCGACTGCGATGGAGTGGCCTCGAACGCCTGCGAGGTGACGACGGACAAGGACCTCAAGAACTGCGGGAAGTGCGGCAACGAGTGCCCCAGCTCGGGCGGCAAGACACCCACGTGCATCGCCGGAGTTTGCGGGCTTTCGAACTGCGAGGCTCCCACTGCCGACTGCGACGGCAACGGGAGCTGCGAGACGGACCTGTCGGGTGGCGACATCTCGAACTGCGGCTTCTGCGGCAACAAGTGCCAAGCGGACCACGCCAAGATGGTGTGCCCGGGCACGTGCCAGATGGAGGACTGCGAGTCGGGGTTCGGCAACTGCGACGGCCAGGCGGGAAATGGCTGCGAGGTCGCGCTGAATACGCTCACCGATTGCGGCACCTGCGGCGCGGCCTGCGCCATCGCCAACGCCACACCCAGCTGCGCCACGGGCACCTGCGAAATCGCGACTTGCACCAACGGCTATCAGAACTGCAACAACGCCGTGACCGATGGCTGCGAGTCGTTCACGAACACCGACCCGGCGAACTGCGGCAGCTGCGGCAAGGTGTGCAGCGCGAACCAGACCTGCCAGGGCGGGACCTGCGTCACGTCCACATGCCCAGCACCCACCGCGGACTGCGATGCGAACCCGGATTGCGAGACGAACACCAGCACGTCGGTTGCCCACTGCGGCTTCTGCAACAACGCCTGCAACCTGAACAACGCGACGCCTGCCTGCGCCAACGGCACCTGCGCCGTCGCGAGCTGCAAGGCCGGGTTCGCCGATTGCGACGGGCTTCCCGCCAACGGTTGTGAGGTCACGCTGGGGACCACCACGAACTGCAAGGCTTGCGGTGATTCCTGCAGCGGGGGCGCACACGTGACGAGCTCCAGCTGCACGGGCTCGGGGTGCAACATCGTCTGTTCCCCCGCCTACGCGGACTGCAACAACGCCGCATCCGACGGCTGCGAGGTCCTGCTCGCGACCGACGTCCATCACTGTGGGACCTGCGCGACCGACTGCACGCTGAGCGCGCCCACCGGAACCCAGCCCGCTTGCCAGTCAGGAAGCTGCTCCTTCAATTGCGCCACCGGAACCGCCGATTGCGACGGCAACACGTCGTGCGAAACCAACGTGCTGAACGATGGGCTGAACTGCGGCATCTGCGGCCGGTCGTGTGGAACCACGAGTTGCGTGAACGGCTTCTGCCAACCGGAGCAGGTCGTGACCGCGACCAACGTGACGTCCATCGACCAGAACAGCTCGGATCCGAACTCGGTGGTGTATGGGCGAAACCCGGGAGGCGTGTTTCGCGTCGACAAGAACACGCTCAACAGCTTCACCATCACCACGCTACGCGATGCGGCGTGGGTGGATTCCGCGGCGACCTACACCTACTTCGTGGACCCCATCGATGGCGTCTTCCGCGTGAACACCACCACCGGCGGCAATCCTGGATCGCTGAACGGAGCCGCGACGGGCGGAGTGGCGCTGGACTTTTCCTCGGGAGCGGTGTGGCTCACGAGCACCCCCGGCCAAGCGGCACTTCGCCGGATTCCCCCGAGTGGCGGAATCGTGACGACCGCCGACCCCGCAACCCAAGGCGCTCTCGGCGTCGACGCGGACGCCTCGAACGTCTACTACGCGCTTCCGAGCTTGGGCGAGGTCCGTTACGTCCCCGTCGCTGGCGGCGCGGCAACTGCCCTCGCGTTTGCACAGGGCGAGCCGAGCTTCGTCTACGAAGACACGACCCACGTCTACTGGACCTGTACCAGCGCCGGAGTGATCCGCCGCGCGACGAAGCCTCCAGCCGTCACGGTCAGCGACTTCGTCACCCTCCAGCCGGGAGCCTACGCCCTAGCCGGCACGGCTTCAGACATCTACTGGGCGCCGAAGACGACCGGGAGCCTTTGGCGCGCCTCCAAGTCCAGCGGGGTGTGGATCAAGCTCGTGGAATCCGTGAGCGGCGTGAAAGCCATCTCGGTCGACGCCACCCACGCCTATTGGGTGGATGGAAGCGGCATCCGCCGGGTCCCGAAGTGAAACCGGGGGATCTGCCCGGACTCGGAACGTAAGAAGGGGCCGTGGTAGACTCGATCACTGGTCGGGGCCACGTGACGGACGAACCCATGCGTTTCATCGGACGCTACGCCCTCCACCAGGAGATCGCGGCAGGGGGGATGGCGACCGTGCACCTCGGGCGCCTGCTCGGCCCGGCCGGGTTCTCGCGAACCGTCGCCATCAAGAAGCTCCACCCCCACTTCGCCAAGGATCCCGAGTTCGTCAGCATGTTCTTGGACGAGGCCCGGGTCGCGGCGCGCATCCGTCACGCCAACGTGGTCTCCACCTTGGACGTCGTCGCGCTGGACGGTGAGCTCTTCATCGTCATGGACTACGTGGAGGGGGAGTCACTGGCGCGCCTCTTGCGGACCGCGCGCTCTCGGGGCGGGTGGATCCCTCGGAAGTACGCGCTCACGACGATGATGCAGGTGCTCTACGGCCTCCACGCCGCTCACGAAGCCAAGGGCGAGCGCGGAGAGGTGCTCGGGATCGTCCATCGCGACGTCTCGCCGCAGAACATCTTGGTCGATGCCGGGGGCAACGCTCGCGTCGTCGACTTCGGCGTGGCCAAGGCCGCCGGGCGCATGCAGAACACGCGTGACGGTCAGCTCAAGGGAAAGCTGTCGTACATGGCCCCCGAGCAGCTCAAGGGTGAGGCCGTCGATGCACGCACCGACGTATTTGCCGCCAGCATCGTGCTCTGGGAGCTTCTCACCGGAAAGCGTCTGTTCCAGTCCGAGAATGAAGCGACCACCTTCGGGAAGGTGATCGAGTGCCAGGTTCCGGCGCCGAGCAGCATCGACGACTCGGTCCCGCCGGAGCTCGACGCCATCTTGCTCCGGGGGCTCGCCAAGCGGATGGAGGATCGGTTCGAGAGCGCGCTCGACATGGCCGAAGCCCTCGAGCACCTCGCACGAGAGCGTCCCACGCCGCGCGAGATCGGTGGCTGGGTGCGCGAGCTCGCCGCCGAATCCCTGGCGAAACGCGCCGATCAGGTGCGCGACCTCGAGAGCCATTCGGCGGTGAACGAGCTCATCGGCAAGCCCGATCTGCGGGCGATTTCATCCCCTGCCATCCCGATCCCGACGCCGGCACCGGCGCCGGTAGCGCCCACGTTGGCGATGAATGCGGCCCCGAGCCAAGCCGAAGAAGGTTCGGCGCGCTCGAACCTCTCGAGCATCTCGCTCACGCGCGGCCGCTCGCTTCCCCCACCGGGAAAGAGCCGCCAGCGACTGATGATCGCCCTCGGTGGCATGGCCGGCATCTTGGCCTTCTTGCTGATGGTCGTCGGGTTCTTGGCGCTCCGAAAGCGGAGTCCCGCCGAAGCCGACGCACCCAGCATCGAGGTCGTGCAGCAACCGCCAGCCGTTTCACTCGGCGTCACTCCGCGAGAGACGCCGGCGATGCCGGCCCCCGCGCCCGAGCCCGAGCCGGTCGCGAGTGCTGCGCCGAGCGCCAGCGCCCAGTCCGACAAAGCCAAACCCGCGACGAAGACCTCGGGCAAACCCGCCCCCAAGGGCAACTGCAATCCGCCCTACATCCTCGACAAGGACGGCACGCGCATCCCCAAACCGGAGTGCCTCTGATCGGACGCGGGCTCGGAACGAGCCGCGCACGAACGCGCTCGCGCCGGTGAGGGAGATGCGGCGAAGCAGGCGAGACGGGAGCGGGCCAAAACCAGGACACGGCTTCCCACGGCACCGACGTGCTACGTTCGGGCCATGGAACGCGATCCGCTGACCGGGGAGCCGTTCATCCGCGTAGTCGGGAAGCGCGCGCGGGCGCCCATCGGGCAGATGCCGCCCGCGAGGACGCGTGAAGCGCTCACCTCGATGGCGGCGTATCGCACGCGGGCGCCCAAGGGCGTCTTCCGCTATCGCAGCCACGAGGAGGCGAACGCGGAACGCGATCGCTGGGCGGTCGAGGCGGTAGTGGCCGCGGAGCGCTGAGCTGGTGTCCGACGACACGCGCTTCACGCGGCCTGCGACCTGGGAGGACGTCGCGCAAGCGCGATCGAGATCGCGCCGACGCCGCCGTTCTGCGAGCGGCACTGGAACGCCTCGGGCGCGGGTCGCGCTAGCCACACCGCCACCGTGAGCAGCCGCGCCTCATGTGCATGGCCGCCACCGGCGCGAGGCGCGCGCACTACATCCTCGAAGCACGCGCATTCGCAAGCCGGAGTGTCCCTGACCCGAACTCAGAACGAACCGCGCACGAACGCGCCCGCTCCGTCTCGCATCGGGCCGACACCGACCCAAGCGCTGTTCTCTTTGGCCTTCGGACGCGTGAAGTAGAGATACGCCGCCGCACCGAAAGCCACCGCGGAGACGCCGAGGGAGATGTCGGCGATCAGCATCTTCCGATGTGCGGAGTCGACCTTGCTGGGGTCGCAGCGCGGAGCGCAGCTGTCCGCGAGATCGTTCTCTTCGCTTTTGCCGGTGGAGCCGAAATACGCGAACGAGCCGAGACCCAAGACTCCGACGCCGCCGAGCACGTAGACGAGCGCGGGAGTGGGTCGCACGCTTCCGGTGTCCGCTTGCACCGCAGCGCTCGAAGGAGCCGGTGTCGGGTCGGCCTTCTTCTGTTTCGAGAAGTCGGCCAAGACTTCACGGCCCTGCTCGCCCTTCTGGAGCGTGACCTCGATCTGGACCGGCTCGAGCCCCTTCGCTTCGAAACGAACCTTGTGCGTGCCGGGATCCAGCTTGAAGGGCGTGTTCGGGATTTGATCGCCGACCTTGACGTCGTCGACGAACACCTGCACGTCCACCGTCTTTTCGCCCGCGAGGTCTTTGGCCACCAGCGCGATCGAGGGTTGGTCGCGTAGGTTCTCCTCGAGCCATGGCCCACAGTCCTTCTTGATGCTGGCGGGGCAGGCCTGATCTGCGCAGAGTTCGAGCTTCTGCCGAGCCTCGGTGAGCTTGTCCGCCTTTCGCAGGCGCTGCGCGTCCACGTAGGCCTGGACGCAGGCTTGCTTGGTGGAATCAGCGTGCGCGGGTCGGGGCAAGAGAAGGCACGAGCCGAAGCCGAGAACCAGGAAAACGTCACGCACGCTGGCAGCGTACCGGACCCGCCTTCCCGCGTCGAATCGCGCTGCCGACTCGGAAAGAACGCCCGATTCGGGCTGAAGCGCCTGCAAAGAGACGTACGACGGCGTGCTCCGCGTGACCTCCGCCCGCTCCCTCCCCGACTGGCCGAAGAAGTGAGCGACGCTGCGGCTCACTCGCTGTAGATCCGGTCCACCCAAGCCGTGGCGTGGGTCGTCCAGTGGCACATGCTGTTCGGGACCAGGGTGAAGCCGACCTCGCTCTCGCCGCTGATGGGCACCTCGACCGTGTGCCATTCTTCATCGTAGCCCGCCCCGCCGGGGTAGTGCGTTCCGCTCACGCCGATGACTTCGACGAGCAGAGTCGTGCCGACGTCGGTGCGAACCCGGAACACGACCTTGCTCGCGCCCGAGGTCGACAGACGCCCAGCAATGCCGCCGAGACCGGAGTTGCAGTTGGCCTCCACGCGCAGGAACTCGCCGTCCATCGCGACCGTACCGAACGTGGCCAACCCGTCCGCCGAGTCGAGCTCGTGGGCGGACACGGCGGGGCCCACGTCCAACACCGGAACTTCGTACGTGGTGGGCGTGAGCGCGAGGCCGGCGGCGTCGACGAGGCCTTCACTCCGAACCTCGATGCTCTTTCCCCGGACCGACTCCCAGTCGCTCACCGTGGCCCAGGCCCAAACATCCGTGGCCTTCGTGTTTTCGTCGAGGACCGCGTCGGAGAACCCCAGCGTGTGTGCCGCCGTGCTCGCCGACGCGAGCCCCGCGAGCGGTTCCGAGGCTTCCAGCGCCACCGGATCCCAAGGCAGAGCCTGCTCGGGCATGCCGGGTCGGACCTTGCCGCCGCTCGCCGAGAAGCAGCTGCCCGGATCGGGACGCTTGGGCGCGTACACGAGCGGCGGTCCGACGTAGAGCGTCGGCGGCGTGCCGTCCGGGCCCACGCTGCCCGACCACTCGAGCTCGCCCACGCTACAGATGTCATCTTCGGCCCAAGCGACATCGACGGTTGCGTGGGCGGTGCCGTCGAACGCGCCGCTGCTGGTTCGGGGGAGTGTCACGTGACGGAAGTGGTATTCGCGAAAGAAGTGCAGCCCCCAATACCAGCCGGTCGTGAGCGTCGGAAGCTCTGGACCCGTCGTGTCATCGAGCTCGATGGCGTTCTCACCGACCGCGGCCTCGAGCTCGACCGCCGGGTATCCCGCGGGCGTCACACGCGCGACGCAAGCGCCGGACTTGGACGAGAGGCGAAGGGTCAGCTTCGTCGCGTCGGCCGAGCCAGTCGCCGGTTCGAGCGAGATGTCGTAGTTCCCTGCGAGCCCGTCGCAGGCGTTGGACTTGGATGATTCATCGGTCTTGCCCGCGCAGGCGAGCGAGGCGGCGCCGAGGAGCCATGCACCGCACACTGACCGGAGCAGAGAGGCGTGCATGCCCTACGGAGAGCAAGCATGGTGCCAGTGGCGAACACCGCGGAAACGCAGGCGGCTCGACGACGCGCGCGCGCAGTCCGTGCGCCGCGAAGCGTGTTACTGCGCCGCCACCGGGAGGAACTTCGCGCGCAAGGTGCCAGTGAACCGGAAGCTCTCGGCGCCTTCGGCCAGCTCGACGTCCAAGAAAGTGAGCACGGCGCAGCTCGGAGCGTTCGCCGAAACCACCTTCAGCTCGAGCGCCCCCTGCCCCGTCGGCAGGTAGGTGTGAGCGGACTTGGAGCAGCCGTCGAGCTCGGTGTCGAGCACCACGGCCATGGAACCTTTCGGCACGCTGACCGCCCCCATGTCGCCGTTCACTGCGAGGGTTTTCGCGTTCTCCCCTTCGTTCATGCGGAACTGGAAGCTCCAAGCCGAGTCGCAACCGAGAGGGTAGTCGACCACGTCCGAATAGATGCTCGTGGTCTTGCCGGGCGACGAAGAGCAGCTCGTCCCGCCGGTGAATTGCGGTGG
>WBZL01005541.1_pt1 | contig 10412 bp, 10 predicted proteins | sample 5204291 | NCBI WGS metagenome assembly WBZL01 (sample SAMN12344345, study PRJNA552823) | activated sludge metagenome | biome: Activated sludge suspended growth; feature: Nitrification reactor; material: Wastewater; isolation source: activated sludge from nitrification reactor of wastewater... | reverse complement strand
CGCGCAACCCGGAGCAAGACCCGTTTACCGGAGCTTGCCCTTATCATGGCGACTGTTTTGAAGGGTTGGCGGCTGGCCCGGCCATTGGCAAGCGGTGGGGGCAGCCAGCCGAAACGCTGCCGCCTGACCATCCCGCTTGGGATTTAGAAGCCCATTATTTGGCGATGGCCCTCCACAATGTCATCACCGTGCTGTCGCCAGAGCGCATCATCATGGGGGGCGGGGTGATGGGGCAAGCCCATATTTTCCCGCTGCTGCGGCAAAAAGTACAGCAGTCGCTAAACGGCTATGTGCAGGCGGGGGCAATTTTGCACAACATAGATGGCTTTATTGTGCCGCCGGGGTTGGGTAATCTGGCCGGGGTGCTGGGGTCTATTGCCCTGGCGCAGCAGGCGGCGGCTGGATAATGGCTGGAACAAGAATTCTAGACAGGATTAACAAGATTAACAGGATTTTCAACTCTAATCCTGTTAATCCTGTAAATCCTGTCCAAAATTTCTTTATGGAATTGGGAATGGCAGGTGCGTGATGGAATTGACGTTGGAAGAACGGAATGAACTGCGGCGGTTGATGAACCAGCATTTGAACATGGAAGCGGTGCTTGAGCTGGCGGAAGAGCTGGGTATTGACCCGGAGAATTTGGCTGGCTCAACCAAAATAGCGAAGGTGCGGGAGTTGATCGGCCATGCGGAGCGGCATTTGCTGATGGAGTCCTTGATTTCCGCGTTGGTTCGGCTGTATGGCAAAGTTGAGTGGCCGCGAAAAACGGCCGTTTCCCAGCCCCCGGTTGCCGATGAGCCGGTTGTTGTAAAGCCAGCGGAAGGGTGTGATATAACGGCCGTTTCTGCCCACCTCGCCACCATTACAGCCCTTACATTTAAGGATAAATCTGATTTGGCTGACCTGTTGCTGGCAACACCAACGATAGGTCGGCCACAGCAAAAACAAACGGCCGTTAACCAACTGCCCGCCAATATTCGGTACAGCATCAGTTCCGGTGATAATCCTAAGCATGATGTCGTCAATATCATTGACGCTTGCTTGAACCATGCTGGCGGGCTAGTTGATCTGATCAATATCATTCACTTTTTTGAGCAAGGGTCGCAACCGATGATGGCTCTTTGCCAATTCGCCCTGACGCTCAAAAACACAGGCCAATAATCTCCAATCCCCAATCCCAAATCTCCAACTATGGCACCAGATACCCCCAAAAACCACCGCAACCTTGTTATCTACGAGGTTTTTGTTCGCAACCACGGGCGCAACGGCAACTTTGCCGATGTGTCCACCGATTTGCCCCGGCTAAAAGAAATGGGGGTGGATGTGGTGTGGCTGATGCCCATTCACCCCATTGGCGAAGTAGAGCGCAAGGGGTCGGCTGGCTCCCCCTACGCCATTCGCAACTACCGCGAGGTGAACCCGGAATATGGGACGAAGGAGCAGTTTCGGCTGCTGTGTCAATATGCCCATGCGCTGGGGCTGAAGGTGATGATTGATGTGGTGTATAACCACACCTCGCCCGATGCCGATCTGGTGCGGGTGCATCCACAGTGGTATCAGCGGGACGAAAACGGCCGTTTTCACGCCACCGTCCCCGACTGGAGCGACATCATAGACCTCGACTATAGCAGCGACCCCGCCCTGTGGGACTACCAGATTGAGACCCTCAAGCAGTGGGTGCTGCTGGGGGTAGATGGCTTTCGCTGCGACGTGGCATCGGCCGTTCCCGTGGCCTTTTGGGAGCAGGCGCGGCGGGAAGTGGCGGCGGTGAAGCCGGACGTGATTTGGTTGGCGGAGACGGTGCATTTGGGCTTTATCCATTTTCGGCGGCGGCTGGGGCTGGTTGCCCACGCCGATGCCGAAATCCACGCCGCCTTTGATTTGTCCTACGACTACGACATTTGGCCGGAATTTGAGGCGGCTGTGGCTGACCCTGACAAAGTTCCGGCCTATGCGCGGGCGTTGTGGGCGCAAGGGGCGCAGTTGCCCAGCCACGCCGTTAAAATGCGGGCGGTGGAAAACCACGACCAGCAGCGCATCATGGGTCGGGCGCGGTCGCGGGAGCAGGCGCTGGCGTGGACGGCGTTTCAGGCGTTTAACGAGGGGGCGTTTTTGATTTACGCCGGGCAGGAGGCGGAGGCGATGGCAACGCCAAGCCTGTTTGAGGTAGACAAGGTGCGCTGGGGGGAGTATTCGCTACAGCCATTTTTGACGCGCCTTTGCCAGCTTAAAAAAGACCCGGCGCAAATGGAGGGGGTGTTTACGCTGCTAACGGCCGTTCCTGCGCTTGCGGCCTGCTGGCAAACGGCAACGGGTGGGCTGTATGGCATTTTCAACGTGGCCGATACGGTGGACGTGATGGCGACGCCGCTGCCGGATGGAGAGTATGTGGATGTGCTGAGCGAACGGCCGTTTGTGGTGCGGGATGGGGAAACGGCCGTTCCTGATTCCGCTGTCATTGTGCGCTATGACGGCCGGCTCGATTTCCAGGCTCACATTGACCCCCTTTTAACGTAGCTGAGATGCGCGGATGACGCGGATCGGAACGAATTTTCGCGGATAAGAAAAGAGAAATCCGTGTCAATCCGCCTTAATCCGCGTCATCCGCGCATCTATCCCCTGAAAAAACACAGATCAAACAATGCCTGTGTTTTTTTGATCTGTGTATACTTCCCCCTTATTTGTTTAGGAGCAAAAGAGTAACTATGCAGCTTATCAAAGAGTGGTGGGCATTGGTTCGCGGCGAATTTGCCAACTATGGCGTGGCCGTTTTTCAAAAAGATTTGCTAGCGGCGATGACGGTGGCGGCGGTGGCACTGCCGCTGGCACTGGCGTTTGGGGTGGCTTCGGGGGCAGATGCGGCGGCGGGGTTGGTAACGGCCGTTCTTTCCGGCATCCTCATCGGTATTCTCGGCGGCGCACCCTACCAGATTTCCGGCCCCACTGGAGCCATGTCAGCCATTCTCATCGTCCTTGCCACCCGCTACGGGCTGCAAGGGGTGTGGATGGCCGGGCTGTTGGCAGGCATCATGATGCTGGCATTGGGCATCTTCCGGCTGGGGCGCGTCGTCGCCCTCATCCCCGCCCCCGTCATTTCCGGCTTCACCAGCGGCATCGCCGTCATCATCGCCTTCGGCCAAATTGACAACGCCCTTGGCATCAAAACCCCCGCCGCCGAAAGCATCATCGAAAAAAGCCGTTATTATCTTGAACAAGGGGTGGCACCCAATGTGTACGCCCTTGCCATCACTCTGCTGGTCATTGGCATCATGCTGCTGTGGCCCCGGTTGCCGTTTGGCAGCCAAATCCCTGCCTCGCTGGTCAGCATCATTGCCGCCACCCTGCTGGTCACGCTCACCGGCTGGGATGTTCCCATCATTGGCACCATTCCGCGCACCATTTTGTTGGAAAATCGGCTCAGTCTGGGCAGCATTCCCTGGCAGGACGTCGGGGCTTTGGTTGTTCCGGCGATGTCGGTGGCGGCATTGGGAGCCATTGAGAGCTTGCTTTGCGGGGCAGTGGGGGGCAACATGACCGGCATTCGGCTGCACAACAGCGTGGAATTGGTGGCGCAGGGCATTGCCAATCTGGTCATTCCCTTTTTTGGCGGTGTGCCAGCCACGGCCGCCATTGCCCGCACCAGCGTCAACATCAAAAGCGGCGGCGTGACGCGGCTGGTGCCGATTTTGCACGGGGTCATCTTGCTGCTCATTGCTCTGCTGTTTGCCCCCGTCATTGGCCGCGTGCCGCTGGCTGCGCTGGCCGGGGTGCTGATGGTGACGGCGTGGCGGATGAACGAATGGGGGGCGATTCGCTTTTTCTTTGGCAAGCGGCTTAAACATGCTATGGTTGGTTTTGTTATAACGCTGGTGGCAACGGTGCTGCTGGATTTGACGCAGGCGATTTTGATTGGCTTTGGCATCAGCACCCTGATTTTTATGTCCCAAATTAGCAACCTGTCTATTGTGCGGCAGCCGGTGGACGCGGCGCGGCTGGGCAGCAAGGGTCAGCAGTTTGTTCACCCGGCTTTTCCTGTTACCGTCTATTATTTGAGTGGGCCGCTGTTTTTTGCGGCGGCGCGGAAGCTGATGGAGGAGGTGGAGGGGCAGGATGTGGCGCAGGCGACGCTGATTTTGTCTATGCGCGGCGTGCCGCTGCTGGATGCCACCGGGGTTGAGGTGCTGCGCGAAGTAGTCCATCGGCAGCAGAAGGCGGGGGGATCGGTGCTGCTGTCGGGGCTGCAGCCGCGTGTGGAGGCGTTGCTGCGGCGCAGTGGCTTTTTGCAGGAGTTGGGGGATGGGCGTTTGTTTTGGAGTGCGGAACAGGCGATTTTGTCGCTGGGTGGGATAAAGAATTTTTAGACAGGATTGACAGGATTTAACAGGATTGGTTGAGCGATGGACAGGAAGCAGTTGATGCGTTTGGCGGGGGTGGGGGCAACGGCCGTTTTTAGCGGGATTGGGGCGCATTGGCTGGCTTCGCCCCGGCAGACAGAACGGCCGTTTCCCACCGTGGATGCGTTTGTGTTGGAGCAGTTTCGGCCGGCGCGGGGGCTGGTGAACCCCCACGTGCAGACGATGCTGGGCAACTTTGTGCGCCCGGATGCAGGGGTCACGTTTCGCCGCCAGCGGGTGGAACTGCCCGACGGGGATTTTTTAGACCTCGATTTTGCTGATGTGGATGGAGCGACCTGGGCGCAGTTGGGGGAAGATGCCCCCATCGTCCTGGCTTTGCACGGGCTGGAGGGGTCGGCAAGGCGGCCGTATATGGTGATGCTCTACCGCGAACTGGCGCGGCGCGGGGTGCGGGCGGTGGGGATGAACTTCCGCTCGTGCAGCGGCCAGATGAACCGGACGGCGCGGCTCTATAACGGCGGCGACACAACCGATTTGGCGTATATTTTCCACCGGCTGCGGCGGCAGCACCCGGATGTGGGGTGGGGGCTGGCGGGCTTTTCCCTGGGGGCGAATGTGCTGCTGAAGTTTTTGGGGGAGAAGGGGCGGGAGATGGAGCGGGTGGTAAAAACGGCCGTTGCCATTTCGCCGCCGTTTGACATGGTGGCGGGGGCGCGGGTGCTGGATTTTGGCAGCGGTCGGCCGTATCGCGCCTATCTGATGCGGCAGTTGCAGGAGAAGCTGGTGCAAAAGAAGGGTGTGGTGGCCGACAAAATTGATTATGAGGCGGCACGGGCGGCGCGCACGTTTCACGAATTTGATGATGCTTGCACTGCGCCGCTGGGTGGCTTCCGCGATGCCCATGAATATTATTCCTATTCCGGCAGCGGCCAGTTTTTGGCCGATATTCAGGTGCCAACGCTGCTGCTGCGGGCGTTGGATGACCCCTTCTTTGCCAACGACATTCCCCAGCAGACGATTGACCAGAATCCGCATCTTTACGCTGGCTTTGTGGCGCACGGAGGGCATGTGGCGTTTGTGGAGGGGGTGGGGTGGTTTGGTTTTTGGGCGGAGCGGCAGGCGGCGCGGTTTTTGGCGCATTGTTTGCTGGCGGATGGGGGGTGAGGGACAACGGATTGAGTGGGGGAAACGGCCGTTTGTGCCAACGGGCGGCTAATCCACGTTGTTTCACTCGTTTCCTGAAGAGGAGAAATGTCTTGTCCACCCTGGCTTGTGGTCTGATTTTTGGGATTCATTATAGGGGTTAACTATAGCCTGCTTCATGAGACAAAATCATAGACAGGCACAAGTTGGCAAAAGCTCGGTTTAGGGGTTTAAGGTGACGGTTGTGCAGGCTGCTCCCTGGTCATATATGAGTTGTACTTGCCATGTGGCTGGGCCATTGGTGTCTTGCCGCAGGGTTTGTTGATCTTGCCAACTGCCGTTTTTTGCAATGTTGTAAGGGTGGGTCTCTATCTCTGTTGTGCCGCCTGCGGAGTCAACTGCCTTGTAAAGCAGTGTGACGGGTTCATTGGGGGCTAAACCTTCTACCAGGAGTTCAACGGCTGTTTCTGACACAGCGGTGACGCTAAATTTTAACCGTTCTGGCAACGGGGTGCAGGAAACGGCCGTTGGCTGGGCCACGCTTTCCGAAACAGTTCGTGTGACGGCGATGGGTTCCGGGGTGGGTGGAGGATTAACGGCCGTTTGGCTACAACCCGCACCGGCTACCAGAACACCAATCATAAAACTCAACAAAACAATTTTCCCAACCATTTTTGCTAGCACCTTGTAGGGTCTTTCGGATTTCGTAGGATTTTAGGCGTATTACGTATTACGATTCAAGCCGTTTTACGCAATACGCAATAAATTGTCAACCCCCTGAATTTCTGAAGAACCACCTTGTATTTATAAAAGCGGTAGAGCAATTTGATCGATTTCCCTATGCCAATACTCTCAAATGTGCATGATATGCAGCTAGTTAATCCAAAAAAGGAGCTTCTGTTGTGAGAGTGGCTTTGAAAGTTCCGTTTTGTTTGACATCAGATTGCATAATGGCGTTTGGAGCAATAAAATCTACTTTACCCATAACCTTAAATTGGCTTGAATTATACGTGTAAGTATATGATGTGTTGCCGTTCCAAGCAGGTGTAAAAGGCCCATCATTATATAGTTGAAAAACAGCATTGTTGTTTGGACATTCAACGCAACCCTGACAGCCCCATTTCAGCTTTGCATTAGCGACACTCCAGGTTGAGCCGCTTCTTGTCCACCACGCTTGCACTTTGTATGGTCGCCAATAGGTTGCCAAGCAGTTATTCCCCCCACAATATTCAGTCGCATAATGTTTAACAAAGGAAACAATAGAAGAACTACCATATTGGGTTGAACGTGTAACTGAGCCGTTAGTTTGCTGTTGGCAAGAAGCTAAAGCGTTAAAAGATGGGTTTCCTATAATATTTTGTCCTGTACATTCCCGTTTAGTTAGTTGTATTAAATGGCTCTCAATGGGGGCAAGACGAAACACAAATGTATCAACGTATGCTACTCCATGAATGTCACGCCCCCTATGTATTTCAGTTCGAATTACAGGCCATGTCCTGTCTTCCTCAAAGTGTTGTTTTGAAACAGTAACAATAACGTTTACCGGTTCCGGTTCTGTTGCAATCAGTAATAACTTTTCTGCTGCTACAGGTTGGTAATGAAAATGAAAAGCTATCAAGAGCAGTGTTGTTAATAATATTTTTTTTAACATGAACTGTTTTCCTCAATCAATTCCGAATTTAAAATCACAAGGGTCAAAATAGTAGACCTTATAATCCAGCACTTGCTTATTTGAAAAATGTGCAATATATGGCTGTAAACGCCAGTCTACAGAACTTCTCCACGATACATGGTTGAAGTTCGCCAGGTTGTTTAATCCTCATTCCTTATCAGCATTACTCACTTTTATTTGATTATTGGTTGTTGCGCTCCCACCAAATTTAGGAATAGTCAGGTTATAGTTGTAATAGCTACCAGCGGCCATAACAACTCCTACCATAAACAAACTCAGCGTCATGGCTATGATCACAAACTTCTTTAGATGAATTCTCGTAGACCTCTTACCTCTTCTTCTTTAATAAAACCTTGTGTCATGACAACTAATAACTATAATAAACGCCAACTGGTCGCAAGTCTCGTCATTTTTTGACCAATTATGACCAATTGTTTCGTTTCTGGTCGGAGGTTGTCTATGAGTCAGGCGCATGATTTTGCGGGGATTTTGGGGGAGTTTGTCCAGCGGTCTGGTTACAATGTGTGCCAATTGGCGCGGCTAACGCTGCTGCGGGTGCCGGATGACCCCTTTTTTGCCAATGACATTCCCCGGCAAACGATTGCCCAGAATCCGCATCTTTACGCTGGCTTTGTGGCGCACGGAGGGCATGTGGCATTTGTAGAGGGGGTGGGGTGGTTTGGTTTTTGGGCGGAACGGCAGGCGGCGCGGTTTTTGGCGCATTATTTGTTGGCGGACTCTGCAATCATTGGTTAACAACCTGTATTAAATATCCGTCGTCTACGAGTCTTTCGGCCTTACTATTGGGCTTGGCCTCTATTAACCAAATCGGATCGGGTTCAAGTCCTTCATCGGCAGCTAAGAAGGCATCATCAGCACGCCAATAAAGCGTACTCACTGTCTCTCCTTGGGTTGGAATGGTGCCGATTAGCTGGTTTGTCTGTTGATTAAGGTCAAAAACAAAAATTTCTGCCCCAGCGTCACCTGGCTGGCTATATGCGAGCTGTTGACCGTCGGGGGAAAAAGCCCAGGTTGTCGTAAAAGTCTGGTTGATAATGGCTATTTCATCACCAGTGAGGGTCACAAAACGCAACCCGTTGCTACCCACAAGCAATAGGCCGTTGCTATTTGGCATCCAGTGAGCCGAACCGTCATATGCTGGTGATCTTATGCTTTCGGCAGGGCTAAACAATTCGTTACGAATAAGTAGAAGTTGGCTGTCAGGCGACCATTGGATTTCTCCCATAGTTGGTGCCAAACTATAGCTTGGCCGACTCGCTAACTCGCGGGGTGCTTCGCCAGTTGTTGAGATAAGCCAGTATGTAGAGAGTGCTGGTTCGGCCGCTTCCGCATCATTCAATACGGTAGAAATAACCGCAATCCATTTTCCATCAGGAGACCAAGAGGCATACGCCTTGTCCAGGTCGGGGTGGGTAAAAAGTGGGGTGGGAATGGCATTGGGGGCTATGTCGAGCGAGCATAAGGTATTCAAATCATCTATATACGCAATGTGGTCGCTGGTCGAATTCCAGGTGAAGGGGGTGGTTTGGGTCAGAAGCTCGCGCAGCACCTGAGTTTGCAGATCGACCAACCATACACCGCCTGTCGCGGGAGGTTCTTCCGCTATGCGTGGTAGGGCTAAGTAACGGCCGTTTGGCGACAATTGTGGCCGAAACATATCAAAGAATAGGCCTATCCCCGTAGATTGTTCTGCCAACCCGTAAAACGTATCAAACACAGGGTCATCAAATAGAGCTAGAGAAGGCACGCTTTGCAGCCGCCAGAAGGGCATTGCCTTGTCTTCTGGCGGTACAGCCACCATGTACAAAATGAATGAATGGTTCGCTTCAGCCATGGCCGTTGGAGATGCAGCAGTTGTTTCTGCCACAGGGTTGAAGCCGAGACATGGGGCTTGAGGTTCAATATCATTACTGCCAGCATCGCTAATCGGACTAACATCGCCAGCGTCGTGTGCTGGGGTTGGCGGTGTTTCGGGCAATGGGGTGGATGTTTGAGTAGTAGAAACTGAGTCTATTGTGGCTATCTCACGTATATTTACTACAGTAGAGCTTGGGGGTGGCTTTAAAGGAGCGCAAGCAACAACACCTATCACTGCCATAATGCCAAAAACAGACTGACTTACTACCCTGAATCTATTCATCTTATTCCTCTATCACACAAATAGAGGGGAGCAAACGATACTCGCTCCCCTTTCTGATGCTTGTGTTTACCAAATTATGTTTTGCTTAACGCCCCATGCGGCCACAATTGACATAAGTACCAGGTGTGCCTGGATAATTTGCATCAGGTGTAAAACCTGTCATTCCTGTTAAATTAATAGATGATGTATCTTGGTGGACATGAAAGTGTAGATGATATGCTGGCTGTGGATTACCGGTATTTCCCGATACACCAATATATTGCCCCCGAGCAACAATATTATTTATTGATACAGACATCGAACCAAGATGTGCATAAAATGCTTCATAATTATCTGTAGTAACAATTTTTATCAAGTTTCCATATTCGCCCGTTGTCATAGCAGCAAATACAACACCTCCACTATTTGCAGCGTAAACAGATTTGCTGGTCACTATAACCTGTGGTAAGGGATAGTAACCAAGCAGCCAGCAAAAACAAACCAACAACTTTCTTGAACATTCGCTTTCTCCTCCAAACTCATTAGTTATGAGTAGGTTGTTTGTGATTCTTTTGGACGCAACAACTCGTGTTAATTAGGACTCACGTAATCTAGCGGTAATGGTAGAACAATCTGTAAACTAGAAAGCACTCAAAACTCTTGACAAAGCATATGGCATAGAACAACTCCTTTTCCTCGATCATTAACCTTTTTGATAAAGCATGGATTCTGCGATGGATGACGCTATAATAAATGTCAACTGGTCGCAAGTCTCGTCATTTTTTGACCAATTATGACCAATTGTTTCGTTTCTGGTCGGAGGTTGTCTATGAGTCAGGCGCATGATTTTGCGGGGGTTTTGGGCGGGTTTATCCAACGGTCTGGTTACAATGTGTGCCAATTGGCGCGGCTAACGCTGCTGCTGCGGGTGCCGGATGACCCCTTTTTTGCCAACGACATTCCCCAGCAAACGATTGTCCAAAACCCATACCTCTACCCTGGCTTTGTGGCGCACGGGGGGCATGTGGCGTTTGTGGAGGGGGTGGGGTGGTTTGGTTTTTGGGCGGAGCGGCAGGCGGCGCGGTTTTTGGCGCATTGTTTG
>WBZL01005540.1_pt1 | contig 10413 bp, 6 predicted proteins | sample 5204291 | NCBI WGS metagenome assembly WBZL01 (sample SAMN12344345, study PRJNA552823) | activated sludge metagenome | biome: Activated sludge suspended growth; feature: Nitrification reactor; material: Wastewater; isolation source: activated sludge from nitrification reactor of wastewater treatment... | reverse complement strand
ACGTGCTGCTCCACGGCGAACTGAAGGTGGTGACCCGGCGCGCCCCCACGGAACAGGAAATGGCCGACCTGCTGTTCGCCTGGCGGGTGGCCAAGTTCGTCAAGTCCAACGCCATCGTCTACGCCAGGGACAGGATGACCATCGGCGTCGGCGCCGGCCAGATGAGCCGGGTCAACTCGGCCCGCATCGCCGCCATCAAGGCCGAACACGCCGGCCTCACGGTGCCCGGCTCGGTGATGGCCTCCGACGCCTTCTTCCCCTTCCGAGACGGCCTGGACAACGCCGCCGCCGCCGGCATCAAGGCGGTGATCCAGCCCGGCGGCTCCATGCGCGACGACGAGGTCATCGCAGCGGCCAACGAGCACGGCATCGCCATGGTGTTCACCGGCGTACGACATTTCCGGCATTGATCAGGCACTGACATGAAAATCCTCGTCATCGGCTCCGGCGGGCGTGAACACGCCCTGGCCTGGCGGCTCAAGCAATCCCCCCGAGTTCAGAAGGTGTTCGTGGCCCCCGGCAACGGCGGCACGGCCCGGGAGGAGGGGGTGGAAAACGTGGCCATCACCGCCATTCCCGATCTGGTGGCCTTCGCCCAGAACGAGGGCATCCAGCTCACCGTGGTGGGGCCCGAGGCGCCCCTGGCCGCGGGCGTGGTGGACGCTTTCCGGGCCGCCGGGCTGAAGATCTTCGGGCCGGTCCAGGCCGCCGCCCAGCTGGAAAGCTCCAAGGATTTCGCCAAGCAGTTCATGGCCCGGCACCAGATTCCCACCGCCGCCTTCGCCACCTTCACCGACGCCGCTGCCGCCCACGCCTACATCGACGCCCAGGGCGCCCCCATCGTGGTCAAGGCCGACGGCCTGGCCGCCGGCAAGGGCGTGGTGGTGGCCGCCACCGCCGAGGAGGCCCATGCCGCCGTGAACGCCATGCTGTCCGGCAACAGCATGGGCGAGGCCGGGCACCGGGTGGTCATCGAGGAGTGCCTCACGGGCGAGGAAGCCAGCTTCATCGTCATGGTGGACGGCGAGCACGTGCTGCCCCTGGCCACCAGCCAGGACCACAAGCGCCTGCTGGACGGCGACGAGGGCCCCAACACCGGCGGCATGGGCGCCTATTCCCCCGCCCCGGTGGTGACCCCCGAGATCCACGCCAAGGTCATGCGCGAGGTCATCCGCCCGGTGGTGGCGGGCATGAAGGCGGAAGGCACGCCCTTCACGGGCTTCCTCTATGCCGGCCTCATGATCGGCCCCCGGGGCAAACTGGGGGTGCTGGAGTTCAACTGCCGCATGGGCGACCCGGAGACCCAGCCCATCATGATGCGGTTGAAGTCCGACCTGGTGACCCTGGTGGAAGCCGCCGTGGACGGCAAGCTGGACCAGATCGAGGCGGAATGGGACCGCCGCTGCGCCCTGGGCATCGTCATGGCCGCCGCCGGCTATCCCGACAACCCCCGCAAGGGTGACGCCATCACCGGCCTGGATGCGCGCGGCGAGGACTTCCACGTCTTCCACGCCGGCACCGCCATCCAGGACGACCAGGTGGTGACCTCCGGCGGCCGGGTGCTGTGCGTCACCGCCCTGGGCGACACGGTGAAGATCGCCCAGACCCGGGCCTACGAGGTGGCGGAGGGCATCGACTTCTCCGGCCGCCAGATGCGCCGGGACATCGGCTGGCGCGCCATCCAGCGCAAGAAGAAATAGGGGCAAGGGGAAGGCGATGACACCGCTTCCCCCCATCCGGCGCATCCGCGCCTTCCTCAAGCGCGGTGGTGTCATCGCTTATCCCACCGAGTCCTGCTACGGCCTGGGCTGCGACCCCAGGAACGCCAGGGCGGTGGCCCGCATCCTGCGGCTCAAGGGCCGGCCCCGGCGCAAGGGGCTGATTCTCATCGGCTCCGACTGCCACCAGTTCAAGCCCTATCTGGCCCCCAACCCCGTCGAGATCCTGCGCCGCTTCGGCGACTGGTGGCCGGGCCCCACCACCCTGTTGCTGCCCAAGGGCCGGCGCTGCCCGCGCTGGCTCACCGGCAAGCACGAGAAGATGGCGGTGCGGGTCACCGCCCATCCGGAAGCCTCCAGGCTCTGCCATTACCTGGGCATGCCCCTGGTTTCCACCAGCGCCAACCTGGCCGGTAAACGATCCCTGATGACCGCCGAGGCCTGCCGGCGCCAGTTCGGTTCCCACGTGCTGGCCCTGGATGGCCGCATCGGCCGGCGCAAGCGCCCCTCCACCATCCTGGACCCCTACAACGGCGGCGTGGTCCGGGCTTGACTCGGCTCCTGGCTGGCGAACCTTACTGCCAGTTCGCCGCCAATGCCGGTGCCAGGGCCTGCAAGTAGCTGGCGGGAAGCGATGATTGGCCGGGCGGCGGAGGAGCGAACGCGGCCATGGCCGAGACCAATGCGTCAATCTGGCCGTCCAGCAAAATCCTCCCATCGCCGGCTTCGAAGCGCTCGATATGGTTGGCGTTGCCCGCATACCAATACTTCATCAGGACCTTGTCGGCGCCACCGATGACCTGGGCTTCCAAATCCGCTCCGATTCGCCTGAACCAGATTTGATCGTGGGCGATGTCGGCGCCAAACCGGGCGGTATCGACGTTTCCCGGCGTACTGTCGGTTTCCCGCCAGATATCCGCTCCGCCTCCCCGGTTGTACAGATAGGTGTCGTTGCCTGCACCTCCGGCGAGGGTGTTGGCCCCGGCATTGCCGAGCAACACATTGTTCGCGTTGTTGCCTGTGGCGTTGATGTTGGCTGATCCGACGAGCGAGAGATCTTCCAGATTGGCGCCCAGCACACAGGAAATGGCGGATTGAACCGTGTCGGTGCCTTCCCCCGGGAGTTCCATGATCACGTCCCCTGTGCTGTCCACCACATAGGTGTCGTTTCCCGCCCCCCCGCGGAGCATGTCCGCGCCTTGTCTTCCATCCAGGAAGTCATCGCCGGCCCCACCGTTCAGGGTATTGGCGAGGGCGTTGCCGGTGATCGTGTTATCAAGCGCGTTGCCGTTTCCGGCAATGGCTGCATCGAGTAGCACGAGATTCTCGATGTTTTCGCCCAAGGTCCAGGACACGCGGGATTGCACCGTGTCGATGCCTTCTCCCGCGTTCTCGATGATGAAATCACCAGGGTTGTCCACCTTATAGGTGTCGTTGCCGCCACCACCCGCCATGGTGTCCGCGCCAGCGCCACCATCCAGCCGGTTCGCGCCACTGTTGCCAGAGAGGCGGTTGGCCAACAGGTTGCCCGTGCCGTCGATATCGCCCAACCCGGTCAGCGTCAGGTGTTCCAGATCCGCGCCAAGTACATAGGTGATATTGCTTTGAACGGTGTCCTCGCCCTGGTTCGCGCTCTCGGTAACAACGTCGCCGGCATCGTCCACCACATAGATGTCGTTGCCCAGGCCACCGATCAGGTCGTCGGCGCCGAGACCTCCGTCCAGAGTGTCCGAGCCGTCAGCGCCCTCGAGCCGATTGTCGGCGTTGTTCCCTGTAAGGAGGTTGTCCAGTGCGTTGCCGATCCCACTGCTGATGTCATTTCCAGTCAGGGTGAGGTTCTCGAAATGCTCACCCAATACCCAGGAGATGGAGGAATTGATCGTGTCCACGCCTTCGTCGGCGTGCTCCTCCACGGCATCATGGATGTTGTCCACCACGTAGAGATCGTTCCCCGCTCCTCCCCGCATCGTGTCGGCGCCATCTCCGCCGGCCAGGAAGTCGTCGCCGTCACCCCCTTGGAGGAAGTCGTCACCTTCCTGCCCGTGAAGTTCATCCGCTCCGCCGTCGCCGAACAGGGCATCCCACCCACGCTCGCCATAGAGCCGGTCGTCCCCCTCATTTCCAGCTAATAGATCATTGCCATCCCCGCCGGAAATCAGGTCGTGGCCGGCCCCCGCATAGGCGATATCGTTGCCCTGTTCGAGCATCAGTGCATCGTGGCCGGATCCGGACAGAACGATGTCGCCGCCTTCTCCCGCGAAGACGGTGTTATCGCCTTCTCCCGCCATGATCGTATCGTCGCCAACGCCGGCGTGGATCACATCGTCACCCGGACCGCCATCCAAAGTATCGTCGCCACCGTCGTCCATGATGACGTCATCCCCGGAGCCGGCCTCGATCAGGTTGTCACCGCTCTGCCCAAGGAGGAGGTCGTCGCCATCGCCACCAATCAGATGATCCCCCCGGTTTTCCGGCAGAAGGACCGGCAGGCTGGTGCCATTGCTATTCGTTGCCAGAACGCTATCCGAATAACTCAAGGCCAGATCGACATACTGACGGGTGGAACCATCCGCCATTCTCACCTCGCCATGGCCGAATACGCTCTGGCCATCGATGACCTGGAAAGCGCGGATGGCATCAAGGTCGATCTCTGTCACGCCGGCCTGCCCCAGCCCGGAAAACTCCCCGGGGTCCGATTCGCCGTCCTCGTCGATGTCCCGCCACAGCCCGAGCGCATTCCACCTGGCATCGAGTAATGAGAGGCGGCCATCTCCATTGCTATCGAAGGCTCGCAACCCTTCAAGATCGGTCTGCGCGTTCACTGAATAACGGGTGAATGAAGCTTCCAGCAAGGAGACCCGACCATCTCCGTCGGCGTCGTGGGCAAGGAACGCATCTCCCTTGGGCCAGGCGATACGGTGGCGCCATCCATCCCCGTTCACCTCCTCGTACACGTTGCTGTCGTCCACATCGGAGAAGTGGAAGCCATCACCGGCCATATCCACCACGATGGGGCATAAGCCGCCGCCTCCGCCGCCCGAGGGGACAGTGTAGGAGCCGATATGGTCGACCTGCACGCTCACCTCGGTGGCGCCGCCTCCGGAATCGGTGACGCGCACGCGGAAGCTGTCCGGGCTGCGGTCGTAGCGCGATGAATATTCATCCCAGTAATTCGGTTGCTGGCCAGGCACATTCGGCTGGTACCAGTTGGTGTAGGTCCATGTGCCCTGGGCATCCACACTGGCCGCGCCCATCTGGGGCTGTCCCACCACCGTGTAGGTGAAGGGGCCAGCGGGGGTTTCCAGGTCTGTCACCCGCAGGCTGCCGGCGTGTTCGCCGCCAGGGTCATCCCAGGCGATGGTGCTGGTGTGGGCACCGTAGGAGCCGTATCCCATCGTCTTGATTTGGGAGTAATCCCAGCCCGTGTATGGCGTGTAGCGCGGGCTTGTCGGCGTGGGTGTCAGCGTGTTGTAGTCGTATATGTAGCTCTCGTATCCATACACTGCCTGTGCGTCCTGGCTGACCGTCACTGTTGGGGCATCGTTGACACCCTGAACGGTGATGTCCACGCCCACCGAGCCGGTCTGCCCGCCGGGCGCGGACACGGCGTAGTCGAAGCCCGCCACCCCAGTGAAGTTGGCGTTTGGCCTGAAATGCACGAAGCCGTTGCCATCCAGCCAGCCAGAACCGTTGCGGAAATTGGCAACCCCAGTCAGCGAGAGGCCCGCACCCGCCACCCCTCCCAGGGTATCGTTGGCCAGCAGATCCGCCCCGCTGACGATGACCTCGGTATCCTCGAATCCGGTCACTCCATCGCGGTTGGCCGCCAGAGCCGAGAGGTCATCCACGTGGGTAGCGAGGAGGCTGATGCCGCCATTGCCGCTGTTGACCAGGATGCCCTCCGGAATCACATGCGCCGCGGTGCCCGCCGTATCCGCCGCGATCTCCGGGCTGGCCAATTGCCGGGTCTGGCCGTTCTGCGTGAAGCGGCCGGTGGTGTAATTCAATGCGGTGATGCCCAAGCCGGCCAGGCCCCACACCTCCCCCGCCTCGCCCACGCCGTTGGCGTTGGCGTCGCGCCACACCTTCAATTCGGCCCACACCGGATCGGCGGCGGTGATCTGGTTGTCACCGTTCGCGTCCACCCAGGCCAGGCTGGGCACGCCCCTCGACCCGGCCTGGACCCGGGCGTTGCTGAAGAGTTCGCTACCGGCATCGATGTCGCCATTCCAGTTGCGGTCCAGCCAAAGGAAGCCGTCGCTGTTCGCGCCCTCGTTGGCGAGCCAGCCGGTGGCCTTGAGGAACCCGGAATCATCCACGTCGAAGGCCACGCCGCTTTGCGCCTTGTCCGTGAGCTGAATGCCATCGCCATCCAAATCCAGCACCACCGGGCGGAAGACCTGGCTGGCGCCCGTGGCGGGGCCGGCCAGCCGGTTCGCCCTGGCGGCCCGGTCTTCTTCCGTCAGGCCGGCGTCGTTGAGATGGTTTTGCGTTTGCAGCCGGGCGGTATCCGCCTCCCACTGGGGGGCGATGGCGCCGTGTTGCAGGGCGACGCGGACGAAGCGTTCGGTGAGGCTCCAATAGCCCTCGTCGGAACCCGCCGGGGCGTTGAAGGGCTGGCCGGCGGTGGTGTAACGCACTTCCGGCAGGCGCTCGGCGCCGCTGGCGTAGTCCAGGTCCGAGAGATGGAAGGCCTTGCTGGAGGGCGCCGGCATGTGTGGAGGGCAGTCAGGGTGGGGTCAGCCGCAAGGAAAAGGATTGCCCCACATGTGTGAACCCCAGCCGTTCCATCAGCCGGGGCATCGCCTCCAGGCCAATGCCACCGTTCAGACTGACCATGAATTCGCTGGCTCCGCGATTCGCGGCCCAGCGACGGCCGGCCATGATCAGCTTTGTGGCGGCCGAGGAACCTCGCCAGGCGGGGTGGACGTAGAACATCTGTTCCTGCGCGACCAGGCGATCGAAATAGAACAGATTGGCGATACGCGCGGACAGCATGCCCGCCAATTCGCCATTGGCGCTTTCCGCCAACAATAGGCAGGTATTGCCGAAGGCTCCCAGAATTTCGCCGATCGCGGCCGCGACTCGATCGGTATCGAGTGGGTAGGCGCGGAAGTGGCTTTCGCCATGGAGCGTACGCCCCAGTTCAAGGATGGCGGGTATGTCTCCGGAATTGGCTTGTCGTATATGCATGTTGGTTGGGGGCCTTGTTGATGAATATGCTGGCGACGGTGGCCATTCTTTGGCTCGCCCGAAAACCTTCTCCAGGGTTCCTGGATGACGAGTGTATGGATGCTACCCAAGCTGGAATATTGAAAAAATATTCCGAAAGTTATGTCTCCACGTCGCTGCTATTGGTCGTGGCGATGCGGCGGTTTACTGAGCTTTGCATAAGAAAGGCCACGGCTCTCCCCACCCCAACCCTCCCCACAAGTGGGGAGGGAGCAAACCTCCCAAGTAGTGGGGGAGGCGCGGGGGGGAGCAAACCCCTCCCCCACGTGTGGGGGAGGCTGGGAGGGGGAGACGAACTCCGACAACAGTGCCTATGGCATGACTTTCGAGAAAATTAGTAAGTCGAGTGGGCTGCCAGAAAGAAAAACCCCGCCGAAGCGGGGTTTTTCCAGGTGCCGGGAGAGGATGGATCAGAAATCCATGCCGCCCATGCCACCCATGCCGCCGCCCATGCCCATGTCGGGGGCGCCGCCACCCTTCTTGTCCTCGGGCAGCTCGGCCACCATGCAGTCGGTGGTGAGCATGAGGCCGGAGACGGAAGCGGCGTTCTGCAGCGCGGTGCGGGTCACCTTGGTGGGGTCCAGCACGCCCATTTCCATCATGTCGCCGTACTCGCCGGTCTGGGCGTTGTAGCCGAAGTTGCCCTTGCCCTCGACCACCTTGTTGACCACCACGGAGGGCTCGTCGCCGGTGTTGGCGACGATCTCGCGCAGGGGCTGCTCCAGGGCGCGCAGGACGATCTTGATGCCGGCGTCCTGGTCATGGTTGTCGCCCTTCAGGTTGTCGATGGACAGACGGGCGCGCAGCAGGGCGACACCGCCGCCGGCCACGATGCCTTCCTCGACGGCGGCGCGGGTGGCGTGCAGGGCGTCCTCGACGCGGGCCTTCTTCTCCTTCATCTCGACTTCGGTCGCCGCGCCGACCTTGATGACCGCGACGCCGCCGGCCAGCTTGGCCTTGCGCTCCTGCAGCTTCTCCTTGTCGTAGTCGGAGGTGACTTCCTCGATCTGCTTGTTGATCTGGACGATGCGGTTCTTGATGGCATCGGCGGAGCCGGCGCCGTCGATGATGGTGGAGTTTTCCTTGCCCACCTCGATGCGCTTGGCGCGGCCCAGGTCCTGCAGGGAAGCCTTCTCCAGGGACAGGCCCACTTCCTCGGCGATGACGGTGCCGCCGGTCAGGATGGCCATGTCTTCCAGCATGGCCTTGCGGCGGTCGCCGAAGCCGGGAGCCTTGACGGCGCAGGTCTTGAGGATGCCGCGGATGTTGTTCACCACCAGGGTGGCCAGGGCCTCGCCCTCCACGTCCTCGGCGATGATCAGCAGGGGCTTGCCGGCCTTGGCGACTTGCTCCAGCACGGGCAGCAGGTCGCGGATGTTGGAGATCTTCTTGTCGTACAACAGGACGAAGGGATCCTCCATCACGGCCATCTGCTTGTCGGCGTTGTTGATGAAGTAGGGGGACAGGTAGCCGCGGTCGAACTGCATGCCTTCCACCACGTCCAGCTCGTTCTCCAGGCCGGAGCCGTCTTCCACGGTGATGACGCCTTCCTTGCCCACCTTGTCCATGGCGCTGGCGATGATGTCGCCGATGCTGGTGTCGGAGTTGGCGGAAATGGAGCCGACCTGGGCGATTTCCTTGCTGGTGGTGCAGGGCTTGGAGATCTTCTTCAGTTCCTCGGTGACGGCGATGACGGCCTTGTCGATGCCGCGCTTCAGGTCCATGGGGTTCATGCCGGCGGCGACGAACTTCATGCCCTCGTTGAGGATGGACTGGGCCAGCACGGTGGCGGTGGTGGTGCCGTCACCGGCCACGTCGGAGGTCTTGGAGGCGACTTCCTTGACCATCTGGGCGCCCATGTTCTCGAATTTGTCCTTGAGCTCGATCTCCTTGGCCACGGACACGCCGTCCTTGGTCACGGTGGGCGCGCCGAAGGAACGGTCCAGCACCACGTTGCGGCCCTTGGGGCCCAGGGTCACCTTGACCGCGTTGGCCAGAACATTGACGCCGGCCACCATGCGATGCCGGGCGGAATCACCAAAACGTACGTCTTTAGCTGCCATTTGTGTATCTCCTGAATTTGTTCGCCGTCATTCCCGCGAAGGCGGGAATCCAGGGAATTGGGGGGTATTACCGGATCCCCGCCTGCGCGGGGATGACGCGGTTGTCTCCGCGCTGAAGCGCGGACATCCGCGTCACTTCTCGATCACGCCCATGATGTCTTCCTCGCGCATGACGAGGAGCTCTTCGCCTTCGACCTTCACGGTCTGGCCGGAATACTTGCCGAACAGCACGCGGTCGCCCACTTTGACGTCCATGGCGATGTGCTTGCCGCTGTCGTCCTTCTTGCCGGCGCCCACGGCGATGACTTCGCCCTGGTCGGGCTTCTCGGTGGCGGTGTCGGGGATGACGATGCCGGAAGCGGTCTTACGCTCTTCTTCCAGACGCTTGACGATGACGCGGTCGTGCAGCGGACGGATTTTCATTGCTTTCCTCCTAACGGAATCCGTGGTTTACAGGGTCGATGGGAGACGATGGCAGGGAATTCGGTTAGCACTCGTCTCCGGCGAGTGCTAATGGTAGGGATGGCCGGGGGCGTTTTCAAGAGCGCCAATGCACAAAAAGGGTTGGGTTTGCTGAAGTTATTTCGGAATGCGGGATGCAATTATTTGGGAGGTTGAACCGGGAACAGGCGAGGAGTGCCGAGGAATAACGGGAAAGGCGCCAAGATTGCCAGGAGAGGTGCAACAGAGCGTAAGCCGCATGGATGCTGGCTTCTGTGAGACTCAGGCCGGAATTGCCATCCCGACGGAAATTGATGAGAAATTAGGCGGATTGACCGAGAGGAACCTCAGAGGAACTTGGGGGGTGTGGGTGTTGTTGCATAGCGGCCTACCCGCTCGGTGGCGTCAAGCCGCTTGCCTGCCCCACGCCAAGCCCCCATGGCCAGCCTGGCCGCCAAGCCCTCGGGCTGCCGGCTGAAGAACGGCAAATGGGTGGATTGCGAAGGATTCGTGGGGCTTGCCGTGCTGCGGTCAGCCTGAAGGCTCGGGGCACAGCCCCGCCATTTCGAAGGAGCATTGAAATGTACGAACGAGATATCGCAGTCGTCGGCCGCACGGTGACCATCCGTGAGGTGACGCTGCGGGACTATCGGTCCTGGCTGTAAGACGTCATCGCCCAGCATTGCCGGCAATTCCTTGTGGCGAGGCGTGAGCATGAAAAAAGCGGCCCGAAGGCCGCTTGTTTCACTACTTCCTTGGGCAGGTCAAGGATCGCCGGGATTTAGCGCCGGCCGCGCCGCGCGCTCGACCTCCCCGCTTGCGCGAGGAGGTTGGCCTTCACTGAAACTCCGCCATCCACCACTCGGGGAAGGGGTGTCTCGCAATGCTTACTTCACCACTTCCTTCAACTGGTCCAGGATCGCCGGGTTTTCCAGCGTGGAGACGTCGGAGGTGATCTC
>WBZL01005539.1_pt1 | contig 10414 bp, 9 predicted proteins | sample 5204291 | NCBI WGS metagenome assembly WBZL01 (sample SAMN12344345, study PRJNA552823) | activated sludge metagenome | biome: Activated sludge suspended growth; feature: Nitrification reactor; material: Wastewater; isolation source: activated sludge from nitrification reactor of wastewater treatment... | reverse complement strand
CATGAAAAGCGCGTACTTCGACACCGAGGGGACGTTTCAATCCACGCCCGCCATTACTGGCGGGCGATGCGTTTCGTCATCGGTCGGTTTCGCAGAAGCCGACAAAGTTTCAATCCACGCCCGCCATTACTGGCGGGCGATGCAGTGTTACGTTGCTCATCTCTACCCCATGAAAGAAGTTTCAATCCACGCCCGCCATTACTGGCGGGCGATGCGCGGGCGGAGATTGACCTGGCATGCCGCGACTACGTTTCAATCCACGCCCGCCATTACTGGCGGGCGATGCGGGTGCTGTCACAGAATGCTTTGTTCCCCACGTTGTTTCAATCCACGCCCGCCATTACTGGCGGGCGATGCTCTTGCCGTCTTGTGACGTGGACAGGCTTGGCATGTTTCAATCCACGCCCGCCATTACTGGCGGGCGATGCGCCTCATGTGCAAGTGCTTGTGAACAGACATCTTTTTTGCGCCAATGCGCGAAGCGACTCACGCTGACGGATTCCGGTAGAACACGGCGCAGTCCTCATTAGAAAAAGCGATATGCCACAAGGCATTACGAAGCGCGCGAACCCCTGTGCGATGTGACCATCACTTGAGGTTCGCGGTTGTCACGATACCATGGCGGGGATGTGTAGCAGGCGTGCAAGGCAGCCTTGACATTGGCCACTAAAGCACCAGCGGCCCTTCAAAATCTACGGCCTTGAACACGCCATGCTCAATCACTTCAAAGCCTCTGGCTGCGGGCATGCGGTACAGGCGCAGGCAGTCTGCGAGGGGGTCAATTTCCGCCAGCAGTTGACGCTCCAGGGTTTCAAATTTGGCTATATCGAGCTGACATTCGAATACCGATTTCTGTACCCTTTGACCGGTGCTCTCGCAGATTTTTGCAACCCTGCGCAAACGGCGCCTGCCTGATTTGGTTTCGGTGTTGACGTCGTAGCAAACGAGTACCAGCATGGGCAGCTCCTACGCCATCACTTGGCCACGAAGGGCACGTACGGGGCGGCATCATCGCGCACAGCGCGCGCCATGAGGCGAGCTTGCACCAGGGGCACCAGCCCCAACGCTACGGGCTGCGCCAACAAAGGATGATTGATTTCGTCTTTCTTGCGCTCTTGGTAGGCAACCACCACGGCTTTGCGCGCATCGGGTTGCAGCGAAACGCCCCCGCCTTCGCGCAGAACAAAGTCGCGTTCGGTCAACTGCCCCCGGTTGATGAGGGTGAGGGCCAAGCGGTCTGCCCAAGGACGAAACTCTTCCATCAGGTCGAGCGCCAAGGCAGCGCGCCCTGGGCGCAGGGCGTGCAAGAAACCGACTTGGGGATCGAGACCCGAAGCCTCCAGGGCGCTGCGGCAGTCGTTCATCCACATCGCATACAAGAACGACAGCAGGGCATTGAAACGGTCGCGTGGAGGGCGGCGTGTGCGTCCATCCATGGCGAAGGAGGTGCGTAGCTCAGGGCGTATCAATAGGCTGAGGCCGCCAAAGTACTGGCGGGCCGCCTCGCCCTCCAGGCCGCGCAACTGATCCAGGCTGCTGGCAGCGGGCAGGGCACGCAGACTGGCTGCCAAGTCATCGGTCAGGCGCGCAAGGGTGCTGGCTTCGGCGTCTGACTTGGCTTCGCGCGCACCACGCTGCACTACTTGCCGGGAATTTTTGATCTTGCCCGCGACACAGGCACGGGCCATATCCAAGGTAAAGGCCGCATCTTCCACACGCTGAAATTGCGCCTGGCGCAACAGCACGTTGCCGCTGACGGCACCTTCGAGCCGGGCTTTGAAACGACCGTTGTTGTCCAGCAGCACCAGGGCTATGCCACTCTCAGCCAAGCGGTGCATGAGGGGCGCCGACAAACCGATGTGCCCAAAACACACCACTGCCGTCAAATGATGCAACGGCACGCGCAGGCGGCTTTCGCGCTCGACCTCCACGCGCAGGGTGTCGTTGTCCAGCCGCAGGTAGGTTTCTGGCGTGGTGAGGTAAAGGGTATTGAGCAGTTGCATGGTTGTCGCTACGCGTCGGGGTCAAACAACGCGGCGCGGGCTGCGGCCACGCAAGCGTGGGTCGCCTGGGGCTGGCAACGGTCACTCAGCGAGCAGGCTTTGCAGCGCCTTGCTGCCTGATCTGGGGCAAGAGGTGGCGGCAATTGCCCGCTGGCCAGCATCTGCCGCACGGCGTCTGTCGTGTGCGCCACGGCTGTGCGCAACTGCACGGTGATGGGCACCACGCGGCGGCGGCGCGAACTGGCGTAGTACAAGGCCCCTTCGTTGACGTGCTTTCCAAGCATGGCCTCCAGGCACAGTGCCTGCGCAGCCAGTTGCAGGTCATCACACGCGGCAATGTCTGCAGCCTTGTGGCGGCTGCCGTGTTTGTATTCCACGGGGTAGGGCACACCACCGGCCACAAACTCAACCACATCGGCCTTACCTATCAGGCCCAGCCCGTCGTGCCACAAGGGCAGGGCGCGCTCCACGCGCACGCCCTTGGCGGTTTCTACCCCCGGTTGGTCGGCCTTGGCGTGCACGGCTTGGCCTCGCAGGGTGTGCACGTTGTCGTCAAACACCTGCTCCAGGTGGATCAGACCGCATTGGCGCGGGCAGTATTGCCAGTGCTGCAGAGCAGACAGGGGGATGGGGTCGGGGGCATCTTCCATGGGCGACTCCTGCAGGGTCACGCTATGTTTTCTTGGCTCTGGCGGACCGGGCCTTCGCCGGTGTTGGTGGCGTTGGTGCCGCTAGTACCGTTGGCGCTGAAGCCTTTGCGTTGGGAGCGCGTTGGGGCACCTTGGGCGGAGGCAGGTAGTTGGTGCCGGTCACCACCGATTTGCCCGTCTGCGCCTCCAACTGGTTGCGGGCCTGACGGGCAATACGGCCACCCGTCGTGGCGGCGGTCTTGTTCTCGGCCATGCCGGTGGCCTGCACGCTCTCGGCAATCTGGCGGGTCGATAGCTCGGCCAGGGCGGTGAAGATCAGCTCGGCCTCGCTCATGTGGTCGCGCAGGTTGTGGCTTTTGAGCCCCTTTTTGGCCTTGTGCTGCGCCACGCTCAGACCCGACCATTCCTGGTGAATGATGTTGGTGAGGATGGCAAATTCGCTGCCCGCCTTGATGTCGTGCTCGCTCCAGTAGTCGGTGAGCTTGTTGCGGGTTTCCTGCCCCGTCATGCGCTGCTGAATCCACTTGTCGCTGCGGCCATGCTGTTGCCAGGTCTGGCGGGCGCGGTCCAGCGACAGGGCAGGGTCGGCCATCTCCTGCATGCGCTCGTAGCCCACCTTGGCCAGCCACAGCTTGATGGGCTCGGCCTTAGGGCTGGGAACCGACTGAACCAAACGCAGCAAGGTCTCGGCGGTGGCGACGTCGGTGAGGCGCTGCTTGCCATCTGCAGCGGGCATCTTCAACTGGTGACAAGCTGTCACCAGTTGACTGCCTTCATTGCCAAGCCGACGCTTGAGCTGGTTCCAGTACTTGCGGGCGGTCAGATCGTCGGTCTGTTGCGTCAGCACCTGCACCACGTCAATCACCGAGAACCACCAGGTCTCGGTGCTTTCGTCGTACACGCGGCGGATGGCCTGGCCGTCGAAATCGGTGGGCAGGATTTTCATGGAGTGCTTCCTTGATAGAGCCCGCTACAGCATGCAGTCGCGGGTCTTTCCGATTTCTCGCTCAAAAGCCGTTGATGATTTCTGGATCCAAGCCATCCAAGGGATCTATATCGATGCTGCCATCAGGTTTCACGTTCAAGGAGCCATGCACCTTGGCGGAGGAATACTGTCCGGACTTGCAGTTGTGCTGCCACCAAATGACGGTCAACACCTCCATGCTGCCGTCGGGCCGTGCCGACGAAGCATCGTTTTCGAACATCCTAGGCAAAATAGCTTTGAGCGTCTGGGCATCGGCATCGCCGAAGCCCGTTCGCTCTGCCAATTGCGGATTGATGCTGCCATATGTGCAATAGATGCCGCTGTCCACGCGGTGCTTCATGCCCATGGTGTCGGAACCGCGTTTCGTGCCGTCACCTTCCCCGCTGACGCTTTTGGTGATTTGCGTACTGGTGATGGAAACAGGCTCCACACTGAAGGCCGATTGGATGGTGACAGGGCCTCGGATGGGAATAGACACTCCACCCGCATCACCGCCAGCAGCAAAGGCAAACACCTGACCAAACGCACGTACGTCGAACCACTTGGCGCAGGCGAGCTTGGCGGTGGCATCCTTGTTCGCGTTCTTTTTGAAGGCGTCTTTGCCCAAGCCATTGGTTGCAGACTCCGCCCGGTTGCGTAGGCTGGTTTCGCCGTCCACCTTGCGGTCGTCTGACTGTACGAAGATGGCCTGACCAGATTCCAGCAAGCGATCGCGCAGCTTGCGCTTGAGGCACACATCGGTGATTTCGCCAAAGCCCCCGTAATCGGTACGCGGGCGGTTGCCATTCAAGGGGTCGCCATTGGGATTGGCGCGTTTCACGCGCAGCACCACGGCGAAGTCGATTTTGTTTTGCAGTGCGCTCATGCGGGTTCTCCAGAGGTAGTGGGTTGGACGGCTTCGGATGTGTCTTCGCGCTCTTCTTTCGGTGGCCGCAAGGCTTGGCGTTGGCAGTGGTAACCCAACAGGAATTCACCGCTCAGTGGCGTGTCAGTCAGAAAATCCTGTGGTTTAAAAAGCGCCACGATTTCATCGAGCAAGCTCTCTTTTTTATGCAGTGGTCCAGGGCGCGTAGCGCGGAGCCTGGTGATATACGGGCGCAGGGACAACTCTATCGTGCGCCACGTCGAAGCAGGATGGTCAGCAAAACGCTGCATCAAGCGGGCCGCAGAGGTCTCCCTTGCCTTTTCTCCCGCGGCGTAGAGCGCGTAGCTCTCGATGTCTTCTGCAATCGCCAGTAAACGACCAAACAAATAGTCGCGGCTGGTGCGCTCTTGCTCCAATGCCATCAGATACCCCCTCTCGTTGAAAAACCCTTTGAACAGCGCGCAGGCGATGCCCAGGCAGCGCTCCCATTCCCACGTGTCCATTCCAACCCGGTTGGCCACACGACGCACTGCTGATCGAAGCAAATCCAAGGGCAGCGGCGCACCATCGACGATGCAAGGCAGCAGCCGCTCCACGGTGGCTGCACGCAATTTGTCGTCCAGGCGACTGCCAAACGCGGTTTCTGCAATGTCGCGTGGCGCCGGGGCACCGATGAATTGGCGCTCCTTGCTGTAGTTCTGTGGCCATGCAAACTGCTCGTGCCACGCCTGAATACGCGTCAAGAATTCAGAGCCCCTGAGTTCACGGTAGAAGGTGATGGCCATGCGGCCAGGCGTCGCGGAATCCAGCCCCAGCAACACCACCTCATCTCTGGGTGCAAGCTGTGCGGCATAGCCTGCAATGGCTTTGCGCAGTTGTAAGCTGAAGGCCTGGCCCGCATCAGCCTGGTTGCTGCCCAATCCCCAGTCTTGGGATGCACCGCCAAACGCCGCAAACGTGGCCAACATGGGATCGGGGATCGGCTTGCCGGTTGGCTCCCAGGCTACAAACACCTGATCACCATTGCGGTAGCCCTGCCGCTCAATCAGCCAACGCAAAGCGTTGTGCGCTTTTTGGGTGGCTACGAACCCAACGCCCAAGGCTTCTTCATCGCTGGTGAAGCGCCCCCGGTAGGTATAGCCCGAACTGTCGTTGGCAGAAATCAGTTTGGCCTTGTCACCACCGTGGCGCAGCTTTGCCGGGTGCTGCACGGCCAGTGCTGTTTGCAGGCCGGTCGCCATGCACAAACCCACTTTTTCCTGGCTGCGCTGGTAATGCACGATCCAGGAGCCCACCAGCGCCCCATCCATCCATGGCGCTGAATTGGGGTCATCGTCCACTTCCACGCGCCAGCGGACAAATGCTTCTTCAGGCGATTGCTGCGGTGCCAAGACCTTGAAGATGGCGGGTGCCGTGGCCTTGTCTGCATTCCAAGTCTTGAGCAGCTTGCCGTCGTCACCAACGGGAAGGATGCCCGCCTGAATTAGATCGGCCACCACATGACCGTCCTGTATGTAGGCCAAAACGGCCTGCAGTGTGGGATGTGGATCGGCTGCGGCCCAATCCAACAGCGATTGCAGGTAGTCCCGATAAGGCTCAGCAGGGTCTTTGGCAAAACCGATGGTCACCTCACCGCCCCACAGGGTGAAGTCCTTGGCAAGGTACTGCAGCTTGTCGTGTAGCGGGTGATTCACTGGCTTCTTGCCACTGCGCCCGCCAGACGCTTCGGTACAGGGAATCAAGGTCACGCCCTGGACTTTCTCTAGCACCGATGCACGCCTGAACCGGCCAGCGCCATCGAGCACGATTTCAATCTGCGCGTTCTGGGTGCTGTGGCAAATGGGCATCAGGAGTTCGGAGCCCTGCGGCTCCTTGCCCTTGCACGCGTCATAGGTAGCCAGGAGCTTGGGCAACCAACTCATGCGGACACCCCCATCTCGCTGGCGTCCGCATCCACGGGCCGGATGTCTTGATTCAACCCGAAGGCTTTGACGCTCATGGAACGCACGAGCCGGCGTTCGGTGCAGTCCTGCGGGTGCGAGAACCGAATCACACCATTGACCATGGTTGGGCGCCAGAAGCGGGCGTGTAGTTCTGTGCCGCCCGTTTCATCGGGGTAGTCAAAGCCATGGAACATCAAGCCAAAGGCTAGCTCTCCGGCATCGTCCAGCTCACCAGCGCCTGAACCAAACTCGCAAGCCTGCACATAGCCTTGGCAGTCGCGCGTGCCCAGGAACACATCCTGCCGTCCGCCGCGATCAATCATGCGCTGAGCGATGGCGTGGTGCTTGGCTTCAATGCGGTCGTCACTCAGTTCGGGACGGTGCTCGTTCCACTCAAAATGCGCACGCACCTGGTACTGCACGTCAGCCAGGAAGGTGTAAATAGCCAAGCTGTTACCGCCGCCCAAATCCAGCGGTTTGACGCCCTTGGTTTGGGTGCGAATGCGCTTCATCACCCGCACTTCGTCGATCACCCAAATCAGGGTTGGCTTCCAGTAAATGGACTTGGCGATGCCCTTCAAGGCTTCATAGGTGGGAACGTGGTACGAGCATTTTTCACCACCCACCTTGCTTAGGGGATCGGTGAACAGGGCGTAGCGCCCAGTTACCTGAAACTCGATACTGCGTCGCGGCTTAGGCATACAAAACCTCCATGGAAGAAACAGGCTCGGTGGCCAAGCCAAACAGCTCACTGTAGTAGCGTTCATTCAAACAAAGGATGCGGGTGTCCGGTTTGACTTCGTGCAAGGCTTGCGCTGCCATGAGTTTCTTGAGCACATGGGGGAACACGTTGACGCTGTATTGCTGTGCCCGCCGGAGCAAATCGATTTCCAGCTCTACGTCGTAGGCTGCGCACAGGTCAGCAATCAGTTGCTCGCCGTCAGGCCCAAAGGGAACGATGACGGCCTGCGTGGCCGAATCGATGGCATGGAAGGCCTGGGCAGCTGTCATGAACGCTTGGCGAAAGAACAGGGGCGGTGCAGACGCCTGTTGGCGTGCGTACTCGGTCACGCTGGCGGAATTCATCGACAGGAGGTTGAGCAGGGTGTCCGCTTGCGCCGCAGCGCCCGCTGCCAGCGCATAGCTCATATCTCCAGCGCGATCGAAAAAGTAATAGCGGTAGTACGCGTGCATTGCCGTGGGACTGAGTAAGTCATCATCAAACCTCTCCGGTTTTTGCCGGAACTCATCAAGCACCCGCAAGGCAGCATTGCGCCCCTGCAAAATGTCTGGGAGCTTGTCCAAGTTTTCCACCTGCGGATTGACGACGTACACGCTGCCTTTAACCCGCCGTCCATTGCGATTGCACCGGCCCGCCGCCTGCGCAATGGAATCGAGTCCAGCCATGAATCGGATAACGCTACCAAAGTCAACGTCCACGCCGGCCTCGATCAATTGCGTACTCACGCACAGCGTCGGTAGGCCTTCACGCAACCGTGCAAGCAATGCTGCCAAACGTGTTTTGCGGTGGGCCGGACACATATCTGTGCTCAGGTGAAAAATAGCATCTGATGCCAGTACAGAAGCGCACAGCTCAAAAATGCGCCGTGCTGATGCCTTGGTATTGACGATGACCAGACAACTCCCGCTGTTTTGCACTTCGATTGCAGCCAGTTCTGCCACTTCCTGATCGGCCCAGCCACCGGCTTTGCGCCGATCATTCACCGTCACCCGTTGGAGCGCCTTGAACAGTTGCCCAACATCTGGCATCAATTCCGGTTTTGATGCCAAGCGGATAGAGCCTTTGGCTGGATTGACGTCATGCAGCAACGGTTGCGTGGCGGTGCATAACAGTACCGTGGTGCTGCATTGCTCGGCCAAGAAGTTCATGGCGTTGTTGAACAGGTGGGCGCATTTCACAGGCAGGGTTTGCACTTCATCGAACACCAGCACGGCCCGGGACAGCTGGTGCATACGACGCGCACCCCGCGTACCCGCGCCAAACAAGGCCTCCAGCAACTGCACCATGGTGGTGTAAATGACGGGTGCGTCCCAGTTTTCGCACAGCACCTTTTCGCGCCAGGTTTGCTGCTCGGGCGTGAGGCTGCCGTGGTGTTCCAGCACCACACGGCCTCGATCCTGCGGGGCATCCTCGGGCTCCAGCACATCGCGCACCACCTTGGCGTTCTGGTCGATGATGGAGGTGAAGGGGATGACGTAGATGATCCGATCCAAACCGCGTTCCTTGGCGTGGTGCAAGGCAAAGCGCAGGCTGGCCAAGGTTTTGCCGCCACCCGTGGGCACGGTCAAGGTATAGATGCCTCCAGGCCGGGCCCCAGCCTGTTGGCAATGCAGTGAAATATCCTGGCGCAAATGGTCTATGGGGCGGGTGGGAGGCAAGTGCGCCAAGTGGCGTTCCAGGCGTTCAATCAACACCGTCCAATTGGTATAGCGCCCGCCAGGACGAAAGCTGCGCTGGCGCCTCTTCTCGAAATCAGCCGTATCGATGCGGTCGGCATCGATCAGACAACTGAAAAGAAAGCGCACCAGCAGGCCCCACTGCTGTTGAATCGTCACCGGGCTGCCGTGTCCCTGGTTGCTACGCCCGATCAATGTGAGCCGCTCCTGGAATTTGGATGTAACGCGGGCGTCTGTCAGCAAGTCACGGCAGCGCTGCAACAGTTGTGACTCTGCCAGGCGCTGCACTTCATCCAGATGGGTGCGTTGCTGCGCCTTCTCCATCCGACGGGTAAAAAGATCTTCTCCAAAGGCATCCGCTTTGGCACTGATGCAATCGATCAGGCCTGAATGGTGTGACGCAATGCACAAAGCCAGTGCCTGGGCAGTTTCAAAAGATCCTGCCTTACCCAAAACCTGCCATGCGAATTGCGCCCCTGCGCTGGAATGATCAACCTTGCCTTTCAGGTTTTTGGCGTCCACCCAGTCCTCATCTTCATCTTGGTTCAACGCGCCGATGGCGGACTTCAGATAGGTCTGAAAAGATTGGCTGTACTTTCCCAGGTCGTGCAGCAAGCCCAGCAACTCGCCCATCTCCTGTAAACCCAGCTTGCTTGAGAACTGAGCGGCAAGCGCTCCAACGCCGAGCAGATGATCTTCAAGAGTCTGCCAAGTGTTATCCGATGGACGGTAATGGGCGACAAATATGAATGGGTCGTTTACCTGTTTCATCGCTCCGCTCCTCCATCTATTTGCGCGAATGTTGACCCGCAATCAGGTACGCCAGCACACGGGCAGCCAGCTTGCCGGGGGCACCATGGGTTTGCTCCAGCCGCTGCATGGACCACAGTGCGCCCGCCGCTGAATGGGTCTTTTCGCGCCCAATGACTTTGCCCTCGATGTGCGCGTCAGGGTTGTCTGCCAGTTGTACGTACTTTTGAAACCCTGGCCGGTATTTGCCCAGGTCGTGCCACAGGCCCGCCAGATAGGCCCAGCGCTGTGTGGGGTCGGAGGCATCAAAAGGCTGGGAAAACTCCGCAGCCAGCGCTGCAACCGCCCGCAAGTGATCTACCAGCAAATGCCCGCCTGAATGGGCCAAAGGTTTTGACACAACAAGCCCCCCCGCACCGTTGGAGTGATTTGTGCCCAGCTTACCCCACCGCGTTGCGGGGGTCACAAGTCAGCGATTTGGGCAAATTTGCTATATATTTCATAGCTACTAGCGCATATTCTGAAAGCGATAGTAGCCTTTTTTATTCAATAGTTTTTGCACGTACAGCCTGTGCCACACTCCCACCCCTATGTCTTCCACAGAATGGGCCCAGGCGGGCCTGCAGGCGTTTGATGCGGTGGTGCAGGGCACCGAGGGGTTTCGTGGCCGCGCGGGCCAGCGCGCCATGGCCGAGCAGGTGGCGCGCACCTTCAGCCAGGCGCAATTGGGCAAGGTGGACGAGGAGGAGGGCGAGCCTCGGCGCGCCATCGCCGTCATCCAGGCCGGCACGGGCGTGGGT
>WBZL01001149.1_pt2 | contig 10415 bp, 12 predicted proteins | sample 5204291 | NCBI WGS metagenome assembly WBZL01 (sample SAMN12344345, study PRJNA552823) | activated sludge metagenome | biome: Activated sludge suspended growth; feature: Nitrification reactor; material: Wastewater; isolation source: activated sludge from nitrification reactor of wastewater... | reverse complement strand
GACGTTCACGAACAGGCTGTCCGGGCCGATGTCGAGAGGCTCGAGCCCGCTCAGGCGGCAGCGCGGCTCGAGCACCGGTGGCCTGCGCGGCGGCAGGCCGGCGACGGCGTCCGCGATATGCGCGATGTGTTCGGGCGTCGTGCCACAACAGCCGCCGACGACGTTGACGAAGCCGCTCGCCGCATACTCGCGCACCAGTTCGGCAGTCTCGCAGGCTGTCTCGTCGTATTCGCCGAAGGCGTTCGGCAGCCCGGCGTTCGGATAGCAGCAGACGTGGGTGTCGGCGATGCGGGCGAGTTCCTCGACGTACGGACGCAACTGCCGCGCGCCGAGCGCGCAGTTGAGGCCGATCACGGCCGGCCGCGCGTGACGCACCGAGTTCCAGAACGCCTCGAGCGTCTGGCCGGACAGCGTACGGCCCGAGGCGTCGGTGATCGTGCCGGAGATCATGAGCGGCAGGTCGAGACCGAGTTCATCGAGCACCTCGCGGACGGCGTAGAGCGCCGCCTTCGCGTTGAGCGTGTCGAAAATTGTCTCGACGAGCAGCAGGTCCACGCCACCCTCGACCAGCGCGCGCGTCGCCTCCGCATAGGTCGCGGCAAGATCGTCGAAGGTGACGTTGCGCCGCCCCGGGTCATTGACGTCCGGCGACAGCGAGGCCGTGCGGTTGGTGGGACCCAGCGCCCCGGCGACGAACCGCGGACGCCCCGTGCGTGCCGCGACGTCATCGGCCGCACGGCGCGCGATCTGCGCCGCCGCGAGGTTCAGCTCGCGCACCAGTGCTTCGGTGCCGTAATCCGCCTGCGAAGTGGCGTTCGCATTGAACGTGTTGGTCTCGACGATGTCGGCGCCCGCCTCGAGGTAGCGCCGGTGGATCTCGCCGATCACCTCGGGCCGCGTCAGCACCAGAAGGTCGTTGTTGCCCTTGAGGTCGCGCGGGTGATCGCGGAACCGGTCCCCACGGTAGTCCGCCTCCTCCAGCCGATACGACTGGATGACGGTGCCCATGGCGCCGTCGAGCACGAGCACGCGTTCGCCGAGCAGGCGGCGGAATTCACGGATGCGTTCGGCGCGCAGCATTCAGGCACCCTCCGCAGCGGCAAGAACCGGCGCCGGCGCGCGCACGCCGAGCGCGTGGCAGATCGCCACTGTGAGTTCCGAACGGTTGAGCGTGTAGAAGTGGAATTCGCCGACACCGTGCTGCTGCAGCCGATGTACCTGGTCGATGGCGAAACTCGCGGCGATCATGCGCCGCGTCTCGGGGTCGTCGTCGAGGCCGTCGAAGCGGTGCACGAGCCAGTCCGGTACGCTCGCGCCGCAGCGCTGCGCGAACCTGAGCATCTGCGGGAACCGCGTGATCGGCAGGATGCCCGGCACGATCTCGGCGCCAATGCCCGCCGCTGCGCAACGATCGCGAAAGCGCAGGAAGACGTCGGCGTCGAAAAAGAACTGCGTGATGGCGCGTGTGGCGCCGGCGTCGACCTTGGCGCGCAGGTTGTCGATGTCGAACTGTGCGCTCGGGGCTTCCGGGTGCGACTCCGGATAGGCCGCCACGGTGATGTCGAAGTCTCCGACGGTGCGCAGGCCGCGCACGAGGTCGACGGCATAGGCGAAGCCGTCGGGGTGCGGCTCGTAGGCGCGCTGCCCGACCGGCGGATCGCCCCGCAGTGCGACGATGTGACGCACGCCGGCGTCCCAATAGGCGCGCGCCACGTCGAGGACCTCGCCGCGCGGCGCACCGACGCAGGTCAGGTGCGGTGCCGGCGTCAGCGGCGTTTCCTGCAGGATGCGCGAGACCACGTGGTGCGTGCGCTCGCGCGTCGAGCCGTCCGCGCCGTAGGTGACCGAGACGAAATGCGGCGCGAGCGGCGCAAGGCGCTGGATCGACGTCCAGAGCGTGCGTTCCATCGCCTCGTCGTTGGGCGGGAAGAACTCGAAGGAGACCTGTACGGGGCTGCTGCCCCTCCCTGCCTTCGCCAACGGCACTGCGACGTTTCCTTGCACGACAGGACTTCCTTCTTTGCGAATCAGGCGACAGCCGCCTCGGTCGCGGCACTTGCGAAAACGTGGGCGACGGCGAGCAGCAGGTGCTGACCCGCGACGTCGCACGGATGCAGACGCGAGCAGACGAGGCCCGCGTCGACGAGCCAGGTGCGCAGCGTCGCCAGCGGATTCTGCGCCGCCGCATCGGTCGCGAGCGCGTCGTAATCCTCGACGACGATCAGTTCGCCGCCCGGCTGCAGCAGCCGCCCGACCTCGCGCAGCGCCTCGACGGGCCGCTCCTGCGCCGCGAGTGCACGGTCGATCAGCGCGACGTCGAAGTCGGCCGCGGTGAACGGCAGGTTGCGCAGTTCGCCCTGCTGGAGGACGCAATGACTCACGCCGCGTGAATGCAGCGTCGCCCGGGCGCGCTGGATCTCCCTGCGGGACGGGTGCATGCCCACGATGCGCCGCGCCCGCGAGGCGAGGCCCGCGAGGACTTCGGCCGGCGCGCCACCGAAATGGAACAGGCTGCCGCGACCACGGTCGCCGAGCTCGGCTGCCAGCACGGCGACCAGTTCAGCGGCATCGTCGTCGGATGCGCCGTCGCGCGCTGCAGCGCTCTCGGCAGTGCCCTCGGCCCGGCGTCGTTCGAGCACCGTCTCGACACGCTCGCGGTCGGCCCGCAGCATCGGATCGTCAAGGTCGATCTGCGCCAGCAGGCCCGACACGAGATCCCGGCCGGCACCTTCCACCGGCGCCCGGTAGTACACCCAGTGTTGCTCGCGGAATTTCTCCAGCAGGCCGACGTCGCAAAGCAGCTTGAGATGCCGCGACACGCGCGGCTGGCTCTGGCCGAGGACCTGCGTCAGCTCGGTGACCGAAAACTCACCCTCGGCGAGGATGGCGAGCAGGCGCAGTCGGGAGGGTTCGGCCACGGCGCGGAGCTTGTCCAGGAGGGAGTCAAAGTTTTCGCGCATTTGCAGATATAAACATGTCTTTATTCATGCGTCCAGCTCCATGTGCCATACCGCAATGAGTCGCTGCACTTCTGAATGCGGTGTTCGGCCGCGAGCTCTCCAACGTCTGCCCCAAACGTCACGGCCGCCCGTTGCCGTTGCATCAAGGCAGATGCAATATTGCATCAATTGGGATTCAGGTACTGGCCATGAGAACTACGGTGACGATCGACGACGCCTTGTACGAGCAGGCGCTGGAAGTCGCTGATCCCAGTATGGAAAAGGGCGATCTGTTCCGTGAGGCCGTCAAGGTGTTCGTGCGGGTTCAGGCGGCCAAGCGCCTTGCCGCCCTGGGCGCCACGCAGCCAGGCATGGAGGAGATACCTCGCCGCCGCGAGGACACCCGGTGAAAGGAGTGCTGGTCGACACGTCGGTGTGGGTCGACCACTTTCGCCGCCGCAACGATGCGCTGGCCAGCCTGCTCGAACACGACCTCGTGCTCACACACCCGCTGATCGTCGGCGAGATCGCGTGCGGTACGCCGCCGCAGCGCAGCCTGACGCTCGCGAGCCTCAGCGCGCTGCAGTCATGTCGACACGCCACCGTCCGCGAGGTCGTGGATTTCATCGAGCGCGAACATCTGTTCGGGCTGGGCTGCGGGCTGGCGGACCTCCTGCTGCTCGCGTCCACCCTGATGACGCCGGGCGTCGAACTGTGGACGCTCGACAGGCGACTGAGCGCAATGGCAGAACGCTTCGGGGTGATGTACCGGCCCGCCCCGCATGCCGACGGCGCGACGACGCGCGACGGGCCGCTACCCTCGCACATGGATCGCGCACTCTAGGCCCGGCTGCTCGACCTCGTCCGATCGGGTTCCACACGACCCGAGGACTGGCGCCGCGAAGGGCCTGCTTACTTCATGGCAGGCCTCGCCGTCGCGCTGGCGAGCGCCCCCGAATTCAACCGCAAGGACTATCTCGCACTGGCCGAGGCGCTTCATCCCGGCGCATCGGAACTGCGTGTCTTCGATCAATGGTTGAAGGAGACGCCGTGGAAGCCGTCGCGGTTCATGGCACAGCTGCGCGGCTGATTCACGAAGAAGCCCACCAGGCCACACTGCCACTCGAACTGCCGGGGATCGATTCCAAGGTGCTGGACGTTCGGATCCTAGCGTGCCGCGTGCCGGCCGGAATGTGTCCGTAGGTCCGGCTTCATCAGACCGGCCAGCTCGCGCGCGATCCGCCTCGTTCGCGGAACTGGCGCCCTGAGTGAATTCACCTGCATGGCCACCGAGCACACGTCGCGCAGTTTCGGATCGATCGCATAGCCAAGAGTGGCGCCGAACCAGTCGAGCACCGGCAGCAGCCGCCACAGGACAGTCGTGCCGGAGTGGAACGGCACCGGGAAGTCGTCGCGCTTGAAAGCGAATTTGCGTACGTTCTGGCGCGTGACGTCGAGCAGCTCCGCGATGTCCGACAGGCCGACGAAATCTGGGCCGACTTCGACCAGCGTTGCCAGCGGCATCGCCGTCCTTGCGTCCCTGATTGCGGACAGGATCGCGGTTTCAGCCGAAGCGGCTTCTCGCGAGAAATCCAGCGCAATACGCCCCGGCAGCCCCAGGCCCACCAGCGCGTCCGTACAGCCGGCCCGGCCGAGCCGATCGGCCAGTTCGTCCGGGTCCCACCTGCTCTGGGGAAGGACGAAATTCAGCTGGAATTCATATTCCATTCTCAATGACTCCGTACTTTGGGCATTCGCGGCCGTGGCCTTGGCTTGTTAACCACGATGCAGTGGTCGACTACCCTTCGGATGGAGCGGGCGTGGCTCTCGGGGTTCGACGGCGTGCTCCAGATGCTCGCTATGCAGAACTCGCCGCAACGGCAGTCTGCGAGATTCTGGGGGCAATACATCTTGCCCCAGGCATGGCCACCCCCAAGTTCGATTCGCCATCCGCGCGACTCTGCGTAACGCAGCGCCGACTCGACCTCCTTTGACGGGTGCCTGCGCCCGGACAAGCGGATCTTCCGTACGGATACTACCATAGGGGTTGTCAAATGACAACTACTGTTCCCGCCTGGGGATGGAGACGACGAGCAGGACGCACCTTGGAGACCGGCTCATGGCTAAGGGCCCGGCAAAGCGACTATGTAGCCGGCTCTCGGAGATTCAACGACGCCGCTTCGGTAAACAGGGCGGAGTGAACCCGCATTCGGGACAGCGCAGAATCACTACACTGACCTGGCGGCATTGCGGCCGCCGAGCACGGAATCCATCGTGAACCTGCGGACGATGCTGGGAAGTGATTTCAGACCGCGTTATCCGCAAGCTTTCGCTTGCTCCTAATGCACTCCCCCTGCCGCCAATCCAGCCTTCCCCGCCCCACTGAACAATCCCGTGCAATCCACCGCATCCAGCCTGTACGCCCGGCTGCAGAACTCGCACCGCACCTCGACCTGCCCGAACTCCTCGACGATCGACTCGACCTCTTCCTGCCCGAGCGCCTTGAGCATGTGCTCCACCCGCTCCCTCGAGCAGCGGCACCGGAAAAACGCGGGCGCCGACTCGAACATCCGCACGTCGTCCTCGGCGAACAGCCGGCGCAACAGCTCGCGATCCTCCAGCCCGGCGAGTTCCGTGCCCGTCACGGTGTCGGCGACGAGCTGCACGCGTCGCCACGCGTCCTCGACCTCGTCGTCGGGCAACGCGTGCGCGCCGGACTCGGTCACCCCTGCGGGCTTCGACGCCACGGGCAGCCGCTGCAGAAGCAGGCCGCTCGCGTTGTCGCCGTCGGCGTGCAGCCACAGCCGCGTCGGCAACTGCTCGGAGCTCTCGAAGTACTCGCGCAGGCATTCGCTCATCGAGCCGCCTTCGAGCGGCACGACGCCCTGGTAGCGGTTCGCGGTGGCCTCGTTGTCGACGGTGACGGTGAGCGTGCCATCGCCCGAGAGCGCGCGCAGGTCACGCGTGTCGGCGGGCACGTCGCCTTTGAACCGCGCCACGGCACGCAGCGCGAGGCCGTCGGTGCATTCCACGAGCATCAGGTGCATCGGGCCCTCGCCGCGCAGTTGCAGCGTGAGCAGACCCTGGAACTTCAAGGTCGACGCGAGCAGCGCTGCGGCCGCGACGGCCTCGCCGAGCGTGTCACGCACGTTCGCGGGATAGTCGTGGTGCTCCATCATGGCCTTCCACGCCGGCCCGAGGTGCACGATCTGCCCGCGGAACGGGTAGCGCTCGAACACGAACCGGCGCAGCGTGTCGACCTCGGCCACGGCTGGTGCCCCCGCCGCCTCAGGCCACGCGCACGGGGATGTTCAGCTTGCGGATCTTCTCGGCCCACTGCGCGGGCGCGACGTCGTGCACGGACGTGCCCTGCGCGTCCACCGCGACGGTCACCGGCATGTCCTTGACCTCGAACTCGTAGATCGCTTCCATGCCAAGGTCGCCGAACGCGACCACGCGTGCCGCCTTGATCGCCTTGGAGACGAGATAGGCCGCGCCGCCCACGGCCATGAGGTACGCCGCCTTGTGCTTGCGGATGGATTCGATCGCGACCGGCCCGCGCTCGGACTTGCCGATCATGGCGATGAGCCCGGTCTTCTCGAGCATCATGTCGGTGAACTTGTCCATGCGCGTCGCCGTGGTCGGGCCCGCGGGGCCCACGACCTCGTCGCGCACCGGGTCGACCGGGCCGACGTAGTAGATCACGCGATTGGTGAAGTCGACGCCCTCGGGCAGCCCCTGCCCGCTCGCGTAGAGGTCGGCGATGCGCTTGTGCGCGGCATCGCGGCCGGTGAGCATCCTGCCGTTCAGGAGCAGTGTCTCGCCCGGCTTCCAGCCCTGCACTTCCTCGCGCGTGAGCATGTCCAGGTTCACGCGCCGCGAACTCTCGCCCGCGCTCCACGTGACCTTCGGCCAGTGCTCCAGCGAAGGCGGCTCGAGCACCGCAGGGCCGCTGCCGTCGAGCACGAAGTGCGCGTGGCGCGTCGCCGCGCAGTTCGGGATCATCGCCACGGGCTTCGACGCGGCGTGCGTCGGGTACAGCTTGAGCTTGACGTCGAGCACGGTCGTGAGCCCGCCGAGGCCCTGCGCGCCGATGCCGAGCGCGTTGACCTTCTCGTAGAGTTCGATGCGCAGCTCCTCGGCCGGGTCCCGCGGCCCGCGCGCGAGCAGCTCGTGCATGTCGATCGGGTCCATGAGCGATTCTTTCGCGAGCAGCATGGCTTTCTCGGCCGTGCCGCCCACGCCGATGCCGAGCATGCCGGGCGGGCACCAGCCCGCGCCCATGGTCGGCACGGTCTTCAACACCCAGTCGACGATGGAGTCGCTCGGGTTCAGCATCACGAACTTCGACTTGTTCTCCGAGCCGCCGCCCTTCGCGGCGACGGTCACCTCGACCTCCTCGCCCGGGACCAGCTCGACGTGGAACACGGCCGGCGAGTTGTCCTGCGTGTTCTTCCGCGCGAACAGCGGATCGGCGACCACCGAGGCGCGCAGCTTGTTGTCGGGATGGTTGTACGCGCGGCGCACGCCCTCGTTGATCATGTCCGCGAGGCTGCGCTTCGTGTCCCAGCGCACGCCCATGCCCACCTTGAGGAACATGTTGACGATGCCGGTGTCCTGGCAGATCGGCCGCCGCCCCTCGGCGCACATGCGCGAGTTGGTGAGGATCTGCGCGATGGCGTCCTTCGCGGCGGGGTTCTGCTCGCGTTCGTACGCGCGCCCGAGGTGCTCGACGTAGTCGACGGGGTGGTAGTACGAGATGAACTGCAGCGCGTCGGCAACGGACTGGATGAAATCGTCTTCGCGGATCGGTGAGGACATGTGTGGCGAATGACCGGTGAATGGTGAACGCGATGGGTGGGAGTCGGACGACTGCGCGCGCAGAGGCGCGGCCGTTCGGGTCGACATTTTAGGATGTTCGGGAGGGCGAACTGCTCCCTGGATCGACCACCGAACGTGACATATGCTTGGCATATGCCACGCCTTGGAGCGCGCTCATGGACCCCCGTTCCCGCCACGTCCGCCTGTTCAAGAACGGCCGGAACCAGGCCGTCCGCATTCCCCGCGAAATGGAGTTGCCCGGCAACGAAGCCGTGATGTACCGCGACGGCCAGCGCCTGGTCATCGAACCCGCGCGCCGTCCGTCACTGCGCGGCCTGCTCGAGACCTGGGACCCGATCGGCACCGACTGGCCAGTCATCCCGGACCCGTCGCCGGAACCCGTGGCAGTGGGTGAACCGTGAGCAGGCGGTTCCTGCTGGACACCAATGTGCTGTCGCTCTTGATTCGCGATCCTCGTGGGTCCGTGGCGCAGCGGCTGGCGACGGTCGGCGATTCACAGGTGTTCACCAGCGTCGTGGTGGCCAGCGAGTTGCGTTTCGGCGGGCGCAAGAGAGGCTCTGCCGTGCTGATCGATCGAATCGAGCAGTTGCTCGAGCACATCGAGGTCGCGCCGCTGGAGATCGGCGTGGATCGGATCTACGCCGACATCCGGCACATCCTCGAATCGGGCGGACGAATGATCGGCGCCAATGACCTCTGCATCGCCGCCCACGCGCTCGAACAGGACGCCACGCTCGTCACCGACAACGTCGAAGAGTTCCAGCGCGTGCCGGGTCTGGTGGTCGAGAACTGGGTGCGCCCGACCTAGCTGTCGCTGGGCGCGACAGCGTCCGGTTGTTTGGCAACCGAAACGGCACCATAATGGAATCACTGAGAGTCCATTGCTCGCCTGCCAGGAGCGGAAAATGCCGACCACCCTGACCCTGAAGAACATCCCGGACGAGGTCTACGAACGTCTGAAGCTCTCGGCAGCCGCCCATCGCCGGAGCCTGAACAGCGAAGCGATCGTCTGCCTCGAATCGGTGTTGATCCCGGGGCGCATGGCCGCGAGCGAGCGCCTCGCAAGGGCGGAAGCACTTCGATCCCGATTGCCGAAGATGAAGTTCCGGGCAAAGGACATCGATGCCTTCAAGCGCGAAGGTCGGCAGTGATCGTCGTCGACAGCAACGTCATTGCCTACCTGTACCTGGAGGGCGACCACACCGGCAAGGCCGCAGCCCTGCTGGAACAGGATCCTGACTGGGCGGCCCCGCTGTTATGGCGCAGCGAGTTCCGCAACATACTGGCGGGCTATCTGCGCCGCGGCACGCTGGATTTCGAAACGGCGCGCGACATACAGATGGAAGCTGAAAGCCTGTTGACCGGCAACGAGCACGAAGTCGACTCGCGACAGGTACTGGAACTCGTGCGGGCCAGCGATTGCTCGGCCTATGACTGCGAGTTCGTGGCGCTCGCCGTCACGCTTGGCGTCAAGCTCGTGACGATGGACGCAAAGCTGCTCAAAGCCTTCCCGAAGTACGCCGTGCCGCTGGCCGCCGCCTGATCTAGGGGCTGAGTTTTCGTTTCAGCAACTCGTTCAACTGCCCCGGGTTGGCCTTGCCGCCCGTCGCCTTCATCACCTGCCCGACGAAAAAGCCGAACAGCTTGTCCTTGCCGCCGCGGTACTCGGCGAGCTGGCCCGGGTTCTTCGTCATGACCTCGTCGATGGCCTTCTCGATGGCCGAGCTATCGGTGATCTGCTTCAGGCCCGTCGCCTCGATGATCTCGTCGGCGCCGCGGCCCTCGGCCCACATGGCCTCGAACACGTCCTTGGCGATCTTGCCGGAGATCGTGTCGTCGAGGATTCGCGCGAGCAGCCCCGCGAGCGCGTCCGCGCCCACACGGCTCTGCGCGACGTCGAGGTTGTCGCGGTTCAAGGCGCCAGAAAGCTCGCCCATGACCCAGTTCGCGGCGAGCTTGGCCTGCGCGCCGCCGAGCCTCGTCACCACCGCCTCGTAATACTGCGCGAGCTCCTTGCCCGCCGTGAGCACGCCCGCGTCGTAGTCCGAAAGCCCGTGTTCGCGCACGAAGCGCGCGGCCTTCTCGTCGGGCAGCTCGGGCAGGCTCCTGCGCAACTCCTCAATCGTCGCCTCGTCGATCGCGAGCGGCAGCAGGTCCGGGTCCGGGAAGTAGCGGTAGTCGTTGGCTTCTTCCTTGGAGCGCATCGATCGCGTCTCGCCCCTGTCGGGATCGTAGAGACGCGTTTCCTGCACGACCTTGCCGCCGCCCTCGATGAGATCGATCTGGCGCTCGACCTCGTAGTTGATCGCGCGCTCGACGAATCGGAACGAATTCAGGTTCTTGATCTCGGCGCGCGTGCCGAACTCGGCCTGGCCGACGGGGCGCACGGAGACGTTCGCGTCGCAGCGGAACGAGCCTTCCTGCATGTTGCCGTCGCAGATGTCGAGGTAGCGCACGAGCGTATGGATCTTCTTCATGTACGCCACGGCTTCCTTCGCGGAGCGCAGGTCGGGTTCGGAGACGATCTCGAGCAGCGGCGTCCCGGCGCGGTTGAGGTCGATGCCCGACAGCCCGTGGAAGTCTTCGTGCAGCGATTTGCCCGCGTCCTCCTCGAGGTGCGCGCGCGTGATGCCG
>WBZL01005538.1_pt1 | contig 10416 bp, 9 predicted proteins | sample 5204291 | NCBI WGS metagenome assembly WBZL01 (sample SAMN12344345, study PRJNA552823) | activated sludge metagenome | biome: Activated sludge suspended growth; feature: Nitrification reactor; material: Wastewater; isolation source: activated sludge from nitrification reactor of wastewater treatment... | reverse complement strand
TTCGCCAGCAACAACGCCTGGGTGCGGTTGGCGACGTTCATCGCCTTGAAGATGGCCGACACATGAATCTTTACCGTGCCCTCGGTCACGTCGAGCAACTCGGCGATCTGGCGGTTGGTCTTGCCCTGGATGAGCAACTCGAGCACGCGCATCTGTCCCTGCGTGAGGCCATACCGCTGTGCGACATCCTTGCCGCGACCGAGATTCCGGACGGCGGGATCGCGCAATTTGGGCGGCAGGTAGATCTCGCCAGCCAGCACCTCACGCAGTGCGTTGAGCATGACCTCGGTGGAACTCGACTTGGGTACGAAACCGGAGGCCCCCTGGCGCAGCGCCCGCGACACCGTGTCGGGATCGTCGAGCGCCGACAGAATCACCACCGGGATGGCGGGAAATCGCTTGCGCAGTACGCCAAGCAGCGCCATACCGCTGGTGCCGGGCAGCATTAGATCGAGCAGCACCATATCCACGTCATCGCAACCGGCGAGAATTTCGAGGCCGGCGTCGGCGTCGGCCGCACCCATAGCCACCACGCCCGACTCCAGGCCTTGCAGGGCCTGCAACAAGCCCTCTCTGACCATGGCGTGATCTTCGACCACCAATAGCTTCAGCATCGCCGGATCCTCGTCGCGCGTTCCTATGACAACGGCCAGTCTAGCGCGATTTCGCCGCCAAGAGTCGCCATTGGCATAGTCGCGAAACTCGTCGCCGTATCTTGGCGCGATGCCATAATAGGCTCACCAATCCCGAGGAGACCACCATGTCGAATGCAGCGTCCAACCAAGATCCGATGGAATTTCTCAAAGGCTTCTGGGGCAACATGGGCTTCCCCTTGCCCGGCATGGTTACCCCCACCGTCGACACCGACGAACTCGGCCGGCGCATCACCGATCTCAAGGCCGTCGAGGGGTGGCTGAAGACCAACCTGTCGATGTTGCAGATGACCATTCAGGGTCTGGAGATGCAGCGCGCCACACTGGTCACGCTACAGAGCATGAGTCAAGCGGCCGGCGGTGGCGAAGCGGGTGGCGCCAACGTCAATCCGTTTGCCAACCCGGCACTCTGGCCGTGGAACTTCATGCAACCCGGCGCCGCCGCTCAGCCACCCGCTGCGACGCCGGCGAGCGGCGCGCCCGAAGATGCCGTATCAGCGTCCAAGGCCAAGCCAAAGGGGTAGCGTCACCATCGCCACCAGCGTGCCCGCCGAAATCAGCCAGGCCACGCTGCGGCCGTCACCGCCCATGCGCTGCGCCAGAATGTAGGCGGAGCTGGCGGTCGGCAACGCCGCCCAGGCCAGCGCGATGTCAAAGTAGATGCCGGTCAGCCCGAGCGGACCTGCCACCAGCAGCACGACGACCGGCATACCAAGGAGTTTCACCAACAGAAACCAGCCCGCCGCACCGTAGCCGCCGCCGGGTGTGCCGGATAGCCGCAACGCCGCACCCACCGCCAGCAGGCCTAAGGCGATGGCGGCCTCGGCAAGCCGGCCGAGAAACTGGGCTGCCGGCGCCGGCAGCCCCCAGCCCAGGCCATTCCAAGCCAGTCCGGCCAGCGTCGCCAACACCAGCGGATTGCGTGCCAGCTCGCGCCAGACGCTGACCCCGCCGTGGCGGGCCAGCATGCCCACCGCGCCGAGGTTGGCCAGCGGCACCAGGGCACCGGTAATCAGGCCCATTGCGGCGATGCCGCCCTCGCCATGGAGTTTCGCCGCCACCGCCAGGCCGATATAAGTGTTGAAGCGGAACGCGCACTGGTACTGCGAGGCAAAGGAAACCGGGGTCATTGGAAAGGCCCAGCGTGCCACCCCTCCCAGCAGCATACCGCCCAGCATTGCCAGGACACCGGTGCCGACCAGCGGCGCGGCGGTGCTCCAGGCGAGGTTGGCCCGCGCCAGCGCGTTGAACAGCAACGCCGGAAAGAGGATGAAATAGATCAGCTTCTCCAGGCCCGTCCAGAAGTGGTCGCCCAAGTGCAGCCCTCGCCGCAAGGCCTGGCCAAGCAGAATCAGCAGGAAATCGGGAAGGAGAGCGAGCGCGGTCTGCACGCCCTAGATTATGCCCCGCTCCCGCAACCGGGCAATGTCCGATTCCACGTAGCCCGCCTCGCGCAGGATGGCCTCGCTGTCCGCGCCAACCGCCGGCGCCGGGCAGCGAATCGCGAAGTCGAAATCGGACAAGCCGAAAGGTGGCGCGAACTGCGTCAGGCCATCCCCCGCCACGACCATGCCACGGGCTCGCAGTTGCGGATGGATCAGCGCCTCGTCGAACTCCAGCACCGGCGTGACGCCGCAATCGATATCGGCGAACTTGTCGCTCCAGTAGGCCAGCGGCTGACGGGCGAAATCGGCTGCCAGTTCCCGCCGAACCCAGGCCGCTCGCTCGGACACAAAGCCGAAGGGGCGCAGGTCGGGACGGGCCATGGTTGCGCAGAACAGATCCCAGAACTTGGCTTCCAGCGCACCGACGGCCAGGTAGCGGTCATCCGCAGTTCGGTAGAGCCCGTAGCCGGGCAATGCGCCCGACAACAGATCCTCGCCGCGCGGCGCCGGCCCGCCATGAACCAAGGTCGTCAACAGCGGCGAATAGGCGTGGGCGAACACCGCGTCCGTCATTGAGATGTCCACGAAGCGCCCCTTGCCGGTCGCCCGTGCGCCGACCAGAGCGGCCAGTATGCCGGCCACCGCCGTCATGGCGCCACCCAGCAGATCGCCGATCTGGAAATTCGGCAGCGCCGGCGGCCCGCCCGCCGTGCCTATCTGGTCGAGCAGGCCGGCTGTGGCGACGTAGTTGATATCGTGGCCCGCCTTGTCCCGCCACGGGCCGTCCTGACCATAGCCGGTGATGGCACAATAGACCACCCGCGGGTTGATCGACCGCACCGCGGCATAGCCGACACCCAATTTATCGACCACGCCGGGGCGAAAACTCTCGACGATCACGTCGGCATCTCGCGCCAGCCTCAGGAAGACGGCGACGCCGTCCGGCTGCTTCAGGTCCAGGCGCAACGCCCGCTTGTTGCGGTTGGCGATGCGAAAGAAGTAGCTGTCCTCGCCGGGCGCGGCGCCGACCCCCAGGGTTCGGGCGTAATCGCCGGCGCCGGTATCTTCGATCTTGATCACCTCGGCGCCGAGGTCAGCGAGATGCAATGTGCATACCGGGCCGGGCAGCAGGCGCGACAGGTCGAGAATCCTCAGCCTGGCCAAAGGCGCGCTAGTCATACTTGCGGACGTCTTCGATCACCTTGCCGTCGTTGGCCAAACTGCCGGGCGGAACGAAATTGACCTCGCCACGCAGCTTGGTGACATCACGAATGCTATCGGCGACGGCCCTGGCCAGTGCATCGTCGGCCACCGCTTCGCAGTGCAGCGTCATGACATCGTTGCCGTCGACGTTGCTCACCACCAGACGGGCACGACCGATCTCCGCATGGCGCTGCCGCACGGCCGCCACTTGCTCCGGATGAACGAACATGCCCTTCACCTTGGTGGTCTGATCGGCACGCCCCAGCCAGCCGCGAATGCGTGTGTTGGTGCGACCACAGGGCGAAACACCCGGCAGCAGTGCAGAGAGATCGCCCGTGCCGAAACGCACCAGCGGATAGTCGGGATTGAAGCTGGTGATCACCACCTCGCCGACCTCGCCTTCGGCAACCGGGTCGCCGGTACCGGGACGAACGATTTCCAGGATCAGATCCTCGTCGAGCACCAGGCCCTCGCGCGCCGGCGTCTCGTAGGCGATCAGCCCCAGATCGGCGGTACCGTAGGCCTGAAAGGCGTCGATGCCGCGCGTCGCGAACAGTTGCTTCTGCGCCGGGAAGAAGGCCTCGCCGGCGACCAACGCCTTCTTCAGCGACGGCAGATCGACCTTCATCTCGTCGGCCTTCTCCAGGATGATCTTCAGAAAACTCGGTGTGCCGGCATAGGCCGCCGGCCGAAAATCGGCAATCGTCTGGACCTGCATTTCCGTCTGGCCGACGCCGGCCGGGAATACCGGGCAACCCAGGCGACGCGCGCCGCCATCGACCATGAAGCCCGCCGGGGTGAAATGGTAGGAAAAGGTGTTGTGCACCAGTTCGCCCGCCCGAAAGCCGGCGGCATGCATGGCCCGACCGAAGCGCCACCAGTCATTGCCGAGGCCTTCCGGATCGGCGATGGGACCGGGCGACGAAAACACCCGGCCGAGTCCCGCCAGCGGCGTTGCTGCCAGTCCGCCAAAGGGTGGCTGGCGCTGCTGCAGCGCCAGCAACTGGTGCTTGCGCACCACCGGCAGTCTGGCCAGGGCGGTGCGCGAATTGACTGCGGCGGGTTCCACCGCGGCCAGCGTGGCGGCGAAATAGGGGCAATGCGTTTTGACGTGGGCGATCTGCCGGGGCAGGGCGAGCATCAGATCGATCTCGCGCCGCTCGGGCGGCCGCGTTTCCAGCGCGTCGAGAAAAGGACTCATGCCAGCCAGCGCTTCCTTCTACGGTAGTGCTTGACGTCGCGGAAGCTCTTGCGGCCATGCGACGACAGGCCCAGATAAAATTCCTTGACGTCCTCGTTGTTGCGCAAATCGTCGGCCGCACCTTCCATCACTACGCGGCCATTTTCCAGGATGTAGCCGAAGTCGGCGTAGCGCAGCGCCACCATGGTGTTCTGCTCGGCGAGCAGGAAGCTCACCCTTTCGCGCTGATTGAGGTCGCGAACAATTTCAAAGATCTCCTCGACGATCTGGGGTGCCAGGCCCATCGACGGCTCGTCGAGCAGAATCATTTCCGGATGCGCCATCAGGGCCCGGCCGATCGCCGTCATCTGTTGCTCGCCGCCCGAGGTATAGCCGGCCTGCGAACCGCGCCGTTGCTTAAGACGCGGAAAGTAGGTGTAAACCTTCTCCAGACTCTGCTTCAACGCCGCGCGTGACTGTGACCGCGTGTAGGCCCCGGTCAGCAGGTTCTCCTCGACGGTGAGATGGGCGAAACAGTGACGGCCCTCCATCACCTGGATCACACCGCCCCTGACCAGTTCGTTGGGCGTGAGCCGATCGACGCGCCGGCTCTTGAACTGGATATCGCCCTTGGTCACCTCGCCACGCTCGGCACGCAGCAGATTCGAGATCGCCTTCAGCGTCGTGGTCTTGCCGGCACCGTTGGCACCCAACAGGGCGACGATCTTGCCCTGGGGGACATCAAGCGATACGCCCTTGAGCACCAGGATGACATGGTCGTAGATGACCTCGATGTTGTTGATCTTCAGGTAGTCGCTCATGGCATCTTTCGGAGCGGTGTTGTTGGTACCGGCGAGACGGCGTGCCGTCTCGCCGGTACCAATTCCCACCTATTTCTTGGCTTCGGCGGCGCAATCGCGCGGGGTAATGTTCTTTTCCTTCGCGAACTTGGCGGCATCGGCCTTGAACAGCGGATGGATCAGCGCCTTGTTACCTTCGATCCAATCAGTCAACACCACCCACTTGGCGCCATCCCATTGCTGGAGCTTCACCTTCCCCGAACCTTCGTGGTTATCGCAGGAAGTCTTGACGTCCGGCAGCAGGCCGGTGGCGCCCAGCTGCTTGAGGCTGGCCTCGGTGATATTCAGATTCTCCAGACCCCAGCGCATCTGGTCACCATTCATTGCCTTGCCCTTGCCAAACTTGGCCTGGGCGGCGCGAATCGCCTCGACCGATAGCACGGCGGCGGATACTCCCCGGTTATAGAGGATGGTGCCGAGCTTCGCCTTGTCCGAAAGGTTGCCCTTGCCGCCGCCGTAGACGGTCTTTTCGATATCGGCGATCAGCGGCACGCCCTTCCCCGAGACGTTCCAGGTCGCGGACATGTAGCCCTTGGCGGCATCGCCGGCCGGCACCACGTCCTCTTCCGAACCCGCCCACCAGGAACCGATCAGCTTCTCGCGCGGGAAGCCCATCTTCTGCGCGGTCTTGATTGCCGTCATGTTCATCACGCCCCAGCCCCACATGATCACGTAGTCCGGCTTCTCTTGACGGATGCGCTGCCACTGGGCGCCCTGCTCGTTGCCGGGGTGGGCGACCGGAATCTGCACCAGGTCGAACTTGTTGAGGCGGCTCTCGGCCTCCAGCGCCAGGATCGGCTCCTTGCCGTAGGCGGAGTCGTGGTAGAGATAGACGATCTTCTTGCCGGCCAGACTCCCTTTCTCCTTGTCCTTGAGAAACTTGATGATCGCGGAGGCCTGCATCTGGTAGGTGGTCACCAGAGGAAAGGCCCACGGGAAGACCGAGCCGTCCACCGCTGACGTCAGGCCGTAGCCCATCATGGCGAGCGGCATCTTGTCGGCCGCCGCCTTGTCGACCAGGGCGTAGGAAATGCCCGTGGACATGGTGTGGATGGGGCCGGGAGCCTTCTGCGCCTTGGACTTCATGCGCTCGTAGCACTCCACCCCCTTGGCGTTGTTGTACTCGGTCTCGCACTCCTCCCACGTGACTTGAACGCCATTGATGCCACCCTTCATATTGACGTAGGACAGATAGTCGATGAAGCCGCCGTAGAACGCCTGCCCATTGGCCCCGTAGGGGCCGACCCGGTAGGAAGGAAGCATGAAGAACTGCTCCTCGGCTGCCCGAACCGCGGGCGCGGTAGCGCCAAGAAGGGCGGCGGCAATGGATGTGGCGATGGCGAGTTTTCCGGCTCTATTGATCATGGTTGTCTCCTCCTAGGTTGGTACGACTTTATGAGCGCTGTGCGGCGATGACATCTAATGCGGGAACGGCCACAGACGAAGTTTCTCCTTGCCGATCTGCCATAGGCGGGCAAGGCCGTGCGGTTCGACGATCAGGAAGAACATGATCAGGGCACCGAACACCATGAGCTGGATGTGCGACACCGTGGCGCTGTCGAAGGGCAGATGCAAGAGCCCGGCAAGCCAGGGCAGGCTGATATCGAGAAAGATTGGCAGCAATAGGATGAAGGCCGCGCCCAGGAAACTGCCAAGAACGCTGCCGACGCCGCCCACGATGATCATGAACAGGATCTTGAACGACAGATCCAGCGAGAAGCCGTCGGGCTCCACCGACCCCAGGTAGCAGAAGGCGTACATGGCGCCCGCGACCCCGCAGTAGAAGGAACTCACCGCAAAGGCCAGCAGCTTGGTGCGCATCAGGCGAATGCCGATCACCTCCGCCGCCACGTCCATGTCGCGCACCGCCATCCAGGCGCGACCGGTGGTCGAGCGAACCATGTTCTTCGCCAGCAGGGCCAGCAAGGAGACGATGGTCAGCACCAGCAGATAGCGGGACCGTGGCGTATCGAACTTGAAACCGAACATGCTGACGTCGGGAACGGAGATCACGCCGGACGACGAGTTGTTCGACAGATAGGGAAACTTGGTCAAGCACCAGACGATGAAGAACTGGGCTGCGAGCGTCGCCACGGCGAGGTAGAACCCTTTGATACGCAGGCTGGGCAGGCCGAACAGGATGCCCACGCCGGCCGCCGTAAAGCCGGCCAGGACGAACGAAACAAGGATCGGCATGCCGTCCACGCGCACCTGGAAATTGTAGGCCGCGTAGGCGCCGACAGCCATGAAAGCCGCCGATCCCAGCGAAAGTTGGCCCGCATAGCCGGTGAGAATGTTCAGGCCCAGCGCGGCCAGCGAAAAGATCAGAAAGGGAATCAGGATGGCATTGAACCAGTAGCTGCCCGCCACCAGCGGCACGGCGACAAAAGCCACGACCAGCAAGAGCCCGATAGCGACGCGATCCTGGCGAATCGGGAATATCTGCTGATCCGCGGCGTAGCTGGTCTTGAATTGTCCGGTTTCGCGGTAGATCATGTCTCAGACCCGATCAATGTGCTTCTCCCCGAACAAACCCTCGGGGCGCACCAGCAGGAACAACAAGGCCATCACGTAGGGGAACCAGCCTTCGATGCCGCCAAAATTGCCGCCGAACATGTCGGCCATGACCGGCGGGATGTAGATCTCGGCCAGCTTTTCCGAGGCGCCGATGATCAGGCCGCCGACGATGGCGCCGGGCACGGAAGTGAACCCGCCGAGGATCAGCACCGGCAACGCTTTGAGCGCGGTGAAGGTCAGCGCGAACTGCACGCCGTTGCGCGAGCCCCAGAGCAGGCCGGCAACCAGTGCGACGAACCCGGCGACCCCCCATACCAGTGCCCAGATGTGCTGCAAGGGGATGCCGATCGACAACGCCGCCTGGTGGTCGTCAGCCACCGCCCGCAACGCGCGACCAATGCGGGTGTATTGAAAGAACAGGGCCAGCACGGCCACCAGCGCCAGCGCCAGTCCCGCCGCGACCAGGTCGAAGCGGCTCACCACGATATTGAATGTATCGAGCATGTAGGGTATCGGCTCGTCGACCAAGCCGATGTCCAGCGCCCGTACCTCGTTGCCCCAGAGCATCGGCGCCAGGCCTTCGATGAAGAAGGCAAGGCCGATGGTCGCCATGAACAGGGCAATGGGCGGCTGGTTGACCATCTTGCGCAACACAAACTTTTCCGTGGCGATGCCGAACAAGGTCATGACGAGGAAGGCCAGTATCAACGCCAGCCAGAGCGGCGCGCCTTTTCCCATGCAGCCGACGACCGACAACGCCGCGAAGTAGACCATCGCCCCCTGGGCGAAGTTGAACACCCCCGAGGCCTTGTAGATCAGCACAAAACCGAGCGCCACCAGCGAATACATCACGCCGGAGAGCAGGCCGCCGATCAGCACTTCAAAGAAGAACTGCATTCGCCATCTCCTCAGTGCTGCGTGCCGAGATAGGCCGCGATGACTTCGGGATTGTTCTTGACGTCGTCGGGCACACCGTCACCGATCTTCTTGCCGTAGTCGAGAACGACGACGCGGTCCGAGATGTCCATCACCACGCCCATGTCGTGCTCGATCAGTACGATGGTGGTGCCGAACTGGTCATTCACGTCGAGAATGAAACGGCACATGTCCTGCTTCTCTTCGACGTTCATACCGGCCATCGGTTCGTCGAGCAGGAGCATGCTTGGTTCGGCGGCCAGTGCGCGGCCAAGTTCGACGCGTTTTTGCAGACCGTAGGGCAGGCGTCCCACCGGAGTCTTGCGAATATGCTCGATCTCGAGAAAGTCGATGACCTCCTCCACCTTGCGCCGGTGCTCGAGTTCTTCCCGCTTCGCCGCGCCCCACCAAAGCCCATGCTGTAGAAAGTTGCATTTCATCCTGAGGTTGCGACCGGTCATCAGATTGTCGAGCACCGACATGCCTTTGAACAGCGCGATGTTCTGAAACGTCCGCGCGAAGCCGGCCTCGGCAGCCTCGTGTGTGTCCATGTCCCGGCGATGCTCGCCGCGGAAGATGATCTCACCCTGTTGTGGGCGGTATACGCCGTTGATGACGTTGAGCATGGAGCTCTTGCCGGCGCCGTTCGGGCCGATGATGGCGCGGATCTCGTGCTCGCGGACGTCGAAGGAGATGTCGGTCAACGCCTTGACGCCGCCGAATCGCAGCGAAATGTTGCGCAGATCGAGAATGACGTCGCCGATTTGCCGGGCCATCATTGGCCTCCCTTGCCAATAGTGCGCGCATCCCGTATCACCAGGTCGGCCGATACCTTGCCGGTGCGACCGTCCTCGAAGCGCACCTGGGTCTCGATGAACTGGCTGGCCTTGCCGCTGTACAGGGCCTCGATCAACACGGCGTACTTTTCGGCAACGAAGCCGCGCCGCACCTTGCGTGTCCGGGTCAATTCGTCGTCGTCCGGATCGAGTTCCTTGTGCAGAACCAGAAAGCGATGCACCTGCGTTTCCGCCACCATGGCATCCCTGGCCAGTTCCGCATTCACCTGCTCGACACAATCTTGAACCAGGCCATATACCTCGGACTTGGCCGCCAGATCAGCATAGCCCGAATAGGCGATGCCCCGTCGTTCCGCCCAATTGCCGACCGCGCCGATATCGATGTTGACGAACGCGCAAACCATATCCCGGTCGTGGCCGAAGCAGACCGCCTCTTTGATGTACTGGAAGAACTTCAGCTTGTTTTCAAGATAGTTGGGCGCAAACATCGCGCCACCGGCCAGCTTGCCGACATCCTTGGCGCGATCGATGATCTTCAGATGGCCGTCGGCGTCCAGGAAGCCGGCATCGCCGGTATGAAAGTAGCCATCCGCGTCGATCGACTCCGCGGTGGCATCCGGCCGCTTGTAGTACTCCTTGAGCAACATCGGTCCCTTGACCAGCACCTCGCCGTTGTCGGCGATCTTCACATCGACGTGCGGCGCCGGCTTGCCGACGGAATCGAACTTGATCTGGCGATCCGGCTGCAGGCAGACGTAGGCGCAGGTCTCGGTCTGGCCGTAGAACTGCTTGAGATTGATGCCGATGGAACGGTAGAACCGGAACAGGTCAGGGCCAATGGCCGCGCCGGCCGTATAGGCGACCCGGATGCGACTCATGCCCAGCACGTTGCGCAGCGGGCCGAAG
>WBZL01005534.1_pt1 | contig 10421 bp, 4 predicted proteins | sample 5204291 | NCBI WGS metagenome assembly WBZL01 (sample SAMN12344345, study PRJNA552823) | activated sludge metagenome | biome: Activated sludge suspended growth; feature: Nitrification reactor; material: Wastewater; isolation source: activated sludge from nitrification reactor of wastewater treatment... | reverse complement strand
CAGGTCGTCCTCGAACGAATACTCGAAATTCAAGAGCTGCTGCCGCCTGGCTCCACATCGCAATTGGTCCCGAATACCACCGGATTGGGGGAAGTCTACCAATTCTATCTTGAGGGACCGCACGACCACGACAAAGACTTTGTGATGAGTGATTCGGACCTCATGGAGCGGCGGACCATTGAGGACTGGGTCATTCGACCGCTGCTCAAAGGACTCCCCGATGTCGTGGACGTGAATTCGCTGGGAGGATTCGTCAAACAGTACCAGGTGATGGTCGAACCAGGTTTGCTTCGCAAATACGGCCTGGCGCTTCATGATGTGTTCGATGCCGTGGCGAAGAACAACGCCAATGCCGGCGGGAACATCCTGGAGAAAGACGACGAAAAGTATGTGGTGCGCGGTGTCGGGCTGATCAAGACGCTCGAGGACATCGACCACATCGTCGTCAAACAGGTGGGTGGGACCCCCGTCTACGTTCGGGATGTGGCGGAGGTCCGGATCGGGCACGCGGTCCGGCACGGTGCCGCCGTGCTGAACGGGAAACACGAAGTGATCACCGGCATCGTCCTGATGCTGCGCGGCGGCAACGCCAGGGACGTCGTGCAATCCATCAAGGACAAAATTTCAGAAATTCACCACAAACGGCTCTTGCCGGACGGATTGCGCATCATTCCATTCTACGACCGGATCGAACTGATTACGGCGGCGCTGGATACGGTCTACAAAGCCCTGCTTGAGGGCATTGTGCTCGTGGTCGTCATCCTGTTTCTGTTTCTTGGCAACGTGCGAAGCGCCCTCATCGTCACCGCCACCCTGATCGTGACGCCGCTGGTCACCTTCATCATTATGGACCAGGTCGGACTGACGGCCAATCTCATGTCACTCGGCGGATTGGTCATCGCCATCGGCATGATGGTCGATGGCTCTGTCGTGGTGGTGGAAAATGTCTATCGGCATCTCGCCGAACAGCGCGACGATCGCCTCAGTAAAACCGAGGTCATTTTGCATGCCGTCACCGAAGTCGGACAACCGGTGATTTTCGGCATCCTGATCATTATCCTCGTGTTCCTTCCGATTCTGACGCTGCAGGGCATGGAAGGGAAAATGTTTCAACCGCTCGCCAACACGATCATCATCGCGCTGCTGGTGTCGTTGGTCTTATCGCTGACACTCTCCCCGGTGCTCTGCGCCATGGCGCTGAAGCGAGGCACAGAAGAGGACACATTCCTGCTCCGCTGGGCCAAGTGGGCTTATCTCCCGACCCTGCGCTGGGCGACGGGACATCGCGTCACCGTGCTGGCCCTCGCCCTCGGCCTCCTCGGCGCCAGTCTCTCCTTGTTTCCCTTTCTCGGAGGAGAGTTTATTCCCATCTTGAACGAAGGATCGATTTCGCCCCAGACCATTCGTTATCCCAGCATCGCGCTGGATCGATCCATCGAGATCGAAAAAGAAATGCAGCGCGCAGTCATGGAGTTTCCCGAAGTGCGCATGGTGGTATCGAAGATCGGCCGCTCGGAAATGGGAAACGATCCCCAGGAGCCGAACGCGAGTGACCCAACCGTGACGCTCCGCCCCATGGACGAATGGACCACAGCCAAGACCAAAGCCGGGCTTGACGATGCCATTCGCAAACGCATTGAAAAAGTGCCGGGAGCCAATTACCTGCTCAGCCAACCGATCCAACAACGCGTGGATGAACTGCTGTCCGGCGTTCGATCGGAAGCCACCATCAAAATTCTCGGAGACGACCTGTCGGTGCTGAGGAGTACGGCGGAAAAAATTCAAACCATCATGGCATCGGTCAGGGGCGTCGGCGATGTGCGGGTCGAACAACTCTTCGGCCAGACCTACCTCACCATCGACATCGATCGCAGCAAAATCGCTCGCCACGGCATCAATGTCGCCCATATTCAAGAAATCATCACCACAGCGATCGGACAGGAACCGGCCACCCATGTGTATGAGGGAAACAAACGATTCGACCTGACCCTGCGGTATCCTGAAAAGTACCGCAACAGCGTCGACACGATTAAGAACATCTTGCTGACGACCTCATCCGGCGCCCTGATTCCCCTCGGAGATCTCGCCACAGTCGAGCTGCAAGAAGGCCCCTCATTGATCAGTCGCGAAGGACTACAGCGTCGGATCTATGTCGGGTTCAACACGCTCGGCCGGGACATTGAGAGCGTCGTCGCGGAAGCCCAAGCGAAGATCGCGAAAGAGATTCATCTTCCGGCCGGCTATCATCTGGTATGGGGCGGCTCGTTTGAGAATATGCAGCGCGCCATGGCCCGACTGAAAATCATCTTGCCGATCACGATCGGCCTGATTTTCATGCTCTTGTTTGCCTCTTTCAATTCCGTCCGTCATGCCGCGCTGATCATCATGAACTTGCCGTTCGCGATGATCGGCGGAATCGTCGCCCTCTGGCTAACCGGTGAATATCTCAGTGTCCCGGCCTCGGTGGGGTTCATCAACTTGTTCGGCGTAGCAGTGCTCAACGGAATCGTCCTGGTGTCCTACTTCAACAAGCTGCGCGAGGACGGCCTTCCCTGCGACGAGGCCATCATCAAAGGGTGTACGCTTCGGCTCAGACCCGTGCTCATGACTGCCCTGGTCGCCCTCCTCGGTTTGATGCCTCTCGCGTTCGCCCATGGGATCGGATCGGAAGTGCAACGTCCCCTCGCCGTCGTCGTCATCGGAGGACTCGTCAGTTCTACCCTACTGACGTTGATCGTCCTACCCGTGCTCTACCAATGGTTTGATCGGCCGGATGCACCCGGTGCCCGCAGTGAGGAACAGGCGACATGACCACGGCGGTTTCTGTGCGGGCTACGCCTACACTCTCAGACCTTCCCTGGCTCCGCATGATTCACACGGACTAGCGAATCATGCAGGCTAGTGAAATGCCGAGGTGGTATCGTGCACATGATCCTGTACGAAACGCACACTGCAAGCAGGTCTGATTTCGCGGAGTCGCACAGGCCCATTCACCCAGACGAAGGATGAGTCGCAGCGTATGGCATGGACGTTCCTGGTTGTCGCCGGATTGTTTGAAATTTGTTGGGCCATCGGGCTCAAGTATACGGAAGGGTTCTCTCGATTCTGGCCGACTGCCCTCACGCTTGTCGCCATGGCGGCGAGCTTCGGCTGTCTCGCCCACGCGTTAAAGAGTATCCCTGTCGGCACAGGCTATGCGGTCTGGACAGGCATCGGCGCCGCAGGCACGGCAGTATTGGGCATGGTCATCTTCGCCGAAACGGTGTCGCTCATCAAACTGGCTTCTCTCTTCTGCATCATACTCGGCATCATCGGACTCAAAAGCAGCGCCTGAACCACAGTCGGCGCGTGCCCCGCCACTGCCCCACTCGACCGGTCGTGCTTGGTTCCCCGGCCTCCACGGGATTCGTCCCGATCCCACAGCGACACGCTCGACAAACGGTGATGGAATATTCCTACCGCTCGGCCGCCTGCGGGATCACGAACAGCCCTGCAACCAGCATGCTCAAGCGCCTTTCGCACACTCATGATGCCGTCGGCCGGACAAAGTTCGCCATGTTCGACTCTGTGATGCGACGACTCTGCCCATGGATAGAAGGCCTCCAGGTGGTATGTGCGCCCGACCGATCGAATCCGCACAGGGAGCACCGTGCGACTTCCTTGAGGGAGAAACCGACACGGTCGTCGAGTGCCAACGCAGGCGGACTGTTGACTCAATTGCTCCAATCAATCCGCCACCTCCTCCTTTCGACATCGCTCACACCGAAGTTCAAACAGAATGGAACGAAATATGCCTCGACCTATACACCATCCGACCCTGCCATCCCGACACCGACGGCAGACCGGTCAACACACTCGCCCTCTCCAGAGAAAGGCGGCAAAGCATGCGCACGTGTTTCACGTCGTGGCTTCATGCAGCGCTCCTGTGCGCAACAGTCCTGGATCCCCTCGATACCACCCGAACAGCAGGGAGACTCCTTCCCTCGGAGCTTCCATCATTGAGCCAACCTCCCCACATGTCACTGCGACTCCCCCGAACGTCGAGAGGGGCACTCGCAACAACGAACAGACCGCTCCGGACGACACCTGCTGCCCCTCGCCAGCGGATGAATATAGCCCTCGCCCGCTATACCACTTCCCACCCGCCAACCTTCCACCCACGATCGCCGGCACCGATACTCGATGACGAAGGGAAATTGCGGATACTCTTCATCGGCCCAGGACAAGCTTCCACAGGAGTAACGCCATCGCAGACTCCGGGCGCACGTTTAGCCGAAGCGTCTGCCTTCGCACCGGATCTCTCCCCGTCCCTCAACCACCGGCCGCCTTCCACAATCATGGGCGAGATGCCGTATGAGGGAAACGAGTACGGGCGAATGAATGACGCATCACACCTGGTCTTGCATGGAGGCAATTAACCGAGGCGAGAATGTCAGACCCCGCCCCCTCCCTGCACACCGCACATGCCGCGAAGCCACAAACGGCCGGCGCGTCCTCTTGTGGAGGCCCCCCGCTCCGCGTTTCGACCCGAGCGCTATACGCTCAAAAGGATTACCCCGACCTCAGCTCTACTGGGCATTCGTACACCCCGCCAAGTGCACAGCTTTTCTGATGCCGGCTCAGGGCCCGCGGCACTCATCCTTGCATTCATCGTGGTTTGAGAGTTGACGCGTGCAAGCAGTTGATTTGCTTCGGTCTAGCCTCCTAAGATAGGAACCATGCGCCAGGAGCCTGCCGGTCATCAGCCACCCCCACAGTCCTCGTGACCACCCACTACCGGGATACGGAGTGGGGGTGCCCTGTTCCAACAGACGGCAAATGTGTCCCGAGACAAGACGTATGGCAAGCACGAAACAGAAGAGCTTCACGATTCTGCTGGTAGAGGACGACGCCGGCGACGTGGACCTGTTCTTGCGCACGGTTGAGCAGGAGCTCCCCCGCCATGAAGACGACGACGTCACGCTGGTCATCAATGCGACTGCCGAAGGGGCGATCGAACGCCTTCAGAAAGATCCCGTTGACCTCATCATCGCCGATGTCCGTTTGCCGGGAATCAGCGGCATTGAGCTGTTGCGGCGTGTTCAGGACCTGAACCGACGGATCCCAGTCATTATCCTGAGCCGGGTAGATGCAACGGAGACGGTCATCGATGCGATGCGACACGGGGCCTTCGATTATGTCGTCAAACCCTACGACCCGATGGACCTGGCGGCCCGTATCCATCGGGCCATGCGGATGTCGGAGATTCTCCTGCAAGCCGCTCCGGATGAACCCGCCGCCCCTCGAATCCCCTTCAAGAACCTCGTCGGCGTCAGCGCGCCAATCCGGAATGTCATGGCCATGATCGAAGCGATCGCCCGCGTCCCTTCGACCACGCTGATTATCGGAGAGACGGGTACCGGGAAAGAACTGATCGCCAAGGCGATTCACGAGCGGAGTCCTGACAGCGATGGCCCATTTCAAGTCGTAGACTGCACGACGTTTTCAGAAGGCACGGTGGAGAGCGAACTGTTCGGTCATGTCCGCGGCGCATTTACCGGCGCGGTGTCCGACCGAACCGGTCTGATCGAATCCGGCAGTCATGGCACCGTGTTCCTGGACGAAATCGGCGACCTACCGGCGAACCTCCAAGCCAAGCTACTGCGCGTGCTGGAAGCAGGGGAAGTCCGCGCGGTCGGCAGCACGCAGCAACGGAAGGTCAATGTCCGCTTCGTCGCGGCAACGAATCAAGACCTGGCAGAAAAGGTGAAGCGGAATGAGTTCAGAAAAGACCTTTTCTTTCGTCTCAATGTCATGGTCATTCGCGTGCCCCCCTTGCGTGAGCGGACGGAAGACATTCCCGTGCTTGCTCGACACTTTATCGCTCGCTACGCGAAGGAGTTTTCAAAACACGTGGAGGATCTCCACCCTACAGCAGTCACGGAACTCGTCGCCTACCCCTGGCCGGGTAACGTACGGGAACTTCGCAACGTGATGGAGCGGGCCGTCATGCTCGCCAAGGGGGATCGCATCGGCGTCGCCGATGTGGCAGGAATGTTGGCGGTTCCAGACCGGAGGCAGCAAGAGGTCCCCGACGAGGATTATCTCCACCTCCCCTATGCCAAAGCGAAAGAACAGGTTCTGGAAGCGTTCAACCGACGGTATATCTCCACCAAACTGACCATTCACCAAGGCAACGTCACCCATGCCGCGCAGGACTCCGGCCTTCCCCGTTCCTACTTCCATGAAATCATGCGCCGGTACGCCAAAGACGAAAAATAATGGTGTCAGGAAAGAATGACACAGGAAACCCACATCCATGCCGAAGCCTTTGTTTTAATTGACTTTTCACGAACAATGCGTGGCCGTCTGCCTTTTCAGACACCATTTTTATCATAAATACCAATGACTTAAACTCATCAGCCTGTTTCCTAGTCAGTACTTCCTGACCCTCGTGATTACGCTCTGCCGAATCACCATTCCCCACTCGAAACCATTCATGCATGCGCTTGATTTATATAGAAAATAATTCCATCCATCGCGTGTGATCCAATGCATCGTTTTTCCCGTGACGGCACGTGAATTGTAATACTCCCATACCGCGAGCGAATGTCCGCTCGCAAATTTCGAATTGTGAGTGACGAATGTTTCCAATTCGACACAAAGAAAGGAGGTCCACTAGACGAACTTGCATTCGTGTGAATGTAGTGAAGTCGTACGAACAGGTGCATGAGGGACTCATGTGCCTCACAAGGAGGTAGCTATTATGCAGGTTTCCGTTTCACGGAGACAGTTTCTCAAAATCTCGGCGGGAACCGTCGCGGCCGTGGCCGTGGCGGACAAAGTCCTCGCGCTGACCGCGCTGCAGCCGGTCATCGAGGTTGGGAACCCGCTGGGTGAGTATCCGGATCGGTCCTGGGAGCGTGTGTATCACGACCAGTACCGGTACGACTCATCCTTTACCTGGTGCTGTTCACCGAACGACACTCACGGCTGCCGCGTCCGGGCCTTCGTCCGGAACGGCGTCGTCATGCGCGTTGAGCAGAACTATGACCACCAAACCTATGAAGACCTTTACGGCAACCGCGGCACGTTCGCACATAACCCGCGCATGTGCTTGAAGGGCTTCACCTTCCACCGTCGCGTATACGGTCCCTATCGCTTGAAGGGTCCGTTGATGCGGAAGGGCTGGAAGCAGTGGATGGACGACGGCTCCCCTGAGCTGACGCCCGATGTGAAACGCAAATACAAATTCGACAGCCGCTTCCTCGACGACCTCAACCGGGTGTCGTGGGACACGGCCTTCACCTACGTGGCCAAAGCCGCGATCTTGATCGCGACGCGCTACAGCGGTGAAGCCGGTGCCCGTCGTCTCCGCGAGCAGGGGTATGCTCCGGAAATGATCGAAATGATGAAGGGTGCAGGCGTACGGACCTTCAAGCATCGCGCTGGTATGCCGGTGCTCGGCATCGTCGGCAAGATGATGAACACCCGCTTCAACGGCGGATGTTTGCCGTTGCTGGACTCCTGGATTCGTAAGGTCGATGCCGAAAAGGCACAAGGCGGCAAGTACTACACGAACTACACCTGGCACGGCGACCAGGATCCGTCCCATCCGTTCTGGAACGGGACCCAGAATTGCGACGTGGACCTCTCGGACATGCGCTTCTCCAAGATGAACACCAGCTGGGGGAAGAATTTCACCGAGAACAAAATGCCGGAAGCGCACTGGAAGCTCGAGTCCATCGAGCGCGGCGCGCGCATCGTCGTCATCACCCCGGAGTACAACCCAACGGCCTACCGCGCAGACTACTGGATTCCTGTGCGGCCGGAGACCGATGGCGCGAACTTCCTCGGTGCTGCAAAGATCATCTTTGATGAAAACTTGCAGGACATCGATTACATCAAGGAGTTCACCGACCTGCCGTTGCTCGTACGGACGGATACGCTCCAGTATCTCGATCCGCGCGATGTGATCGCGGATTACAAGTTCCCGGATTTCTCCAAGAGCTATTCGGGGCGCATTCAGTCCCTGAAGCCCGAGCAAGTTGAACGGCTCGGTGGCATGATGGTCTGGGACCTGGCAAAGGGACAAGCCGTTCCTCTGCACCGTGAGCAGGTCGGCTTCCACTTCAAAGCAAGCGGCATCGATCCAGCGTTGACCGGTACCCACCGGGTGAAGCTGCTCAATGGCCGCGAGATCGACGTGATGTCGGTCTATCAGATGTATCAGGTGCACCTCCAGGACTATGACCTGGATACCACGCACCAGATCACCCGTGCGCCGAAGGACCTCATTGTCCGGTGGGCGCGTGATTCGGGCACGATCAAGCCGGCGGCGATGCATAACGGCGAAGGCGTCTGTCACTATTTCCACATGACGTCGATGGGCCGGGCGGCCGCGTTCATTATGACCATCACCGGCAACATCGGAAAGTTCGGCACGGGCTGCCATACCTGGTCCGGTAACTACAAGGCCGGTATCTGGAACGCTGTGCCCTGGTCCGGTGCGGGCCTCGCGGTGCACACCGGTGAGGATCCGTTCAATCTGACCTTGGATCCGAACGCACACGGCAAAGAGATCAAGACTCGCTCGTATTACTATGGTGAAGAAGTCGGGTACTGGAACCATGGTGATACGGCCTTGATCGTCAACACGCCGAAGTACGGCCGGAAGGTGTTCACCGGCAAGACCCACATGCCGAGCCCCAGCAAAGTCCGCTGGGTCACCAACGTGAACATCCTCAACAACGCCAAGCACCACTATGACATGGTGAAGAACGTCGATCCGAACATCGAGATGATCGTCACTCAGGACATCGAGATGACCTCGGACGTCAACCATGCCGACGTGGCGTTCGCCTGTAACTCGTGGATGGAGTTCACCTATCCGGAAATGACTGGCACGGTCTCCAACCCGTGGATTCAGATCTGGAAGGGTGGTATCCGTCCGCTGTACGACACCCGGAACGATGCGGACACGTTCGCCGGCGTCGCAGCTAAGCTGTCAGAAATGACCGGCGATGCGCGATTCCGCGGCGTATTCCACTTCGTCTACATGAACCGCGTCGATGTCTATCCGCAGCGGATGCTGGATGCCAGCGCCACCTGCTACGGGTACAGCGCGGACGTCATGTTGAAGTCGGAAAAGGGCTGGATGGTCATGGGACGTACCTATCCGCGGCACCCGCTCTGGGAGGAGACCAACGAGTCGAAGCCCCAGTGGACGCGGTCGGGACGTATCGAGACGTATCGTGTTGAGCCGGAAGCCATTGAATACGGCGAAAACTTCATCTCCCACCGGGAAGGCCCGGAGTGTACGCCGTATCTGCCGAACTCAATCATGTCGACGAATCCTTACATCAGGCCGGACGACTACGGCATTGCAATCACCGCACAGCACCATGACGATAAGACGGTGCGGAATATCAAGCTGCCGTGGGCGGAAATCAAGCGGCATCCGAACCCGTTGTGGGAGAAGGGCTACCAGTTCTACTGCGTGACGCCCAAAACCCGCCACCGGGTGCATAGCCAATGGTCGGTGAACGACTGGGTGCAGATTTACGAGTCGAACTTCGGCGATCCGTACCGCATGGACAAACGGACACCGGGTGTCGGCGAACACCAGTTGCACATCAACCCGCAGGCGGCGAAAGACCGCGGCATCAACGACGGCGACTACGTCTTTGTCGACGGCAACCCGGTGGACCGGCCCTATCGCGGCTGGAAACCCTCGGATCCGTTCTACAAGGTGTCTCGTCTGATGATTCGTGCCAAGTACAACCCGGCGTATCCGTACCACGTCACGATGGCGAAGCATGCCCCGTACGTGGCCACAGCGAAGTCGGTGAAGGGGCACGAGACGCGGCCAGACGGACGCGCCATCGCGGTGGACACCGGGTATCAGTCCAACTTCCGGTACGGCGCCCAACAGTCGTTTACCAGAAACTGGCTGATGCCGATGCACCAGACCGACTCACTCCCCGGCAAACACACGGTTGCCTGGAAGTTCAAGTGGGGCTTCGCTATCGATCACCACGGCATCAACACGGTTCCGAAGGAATGCTTGATCCGCATCACCAAGGCGGAAGACGGCGGTATCGGAGCCCGTGGGCCGTGGGAACCAGTCCGGACCGGCTTCACACCGGGGCAGGAAAACGAGTTCATGATCAAGTGGCTGAAGGGTGAACATATCAAGATCAAGGTCTAGGACAGAGGCACAAAGTCTGGGGGCTCATCCCTCGGCACTTCGTCCTCGGCACTTGAAACGAATGCGAACCATTATCTACATGATCATGTTCAGAAGGAGGATTCACAATGCCAGAAGTCTATAACTGGCAACTGGGACGGAAGATGCTGTATCCCTACGAGGAGCGGCATCCGAAGTGGCAGTTTGCCTTTGTGTTCAACATCAATCGCTGTTTGGCTTGTCAGACCTGTTC
>WBZL01005533.1_pt1 | contig 10422 bp, 10 predicted proteins | sample 5204291 | NCBI WGS metagenome assembly WBZL01 (sample SAMN12344345, study PRJNA552823) | activated sludge metagenome | biome: Activated sludge suspended growth; feature: Nitrification reactor; material: Wastewater; isolation source: activated sludge from nitrification reactor of wastewater... | reverse complement strand
CGATATGGAACTGGTAAATGATGTAAAGGACAACGTGCAGAAAGTGGTGGAAAATATCAACCCGGACCTGTACCTGCTGAAAATAGACTGCAACCCCGATCTCAACAAACTCTGGATCAACCTGAAGGGGGAACTCACCGATTTTGATGTGTATTCGGATTGCCGGGCCGCTATCTACAACCATGACCACGATTCCTTCACGGTGGCGAAATACATCGACCTGCCGGATGCCTATCATGAATCATCGAAAGAAAGTTCGCTGCCGCACATTCAAAAAGATTATTCGTACCTGATGATGTATTTCCCGCACCGGGGACAGTACATCATCAAACAGATGCTGTTCTGGATCGCTTCCAGCGGCCTGTTGCTGCTTGTGCTTGCCGGCTTTGGTTTCAGTGTGTTCTATTTTTACCGTCAGAAATTTTACAATGAAACCCAACGCGACTTCGTCAACAATTTCACGCACGAATTCAAAACGCCCCTGGCCGTTATCAAGATCGCTTCGGATGTATTGCAGCAAAAAAACATTGTTGAAAAGCCTGAAAAACTGAACAACTATGCCGGCATTATCAGCGAACAAACCTCACACCTGCAAGCCCAGGTGCAGCGATTGCTGGAGATCGCATATACAGACCGAAGTTCATTACCGCTCGAAAAAGAAAATTTCGATGCAAACATCCTCATCAAAGAAGCGATCAACGATCTCGAGCCCCTGATCGAACAGAAGAACGCCCGCATCAACACCAGCTTTTCCATTCCGGAAATCATGGTGAACGCGGATAAAGCGTATTTACGGCTCTGCTTTATCAATCTCGTCGACAATGCGCTGAAATATTCAGGCAGCCCGTTGATCGAGATCAATACCGACATCAATGGATCCAATTTCGTTGCTACCATAAAAGACAACGGCATTGGCATCGCTCCGGAGCACCAGCGGAAGATATTCGATCGCTTTTACCGCATCACACGGGGAGAATTGCATACCAGTAAAGGATTTGGCCTTGGCCTCAATTTTGTTAAGAAGGTGATCGACACGCATGGTGGCACGATCGAATTGGAAAGTGAACCGGGAAAAGGAAGTTGCTTTACCATCAGCATACCACGAACCTAAACCAGGTACTATGACAAAAGCTAAAGTGCTGCTCGCCGAGGATGATCTGTCGCTCGGTTTTGTTATCAAAGATTCATTACAGGATGCCGGTTACGAAGTAAGCCACTGCCCGGATGGCGAAGTGGCCTGGCAGCAATTTCAGAAACGGGATTTTGACATCTGCCTCCTCGACATCAATATGCCTTCCCGGGATGGCTTTTCCCTCGCGAAAAAGATCCGGCAGCAAAGTGACGTGATACCGATCATTTTCTTAACCGCCAAAAGCCTGCAGGAAGACAAGCTTAAAGGATTTCAATCGGGCGCCGATGATTACATCACCAAACCCTTCAGCATGGAAGAATTGATCATGCGCATGGAGGTGTTCTTACGCCGCACCAAAAAACTCCAGGCCGATACGGTGGAAATTTATCAGCTGGGGGATCTGAAATTTGTTTTCAACGAACTCAAACTCTACACAAAAACCGATGTGATCACCCTTACACAAAAGGAATCGGACCTGCTTCGTTTTTTTGCCCAGCACGAAAACAAGGTATTGAAACGGGAAGAAGTTTTACTGCATGTATGGGGAAAAGACGATTATTTCCTGGGCCGCAGCATGGATGTTTTCATTACCAAACTCCGCAAACATTTCAAAGCCGATCCGCGGATCGTGCTGGAAACGATCCATGGTGTGGGCTTCCGGTTGATCGTTAACCCAGCTTAGCCAGGATTTTCTGCTGTGCGGCTTTCAGTTCCTCCCCGGAGCATTTTAATTTAGGCCGGGTGAAATTCAGGTCATTCGACGAATGGATCGGCAGCAGGTGCATATGCGCATGCGGTACTTCGAGCCCGATCACGCTGATCCCGCAACGTTTGCAATCAAAGGCTTTTTCGATGGCATGAGCGATCGGCTTGGCGAATACCAGCCACTCGGCGAGGAATTCATCCGGCACGTCGAAGAGTTTGTCGACCTCTGTTTTGGGAACAACCAATACATGACCTTCCACCAACGGTTCGATATCCATAAAGGCGATAAATTTATCGCTTTCGGCTATTTTGTATGAAGGTATCTGGCCTGCGATTATTTTGGAAAAAATAGTCATACCTGATGTTTTGCTAAAGATACGGTATAAAAAAACCGTCGACCAATGGCCGGCGGCTATATCATTTCGGTTTCTTACAACCCGATCTCCTCAATCCGGAATTTAAGGATGCCTGCGGGCACCTGTACATCAACGGTTTCACCCACCGTTTTACCCAGCAGGCCCTTGCCAATGGGGGATGTTACCGATATTTTACCTTGCTTCAGATCCGCCTCATTTTCGGAAACGATCTTGTAGGTTACTTTTTTCTTGGTATTAAGATTCGTAAGCGTAACGTTGGTTAATATAGATACTTTACTGGTATCAATACTTTTTTCATCGAGGATGCGGGCGTTGGCGATGACTCCTTCCAGGCTCTTGATTTTCGCTTCCAGCAGTCCCTGGGCCTCTTTGGCGGCATCGTATTCGGCATTTTCCTTTAAATCACCCTTCTCCCTGGCTTCGGCAATGGCATGACTTGCTGCCGGCCGGTCAACTGTTTTCAATTGCTGCAGTTCCGCCTTCATTTTTTCGTAGGTCTCAGCCGTCACGTAATTAGTTCCACTCATATCATTCTATTTAGATAAACAAAAAAATACAACGCCCCGGTTTAGCCAAGGCGTTGTACGTGTATACAAAAATAACAAGAAGATTTTTATAATCCAAGCTTCTTCACGATCACTTGTCCCATCTTGAGAAAAGCTTCCACCGAGTATCCGGCTATGTGGGGAGTGATCACTACATTGGAACAGGCTATCAGGCGATTAAATAGCAGGGTTTCTTGCTCTGTATAGGTCTCAGGCTTTTCATTCTCCAGCACATCCAATGCGGCCCCGGCTATTTTATTCTGCTCCAGTGCCACGGCCAGGGCTTCCGTTTTTAAAACTTCACCCCGTGACGTATTCAGTATATAAGGCCGTTGCCGCAGCGCATTGAAAAAAGAATCGTCGGCCATATGCCTGGTTTCACCGGTCAGCGGAAGGTGGAAGCTCACGACATCCGCGTAGCGGCATATCTGTTCCATGTTGGCTTCCTTAATGTACCCCTGTCCAAAATCAAATTTGTATTTGTCGTAAGCCAGAACCGTAACATTGAATGGTTCCAGTAACCTGGCAAACGAACTACCTGTGTTGCCGTAGCCAACAATACCCACCGTTTTGCCTGTCAGCTCAACACCCCGGTTGGCATCCCGGATCCATTTTCCATCTTTCACCTCCGCGTAACTGCTGCCGATACGATTCATGAGGTTAAGCAGCATACCCAGGGCATGTTCGGCCACTGCGTTGCGGTTACCTTCGGGGCTGCTCACACAACGAATGCCCCTGCTTTCCGCGTACGCTGCGTCAATCAATTCCATACCGCTGCCCATGCGGCCGATCCATTTCAATGCCGCAGCCGCGTCGATCATTTTTTTGTCGATCGGTATCCGGGTCGTAACGATCAGCCCTTCAGCGATCGAAACCACTTCCATCAATGCGTCGTACGAAATGGCGGGCTGGTACATGACACGAAATCCTTTTTCTTCCAGGGTTTCGATCAGCCAGGGATGTACACCGGCTGTAATGATTATGATGCGATCGGTGCTCATTTAGAAGCGATCATGCTGATCTCTACGTTCACATTTTTGGGCAGACCTTTTACGGCTACGGTTTCCCGGGCTGGAAAATCGGCCGAAAAATAACTTCCATATACTTCATTGACCGCGGCAAACAACGACATATCGCTCAGGAAAATGGTTGTCTTAAGCACGTGGCTGAAGTCCATTCCCGCTGCCTTGAGAATAGCTTGCAGGTTTTTCATTACCTGGTGCGTTTCCGAAGCCGTATCGGCGTTTGAAAGATCCGACGTACCGGGGATGAGCGCAATCTGCCCCGAAATGAACAGCATATTACCGCTGATGACCGCCTGGTTGTAGGGGCCGATGGGAGCCGGCGCATCCGGCGTGTTGATTATTTGTTTCATTGCAAAACTTAATTTAGCGAATTGCAAATATATCTTTTCTCAACCACCTATTTTTGCTAAAAAAACATGCAGATCGTAGTAGCCGCAAGTGACGCTCAATGGACAGAACTGACAAACAACCGGACAGGCGTTGAATGGATTCGCGTGCCAGATGATGCTGCATTTGCTGCTTATCCGGGCGCAGACTGTTTTTTCAATTTCCTGGAGAAAAGAACCATCACCGGATATGCCAACCTGAACAAACCCGTTGTCATTGATTCGGTGGTGCAAACCCTGCAGGAACTCCATACCCCCCCGAATGTGCTGCGCATGAATGGCTGGCCTGGTTTTATGCAACGAACCGTTTGGGAGCTGGCCGGCAATGCTGATGATCGGCTACGAGCCGTTTTTAACACGTTGGGTATCCGCATCCAGGCGGTGTCCGATGAACCCGGCTTTATCGCTGCCCGTGTCATTGCCATGATCGTCAATGAAGCATACCTAGCTTTGGAAGAGCATGTAAGCACAAAAGAAGAAATCAACACAGCCATGAAGCTGGGCACCAATTATCCATTCGGACCATTTGAATGGGCAGTTGCCATTGGTACAAGCAATATTCTGAACCTTCTCGAAAGATTAAACCGGGAAAGCAACAGGTACAAACCAGCCGCGGCATTAGTGAACGAAGTCAAACAATAAATTACATGAGCCTTATCCTCAATATAGATACATCCGGAAGCGAAGCGCATGTCAGTCTTGCCAGAGACGGGCAGGTGATTCATTCCATAAGCAACGATACCCAGAAGGATCATGCGGCATTCCTGCAAACAGCTATTTCACATACCGCACATAAAACGGGTATCTCATTACCAGGTATCGACGCTGTAGCTGTTACCGCGGGTCCGGGATCTTACACCGGTCTTCGCGTAGGAATGGCAAGTGCAAAAGGTTTGTGTTACGCCTGGAAAAAACCATTGATCGCTCTCAATACACTTGAAGTACTAACGGCTTCTGCCCGGATCACATGCGTCGGTCTTCCGGAAGGAACTGTATTCTGCCCCATGATCGACGCAAGGCGTATGGAAGTATTTACTGCCATTTACAGCGAAGAACTTATCCCCTACCTTTCGCCCCGGCCGTTGATTCTGAATGAAATGTCTTTCGAGCGGGAATTATCGATCCGAAAGATCCTCTTCTTCGGCTCCGGATCAGGCAAATGGAAAGCGGTTTGCAACCACCCCAACGCTCTTTTCCACAGCACTTCACTTCTCCCGGAAGGGATGGCAGAGCTGGCGGAAAAAGCTGCCCGGGAAAATCGATTTGCTGACCTTGCCTACAGCGAGCCTTTCTATCTAAAAGACTTTCAGGCACTTACTTGAAATGCCCGCTGCTCCCTACTGCTAAAGGATGATTAAAATCTTTCTAATATACTAGTTGCATAAGCAATTAATAGTATATTTGTTACGTTTATACATTGTTCAAGCATATTTAAAATTTAAAATCTTATGATGATTGCGTCACAATCAGGTGAACAGGAGGTACCCGTATCTTCTGGCACACCAGCCAACTCTTCCATCAATATCGATTACCATGCGTTGAAAAAAGCCGCGTTGGTATTACGTGCCTTAAACCACAAACTTCGCCAGCAGTTACTCAAACTGATCGAGGATGAAAAACGAATTACCGTAACCGAAATCTACGTACGCCTGCGGTTAGAGCAATCCGTTGCTTCCCAGCATCTTGCTATCCTGCGCAAAGCAGGTATCGTGAGTACCGAACGTGAGGGAAAATTCATTTACTACATGGTGAATTACAAACGGCTCGACGAGATCAGCCTTTTCGTAAAGAACCTGGTGGGATGATTGGCTATTAACTGAACCCGAGCGGATGTGAAAGCATCCGCTTTTTTATTTTTATCTTTGCTGTATAAACATCAATTCTACTGTCATGTACATTCAGCAATTATATACAGGCTGCCTGAGCGAAGCAGCGTACTACATCGAAAGTGAAGGAGAAGCAGCCATCATCGACCCCCTCCGGGATACCGATGAATACATCCGCATGGCTGCCGAAAGAAAGGCCGGCATCAAGTATATTTTCGAAACACATTTTCATGCTGATTTTGTAAGCGGCCATATCGACCTGGGCAAGAAAACCGGCGCCCCGATCATCTACGGACCGAATGCGGCAACAAACTACGAAGCGCACATCAGCAAAGACGGCGAGTTGTTCAAACTTGGTAAACTGACCATTGAAGTAGTGCATACGCCCGGGCATACGCTCGAAAGCAGCTGTTATTTATTGCGGGATGAAGACGGTAAGCCGCACGCACTCTTTACCGGTGATACGCTTTTTGTAGGCGATGTGGGCCGGCCCGACCTCAGCAGCGGAAACATGAGCAGCGAGGAACTGGCAGCCATCATGTACGATACGATCCAGCACAAAATACTCACCCTGCCGGACGATGTTTTGGTATACCCGGCTCATGGCGCGGGCAGCAGTTGCGGTAAAAACCTGGGTCCGCAAACGTTCAGCACGATCGGTGAGCAGAAGAAAACGAATTATGCCCTGCAGCCCCAAACCAAAGAAGCATTTGTTGCTGCCGTAACAGAGGGTTTATCCGCGGCTCCAACCTATTTTGCGATCAACGCCCGGATCAATATGCAGGGATATGAAAGTCTCGACAGCGTTAAACAAAAAGGACTGACAGCCTTAAGCATCGGGGAATTCAAGAAACACATGGCGCAGGATGTGCTGGTACTCGATACCCGCCCTGCTACGGTATTTACAAAGGGTTTTGTGCCCGGCAGCATCTTCATCGGCCTCGAAGGCCGCTTTGCAGAATGGGCCGGCAGTTTATTACCCTTCGATAAACCCATGATCCTCGTCACCGAGCCGGGTAAAGAAGAAGAATCTGTAGTCCGGCTTTCCCGTGTTGGCTTTGATAAGATGCAAGGTTTCCTGCAAGGCGGTTTCGAAGCCTGGCAGGCTGCCGGCGAAGCCGTTGATATGATCATTGATGTGGAGGCCGACGAGCTGGCTATGGACATTCCGCACGACCCGAACCTGTTGGTTGTGGATGTACGCCGGGAAACGGAATATGCCGACGGACACATTAAAAATGCGCAACTTCTCCCGCTGAATGAAATGAACGATCTCGTGAACCTGGCGCAGTTTGAAGAAAAACAGAATCTCTATGTTCATTGCGCCGGCGGCTACCGGAGCGTAATCGCCGCCTCGCTGTTAAAAAGGCAGGGCGTTCACAATCTCCGGAATGTGCTGGGTGGCTGGGGAAAGATCAGGTTGCAGGAAAACATCGTATTCGAAAAAGAGACAAGCGTGCTGAACTGACCGTTCAGTATTTGAATATCTCCCGGATCCGGGCCAGGAAAAGATCTTTCTTCCGCCTGCTTACCTCGATCTCCGCTTTGTTGCTCATGATCACTGTTCCGCCTTCGCCCCGCTGGTATTCCTTCACATGATGCAGGTTGATAAGAAAAGATTTATGAACGCGGAAGAAGGGCGTATCGATCAGCATGGTTTCATATTCCGCCAGCGGCCTTGAAACCGTAACCGTTTTCCCATCATCCAGGTGAAAGATCGTATAGCTCCGTTCCGCCTCACAATACAGGATGTCTTCCAGTTTAAGTATAATGAACCCCTTCATCGTCGGCAAACACAACCGCATTTCAGATGGCTGCCCGGCCTTCCCTATATTATACAACAGGGCTTCGGTGAGTTCGTCTTTCCGCTCATCCTGCAAGCGTTTTTTTGCCCGCTGTACGGCTTCCACCAGCCGGTCTTCATCCACCGGCTTCAACAGGTAATCGGCAGCGCTGTACTGCAGCGCCTGTAACATGTATTCGTTATGGGCTGTCACAAAAATGATCTCAAAATGCCGCTCTTCCAGTTCACGGACCAGGTCAATGCCGCTTTTCCCGGGCATCTGGATATCGATGAAGGCAATATCGGGTTTCAGGAGCCCGATCTGCGCTTTGGCGTCCGCCGCGTTGCTGCAGGTGGCCACCACCTGCACATCCTTACAATGCATGCCCAGCATACGCTGTAATGTTTTGATTCCATCTGCTTCGTCGTCTACGAGGATCGCTTTCATACGTTCACTGATTTATAATTTTGAATTGCAGGGTTACCCGTGTGCCTGTTTTACCGGCTTGTTCATCTTCGAGGTCTTTGATGGCAATGCTGCAGGATGCTTCAAATTTTTCGTTGAGTATTTTAATCCGGCGGCGGAGGTTATCAAGCCCTACGGAATGATGTACCGCTTTATTCTCTTCTTTCATACGCAGACTTTGCCGGAACCCCACCCCATTGTCTTCGATGGTACAGATCACCATATCCAGTTTCCGGCTGAAATCGATGCAGAGTTTCTTTTCGCCCGGCGATGGCAGCAGGCCATGCCAGATGGCATTTTCGACCAGGGGCTGAATCATCAGCGAAGGAATGAGTGTTTCGTCGGGATCCAGGTCTTCGGATACATCAATACAGCAGGTAAACGACTGGTCGAAGCGAAGTTGTTCCATCTGCAGGTAGGTTTGCAGGTAATCGGTATTCTCCTTCAGCGTTACAAAGGTTTCTTTTGAATGATTCAATGTCATCCGGATCATGGAAGCGAACTTGCTCAGGTAGCGGGATGCCTTGTCATTATCGCCTTCCAGTATCATCCGCTTGATGCTGTTCAGCGCATTGAATACAAAATGGGGATTCATCTGCGCCTGCAGGGCCGACAGTTTCGCCTCAGCCAGCTGTTCGTTGATGTTAACGAGTTCCTGTTGTTTTACCGCCAGTGTTTTTTCCGATTCCAGTTGTTTCAGTTTATTACCAATGAGGGTGGCGATGGTTGTGAGTATTTTGATATCCCGCTCGGTAAAATAATCCGCCTGCTGATGTTCGGAATCGATCACACCCAGGAGTTCATTATCATGAATGATCGGAACACAAACCTCGCTGAGCCGGAATGCTTCATCCACCCGGTAACGTTTATCGGTGCGGGTATCTTTGATCAGAACCGGCTGCATGGTTTCCATAACATATCCCACCACTCCCTGCCCGGGTAACACATCAAACAATTGTTCCGAAATGTATTCCGGTTTTCCCTTCAGCCCGTACGCCGCCTTCTGTACCATCTTCGTTTTATCCTCGTTCCACAGGTAGATCATACAATCCTCGTAATTCATCCGCCCGATGAGGTGGCCTGCCACATCCCATAATACTTCATCGGTGGTTTTCTTATCGGCCAGGGAGGAGGAAAAATAATTGCTGATCTGCTCCAGCTCAAAACGGTTCTTGTAATCCTCGGCCATCAGTTTCTGCACCTGCGTTTTCGCCATTTCCTTTTTCCGTGCCGCTTCGGTTCGCCAGCGGATGAAGAGGTAGAGCAAACACAATAACGCAAGCACCAGCAGGATAATGAACCAGGGTTTCTGCCAGAACGGAGGCAATACGTCGATCCGGATCTCCCGGATCTGGTCGGGCCAGCTGTTATTCAGCGATAGTACCTTGAACTGGATACGGTAGGTACCCGGCTCCAGGTTGGAAATATTGAAGGAAGGCTGTCCGCCCAATTGGTGCCAGGGAGTTGCTTCGGATTGAAAGATCCGGTAGGCATAGGCCTGGCTTTGCCCGCCGTAAAAATTAATACTGCCAATGGTAAGTGTAAGGTCATTATTGCGCCAGGAAGTGGTGATCGTTCCCGTTGGCAGGTATATATTCCTCCGCCCCTGTATGTTGATACTCTCCAGGAAAACGGAAGGCTTTTCGGAACGGCCGACCATTTCAAAGGGATTGAATCGTGCCAGGGATGTATGAAACCCGATATACAATTCCCGTTGCGTTGTATCATAATAGAAACGGGATCCGTTCATCACGGGCATATCGGGCATGCCTTCATCCGGACCGAAACGCTTTATCTGCAGGGTTTGAAGATCCATACAGGCGATACCGGAATAACAGGCGATCCACAGCTTCGGACCCACAATGATCAGGGAAGATATATTGTCGTCGGGCAATCCGTTACCTCGGCTGAAATGCCGGAAGGTTTTTTTGTCGATATTATACGAGATAAGCCCGTTATTGGCGCTGCCGAACCAGATATTATTCTGCCGGTCGATGATCATCGCACTCACCTGCTTGTCGGGCATCTTTACAAAAGGGAAAGAATCGATTTGCCTGTCAAACGTGTTTTTTTGCTCGTTATACCGGGTTATGCCATGCCCCGCGATCCATATATAACCAGCGGTATCCTCCGCAATCGCAACGGGTATCACCGGCATCGAATGCGTAGCCGGCAAC
>WBZL01005532.1_pt1 | contig 10423 bp, 7 predicted proteins | sample 5204291 | NCBI WGS metagenome assembly WBZL01 (sample SAMN12344345, study PRJNA552823) | activated sludge metagenome | biome: Activated sludge suspended growth; feature: Nitrification reactor; material: Wastewater; isolation source: activated sludge from nitrification reactor of wastewater treatment... | reverse complement strand
CCATCGGCCGAAACCCCAGCCTGCCCGCCAAGTTCGGCTGGGGCCTCGTGTTCGTGGGCCTCGCCATGGGCGTCCTCATGATCGGCACCCAGCGCGCCGGCGACGACGGCCTCGTGAGCCTGTGGTGGATGATCCTCGCCTACGCCGTGATGGTGATGGGCGAGATGGTGCTCTCGCCCATCGGCCTGTCGGCCGTCACCACGCTCTCGGTCCCCCGCGTGGTGGGCCTGATGATGGGCGCATGGTTCCTGTTCTCCGCGTTCGGCGAGATGATCGCCGGGCGCCTGGGCACGTGGGCCGCCATCGAGCCCAACGCCGACGGCACCATCGACAAGGTGAAGGCGCTCGCCGTCTACGAGGAGGTGTTCGGCCAGATGATGTGGCTGGGCGTGCTCTCGGGCGTGGCGCTCCTGGTGGTGTCGCCGTGGCTCGACCGCATGACGCGGCGGACGTAGGGGCCTCAGCCCAGGCGCGCCGCGTACTCGTCCTCGCGGAAACCCACGAGCGCGAGGCCCTCGCCGAGCACGAGCGGGCGCTTGACGAGCTTGCCGTCGGCCGCGAGCGCGGCCAGGGCCTCGTCCTCGCTCATGCCGGGCAGGCGTGACTTGAAGTCGCCGTCGCGGTACGACGCACCCGACACGTTGAAGAGCTTGGCGACCGGCAGGCCGCTGTGGCGCAGCGCCTGCCGCAGCTGCGCCACGGTGGGCGGCCGCTCCACGATGTGCACGCGCGCATGGGGCACCCCGTGCGCGTCGAGCCACTTGAGCGCCTTCTTGCAGGTGCCGCAGGCGGGGTAGTGGAAGACGGTGAGCGGGGTCGGCTTGGGCATGGGGCCGGAGGTCTTAGCAGCAACCGCGACGCGGGCCCACCGCGGGCGCGGCCGGGTGCGGCCGGTCGGGGTGGCGTCGGCGACGGCGTCGCGGCCTGGTAGGCTCGCGGCGATGAGCGAGACGACCAAGCCAGGCGCGGTGGCGATCACCGGGGCATCCACGGGCATCGGCCGCGGTACGGCGCTCTACCTGGCGGGCAAGGGCGTGCGGGTGTTCGCGGGCGTGCGCAAGGCGGCCGACGGCGAGGCGCTCGTGGCCGAGGGCGGCGAGCGCCTGGTGCCGTGGCTCATCGACGTGGCCGACGGCGCCTCGATCGATCGCGCGGTCGCGCAGCTCGAGGAGGGCCTCGGCGGAGCCGCGCTCGCGGGGCTCGTCAACAACGCCGGCATCGCGCTGGGCGGGCCCCAGGAATTCCTGGGGCTCGACCAGTGGCGGCACCAGTTCGAGGTCAACGTGTTCGGGCTGGTCGACCTCACGCAGAAGGTGCTGCCGCTGCTCGTGCGCAGCCGCGGCCGCGTGGTCAACGTCAGCTCCATCGGGGGCCGCGTGGCCACGCCCATGATGGGCCCGTACTGCGCGAGCAAGTTCGCCGTCGAGGGGCTCACCGCGGCGCTGCGGCACGAGCTGCACGGGTCGGGGGTGTGGGCGGCCACGATCGAGCCGGGCATGGTCAAGACCGAGATCTGGGCCAAGGGCGACGTGCAGATCGCGGAGCAGAAGGCCCTGCTGCCCGCCGCGGCCCAGGAGCGCTACGCCGGGCTCGTGCGCTCGCTCGAGCGCTTCTCGGCCGCGGGCAAGACCAAGGGCGTGGCCCCGGTGAAGGTGGCGCACGCCATCGAGCACGCGCTGTTCGCCGCGCGGCCGCGCACCCGCTACCCCGTGGGCTCCGACGCGCGCATGCTGGCGGTGCTCCAGTGGCTCTTGCCCGAGCGCGCGTTCGAGTGGCTGCTGCGCCGGGCCATGTGAGCAGCGGCGCGGGCCGGCTACGGGCGGGGGCGCGGGGCGGCGCCGCCCCGCAGCGCCAGGCGTGCGGCGATCCCCAGGGCCACGAGCGCACCGAGGGCCGCGAGCCAGCGGCGGTGGGGCCACCACGAGGGCCGCGGCACGAGCACCACGTCGCCGCGGCCGAGCACCACCACGCCGGCCCAGGCCGCGGCCGGAGCCCCCGCCTCGTGGAGGTCTCGCTGCGCGCGCGCCAGCGCCTCGGCCAGGGACAAGCCGTCGTCGAGGTGCACGTAGAGGCGCTCGAACAGCACCACGGCGTCGGCGTCGGCGAGCGGCCAGCGGCTGGCTACCACCGCGCGGGCGCCCCCCTGCAGGAACGCACGCGCCAGGCTCATCACGCCCTCGCCGCGCACGAGCTGCCCCGCCGCGCCGCTGCACGCCGAGAGCACCACCACCTTGTCGCGCAGCGGTAGCCGCACGATCTCCCGCGTCTGCAGCAGGCCGTCCTCGGCCTCGTCACCGGCGGCCAGCACCACGGCCGAGCGCTCGGGGTGCTGCGGATCCATCACCGCGTGCGTGGCGAGGTGCACGAGCCCATAGGGCGACAGATCGGCGCCCTTGAGGAAGCGCTCGCTCGCGCCGTCGCCCACCTCGGCCTGGCTGTCGCCGCGGCCCCACAGGCGGGTGATGGCCTCGACCTCCTCGCCCGCGCGCGGCAGCGCCCCCAGCTGCAGGCCCGTGGCCAGGGTGCCCTCGCGCCACGGCGATGCGGCCCCGTCGAGCACCCCCTCGGGCCGGGCGAGCGCCAGCAGGCCCGGCGCAGGGGCGGGCGGGTCCTGCCCCCAGCGCAGCCAGCTCGCGACCGAGGGCACGAGGCTGAGCGAGTAGCGGTCCACCAGCGGCCCCGCACCGGGCGCGGCAGGCAGGGCCGCGAACGGCAGCGACCACAGCTCGCCGTCGGGCACCACCAGCAGGTGCGTGACCTCGGGCGGCAGCTCGGCGAGGGCCGGCGCGAGCAGGTCGCGGTGCAGCCCCGCCAGCGCGGCTTGCTCGCGACCGTCGCGGCGCGCGAGCAAGCCGGCCACGAACGACAGCCGCGGCACGATCGTGCGTCGCTCGGGCAGGGGGATGGCCTGCACCGAGGCGCGCGTGATCACCCAAAGCCACGCGCCGCCCTCGGGTGAGCCGTGGCGATCGAGCGCGTCGGCCAGCTGATAGCCCAGCAGCGCCTCGTGGGGGCCGAGCGCGGCCTGGACCTCGTCGAGGTGCGGGAAGCGGGACGCCGGATCCACGAGCCCATGGGGCTCGCCGACGAGGGCGGTGCGCAGCCGGGCCTCGCGGGCCTCGAGCACGTCGAGCTCGGCCAGCGCGCGCTGGCGTGCGGCGTCATCGAGCGAGGGCTCCACGAGGGCGCGCTGGAGCGCCGCGATCTCGTCGGCGGTCGTCCGCCACTGGCGCTCGCCGGGGTCGTCCGGATCGAGCGGCAGGGCCTCGGCCTGGTGCAGCCAGTCGAGCAGGTTGCGCGCCCGCAGGCGCTCCACCACCTGGAACGCCTGGTCGAGCCGCGCGGGGGTGGGGTGGCGCAGCAGCGAGCCCGCGACGAAGTAGTGCATGACCGAGCTCTCGGCGATCTCGCGGGAGCGATCGCGCTCGTCGCCTTGCAGCGCGCGCAGCTGCTCCACGCCGGCGAAGCACGCCTCGGCGAGCGCGAGCATGCGCTCGGCGTCGCCCATGGCCGACGCCGCCACGGTGCGCACGTAGCAGGCCCACACCGCCTCCTCGCGCAGGCCCAGCGCCCGCGCCCGGCGCTGGCCCGCGGCCGCGAGCGCCTCGCTGCGCTCCGGCTCGCCCGCCACCCCCATGTAGAGCGCCTGCCAGGTGCGCGCGTCGAGGGCTCGTCGCTCGAGCCCCAGCGCGTCGAAGGCCTCGGCGCAGCAGCCCGTGGCGGCCTCGGCCGAGCGCCCCATGGTGCCCGAGAGCTGCGCCTCGGCGCACTGGAGGTGCGCGAGCGAGTCCGGCAGCCCCGCTGCCTCGGCGGCGCCACGCGCCGCGTCCAGCGACGCGCGCAGCGAGGGGGGCACGCCTTGCTCGCGCGCGTCCGTGAGCGCGAGGTCCACGTCGGCCAGCGCCACGAGGGCGTAGGCCTCGTCGTAGGCGTCGTGCTCCTGCCGGGCGCGCGCGCGCAGGGTCTCGAGCGCCTGCCTCGCGGACGCCCAGCGCCCCTGTCGGGTGGCGAGCTGGGCCTGCGCGACGAGGGCCTTGTTGCCCACCGAGTACGAGCCGTGCTCGAGCGCGCGAGAGACCAGGCGGTCGTAGGCGTCGCGCACCCGGCTGAGATCACCGCCCTGCTGGATGACGATCACCCCGAGCTCGATCTCGGCGGCGATCTCGATCTCGAGCACCCCGCGCTCGCGGCCCAGCGCGGCCAGGCGCGTGAAGGCGGCGCGCGCCTCGTCGTAGCGGCCGAGCGCCCGCTGCCACGCCCCGAGGTTGGCGAGGGCGGAGGCGCGATCGCCCGCCGGGGCCTGGTCGGTCAGGGACGCGAGCGCCTCGGTGGTGAGCGCCACGGCGCCGTCGAGCTCTCCCATGTCGGCCTCCACCGCCGCGAGGGCCAGCCGCAGCATCGGGGCCGCGCCCGGGGCGGCCACGAGGGCCTCGAGCTCGCGGCGCGCCTCGGCCCAGCCACCGCTGCGGCGCGCCGCGTCGTAGAAGCACATGGCCGCGGCCCGGTCGGCGGCCGACGGCTCGACGATCCGCTGCCGACAGGCCGCGAGCTCGGCCTCGAGCGGCGCCGGGGCGGCGGGCGCCGGCGGGGCAGCGCCCGCGGGCGCATGCGCCGAGAGCCCGAGCCAGAGGCCCGCGAGCCATCGGCGGCTGCGCGGGCTCACTGCTCGGTCACCGTCAGCGAGAACGTGGGCGAGGCCACCCGCTGCTCGTCGTCGAGCACGGCCTCCACCCGCCACAAGAGCTCGGCGCCCGCGGGCAGCGGGCGCAGGATCGCCGCGGGCAGCACCATCGAGGGGCCCGGGAGCGCGCGCTCGGTGAGCACCGGCTCGAGCGCGGGCGTGCTCACGTAGAGCTCGTAGCGCAGCGCCCCCGGCACCGCGCTCCACTCGAGCGTGGCGCGGTCGCGGGCCAGCGGCCCCTCGCCCCGCAGCGCGGTGATGCCCCCCACCGCGCCGCGCATCGCCCCCTCGTCGCCCTCGGGCAGCTCCACGCCGCCACGCGGCCACGCCACCACCAGCAGCACCGCCGCGGCCACGAGCGCCACCACCACCGAGCCCCAGCGCGCGCCGCTGCCGTCGTTGGCGGCCTCGACGGCCGCGTCGGGCGGGCTCGCGGGGGCGTCGTGCTGCGCCTCGTCCTCGCGCGCGGCGCTGGCGAACGCGGCCGCGATCCGCCAGTCCTCGGCGAGCGCGGTGTCGTGGGCCATGCGCTCGGCGAGCGCGGCCACCTCGGCCGGCGCGGCCTGGCCGCGTACCGCTCGCCACAGCGCCTCGGGGTCGACTGGCTCGCCGTCGGGCCCGGACCCGGCGCGGGCGAGCGCCCGGCGCAGCCGTTCGACGTCGTCGTGCGCGCTCGAGGTCATGGCGTCAGTCCCTTCTTGGCGAGGTGCTCCCGCAGCTCGGCGAGCCCGCGGTACACCATGTTCTCGGCGCGCTTGGTCGACCATCCGAGCAGGCGGCCGGTCTCGGGCACCGAGTGCCCTTGCAGGTGCAGCGTCACCGCCTGGCGCCGCGCCTCGTTGAGGGTGGCCAGGCACTCCTGGATGGCCGTCGAGATCTCGGCCGCATGCGTGTCGCGCTCGGGGCCCAGCGCGCGTACGTCGGGGAGGTCGGGTCGGCTCTCGCTGGCCAGCGGGACCTCTCGCTTGGCGCGAATGCGGCGGAGCTCGTCGATGGTGGCGCAGTAGGCCGTCTTCCACAGGTACGCGTCGGGCAGTGACTCGCCGTGCTCGCGTCGCGCTCGCGCCCGCAGCACCCGCAGCATGGCGGCCTGCACGATGTCCTCTTGCTGCGCAGCGGCCCACGAGGGGCACGCATGCGCCACCACGCGGGTCAGCTTGGCGCGCAGCGCCTCGTCCTCGGCATCCACGGGCAAGCAGCAGGCCGCAGACGGCCGATGGGGCGCAGCTTTGTCACGGAGCCTCGATGCCGTCAAGGCGGCCGCGTCGCGTCGCGGCCCGTCGACGGCGATGAAGGGCGGGGGCATGCGAGAGCGCGCAGGCTCACGCGCGTGGTGGGAGGCATGGCGCGCGATCGACATGGGAGCGTGGGGGCTTGGGATCGAGCGGCGAGCGCTGGCGCTCGCCGACGAGACGCAGCCCGCGGCCCGTTCCCCTCAGGCCCCGCGTCGAAATTCTTTCACGCCGTGGGGGTGAGGGGAACGGTGGGCGGGGCTCGTATGGGTAGGCGATGCCCCCCAAGACCCTCCGCCCCTCACGGCCCCGACGGTGCCTCGCGCCGCGGCGTGCCACCTCGCTCACGTGCTCCGTGCTCGCCGGCGCGCTGCTGACGGCGCTCGGCGCCGCCGAGGCCCACGCGATCACGCAGGTCAACCAGAACGTCCCCGTGTCGACCATGGACTACCGCTGGGTCGTGGTCCCCGCCAACAGCACCATCACGTGGGAGACCACCGATCTCTCCGCCGGCGCCGACACGGTGCTGCACCTGTGGAGCTGGGTGAGCGGGAGCGAGGTCGGCTACGACGACGACGGCGGCGCTGGCCTGGCCTCGCAGCTCTCCTACATCAACAACACCAACAGCCCCCAGAGCCTGGTGCTCGTGGTGCGCGCGTACTCGAGCGCCACGCAGGGCACCGCGCGCCTGCTGCAGGACGGCGCCACCCTCTCCGCGCAGATCCCCGTCGCGGGGCACCGCATCGCCGTGGAGAACGGCGCGGGCTACGTGCACGAGACGGTCAAGGCGCCCGGCGGCGCCGAGTACCCGTACATCCTGGCGCTCAATGGTGCCCTCCGCCTGATGGCCCTCGACTACACCAGCGGCGTGGGCTACCAGGCCGCCGTCTCCCACCCCAGCACGGCCTACGTGGTGGTGGGCACCACCAGCGGCAGCGGCAGCGTGCACGTGTACAGCAACGACCCCACCGACAACGACGGGGACGGGCTGGGCACCGGCCTCGAGTGGGACCTGGGCACGTGCGACCTCGCCGGCTGGGCGCACTGCAGCGGCGTGCACAACCTCGCCGACACCGATCGCGACGCGATCCCCGACGGCGCCGAGGTGTTTGGCATCGACGACGCCGCTGCCCCGCAGCACCTGCCGGCCTGGGGCGCCGACCCGCGCCACAAGGACGTGTTCGTGGAGCTCGACTGGGACGCCGCGTTCGCGAGCAACCCGTTCACCGAGGCCGACGCGATCGCGGCCGCGGCGATCTACGCGGCGGGTGCGGCCGGTGACCTGCAAAACCCCGACGGCCTGGGCGGCGTGCGGCTGCACATCGACATGGATCGCACTCCCACCGATGCCTCGCTGGGCACGCTGCTGGGCGACTGGGGGGGCTCCAACGCGGTGCCGGCGGGCACTGCCTACGACGTGGCGCCCAACACCCACCGCAGCGCGGCGCGGCAGGGCGTGTTCCACTACGGCCTGATGAGCCCCGGCGCGGGCGGTGGCCAGGGCGCGACCCCTGGCGATCGCTTCGGCTGGGGCGTGAGCGTGGCCAACCGCCACGTGCGGAGCTTCGTGCACGAGCTGGGCCACAACCTCGCCTTGCGGCACTGGGGCCACGACTCGTGGGGCAACGCCAACGGCAAGGCCAACTACCTCAGCCTCATGAACTACGCGTTCCCGGGCTCGAGCTTCTCGCAGGGGGCCAGCGCCGTCGTGCTCAACCCCGCCATCGTCGACGAGCAGGCGGGCATCGGCGCCGACGCGAGCCACGTGGCCACGGGCCCGCACCAGCGCCTGGTCGGCCCGCTCGAGGAGATCGACTGGGACTTCGACGGCGCGTTCTCGCCGGGGGGCTGGGGCTCGGTGCGGGCGCCGGTGACCTATGCCACCGGGGCGAGCGATGGCGCGCTCTCGCAGAACGAGCAGATCCTCCATACCGAGGACGACCTGCCGGCCACCACGCCCAGCCTCGTCCGCGGGCCGGGCAACCGCCTCTACGCCTTCTACGTGGACGACGGTCGCATCTGGTACCGGCGGGCGCTGATGAACGGCAACTCGTGGGAGGGCTCGTGCCCCGGCGGTGACGAGATCGGCGACGCGTGCACCACGTGGTCGGGCGCGGTCGAGGTGCCCACCACCCTCGGGGCCCGGGGGCTCACCGCGATCTGGAACGGCGGCCAGGTCCTGCTTGCGTTCCGCACCGACGTCGACAGCCTGCGCACGATCCGGGCCACCGGGGCCGATGCCAGCGGCGTGCTGAGCGGCTGGACGGGGGAGCAATTCCACGGGGTCTACACCGACAGGGAGCCCGAGGTGGAGCTGATGCGCGTCGATCCGGGGCAGTTCGGCGGGAGCACCTCGGTGCTGGGGCTCTTCTATCGCGAGCTGGGCTCGGGGCAGTACCGCTGGCGCACCATGACCAGCGTGACCGCGGCGGGCTCGACCAGCCGCGGCGCCGTGATGACCGAGACCAACGCCACCCTCACCGGGTCGCAGAGCCCCACGTTCACTGGGTGGCCGTACGATCCCACCAGCTCGCCCAACGGCACGATCTGCGGGGCCATCACCAACGACGCGGGCACGGTGGGCCTCTACTGCTACGACCCGGCCACCAACCGCTTCGTGAACCGCTCGAGCACCGCGTTCCCGGCGGTGACCAAGCCGATCACCAGCGGCAAGCCGGGCCTGGCCTTCCACACCTATCGCTCGTGGGCCGGCATCCCGCTGGTCGCCGATCGCGGGGCGTTCTGGCTGGGGGTCACCGTCGCCGATCTCGAGTGGGACTTCGTGGACGTGTGGATCTCCGAGCCGATCGGCAGCGGCGCGGGGGAGGCCCTCCAGGCCGTGGAGTTCCCGGCCTCGCGGCGCGGCAAGGTGGGCAACGTGTGGTCCAACCTCGCCGACGGCACCGGCATGGCGCTCTACGACGACGCGTCGCTCGGGGCCATGAAGGCGCTGTGGCTGCGGGTCGACGGCGGCGATTCCAGCCCGCCCGTGGGCGGCCGCAAGCTCCGCTTCCTGCCCTTCGTCGACGGCGGGTTCCGGGCCGAGCTCACGGACGGCAACGACTTCCAGGTGATGGAGCGAGGCATCTGCCTGGGCCTCGAGGACGCCGCGTACTGCGGCCCCTCGTCGTTCGGCCTCGACTGACGCGGCCCTGCGCGCCCACCCCACGCGATCTCCAATCCAAGGAACCACCATCATGACCATCACCACCAAGACCACTCGGCTCGCTGCCACGCTGCTGCTCGCGCTCCTCGGGGCCTGCACCGCGGTCCCCGACGACGACGACGCCAGCCCCGACGCCGACGCGCTCGAGGACGACGCGCTCGAGGACGAGCGCGCCGGGGGCCAGCGCCCCGCCGCCGACCCCGGCCCCACCGCCGACCCCGAGCGCGCGCAGATCGACGAGCTGCGCGCGGGCCTGTGCACCCAGGAGCAGCACCCGCCGCCGCCGCGCGATCTCGCCGCGCGCACGCTCGCGCAAGGCCTGGTGCAGCCCCGCTTCCGCGTGCAGGAGGACCAGGCCGAGGCCTCGCTCGCGGCGCTCGACGGGCGCGCCGACGAGCAGCCGGTGCACCCGTCGCCTGCCGTCGACGCCACCACCCTCGAGGCCCAGGCCCGCTACCTGGCCGCGACCCAGGCGCTCGACGCCGAGGGCTGGGAGCCGCAGGAGCGCGCCGACGCCGAGGCGCACGAGAAGGCGCTCGCGTTCGGCGAGGCGCTCGCCGCCGACGACCTCGAGTGACGCGCACGCGCGGCGGCCCGGGCAGAGGCCCGCCGCCGCCGCGCGACCCCACCTCCCACGGGCACGGGGCGGAGGCTCGCCCGTGCCCGCCGCCGCCGCGCTACCCCACCTCCACGCGCACGAGCGACACCAGCCGCCGGATGGCCTGCTCGACCACGGCGGTCTCGGGGTGCCGCACGATCGCGTAGCCCTCGCCCTCGTAGCTGCGCACCTTGGGCTGGCCGGGCACCGGGAGCTTGGCCTCGACCACCAGCGAGCCGAGCTCGGCCTGGGCCTGCTCCACGCCGTGCAGCTTGACCACGCGGGTGCCCTCGCCCTGGCCGCGGAAGAACGCGGCCGCCACCGCGTGCTTGCGCGGTGGCATCGACCAGCGATCGAGCGCCACGAGCTCGGCCCACTTCCGGTACACGTCGACCTCGTGGGCCCAGCTGTTGAGCGTGACGATCTGGGCGCCGGGCGGGCGCGCGCCCACCTCGCTGACGGCCACGCTGCCGTCGGTGCGCCGGAACCACTCCATGTGGCTGATGCCGGTGTGCATGCCGAGCACCTCGAGCGCCGCGTGGGCCACCGGGCGGATCGCCTGGGTGTCCGAGGTCTCCTCCTCGCGCGGGAGGATCACGCACCACTGGATCCACGGGTTCTCGAGCACCACCAGCGGCGCCGGGTCGTAGCGGGTGTGGCTGTCCCAGCGGGGCACGCCGCGGATGCTCGCGGTCTCGAACGAGCGCTCCTTGCCCACCATCATCTCCTCGACCATCTCGGGCACG
>WBZL01000466.1_pt1 | contig 10423 bp, 8 predicted proteins | sample 5204291 | NCBI WGS metagenome assembly WBZL01 (sample SAMN12344345, study PRJNA552823) | activated sludge metagenome | biome: Activated sludge suspended growth; feature: Nitrification reactor; material: Wastewater; isolation source: activated sludge from nitrification reactor of wastewater treatment... | reverse complement strand
ACCCGGACGGCAATATCCTCGCTTCCGGCGGCGGCAACCGGAGCGAAAACAAGCGGACCCGCGTTTACAGCAACCCGACCGACCTCAACAAGAACTCCGGCCGCCTCATTACCGAACTGAGGAAAGACTTTTCCAAAAATGCTACCGACGGCGTCATTGCCGAAGTCAACACCACCCTTTCCAGGAATTTCGATTTTAATAAAACATCCGATAACCCGGAATTCTACCTCATTGTCAACCACGACACGGAGGACAATTTCAAAAAATATTTCGAACAACTGGATACCGAGTGGAAAAGCCTGGACGCCGCTACGCCGGTCAGCGAGCTGAGGTCCCGATTCGGCGATGCGCTGGCTTTCTACGAAAAAACGGCGGAAATAGACCCGAAAGGCGACAAAAAACTCTCCAGGGTCTTTGAAGCGGCCAATTACAATGTCGCCCTGCTGAGCTTTTACCTCGACGATTTTGAAAAGGCCGTCAAGTATGCCAACCGGGTCATCGCCCAGGAAGACGGCAAACACAAAAAATCGGGCGACCTCATCGAACGGGTCCAAAAGGTGAAGCAACTGATGGACCTCCACGGCGTCAATACCCTTCATTTTGCCCGCGACCTGACCAATGCTATGGCCCCGTCTGCCCTGAAAGCGCTTGAAAAGGAACAGGCCGAACTCGAGAGCAAGAACAATTTGCTGGAGGGTACGGTCACGGTCAACGGAGAAACCGTTCCGGGCACTTTCCTGAGCGAAAAGGAATCCGGTGAACTGGATTTCAGCCAGAAAGGGAATACCAAATTCAAGGCCCAGGTCGACGATAAGGAAATCGAATACGACCTGACGGCCAAAGAGGTTTCCGCTTTCTCCATAGGCGACCGGAATTTCGTGAAAATGACCTTTTCGCCCAGCGCTAAAGGCAAATCGGAAGCCGGTACCCATATCCTCGAAGAGATCTACAGCTCCGACAAGATCAACCTGTATAAGTATTACCCCTCCAGCGGCGCGCTGAGCGATGCCAAAACGGAATTCGCGTTCAGGAAAGCCGCAGAGGAAACGCCGGTATCCTTGTACGACACCCGGTTCCTTATCCTGAAAAAAGGCCTCGCCGACTATTTTGCCGATTGCGCCGACCTGAAGGCGATGTGCGAAGGCGAAGGCTTTGAGCTGGAACAGGAAAGCCTGCTGAAGGCTGCGAGGATCTATGCGGAGGTCTGCAAATGACCGGAAGGGCACTAGTGCCATGGCATTAGACCAGGCGTTTAAACCTGATTCGCGCCTAAAGATGTGCTGAATTTTGGGATTGTCGATTTATCCAGGCCAACGGACGAAGAGCAATAAAAAGGTAAGGATTGCTTGCTTTTCCGATGGGGCAAGGAAACAGCCGAAAAGCACGAATATCCCTGGTATCGTTGATTTTATTTTGAACCACCATGCGTACCGCTTGGCAAGCTAAAAGCCACAAAAGAAAACAAAAGCCATTGGCCCTGAATCCCGGCGGGATTCAGGGCCAGTTTAAACTTTTGTGCCCTTTTGTTTCTTTTGTGGTAAAAAAACAGGAAAAACTCGTGTTAGGGCACCTTCCGGTCATCGGCAGCCCGATTGCCCTGATGAAAATCCTTTAGAGCCCCCACAAAACAGCTGATTTTAAGCGAAAGCTTGCGCTTTCTTGCATGTTTACGCTTAAATTCAGGGATGACGCCTGATCCTTCAGTAAAAAAAGCGGCAACCCCGAAATCCGGGATTGCCGCTCATCTATCCGTTTAACCTTTATTTTTATAGCCCTTTGCGCTGTTAATCATGCACGCCGGACCACTGACAACCTGCCGGCCGGCAGGCGGGCTGACAACTGTCAACTGACAACTGTTTACTGACAACTGTTTACTGCATCATCATCTGCTGCACGTTCGTCCACGGGCCGCCGTTGTAGGCTTCGATACCGGCCTGTTTCAGCATGCCCGCAGCCGTACCGCTGCGCATCCCGGAAGCGCAACAAGCAACCACCGGTTTGTTGTATTTTTTGATCTTTTCAATGTTGCGTCCAATTTCCGTAACCGGGATATTGACCGAGCCTTTGACATGGCCGCCGCGGAATTCGGCAGGCGTGCGCACGTCCAGAATAACAGCGCCGTTGGTCAAAGCTTCTTTGATCGGCGCGTCGTTTCCAAAAATATTCTTCAGTATACCAAACATGTGTTTTGTTTTTTAATGATGCAAATATCGGGGTATCGCACCCGCCTTGTCTGTGAGATTTATCACAATCGGACATTTTTTTTATTGATTGGATCTTTCGATTGCCCAAATGTTCCGATTTTTCAACACAATCAACGGGGCATACTACTGGACATTTTCCAAAACGGACCGGATTATTAAGCCCTTCAAGGATTGATAAGCCGTGAATCCGATTAGGCTTAAAAATCCCTGCCTGCGGCAGGCAGGCCTGCGGGCTTTTCAATCCGCTTCACGTGAAAAAATGTCCAGTAGTATGCAACGGGGACTTTTTGAGGATTCGAGGAATGCCCGCCTTTGTCCGGACTACGGCAGGCAGGGAAAAACCGAAGGCAAGGCCAATCGGATCAATCGGACCAATCGGACCAATCGGATCAATCGGATCAATCGGATCAATCGACCACGCCGCGGCGTGGCGAATCAATTGAATCAATTACCCCGCCCAATCCGGCAACCCCGGCTCAAGCCCCAGCACCGGAATGATATACAGGTAAAGGATCAGGGTCAGCAATGCGATGCTGATCAGGTTGAGCCATAACCCGCACCGGGCCATCTGGGCGATGCCCACCCGTTCGCTGGCAAAAATAACAGTATTGGTGCCCGTGCCGGATGGCAGCATGAACGCGAACGAACAGGCGAATGCGCCTGGGATCATGAGCAGCAAGGGGTTGATCTGCCCCGCGACCGCCATGGAAGCCAGCACTGGCAGAAAAATATTGGCCGTCGCCGTATTGGAATTGATCTCCGTGACAAAGATCATGACGCTCACCACAAACAACAGAATGCCCAGGGCGGGCAACTGCCCGACAAAGGACATCTTCTGCCCCAGGTATTCCACCAGGCCGGTACTGCTGAAACTTTCGGCAATGGCATAACCGCCGCCCACGATCATGACCACACCCCAGGGGATGGAGCCCGCCGTTTTCCAGTCGAGCAACCGTTTGCCGGGTTCGCCGCCGGGGATCATGAACAGGAGCAGCGCCCCCACAATGGCTACCGTGCTGTCGTGCACGTATTTTTCTACGCCCAGCAGGGTGCTCCATCCCGGAATGACCACGTCGCCGAATGCGAAGTCCCGCCGGAAGATCCATCCCAGGGCAGTCAGGATAAAAATGGCCAGCACGGCCCTTTCACCCCGGGTCCATCGGCCGAGCGCGCGTTGTTCCGATTCGATGATCTCCCGGCTGCCGGCAAACTGGCCGCTGATCCTGAAATAACGGACGAGGTAAAACCAGATCACGGGCAGAAAGATCACGACAAGGGGCACCCCCATGGCCATCCAGGTGAGAAAACTGACCTGGGGCGCTGCCGGGTATAGTTTTTCCACCAGACCGGCGTACACCATGTTCACCGGGGTACCCAGCAAAGTGGCCGTCCCGCCTACACTCGACGAATAGGCGATCGCCAGCATCATGGCCAATCCGAAATTGCCGAGATGACCTTCTTCGCTTTCTTCCTTGGCGATGATGGCCAGGGCAATGGGCAGCATCAGCAGGGCGACGGCCACATTCGCGATCCACATCGACAACAAGGCGGTGGCGATCATGAAACTCAGGATGATCCGGCGCCGGTCGGTCCCGATGGCCAGCATGATGCCCAGCGCGATCCGCTTGTGCAGGTTCTGCTTTTCAATGGCCTTTGCGATCATGAACCCGCCCAGCAGCATCAGGACGTAGTTATGTCCGTAGTTTTCGGCCGTCGCACTCGCCGTCAGGATGCCCAGCAACGGATACAGCGCCAGCGGCACGAACGCCGTAGCGTAAATGGGAATGGCTTCGGTGATCCACCAGATCGTCATCAGAACGGCCACCGCCAACGCACGCTTCCCTTCCGCAGGCATTCCTTCGGGTGTCGGCAGCAACAGGATCAGGATCAGGGCTGCGATCCCGGTCAAAAGTCCCCGGTAGTTTTTCAATTCAATTCGGTTTTAGGTAACAGTTGTAAAAATTCAAAAATTAACTGTTGTAAAAATAATTATCTGAGTAACAATATTTGGAAAAATCCGGCATTTGCGCTAATCTTGGTCGAAGTTTCAGGAAAGATGCCGTAACACCCAAAAAAACAGTTCCAAATGTCCATTTCCCTAGCTGCCGAAGCCGTTATATTCGCCATCAACTCAGCGATCAAAATGGGGCGCAACGCTCAACGCGCCTATGCCAAAAGCATCAAAGCCAAAAGCATTATCCTTCCTCTGCCCAAATTTACAGGCCAACCCACCGGCAGCAAGGCTGCCGAATTCTTTTCAACAGATGACCTCCGTGAAGGTGGCTTTCAGTTCCTCGAAAAGATCGAACGACTCAAAACCCTGCACGATAAATTTGACTTGCAAGGCCTCCCGACCCCGGAAGAAGAAGAATACGTCGAATACTACAAACAGCTTTTTGAAGTCCTGCGCGAAGATCGTGAAAGCGGCTTGAGAGAAGACCGGATCGACAGCTCCGACCTCGTCGCGCTTCTGCGCATCCGGCAGTGGGAAACCGGCAAAGAACCGCGCAATTCGCCGGTCAAGCTCCTGGCCGGCACCCTCGTAGAGATCGGCATCGATTATTTCAACCAGGTACCCGGGGCCCTGAACGCCCAGTCCAGCTTCGGGCAATCCATGAAGCATTTCCTGACCGCACTGGACGACGTCAATTTTGAAGAGATCGCCGAATTCAAGGAACTGGCCGAGCAGATCACCCCAAAACTCTTCGTCGCCGCTGCCGAGACCGTGGGCGCCCTGAGCGAACATATGGCCTCCGACCCCAAGGTGCAGCTCTTTATCCAGTCCGTCAGCAAAGGCATTGCTGACGACATTTTCACCAGGTCCCAGAACGCCCCCGACAACAGCCCCGCGCACTGGGGGCAACTCATGCTGCGGAGCCTGATCAAAAACGGCGGAAACTACGTGTTCAACACGCCCGCCGACCTGCTCAACACCAACAAAGGGGTCACCGATCTGATCCAATCCACCGGGAAAGTGCTCATGGAAGCCATCCTGGACGACCCCGACAAGCTTCACCTGAAAGACGGCTTCAATATCGACTCGCTGGACCGGTTGGTGAAAACTTCCCTGACGGTGCTGGCCGACCATCCTGAACTGGTCTCCGGGCGCGAGGGGTTCCGCGATATCGTCATCGGGGTCAGCAATGCCATGGCTTCCGCCGGCATCAAAGACCGCCCCGACCTGCTCCCCGAATTGGCCCGCTCCATACTCGAACATACGGCCGGCAACCTGGACGTCGTACTGGACTCCCCCAAAGCAGGCGGCAAGCACCTCCTGGTGATGACGATCCGGGAATTCCTCCAGGCCCTGACCGCCACACCGCCCCCACCCCACGCGGACGGCTGGAAACCCACCCTCAGCAAGCCTCAGATCGTAGGGATCGCCCAGAATCTGCTGGATGAGGTGGTCCGGAATCCGGAATGGGTCACGGAGGTCACACACGAAAAAACCGTACTCCGCACCGTGCTGGATGCCACCTTCAACGCATTGGCCTCCTTACCCAAAAATGAACGCCTGAACGCTGATGTGGTCGGTTTTCTCCTGCAGAACAACATCCGCGCGGTAGCCACCTGCCAGGGTTTGTGCGAAAAGATCACCCTGATGCCGGAAAACCAGGAAGTCGTCATCCTGAACAAAGGGCTGGACCTCGTCTTTTCATTCGTTTTCACAGACAAACGGGTCAGGCCTTCCGAGCGGATCAACATGCTGACCGAACTCTCCGGTTTTGTCGTCGGGAGCCTGCTGACCAAACACCCCGACAGCCGGGGCATCCAGCTGATCGACCTGCTGCTGTTCAAGGATTCGCCGATCGATTTTTCGCACGGGTTCAACCGGCAGCTTGCCGACCAGTTCATCGATTCAGGGTTGCGCATCCTGCGGGAATACCCGGCCCTTGCCACCTCGAGCGACCCGCTGCAAAGGATCCTCTCCGGTGTGGCTTCCGCCCTGGACGCTTCCAGCTTCCGGCAGCCGGGCATGTTCAAGGAGCTGGCCCGCCTGACCCTCGAACATACCGGTCGCAATACCCGGTTCATCATCACGTCAGACACGGATGAACCCCGGTATCTGCTGGTTTTTGCCCTGGAAAGCCTCCTCGCCAAACTGTCCGCCAGGGAAGACAACCAGGTCTGGAGCCCGAAGCTCAACGGCACCGAAGCGGTAAATATCGTACAGGACACCTTCGACTTTCTGTTGCAACATCCTAAAATGGTGACCGGCCCTACGCCGAAGGATACGGTTTTCAGCGCCGTGGTCAATTCTGTGTTCAACGCCCTGGCCTCCGTGCCGCCGCAACACCGATTCAGCGGCGACAGCCTCAACCGGATGCTGCAAAGTGCCTTGCGCGCTACCGCCAGGAGCCCCGAATTGCTGTCGAAAATCAAATGGGCCTCAGGGGAGGTCGAATCGAACATCCTCAACAAGCTGCTCGATATTGTCTTCGCCTATACCTTCAACCAGGAAGCGCGGGCCGCTGACCGGATCGATACCCTGGACAACCTGATGGAATACGTCCTGGATTACATGGCTTCCAAATATTCCGACCAGCGCCTCGTGATGATCCTGCAAATGGTCCTCTACGAAGAGCCGGGATTCCGCCCGATCCGACGCTTCCAGGCGGGCGAGGCGGAAGGACTGATCCAGGCTGCATTCAAGGTTTTTGCCGCCCATCCGGACCTGGTAACCCGGAATGACATCATTCAGAAAATAGTGGGCGATGTTGCCGACTCGCTGAAGGCAACCCCCGTATTTCCGCCGGATCTGTTCCGGGAACTGGTGCGGGCAACACTGGAAACAACCTCCGAAAACATTCACCTGCTTTCGGGTGTAAGCGCAGAAAGTCCGCGTTACCTGTTGGCAGATGCGATCGGCCAATGCCTGCAATGCCTTTCGCAGCCCGGCGGCGATCGTTGGAAACCGGAGTTCAGGCAGGGCCTGGTATTGAGTGTGGTCAATAATGTGCTCGGCGTAGTGGTTCAGAATCCGGACTGGGTAAAGAACAAGGTCGCTCAGGTGGCCCTGGAGTCCATTTTCAACTCGCTGGATGCCATTCCGGCCAAAAGGAGCCTGCCGCTCGAAGTGGTCCGGAATTTCATCAGCACCGGACTGAAAGCCGTCTCCTTCCGGTTGCAATGGGTGGTCGAAGTGGTGAAACAGGGCGGCAACAAGAAAAGACTGGCCCTGAATTACGCGATGAACGGCCTTTTCCTGGAACTCTACGACGAAAATAACCAGTCGGCCGGGACCTGGACGCTGACGCAGGGCGAGGTGGTAACGCAGGTCCTGGATCACTACCTACAAGGGCTGTCGGATGCGCCCGTTACCCGCGATTCGGTCGACGGGTCGCTGCACATCATCCGGGAAGCCCTCGAAGACATCAACACCAATTCCGGATTCAGCATCGACGAATTGTTGATGGAACTGGAAAGCTGACGCCTTGAATTCTTCCACTATTAATGACAAACCTAAAAAATGACATACTTTAAAATAACCTTCCGAAACGCCGGATTTTTCCTCTCTTTCCTGCTTTTGCTGGCCTCCTGCAAAACCTTCAAATCCTGGGATGAGGCCCGTGAAAATTTCAGCAAAGGCGCTATGGTCGAAATGGCCGTACGCAACACCTCAGCGGAAGATCCGGGCAATTCGGCTTTCGCCAACCTGGGCGACCTCTTCCCGCATTCCGGGTTCAGCAACGGCAACCTGGGCAGAGACCCCAAGGTCTTCTACCTCCAATCCTACAAGGACATCCAGGCCGCCCTTGAAAAATCCTCAAAATTGCGGCAAACCCAGGAACGCGGCAACGCGCTGGCCATGAAGGCCCTGACCGAATGGAAGATCGACAGCCTGAACAGGGCGCGGCGAACCGCCAACCTGGCACTGGAGGAATTGTTGCGCGAACCCGAGCGCGACCCGAGAGACGAAGCCCTTATGGAAGCCCTCCCCGGGCTCATTGCCATCGATGAAGCCTTCGAATCGGTCCAGGCCATGATCAAACCCCTGAAAGCCAAAGCCGATCAGGGCGCCAACATACCCGCCGAAGAAGGCAAATCGCTCATCGCCGACGCCAGAGCTCACTATACCCAGACCATCAAGGGCGCCGACGGCAGCCTGTTCAGCGCTTTATCTACCCTGGAAAATGCCAAACAGCGCGGATTGCAAAACAAGGAGATTCTGAGATACCTTGTGCTTTCCCAATTGGCGGGGCTCAACACCTGGCAGGAAGAGCTGAACGCAGTGGACAATTCAGCCAAACTGCTCGGCGTCAAACAGAACGACCCCAACCTTGCCGACTGGATCCGCAAGGAATGGAACAACTACCGGGAAACGCGTGAAAAACACCTGGACCAGTTGGCGGAACTGCTTCCCGAAGGCGAAGAGAACCCCGGCTATATCTTTTGGAAGAAGATCCTGTAAGCGCCTATCCGGCGATCAGGCATTGAGCTTCGCATCGAAATTGACCAGCCGCACAAACCGGGCGATCCGGTCGGTGATGTCGTTTTCCGACAGCTCCTTCAGCCGTTCAACGCCGAATTTTTCAACGCAGAAACTGGCCATGGCGGAGCCGTAAACCACCGCCCGTTTCATATTTTCAAAGGAAAGGTCGCCGGTTGAAGCCATGTATCCCATGAATCCGCCTGCAAAAGTGTCGCCGGCGCCGGTTGGGTCGAAGACTTCCGCCAGGGGCAAGGCCGGCGCAAAAAAGACGTTCTCCCCTTCGAACAGCAGGGCGCCGTGTTCGCCTTTCTTGATGACCAGGAATTTAGGTCCCATTTCGTGAATGACCCGGGCGGCCTTCACCAGCGAATACTCCCCGGAAAGCTGGCGCGTTTCCTCGTCGTTGATGATGAGGACATCGATCTCTTTCAGGACGTTCAGCAGGCTTTCCATGGAACTGTTCATCCAGAAATTCATGGTATCCAGCGCAATGAGCCTGGGCTTTTTTTCCATTTGCCGGATCACATCCAGCTGGATGGAAGGCGTGAGGTTGCCCAGCATAAGGAATTCGGATTTTTTATAGGCGGCCGGTAAAACCGGATCGAAATCCGCCAGTACGTTCAACTGGGTGTCGAGGGTATCGCGGTCATTCATGTTCCGGTGGTACTTGCCCGCCCAGAAAAAAGACTTTTGCCCTTCCTTGATCTGGATCCCGTCAATATCAATTCCCCTGGATTGGAGGAAATTCAGTTCCGTTTTGGGAAAATCATCCCCCACCACGGAAACTATTTTGACCTGATCTGTGTAGTATGATGCAGACAAGGCGATATAAGTTGCCGCGCCCCCGACGATCCTTTCGGCCCGGCCAAAAGGTGTTTCGACATCGTCAAAGGCAACAGTACCAACGGTTAACAAGCTCATTGAAAATATTTTTATTTTTTTCGTCGCAAATATTGCACAATTATCGCGGTTGCAATAACTTTGCGCCACTCTTTTAAAAAAGGGTATTCAAAAGCCTCAATAGCTCAGCTGGTTAGAGCGGCGGACTGTTAATCCGTAGGTCCAAGGTTCAAGTCCTTGTTGAGGCGCATAAATTTAAAGGGGATTCGAGAGAGTCCCCTTTTCTTTTTCTCCCAATTGACAATATTTTACGATTTCTATATCAGTAATTGATAATCAAGCCTCTAATACCAGGCCGAGCTTCAAAGAAGACCTTATCCCCCACGCTGCCAATTTTGTCCAGTAGTGTGCCTCCCCTAATCCGGCAGGATCTTCACCATGATATCCCTGAAGAACACCTTGCTCCCCGGATCGTGCCCCTGAAGCGCGAAGGTCCCGTTGGACAAGATCCGCCCCGCCATGCTTTCAGGCCGCTCCGGATTGTCCGGCTCCGTATATTCCACAACGGTTTTGCCGTCCACTTTTACCGTCACCTGTTTGCCTGAGACCATGATATATTCCTCAAACCAGACATTGTCCTTGGCAGGCGCTTCCCGGACGTCCTCTACGGCGTACAGCCCGCCCGTTCTCCGCCAGTCGGTATGGGAATTATTGACCTGTACCTCGTACCCCTTGGCAGGCCAGCCTTCGGGTTGGAATGCCGTATGGAAATAGATGCCAGAATTGGATCCGGGCATGGTCATGACCTGGGCTTTGAACTCGAAATTCCTGAAATTGTGGTTGCCGACAGGGCCGTCGTAAAAAAGGTGCGCCCGGTCGCCGTTGGCAACGATGGAACCGTCCTCTACATGGAAGGTGGCGGGGTTTTCGTTGATCTTCCAGCCGT
>WBZL01005531.1_pt1 | contig 10424 bp, 8 predicted proteins | sample 5204291 | NCBI WGS metagenome assembly WBZL01 (sample SAMN12344345, study PRJNA552823) | activated sludge metagenome | biome: Activated sludge suspended growth; feature: Nitrification reactor; material: Wastewater; isolation source: activated sludge from nitrification reactor of wastewater treatment... | reverse complement strand
CCACCCGCGCGGCGTGCCGCTCGCGGGCCAGCGCGAGCGTGGCCCGGGCCTGCTCGAGCGTGGGGCGCACGGCGACGCTGGCGTGGATGTCCTTGCCGAAGACGCTCGAGACGAGCTTGGCGTCGGGCTCGGTGTTGTGCCGGGCGTAGTCGGACTGGAGGCTGCGGCCGTTGTACTCGAACCGAACGTTGCGCACGCCGAGGGTCATGACCAGGCTGACCACGACCAGGCCGATGAAGAGCAGGCCCGGGCGCGCGAGCACGAGGCGCGCGGCCAGGCCCGGCTGCTCGCGCTCGGCCTCGGGCTCGCCGCGGCGCTTGATGCCGACGAGGAAGCACAGCGCCGGCAGCACGGTGACCATGGCCAGCAAGCACAGCGCCACGCCGAGGGCCGAGATGAGCCCGAACTCGCGGAACGCCGGGAAGTCGGAGCTGGCCATGGCCAGGAAGGCGCCGATGGTGGTGCTCGACGCGACGACGAGCGGGACCACGAGGCCGTCGAAGGCGCGCCGGATGGCCTCGCCGTCGTCGTGCTCCATGCGGGCGCGGCGGGCCCGCGACAGGAAGTGGATGCCCGCGTCGATGCCCACGCCCATGACCACCGTGGAGATGGTGCTGGTCATGACGTTGAGGTGCCCGAGCACGAGCTGCGTGGCGCCCAGCGACCAGACCACGCCGAACAGCAGCGGGACGAGCAGCACGAGCACGGCGCGGTTCGAACGGAAGAGCACGTAGAGGATGACCACCACCCCCACGAACGCGAAGACGCCGCTGCGCAGCATGTCGCGCTTGATGGTGGCCTGCTCGTCGGCCTTGGTGACGTAGGGCCCGATGATGTTGTAGGTCATCCCGGTGCCGGCCCAGGGGGCGTCGGGCTGCTCGAACACCTCCTTGGCCACGGCGCGGATCTGGAGGGTGACCTCCTTGGCGACCTCGAGCCGGTTGGCGGGCTCGTAGGGGTGCACGAGCATGACCTCGGCCTCGATGCCCTCGCGCTCGTAGCGGCCGCTGAACCCGGTGCGTGCGGTGGAGCGCGCGCGCTTGTCGTCGACGAAGGCCCGCAGGCGCTCGGGGGCCTTGGGGTCGGGCTCGGTCAGGCACGCGTCGGGCTGCTTGGAGCAGAGCTGGAAGTGGGTCCACGCGTCGACCCGCTCCTCGAGCTCGCGCAGCTCGGGATCGGCGAGGTAGTAGAGGGCGCGCTCGGCGAAGAACTGGGCCGGCAGGCCGTGCTCCACGTCGCGGAAGGTGGGGTGGCCCTGGAGCCGTGCCTCGAGGGCGTCGGTGAAGGCGTGCCGCGCCTCGAGGGTGCCGTCCTTGGCGACGATGTTGACGGTGTTGATGCTGCCGAACGTGGACTCGATCTGCTCGAGGCTACGGACGACCGGGTGGTTGGTCGGCAGCAGCACGCGCAGGTCGCCATTGACCTGCAGCCGGGTGGCGAGCGCACCCGCCACCAGCGTCAGGACGACGGCCGCGAGGAGGATGAAGCGATGACGCCGTAGGACCCACCGGATCCAGCGATCGCTCAGCGGCTCGCGACCGCGGAGTGGTTTTGGCCTCGCCAAAACGGGGGCGACTCTCGCACGAAACGAATGCGCGTGTCACGCAAGACCCGCGCGTTCTTCGCGGTACCGTCGGGGGCCGCACATGGCCTCTGGAAGGCCCGTGGGGCGGTACCGACCGACTCAGGACTGACCGAGCGTGGCGTGGACCACCTGCTCGACGTGCGCGGTGAGGTAGTGGGCCCCGGCCACGGTGAGGTGGATGCCGTCGCTGGCGCGGACGAGCACCTTCTTGGGCTTGGCCTTCGGCTCATCGGCCTCGGCCTCGCCCTCGCCCTCGCCAGCGGCGGGGGCCAGGACGATGTGATCGGCGTACTGGCCGTCCTCGTCGGCGAGCACCGGCCAGATGTCGACGAAGTGGGCGTTGGGGCGGATGGCCATCTCGGCGCGATAGATGGTGTTGACCCGCTGCACGCGCGCGTGGAACTTGGACGGCCGCATCACGGGCATGCCGATCCAGAAGAGGTCCTGGCCGCTGGGGGCGACGATGTCGGCCAGGGCGTTGATGCGGCGGGCGTACTCCTCGGACCAGCCCTCGTCCTCCCAGCGCACCCACTGGACGCGACCGTCGACCTTGCCCATGTGCAGGCCCTGCACGTCGTTGCCGCCGAACATCACGACGGTGGCGTCGTAGGGGGTGTCGCCGACCAGGCGCTTGGCCTCGGCGATCCAGTCGAAGAAGTCGGGGCGAGCCAAGCCGCTGCTGCTCTTGCCGCGGCGGGTGACGTCGTAGCCCCGCGCCTCGCCCAGGGCGCGGGCGAGGTAGAGGCCGAAGCCGCCCGCGATCATGCTGTCGCCGATGACGAGCACCCGGGTGCCCCCCTGCGGACCATAGCGATCGGCCCGGGCCAGGCCCGGCACGAGCGCGGCCGCGCCCGCGAGGCCGGCGAGGCCGGTCATCCATCCACGGCGGGTGAGCCGGGCCGAGCCCTGCATCATCACGCCCTCGTCCACGCTGCGTCCCATCACATCGCGAGCTTCGCGCATACCGAGTCTTTCGCCGCGCCTACCATGGCGCGCCCCCGTCGACGTGCCAAGCCCCAGGACCATTCGGTGGGGGGCCGGCTTGAACGGGCGGGTATTCGGAGATATCTACCGTGACGTCAGGTTTGGAGCGCGCAATTGGCGTTGCTCCCCGACCCTCGACCCCGACCCTCGGCCGCGCCCGAGGAGGATGCCGAACGATGCTCGACGACGAGACCCGCAAGTTCATCGACGCCCTGGTGAAGGGCAACCGGGTGATGCTGTTCATGAAGGGCAGCCCCACGTTCCCGCAGTGCGGCTTCTCGGCCGCGGTGGTGGAGGTGCTCAAGCGCCAAGGCGCGAGCTTCCACCACTTCAACGTGCTGCAGAATCCCGCCGTCCGCGAGGGCATCAAGGACTACGGGGAGTGGCCGACGATCCCTCAGCTCTACGTGGACGGGGAGCTCGTGGGCGGCTGCGACATCGTGCGCGAGATGGACGCCAACGGAGAGCTCGCGCAGCTCCTCGCGGGCGCTTCGTAGGCCGCGTCCTCGCGTGAGCCGCGGCCTCGCGTGAGCCGCGGCCTCACGTGCGCGCGAGCACGAGCGCCACGGCGGCGAGCAGCAAGACGACCACCACGACGGTGGTCGCCATCGACCGCGGGGCTTGGACCGGCAGGTGCGGCCCGCTGGGGAAGCGACGCTCGGGGCGGGCACGACGAAGGCCGCGTCGATCGAGCGCGACGACGTTGATGCCGTCTTGGGTGTAGCGTCGGCTGTTGGCCCCGCCATCGTCGTCGGGATCGATGATCACCCGTCGCGTGCTCGCCGATCATTGAACCGCGAGCGCGCGACGGAGGCAACCGTCTCGCGCCGGGATCCCGACGCGATGCGCAAATCACGCCTTGCGCGCTGCCTCACGAGGTGGTCCCCAGGGGCCCAACGGGGCGCTGCCGCCCCGCCGGAGCCCTCGGGCTGGGCGCTGCTACGAGCACTCGGCCGCGCAGCTCATGCCCACGCACGCCTGGTAGCCGAGCCAGGTGTCGAACGAGGCGCCGAATTCCATGCAGTTCATGTCGACGCACTCCTGCACCTCCATGAGCGAGGCCGCGCCCATGCAGTTCATGGCGATGCAGTTGTTGAGCTGCAGGCACTCGGTCATCTCCATGGTGGTCTCGTCGCCGAAGCAGCCCTGGAGCTCGGGGCAGCAGTTGGCCTCGGCACAGGGGCCGCACGCGGGGTTGGGGAAGTTGAGCTGGACGACCAGGCCGCACTCGGCGGGCGGCTCGCCCGAAGAGGAGGAGTCGCCGGGCATGTCGAAGCAGGTGCCGCCGATGCACTCCTGGCCGGCCTCGCAGGGCGGATCGCAGGTGGCACCCGCCGTGGTGTCGCCGCCGTCGCTGCTCTCGGCGGGCGCGGTGGTGGCCGGGGCGCCCGTGCTGGCGTCGCCGCTGGTGTCGCCCATGGTGCCGGCCGACGTGGTCGGCGGGTTCACGGTGGTGGCCCCGGTCTCGACGTCGTCGCCGCCGGGACAGCCGGTCATCGCAAGCACGAAGCCCGCAGCCGCGAGCCCACTCAGGAATGCATGTCGGTACGTCATCGCCAATCCTCTCGTCCTTCGCGCAGCTCGGGCACCCTCCGGCCCTGGGCCACGCGCGGCGGCACGCTGCCATAGAGCCGGCTTCGGGGGCAAACTCTGGCGATGGGAGGCTACGCAGGTCGGCGGGCTGAAACCACCGTGGCTTGCCGGGGCCGTACGATCTCGGCGTAGAATGGAAACGGCTTTCTTCGCGCGAAGGGAGCGGGATTCGATGATCGAAGCCCACGAGCTCGCGCGAGCCACCGACGGGGAGCGAGGGGCATGATGGAACGGCACGATCGAGGAGGAAGCGCACGACGGGGGGGTACGGCCCTGGTGAGCGCGCTCGCATTGGGGCTGTGGGTCGGTGCGTGCGCGCCGCGAGCCTCTCAAGGCGGCTGCGACGAGGACGACCCGTGCTTGGGGCGCGGTCAGGTCTGCGACCTCGAGACCAACGACTGCGTGGCGGCCGAGGTGGACACGAGCGCGACGGCAAGCCCGACGCCGGCGAGCTTCGTGGACGAGGTCATCCCCTTCCATCGCGGGGAGGTGTGCCTGCCGCACGAGGTGAGGTCGGGGGAGCGCATGCCGCTGCTGCTGCGCCCGTGCCTGCACCCGTGCGTGACGGTGTCGTCGTACGAGTTCAAGCACGCGTTCGAGTGCCGCGGCAGCCACTGCGAGGCGCAGGCGTTCATGTGGCTCACGGCCTCCTCGGCGGCGGCGGGCTGCCCGGCGGACGCGTTCGGCTCGTTCGACGCGTCGCTGTGCCAGTACGACACGCAGGTGGAGCTGGGGCTGTCGACCGAGACGAGCAGCGGGCCCATCAGCGGCGACATGCTGCTCGAGATCCCGTTCCTCACCAACGAGGACGCGGCCACGCTGGCGGCCGATCCCTCCGACGAGGAGACGGTGGAGGCGCTGGTGCAGCAGTACCCGCAGCAGCAGAGCCGCATCCCCGACGGGCGCGCCATCAGCATCCTGCCCGGCAACCCGGCTCCGCCCGAGACGTGCGTCGACGGCGGGTGCCCGTGCTATCCGATCGGGTTCTAGGTGGGCGACGACGACGAGATCCCCCGGGTGGGGCTGGTGCTGTCGGGAGGCGGGGCGCGCGGGGCCTACGAGGTGGGCGTGCTCCAGTACGTCCGCGAGCAGATCAAGCGCCCGTGCCACTTCCACGTGATCACGGGCAGCAGCGTGGGGGCCATCAACGGCTCGTACCTGGCGGCCACGGCCGACCGCCCGCGGGCGCAGGCGCGGCCGCTGGTGCGGGTGTGGGCCGAGCTCGACCTCGACCAGATGTACCGCGTGGGCTGGTCGCAGGTGCGGCACCTGCCGCAGCTGTTGTTCGGGCGCAACCTGCCCAAGACGACGCGCGTGGAGACGGTGGGCGGGCTGGTCGACTCGGGGTACATCGAGGACTTCGTGCGGCGGCGGATCCCGTGGAAGGGGCTGCAGCACAACCTCGCGCAGGGGCACCTGCACGCGTTCGCCTGCAGCGCGACGGAGCTGGCCACGGGCAAGACGACGGTGTTCGTGCAGACGCAGCCCGGGGTGCGGCGGCCGTGGCCGACCGATCCGGGCAACGACGTGGTGCACACCACGATCTCACCGGCGCACGCGCTGGCGTCGGCGGCGATTCCGGTGCTGTTCCCCGCCGTGCGGGTGGGCGAGCAGTACTACGTGGACGGGAGCCTGCGGCAGAACACGCCGGTGCGCCCGGCGATGCGGCTGGGGGCCAACCGCCTCTTGGTGGTGGGGCTGCGCCACGAGAGCGCCCAGCAGACGGCGCACGCGCGGGCGCGCGAGCAGGTCAAGACCGTGTACCCCAACGCGGTGTTCATGGGCGGCAAGCTGCTCGACGCGCTGATGCTCGACAAGCTCGAGGCCGACCTGCGCCGCATCGAGCGGCTCAACGAGATCATCGACGCGGGCACCCGGATGTACGGGCCCGACTTCGGGCAGCAGCTGGGCGCGGCGATCCCCGGGCGGCAGGGGCGGGCGTACGAGCGCATGGAGGTGCTGCTCATCCGCCCGAGCCAGAACCTGGGGGAGGTGGCGTACCAGGTGATCCGCAAGACCAACCTGGCGCGCTACAGCGGCGTGATGGCGAGGTGGATCCGCCGCTCGATGCTGGGCGACGAGATGCCCGAGAACGACCTGGCGAGCTACGTGCTGTTCGACCCCGACTACACCAAGGCGCTGATGAGCCTCGGGTACGACGACGCGCGGGCGCACCACGCGAAGATCGCCGCGCTGTTCGACTGAAAGGCGACGGCGTGGGCGCGCGCTCGAAGGAGGTCGGGCGAGCGCGTCACGCGGCGGTCGTCGGCACGTCGCCCAGCATGAGCGGCGAGGCGCGGCCCCTCCCTCGCGCGGCGATCAGGCGTGGGTGCTCCATGGCGCCGGATCGGGGCGCTCGTCGTCGGCCACGGTGGGGTCGTCGAGGAAGCGGCGGAGGATCTGCTGGGCGACGCGGCCGCGCTGGCGGGCGGGGGTGGGGAAGCGGAGCAGCAGCTCGAGGCGGCCGGGATCGGGCAGCTCGAGGTAGACGATGGGCTCGGTGCTGATGAGGTTGCCGCCCACGCCGGCGGGCGAGGCCTTGGCGAGCGCGTGGCGGGTGTCGTCGACGTACTGGGCGCAGCGCTCGAGGGCGATGGCGGCGAGCTTGTCTCGAGCGGCGCGCCAGTCGGCGTCGGCGGCCACGGGCACGCGCAGCACGTGGAGCACGAAGTCGTCGGACATGGTCTCGTTGGTGACCGGGTTGGTGAGGAAGACGCTGTTGGGCAGGGTGATCTTGCGACCGGTGCGCTGGTGGATGGACTGGCCGGGGCCGACCTCGAGCACGGCGGTGGTGAGCGGGCCGATGTCGAGCACGTCGCCGCGAATGCCGGCGACCTCGATGCGATCGCCGACGCGGAAGCTGCCGCCGCTGGCCCGCAGGGTGCTGCCCATGAGGCACATGATGAATTCCTTGGTGGCGAGCACGAGCGCGGCGGCGACGGCCGCGACGGAGATGGCCACGGCGCGCAGCTCCTGGGCCCACACGACGGTGACCGAGAGCAGCACGATGCCGACGGTGGCGTTGCGGATCTGGGCGCGCCAGCGCAGCTGGTCGTCGATCTCGAGCTTGGAGCGGCGCAGGGCGACGAGCGCGGCGCGGCGCAGCGCGAGCACCACGAGCACGATGAGCAGCGAGGCGAGCGCGTCGCGGATGATGATGTCGTCCGGGAGGAGCATGGGTGGGCGTCAGCCGTCGCACGCGGCACCGCTCGACGGGAGCGGGATGCCGGGTAGCACATAGGCGCGACCGATGCCCAGGGCGTGGTTGAGCGTGTTGGCGCCGTGCCCAGGGGCGCCGAGCAGCAGCTCGTGCAGGCCGTCGCCGTCGAGATCGCCCGCGTCGCCGACGGCGTAGCCGAGCTGGTCGAACGGGGCCTGGCCGTCGATGGCCAGGCCCCCGTGGCCGGCCGCGACGGCGGCGAGCTCGATGGCGCCGCCGGCCGGCGCGAGCGCGCCGACGTGCACGACGTACGCGCGACCCGCCTGGGCACCCTGGGCGGAGTAGGCGGGGGCACCCACGACGAGATCGCGCAGGCCGTCGCCGTTCCAGTCGACGAGGCTGGCGAGCGCATGGCCGGCGGCGCTCTCGGGCTCGCCGCGGATGACCAGGCCCCCCTGACCACCGTCGACGTCGACGAGGGAGACGGGGGCGACGTCGGTCTTGCCGAACACGACGTAGATGCGGCCGGCTCGCGGGGTGGCGCCAGCGGGCCAGTCCCAGGTGTCGGGGCCGGGGGCCCCGAGCGCGAGGTCGCCGAGGCCGTCGCCGTCGACGTCGCCCAGGCCCACGATGGCGGTGCCGGTGCGATCGCCCGGGCTCGCGCCGGTGATGGTGAAGCCGCGGCCGGTGCGGGTCAGCGCGTCGAGATCGACGGGGTCGTCGTCGGCCTTGCCGAACACCACGTGGACCACGCCCGTGCCGCCCAGGGCGTCGTGGTCGGCAATCGCGAGGTCCTCGAGGCCGTCGCCGTCGACGTCGCCGATCGCGGCGAGCCGCTGGCCGGGCTGGCCGGCGCCGGTCATGACGAAGCCGGGCGTGATGGTGCCGACGGTGTCGAGCCCGCGGGTGCCCACGATCGCGCCGCCACGCACGAGGTGGGCGCGGCCGATGCCGTCGAGCTCGGCGGGCGAGCCCACGAGCACCTCGGCGAGGCCGTCGCCGTCGAGGTCGGAGACGCCGGCCACCGACGAGCCGGTGAACCACTGGGAGCCCGTGCCGTCGAGGGCGAAGCCGGCGAGGCCACCGGCCACGTCGGACAGCGAGCGGGTGACGGGGCGAGCCTGGCCGAGGGCCACGTAGGCGCGGCCCTGGCTGCAGCCTTCCTCGAAGGGCGGCGCGCCGGGGCAGGGCGCGGTGTCGACCCACGGGGCGCCGACGAGGACGTCGGCCAGGCCGTCGCCATCGACGTCGCCAGCGGGGGCGAGGGCCCAGCCGGACACGTCGCGCGGGGCCTCGCCGTCGAGCGCATAGCCGACCCCGCTCGCGGCCGGATCGCGCCCGAGCGGGACCTGACCGGGCTGGGCGCGGCCGAGCACCACGTAGCTGCGGCCCGCGACGGCGCCGGCGTAGTGGGCCAGGTGCGCGCCCAGGCCGAGGTCGGGCACGCCGTCGCCATCGACGTCGCCCAGGCCCGCGGTGCGGGTGCCCAGGCGCTCGCCCACGAGGCCGCCCTCGAGCCACAGGCCGAGCTCGCCGGCGGTGACGCGCGCGAGGGCGGCGGAGGTGGGTCGCAGATCGACGCGCGCGGTGGCGGTGGCACGGCGGCCGGCCGCGTCGACCACGGCGTAGGGAAAGGCGTCGACGCCCCAGATCCCGGGCGGCGGCTCGTAGCGCAGGCTGCCGTCGGCGGCGAGCTCGACGGCGCCCCCGAGCAGGGTGACGAGCTGGTCGGGCTCGACCTCGAGGCCGACGGCGGGCACGTCGTTGGCGAGCAGGCCCGGAGCGGCGAGCTCGAGCGCGGGGGCGGCCGCGGGATCGAGGCACAGCGCGTCGTCCTCGGCCAGGGGGGCGGCCGTGGGCAGGTCGGAGACGCCCCCGGTGGCCGTGGTGGGATCGGTGGCCGCGGTGGTGTCGCCCTCGGGGATGAAGGGGGCCGGATCGACGCAGCCGGCAGCGACGAGTCCGGCCGTGAGCAGCCCGCGGGCGCCGATGCGGATCATTGGGCGCACGCCTCCGGGTGCTCGGGGGCGAAGCCCCGCACGACGTAGGCACGGCCGGCGATCCCGGCCTGCTCGAAGCGGGGGGCGCCCACGATCACGTCGGAGCGCCCGTCGCCGTCCACGTCGCCCGCGCCCGCCACCGACCAGCCCGCGCAGTCGTAGGTCAGCTCGGGCTCGATGGGCAGGCCGCCGAGGCCGAGGGCGACGTCGGCCAGGCGGATGGGGCCGGGGGCGTCGGTGCCGAGGACCACGTAGGCGCGGCTCTCGGTGCAGTCCTGGTTGTCGGCCCCGAAGACCGACGGGGCGCCGATGAGGAGATCGTCGCGACCGTCGCCGTCGAAGTCGCCGATGCCGGCGACCGACCAGCCCACCTGGCCCACCATGCCGTCGCCCCCCACGATCGCGATCCCGCCGATGCCGGCCTCGAGATCGGCGAGCGTGGGCGGGACCGAGAGATCGCCGCCGCGCACGACGTAGACCACACCGCCCGGGGCCCCCTCGAAGGCGCGGCCAGGAGCGCCGATCGCCAGGTCGGCCGTGCCGTCGCCGTCGAAGTCGCCGGCCGCGGCCAGGCCGCGACCGAGCGCGTCGCCGGGATCGAGGCCGTCGAGCACCCAGCCTCCGAGGCCGATCTCGAGGTCCGCGGCGTCGACCGAGCCGGTGCCGAGCGAGGACGGCAGCACGTAGACGCGCCCGGCGGGCTGGGTGCCGAGGACGGCCGCGAGGGCGAGATCGGGCGTGCCGTCGCCGTCCACGTCGCCCACCATGCGCGCCGGCACGCCGAGCGCGTCGCCCGGCAGGCCCGTGATCGTGCGCGCGGCCGCGGGCGCGGCCACGGTGGGCGTGGCATCGAGGGCGAACGATTGCAGGAGGTAGGCGTGGCCCACCCCGCCGCCGCTGTCGGTGGCCGGGGCCGCGACGAGCACGTCGGGGCGCCCGTCGCCGTCGACGTCGGAGCCCCCGGCGACGCCGCTGCCGAGCACGTCGAGCAGCGCGTCGCCGTGCAGCGCGATGCCCTGGGTCGGATCGCCGGCGTCGATGCTGGCGAGGTCGACGACCGAGGCGTCGACGCGCCCGCGCACGAGGTAGGCCCGGCCGGCGA
>WBZL01005527.1_pt1 | contig 10428 bp, 1 predicted proteins | sample 5204291 | NCBI WGS metagenome assembly WBZL01 (sample SAMN12344345, study PRJNA552823) | activated sludge metagenome | biome: Activated sludge suspended growth; feature: Nitrification reactor; material: Wastewater; isolation source: activated sludge from nitrification reactor of wastewater treatment... | reverse complement strand
GCACCCCGAACGACCCCACGGACGATACCATTGAATATACGCCCGGCGCGGGTTTTCTCGGAACGGATGCGATCACCTATCAGGTATGCGACGCTGACGGCGATTGCGATACGGCCGATATCACCTTCAATGTCGTCGATCCGAACGCACAGTGCAACAATCCGATAACCGGCAAAGGCGTGGTGGTCGACCAGATCTCCGGCAGCCTGGCCAGTCTGTTGAGCAATTCTCCTGATTTTGATAACGCCATCGACGGCGATCTTTCCAATTATACCGAGATCGGCCTGACCAGCGTCACCGGCATCGGTACGGTTTCGCTCATCTCGGTCAAGGATGAAAACCAGGTCTATCCGGCGGGCCTTCGCACGGGCTTTGTGGTCGAGATCACCAACAGCATAGGCGGTTTGCTGGGTGCGGACGTGCTCAACAGCCTCCAGATCCACACTTACCTGCACAACCAGCTCCAGGAAATAGCCGAAGTCGGCGGCGGCACCTCCATCGACCTGAACCTGATGGGCGGCCAGGGTAAGAAACGCAGGGTCGACTTCCTGACCACCGCGCCGTTTGATGAGGTGGAACTCGTCTTTACCGGCGTGCTGAACTCCAGCCTGTTGTCCACCATCCGCATTTATTATGCCTATGAGGAAGTGGACGGCTGCAGCTACAATTGCGACATCGCCCTGACGACCCCGAACTTCCCGGCCGTAACCGCTTCCACCAACTGCGAATTGTTTATCGGCACCTGCCTGGAAGACGGCTTCAATAACTTCAACAATACCACCAACGCGGATACCACCGATTCGGCTACGGATGTATTCATCCTGGCCGAAACCAATTTCCTGAATCTCGACATCGGCGAGGATATTCCCGCCGGCTACGAAGTGGGTTTTGCAGTGGAGCAGGGCAGCCTCCTGGGCCTGCTGACGGTTGACGTATTGGGCGGCATTGTGATCACCACCTATAACGACGGAAGTCCGGTACCGGTAGAAACCTTCTTCGGCGATGCCGACCTGGCGAACGTCGGCGTGCTGTCCGGCGGCATCAACCTGATCAGCTTCAGGACCAGCCAGGTTTTTGACGAGGTCCGGATCACCCTTACCAGTGTCCTGCCGGCATCTTACCGGATCTATTACGGCTTTATCCGCCCGGATAGCGACGGCGATGAAGTGCCGGATTGCATCGACAAATGCGCCGGGAATGATAACCTGGACGCGGACGGCGACGGCACCCCGGACGCCTGTGATTCGGATTGCATGGTGAACGCCGGACTGGATGCTACGGCTTGCCCGCCGGACGGATCTTTCTCCCTCAGCCCCGCCGGGGCAGGCGAGACCTGGTCGGCTGTTGCCGGTAACCCATCCGCTGCAACCATCGACAACAACGGCGATATCAGCGGCCTCAGCGCCGAAGGCACATACCTTTTTGTGCTGTCCAATGGCGCATGTACTGATACCGCAGCCGTTAATTATTTCTACACCCGGGGCGACCTGAGTTGCAACGATCCGCTGGCCGGCCCCGGCATTGTCATCAGCGACAACGGACTTTGCCAGCTCTGCGGCGACGCGGATGCCGCCAACCTGGTGGACGGCGACCTGTCGAATTATATCGGATACGGCAACCTGCTGGCCCTGAGCATCGGCGGCGGAACCACGCCGTTGGTGGCCGTTCAGGATACCAACCGGACATACGGTACCGGTATGCGCGTCGGTTTTACGGTCAGTTTCCCGGCCGGTTTGCTGTCTGCCGGACTCCTGGATGCCTTTGTGCTCCGTACCTACAACAACGGGGTATTGGCCGAAACGGCTTCAACCGGCGGCGGAGCGCTGCTGACGGCGGATGTCATTGCGGGCTCCGGTCAGCAACGCCTGGCCTTTGTCGCTTCCCAGGATTTTGACGAGGTTGAACTTTTGGTGCAGGGCGGCGTGGTCACGCTCGATCTGCTGACTTCGGTCAGGATTTACTACGCGTTTACCGAACCGGAAACCTGCCCGTCTGCTGATAATATCACGGACATTACGGATATCTGCGGCGAAGTTCTCAGTTCCGCTTCGGTACATTGCGCTTCGATCTCCTACGAAAACTCGGGCTTTACCGGTACGGGCTGCGTAGGCTGCCTGATCGATTCCCTGTCCAATGTGGTGGATGAGGACCTGACCCGGCCGGCGACCATCAGCCTGACGGCCGCGGCATTGGGCGAGGTGAGCGTCTCGGTTCGGTCTGTCCAAACCATGCCTGGCGGCGCGGAAGCCGGTTTTGCCCTGAGCGTTGATGCATCGCTGCTGGCAGCCGGATTACTGGATGACGTGACGCTCACCACCTATCTTGGCGGATCGCAGGTGGAAAGCTTCTCCGGCTCCAGCCCGGCGATCTCCGTCGGATTGCTGAACGGCGGTTCGGACGTCAATTTCATCAGTTTCCCGACTACCGCCGATTTCGATGAGGTCCAGCTCACCCTCGATGCCAACCTGGCGTCGAGCTCGGCCCTGGGCGGCGACATCAGCGTTTATTACGGATTCGTACGGTACGACAGCGACGGCGACGGCGCCCCGGATTGCATGGACAAATGCTGCGGCGAGCCGGACTATCTCGATGCCGACGGCGACGGACTGCCCGACGGATGCGATGCCCCGATCGACGCCATGGACGACACCGCGACCACGGACGAAGACATGGCCGCAGTGGTTGACGTAGTGGCCAACGATGATTTCGGGCAGAACGGCCCTGGAATGGATACGGTCAGGATCGTCAGCGCACCGGCCAATGGAACCGCCACGGTTCAGGACGGCGGTACGCCGAATGACCCGACGGATGATACCATCCTGTATACCCCTGATATGGATTTCTTCGGTATGGATACGCTGTCCTACGCGATTTGCGATGCCAATTTCTCCTGCGATACTGCTCTTGTGGTCCTGACCGTCAATCCGGTCGATGATCCGGTGACCGCCACGGACGATCCCGTTATAACGGATGAGGACACCCCGGTTGTCATCACCCCCGGCGCCAACGATGCCCTTCCCGACGGCGGTGCGGGTACGATCACGGTTGTAACCGGTCCGACCAACGGAACCTACGTCATCGATGACAACGGTACGCCGGCAGATCCGGCTGACGACACGATCGAATATACGCCGGATCCCAATTTCAACGGCATGGACCTGATCACTTATCAGATCTGTGACGCGGACGGGGATTGCGATACAGCGGACATCACCATTACGGTCAACCCGGTGGATGATGCCGTTACAGCGGTCGACGATCCGGTAACCACTGATGAAGATATGCCGGTAATGATCTCGCCGGTGACCAACGATATGTTTCCGGACGGCGCCTCGGGTGCGGTTACCGTCACCTCCGGGCCGGCCAACGGAACCTATGCCGTTAACGACAACGGCACACCGACCGACCCGACGGATGATACGATCGAATATACGCCTGATCCGGATTTCAACGGTTTGGATATGATCACCTACCAGGTCTGTGACGCGGATGGGGATTGTGATACGGCCGACATCATCATTACGGTCAACCCGGTCGACGATGCCGTTACGGCGGTTGATGACCCCGTGACCACCGATGAAGATACCCCGTTAGTCATTTCGCCGGTAACCAATGATATGCTGCCGGACGGCGGAAACGGAACGATTACGGTCACCTCCGGTCCGAACAACGGGAATGCCGTAATGGATGACGGCGGCACGCCGAACGACCCTTCGGACGATACCATCCAGTATATGCCGAACGCGGATTTCAACGGCATGGATACGATTTCCTACCAGGTTTGCGATGTGGACGGCGATTGCGACACGGCCGATATCATCATCACCGTCAACCCGGTAAACGATGCAACGGATGCCATTGACGATATGGTCGCTACCAATATGGATACGCCCGTAACCGTGACGCCGGGAGCCAATGACCTGGTGCCTGACGGCGGCGCGGGGACCATAACCGTGATTTCCGGGCCGGTCAACGGGACCTACACCTTGGATGACAACGGCACACCCAACGATCCGACGGACGACACCATTGAGTACACGCCCGATCCCGGATTTGTGGGCGCCGATATGATCACCTATCAGATCTGCGACGTCGACAACGACTGTGACCAGGCGGTGATCACCTTTAACGTATTCGATCCCAATATCGGGTGCAATAATCCGATCGCCGGGAAAATGGCAATCGTCGACCAGTTCTCTGCCGGATTATCCACCCTGTTGCTCGGCGGAACGGACTACGAAGCCGTTGTGGATACGAACCTTGAAAATTATGTTGAATTAGATATCTCCCTCGCAGTTGCCGGTGCGACCCTGGTTTCCGTAAAGGACCTGGACACCGATTACCCTGCGGGCAGGAGAGTGGGTTTTGTCATTGAAAGCGTTGGAGGCTTGCTGACGGCAGACGTTCTGCAAAGCCTCCGGATGAACACTTACCTGGACAATGCTTTGCAGGAATCCGAAGATTTCATCGGCGGTGCTGCAAGCGTTTCCCTGCTTGGCGGCCCGGGTGGAAAACGGCGCGTAGCGTTTGTAACCAATCAGCCTTTCGACGAAGTTGAGCTGGCGCTGTCTTCCACCGTTTCGGGCCTTACGGCATTGCGCATCTATTACGCCTATCAGGAGGACCCTGCCTGCAACAGCGATTGCACCCTGGCCGTGATCCCGAATAACGGGTTTACGCCGGCCATCGTAGGGGCCAGAACGGGCGACAACGGCCTTTGTGTGCTTTGTTTTGTACAGGATGCGAATGACCTGATCGACAACGATACCCTTGGGACGCCGGCTACCCTCAACTTCGGCGTTGCCCTGGGCGGCAGCCTGTCGATCTCCACCACCCTCGGCTCAGTGCAACCCGCGGGTACGGATGCCGGTTTTGTCATCCGCCAGGACGACGTGTTGAACCTGCTGGACCTTTCCGTCCTGGGGAACTATCGCATCAGTACCTATGAGGGCGGAACGCTTCGGGACGATGAGTTCCTGAACGGCAGTGTCGCCAATGTCGGGTTGCTGCCCGGCAATAACCTGCTCTCGGTCAGCATCACTTCAACCCAACCGTTCGATGAGATCCGGCTGACCGTCAACCGGGGGGTCAACCTGATCGAAGATACGGAAGTCTATTATGCCTTTATTCGGGAGGACGCCGACAACGACGGCGTGCCGGATTGCATCGATAAATGCCCGGGTGGCGATGACAACATCCTGAACAATCAGGGTGAGCCCCTGGGCTGCAATCCGGTCTGTCCGGATGTGGCCGGCCTCGATGTGAATGCCTGCCCCGGCACGGACGGCGGAAGCGCACAGCTGCCTGCTGCCCCTGTGGGTTATACCTGGTCGGCGGTGCCCGGAAATCCATCTGTCGCTTCCATTGATAATAACGGAACGGTAACCGGCATGTCCGCGCAGGGCGTCTATTATTTTGCCCTGGACAACGGCGTTTGTTTTGATACCGTAGCGGTCAACTTCCTGGAAACGCAGGGGAACATCAGTTGCAACGATCCGCTGGCCGGCCCCGATGTGGTGATCAACAACAACGGCGGGTGCGAGCTTTGCGGCGCCCCGAACGCCGGGAATATAACCGACGGCGACCTGTCCAACTACGTACAATACGGCAACCTGCTGGCCCTCAGCATCGGCGGAGGCAGCACGCCGTTGATCGCTGTCCGGGACACGGTACAGGAATACCCCGCGGGTACCCGGACCGGATTTGTGGTGAGCTTCCCCTCCGGATTGCTGTCTGTAAGTCTCCTGGATGCTTTCAGCCTGAGGACCTATAATAACGGAACCCTGGTGGAAACGGCGACCCACGACGGCGGCGGATTGCTTACCACCGATGCAGTAGCCGCATCCGGTCAGCAGCGCTTTGCATTTGTGAGCACAGCGCCCTTCGATGAGGTCGAGCTTGTGATCCGCAGCGGATTCGTGACCCTCGACCTGCTGACCACCATCCGGGTGTATTACGCTTTCACGGAGCCGGAATCCTGCCCGTCTTCCGATAACATTACCGATATCACGGATATTTGCGGTCAGATCCTGACGGCCTCTTCCGGCTACTGCGGCATGCTGGGATACGAAAATACCGGGTTCAGCGGGGTGAACTGCACCGAATGCCGGATCGATTCCCTGTCCAACCTGGTCGATGACGATTTCACCAGACCGGCGACCATCGAATTGACGGCGTCGGCAATCGGTGAGGCGAGCGTTTCCGTTAAGACCATCCACACCCTTCCTGCCGGCGCTGAAGCGGGGTATGCGGTCAGCGTGGAGGCCAGTTTGCTGACTGCGGGCGTCCTCGACGATCTGACCCTGACGACCTATCTGGACGGCGTGGAACAGGAAACCTATTCCGGTTCCAGCCCTTTGATCTCGGTCGCATTGTTGACCGATTCGCTCGGCATCAATTTTATCAGTTTTGTCACCACCCTGGACTTTGACGAGGTCCGCTTATCGGTTGACGCCTCCATCGCATCCAGCTCGGTACTCGGCGGTACGCTGAGCGTTTACTACGCTTATGTGCGCTACGACAGCGACGGCGACGGTACGCCCGATTGTCTGGACAAATGCTGCTCCGGGCCGGATTATCTGGATGAGGACGGCGACGGCAACCCGGATGCCTGCGACGTGCCCTGCGTGACCATTTCAGCCTGGATCTACCTGGAGGGCGGCCTCATTGCCTCCGACGGCACCCAGAATTACGATACTATCATGCGGACGTCGCTGAACGATCTCAGGTTGTTGCCGGGCCAGACCTATGAAGATTTCTTCAACGGGCCGGTTTTCAGTCCGGTAGGCCAGCCTTTTAACACGGCTCCATGGCATTACAACGGGACGGAAGGAGACGCATTTGATTCGGGAGGAAATCCGGCCCCCGGCGATGCCGGCTACACGCCGACCGTCGTGGATTGGGTGCTGGTTTCCCTGCGAGATACCCCCGACGGCGCAGGCGGTCCGCTTTGCCAGGCTGCGGCATTGGTCCACAACGACGGGCACCTGGAATTCGTACAGGATTTTGACTGCTGCAACCTCGACCTGAACGGCAGTTATTACCTGGTCATTGAGCACCAGAACCACCTGATCGTCATGTCTGACCAACCTGTCCCCGTGATCAACGGCATGATCACTTACGACTTCAGGTACCGGCAATCCTATATCGATGACCCCTTCGGTTTCGGCATATTCGTCGGTCAGAAAGCGCTGCCGAATGGATTGTACGCCATGTACGGCGCCAACGGCAACCAGGTCCTCACCGGCTCCTCGGATACGGACATCAACTTTGACGACCGCAGTTTCTGGGAAGCGGTAAACGGGACGATCGCGCGGTACCGGAGCGCCGACTACAACCTCAACGGAGATGTGAACTTCAACGACAGGCGGTTGTGGGAGTTGAACAACGGCAAATTTACCAGTGTCCCGCGCGATTGACCGGACGGAGCCCTGGACCATAAAATTTAATTGAATCAAACAAAATAATCAGATCATGAACCTAATCAGACCTAAACCGGAGCGTATCGTTCCAATTATTGCAGGCTTGCTGCTCTGCGTAACGGCCTGGTCGCAGAGCGCGCCAGAGATCACGGCGAGGTTTGCCAACCCCCGGCTCAATGACCAACACAACAGCCTAACCCTGGACGTCGAGTTGCAATCCGCTCAACCCGGGCAAAGCCTCTTTGGCATGAACGTTCGGTTCTTTTACGACGCTTCCGTGCTGAAATTCCATGCCTTCGGCGATTTCCAGGGCGGCTACGGCGTACTTGGCGAAGCGCCGGCTGCCCTGAAAGGCAATGCTTCGAGCGGATACCTCCTGTTTCACCTGGAGAAGGCTGCCGCCTACGTCAACAGCGCCGTGCAACTCCTGAACAACAGCAGCCCCGTCGTTATTTCCCAGGAGGGCTGGACCCGCCTGTTCAGCGTCAGCTTCGACATTCCGGAAGGCCTTGACCAGTCGGAAGAAATTTGCCCCAGCCTGATCTGGGACCTGAAGGACAAACCCGGCAAGGGCGGTTTCTTCAAGGGGGAGGACGGCTTGGTGATCACGGTGGCCAACCAGGATCCCGGGGAAAAAGTGGAATCAAAGGCCGCGCGGGTTTCCGCCAAACCGTTCAATTGGGCTTATTCGGCAGGCGCTGAAGCATATCCGTACGGCGCTCCGGCTCCGGAAGTCTGTTTTACCCTGACGGATCTTTTATCCTCCGATCTTCCGCTGCCCGGCAATGCCGGCGGATTCAAACTCTACCAGAACCAGCCGAATCCGTTTACGGAAATCACCGATATCGGTTTTGTGCTGCCGGAAGCTTCGTCGGCTGTTCTGCATGTTTTTGATGCGGCGGGCCGGACGGTCAAGCGTGTCGAAGGGCAGTTCAGCGCAGGATTCAACAGCGTAAGGTTTAAAAAAGCGGACCTTGAGTCAAATGCTGCTTCCGTGCTTTTTTACAGGCTGGAAACAGCGGATTTCACATCGCCCGTGAAAAAAATGTCCATTTTTTAACGGTTGTCCACACCCCCCGGACAACCCTGTTAACCGGCGAATATCAGGTACAAACACACCCGCTGCGACCTAACAGGGCCGGCAGCCGGATTCCATCTTGCATTCAATTTGGAAACATTAGGAGCACTAAATACTCCTTGCTTAAAACTAGTTGATCATGAAAACATCTTTACTGCTGATTCGCCAAAAAGTGGGGTGGGCGATACTAACCCTGTTGGGCTTGCGCAGATGGCTGCAGGTCCTTCCGATCCTTCTTTTTCTGACCGGTTTTCTGGATGCGCAACCCGTGGTGACGGCCCGTTTCGCCAATCCGGTATACGATTGTACCACCCAGACCTATTGCGTGGACGTGGAATTCCAGTCGGATACCCCGGGGCAACAGGTTTTTGGGATGAACGTCCGCTTTTTCTATGCGGATAACACCCTGGAACTGATCGGGTTTGACGACTTTCAGGGTGGATATTCAGCTGTGTCACCCGATCCGCCTGTGGTGACTACGGGGAACGCCGCTTCCGGGAGCGCTTTCGGCGTGACCGGCCCAATAGAGTTCGTCAACGGCGCCATCCAGCTGACCAATACGGCGGCAACTCCTCAGACCTTGACCACCAATTCCTGGACCAAATTATTCCGGGTTTGTTTTACGGTAGATGACCCTAACGCCAACCTGGACAATTTTTGCCCCAGCATTATCTGGGACCTGGAACAGATCGTCAGCAACGGCGGCTTCCTGCCCGGCGATGACGGTGTGGTCATCACGCTGGTGGATCCCAGCCCCAGTGTGGAATCGGCGCCCTCTACCGAAAATGTGGTTCAGTACAACTGGGATTACGACGGTACGCCCGCAGTTCCGTACGGCGCTCCGGTAGAAACCTCCTGCATCTCGATCCGGTGCGCCGACCTTGAGCTCGATAAAATGGCCGACGACCTGACCCCGATCGTAGGCGATCCCGTTGTCTTTACCATTGTCGTCCACAACAACGGCCCGGATACGGCTACCAATGTTGTCGTGCTTGACCTGCTGCCCAGCGGCTTTAATTACGTTTCGGATAACGGTAACAATAACAACTACGACGACGCCACCGGCTTCTGGACCATCGGTTCGATCGATCCCGGCGCCGATTCTGTGCTTCAGATCACCGCCACCGTCAATGCCGCAGGGGTGTACCAGAACGAGGCCGAAGTCTTTTCAACCGACGCCAATGATCCGGACTCTACCCCCGGCAACGGCGTGGATACCGACAACGACAATATGGTGGAAGACGACCCGGGTGACGAAGACGACGGCGACGGCGTAGTCCTCAACCCGAGAGCAGTCAGCCTCGGCGTCCTGAAAACCGATAACCTCAGCCTGGGCCCCGACGGCATCCTGAACGCGGGCGATACCATCTATTATACCATTACCGTCACCAATACCGGCGAGGCGACCATTTCAAATATTACCCTCACCGACGCGAATGCCGACGGTATTTCCTGCAGCCCCTCCGAGCCGATCACCCTGACGGCAGGCGCCAGCTCGACCTGTACGGCTTATCATATTGTAACGCAAGGCGATCTCGACGCCGGGATGGTCAGCAACTCGGCTACGGCCAGCGGACAAGATCCCAACGGCGATCCGGTTATGGACATCAGCGATGACCCGGACGATCCCACCGATACGGATGTGGAAGGCGACGGCGAACCCGATGATCCGACCAATACCACCCTGACCCAGACCCCTGAACTGCAGGTGCTGAAAACGGACGCGCTGAGCATGGGCCCCGACGGGATCCTGAACGCCGGCGACACGATCTACTACACGATCACGGTGATGAACACCGGTAACGTAACAGTGGATAACATCACCCTGACCGATGCGAACGCGGCCGGTCTGGGTTGTACGCCCGCCGAACCGCTGACACTGGCGCCGGGTGAAAGCTCAACTTGTACGGCTTATCATATTGTAACCCA